>Ga0182024_10025516_pt1 | contig 10431 bp, 12 predicted proteins | sample P32metaG_FD_120480 | JGI IMG/M metagenome (GOLD analysis project Ga0182024, IMG submission 120480) | Permafrost microbial communities from Stordalen Mire, Sweden - P3-2 metaG (Illumina Assembly) | ecosystem: Environmental > Terrestrial > Soil > Wetlands > Permafrost | place: Sweden: Stordalen...
AATTTTCTCGAGGGTGGCAAGGGCGCGCCCGACAAGTTCGTCCGAGGGCACGGTCACGTCAACAAACATCTGAGACCAATCGCGGCTCAAATTGGCGACCTGCCCGAGAAGGCCATTGGGGATCGTGACCATCGCTCCGTTGACATTGCGAACCACCGTACGGCGCACGGTGAAGTATTCAACGCGGCCTGTCTCGCCATTCGCCTGGATCAAATCTCCAATCACGAACTGGTCTTCGAACACGATAAAGAAGCCATTGATTAGATCTTTGACGAGGTTCTGTGCGCCAAAACCAAGAGCAAGGCTCGCCACTGCTGCCGCTGCTTCCACCGGCGTCACATTGAACCCGAACTCAGGCAGGGCCGTCAGAATTGCGACCGCAAAGATCACCGCTACGCCGACGCTGTACAGCAGGCCCGCCATCGTGCGCGTTTGCTGCTCGCGCATGTGGCCAACGCGGGTGTGTACTTTCGATATTTCCACCAAGCGGGCCGTCAATGCCTTGAGCAGCTGTGCCAAGGCAATCGCGATTACCAGAATCACGACGATGCGGAGGCCGCGCGTCCAGACAGCTTCTACCCAACGTGTCGGTGATTCAGCCATAGAAGGTAAGGCAGCGGATTATACCACTCGTCGCGACCTGCCTCGCGTCGCCTACTGAACTTCAGCGATAGCGTCGCGCGTGGTTCAGCGCCCCTCGATGGCGCAATGCCTACTTCGGGTGCGAGAATCGTTGTCGCCCCGCTCCTCGGCCGGTTGCTGGCTCAGCGCAGTTCGCACGTGTTAATCTCTTTAGGCTGAAGTTCATAAGGCCGATGAAACATGCCAACCGAGGAACAAACCGTGAAGGTCGAAGAACGATCATTGGTCATTAATATTGACAATCTTCCGCATTGCGACACGATGGACGCAAAGGACCTTGTAAACGCAGATCGCTCAAGTATCTGGACCAAACATTGTTACGGTGAAGATCTTTCTATTCGTGTGGCCGGCAGAAATGGCGGCTATCATTCGAGCCCTCATATTCATGACAGCGAGCAGCTTAATTACTGCGCCGACGGAGAAATGTGGATCTACGTCGAAAACGACGGGTACAGGTTGCGAAAGGGCGACCTGATGCGCGTGCCGCGCAACCTGGTTCACTGGGCGTGGAACCGTTCGGATAAGCCTTGTGTGCTGTACGAGTCGCACGCTCCGGGCAACATCGGGGCACCCCGCGTGCGTGATACGGCAGGGCCGCTCTTTCGTGCGAATGAGCCATTGCCGACGGGGCGCTATCCGCTGGTTAGCTGGCTTTCAACCGAGTACGCCGAAAACGTGGAGAAAGGGAACCGGCCGAGTGTTGATGGTGGATTGATCGCTCACTTTGATGAGGTAAAGAACAGCCCGCACGCCATCGTCTCCGAGGGCGGATTTCGGTCAAAGTATGTTTACGGCCTCGAATCGAGTTTTTTGGTCGCAACGCAGGACCCGGGCTGCCGAATCAGGCCTCATCTCCACGGTTGCGAGCAGCTGATGCATCTGATCTCTGGTGAACTTTGGGTGTTTTTCCCGGAGGAGGCTTACCATCTTCACAAGGGTGACTTCATGCGAGTTCCACGGCTGACGCCGCACTGGAGTTGGAATTCCGGGCCGAAACCGTGCGAATTATTCGAAGCGCATGCGCCGTTGCTTGATCCAAGCGAGGCAGAACACGGAAAGGCGCTGCTCACGAAAGCGGAAGCCGGTACTCCGCTGAAATCGGCGCGCACATTTTGGGTGCCCCGAAATCTAGTGGAAAGCGAAAACGAGCTGATGCGCCGAAGTTCGAACGCCGCTTGAAACATCAATACGGAGTATTCGTCCGCGCAGCCGTCTGAAAGGTTTTGAGTGTCTGCAACAGACGCACCACGATGACAAATGAGCTCGCAGCGATTGAAGAAAAAATTGCCTCCCCCGCGCTAATCGGCGCGGAGCACACGGCCCGTCCGGTCTCGCTCGGCTGGATCGTAACCTCGTCAACCCTTGGTTCCGTCATCGATTGGTACGATTTTTATCTATACGCCAGCCTCGCGGTCTTTTTCGGGTCGGAGTTTTTCCCTCCTGGTAACGAAAAACTCGGCGTGCTTCTCAGCGTGGCAACGATGGGAATCGGGTTTGCGGTTCGGCCGCTCGGCGGAGTCGTGTTCGGCACCCTCGGTGATTACTTCGGCCGGAAATACGCATTTTTGTTGACGCTCATCGTCATGGGCGTGGCTACAACGGCGATGGGTTTGCTCCCCACTTACGCCAGAATGGGCGTCTTATCTCCCATCCTGCTGATCGTCATTCGCCTCGTTCAGGGACTTGCTGTCGGCGGGGAAGTCGGGGGTGCGGCAACCTACGTGGTGGAAAATGCGCCGGAGAACACGCGGGGCCTGTACACCGGCCTGCTCATGACGTCCGCGCAATTCGGGACGATCCTCTCGCTCATCATGATTGTTTTGTCGCGTCACATGGTAGGCGAGCAGGCCTTTAAGAGTTGGGGATGGCGAATGCCGTTTCTTTTTTCGGTGATTCTCGTCGTTTTTTCCATCTTCCTACGCATGCGGCTTCAGGAAACCCCGATCTATATGGCGCTGAAAGCGGCTGGACGAACGACGAAGACGCCGCTCCGCGACGTTTTTCTCGATAAGGCCAATCTTAAAATCTTGCTGCTCGCGACGTTCGGTGTGACCGCGGGGCAGGGCGTGATTGGAATGACCAGCAATTTTTTCTCGCTGCAGTTCATGCAGGCGGTGCTCAAAATTAATATCAGCACGTCGAGCGCCGTTTCCGCGGTGGCTTTGGCATTGTCGATCCCTGTTTACTTTGGATTCGGCTGGCTTTCGGATTACGTCGGACGGCGCAAGCTGATGGTTTCCGGACTTTTGCTTGCCGCCGTGTTTTACCTTCCGATTTACATGGCGATGAAATTCTTTTCAACTCCCGTCAATCCGTATGCGCTGTGCTTCCTTGTCTGGCTGCAGCTTTCGTTCAACGCGATGGTCGTGGGACCGCTGATGGCGTTCCTCACCGAATCGTTTCCGGCGAAGGTGCGGACGACTTCGGTGACGATCCCGTTCAATATCGGAAACGGAATCATTGGCGGATTCATGCCGTTTATCGCCCTTTGGCTCTCGGGCCTCACGGGCAATCCGTTTGTGGGTTTGGCTTATCCAATTGGGATTGCGCTCATCACCGCGATTGTGAATCTGGCTTGCCTGCACGAGACAAGCGGCACGCGGATTTGGGATGAAGTCGAGGCGGTCGGCGGCTCGGCACCGCAAGCTGCAATCAAAAAGTGACGCCGGGCGCGGCATCGCCGATGGCGCGCGGTTGCAAGTTGGCCCTCTATTTCGGGTCGGCAATTTCCAACCAAAAATATCAGCGCTCACTTCATCGAGTCACAGAGGACTTTTGGCGTCACGCCAATTGGTTCAAGCGCTGCGCTGAACAAGTGTTTCTGCCGTGATATGGCTGGAGCTAGGTTCCAATCGAACTTAATCTTCGCTGCCGCGCCAATTCGTTCAACACACGCCTCGCGAATAGTTATAAAATCACGGCTTATCCTGCGCGCCCGTAGCTCAGATGGATAGAGCGTGTGCCTCCGAAGCGGAAGGTGCAAAAAACCCTAAAGCCTTGCGAGCGTGTCGCTTGCGGGCCATCGTCCCTCTTTTATATTCCACCCAAGCAGGTTACTCGCTGGGTTACAAGCCAAGGTCAACGCCGCGTTTGGAGACTAAAATGTCAAATGCGAGTGCATCGAATGATTGCGTGCTCGATTTCATGGAGAGTAAAGGTCTACCGATGACACGTGAGAATTATCTGTACATCGCGTACTTCGGCCAACCGCCGGAAGAACTGGATCCAGAAGAAGAGGCGCAAATACCGGCACAGTTCAGGGATTCTCCATTTTCGGAAGGCGCAGCGGAATCGCACGAGCCAGCTCTCTAATATCTTGCCTAACGCCTGTCGTTCGCCACAATTCCATTGGCACCAAATCAAGACAAATCATGGGCAAGAAATTGCGAATTTGATGGTAAGGTTTGTTTTTTTTTCTGGGCGGCGTACAGCGAAGTGGTTCTTCCCAGCACAAGGGGGACGCAGCAACGCAAATACATCCTGTCCCGCGCGATCGTAGCGGTGGTGTAGACCTCCGAGTCGCGCGTGAGAAGTGCCACGGCCGGAAGCTATGGAGCAAGCCCGGTGGTTCGGGGTTTCCTTGCTCAGTCCCAGATGGATTCGGTCGTCGTGATAATAGTAGACATAGTCAGTCAGAAGGCGCCGCCTCAGGTGGCTCTCATTCAAAGCGATCACGTGATCCAGTAGGTCCCGGCGGCAGCTCTCGACCCAGCGCTGCGCAATTCCGTTCTGCCAGGGCTTTCGAGCGAGGTGCGAACACACCGGATGCTCATCGACTGAATCGCAGCGGGAACCTCCGTGCCATTCTTGGCATCCCGATCAAAGATAAGAAACCGGGGAGCGGATTCAAGCTCAGGATTTCTTGGCGCTTTGCGCATCCAGCGGGAGATGGTTCGCTCGGAAACATCGAAGCCGAGCATGAGAAGTTCACTCTAAGCCAGCAAAGAAATCCATAACCTAAGAAGGCTTTCGGAGCGCGGGTGCGCCTATGCCCACGTCCGACTTTTTGTCTAGCTGAACATACTTCGCAGATAGAGGTAGAGTTTTTTCCGTGATGTGAAGCGCGATGAACTGTTTGTCCCCATCGAGCATCATCCAAACCAATCGGTAGAGTGCATCGGGGAAACGGTCTTCCTCGTTTTTCCGCTCTTCAACCATCTCAGCAATCGCCTCTGGTATCCCTAAGCGAGCGCCGCAAAGAGTGACAGAGTTAAATGCCGCTGACTTTGTTGGGTGGGCAACTTCGCTGAGACGGCCATAGTCCTTTCCCATTGTTGGTTCTGGGACGCCTCGCGCTTTCGCAAATTCCACCAATTCGCCTATCGGTGGAGACCAACTTCCGCCCTTTTCGGCCTGCCACTTCGCTGCATCGCCACTGCCATCTTGAAACCGGAAATAAAAAGCAACGTACCACGATTCCTCAAACGCTCGCAGCACGGCTTGGAAACTGTCAGCTGCGCCGATTTCAAACAACACAAGCAGCGACCGAAGCAGAGAAGCACAGCGCACCAGAAGCGTTAGTACGGCTGTTAGTTGTATGTCCTTGTGAAACCCACCGCAGTCACCGTGTGCGGCTGCGTTGAACAGACAACGGTCCATTTCATCCAAGCAAGCTGAGAACTCTTTTGAGTCTAGCGCCATTTGCCTTCTCTGACTTTAGGCCGGTTCTTTTGTGGGGTCGGGATCAGGGCCTGAAAAAAGAATACACTGGATTGCTGTCTCGGCAGGCTGCACCGCCTCGATATATGCTCGTTCCATGAGGGCGGGAGCACCTAAGTAATCGGTCGCATGAATCATGAAATACATATCGCGGCCATCTTTGTCGAGAATTGGCCACGCTTTCGCGGGACCTATACCCTGATTCTGACTTGAACCGGGCTACCATTTCGTCTTTTACAATAGGTATTTTTTTCTTACGAAGTTCAGCCCAATCGTCCCGTCCCCACCAGTTCTTCAAAACGGAGTCGCGTTTCACGGCAGTGACTGCACGTCTGTACCACCATCCAGCCAGAAAATAACAAAGCTCACACTTGTTCGATTTGCTGGTTTTATAGTTTGCGAGCTTTCTTACGGTGTTCCAATGGCATTCAAACGTGCGTACTCGAGTCCCTTGCTCTTGTGTATGGTCATCATCGGCAGCGATTGAACTCCCTCGAATTCATCGAGTGCCGCGTTCCAGTCAATGGTTTTGCGGAATCGCGCAAGGTTCGAAACGACCTGTCGTATCGTATCTCTGTAAAGCTGCCCCTGAGCATATTGCGGATACAGGGCTTTCATGGAGCCCTCGCCTAAAAAGTTGAGTATCACTCGCAGGAGGCTATCAATCTCTACTTCCTTCGGGCCCGTTCCTTCCAACAAACCGCGCAGTTTCTTCAAGAATCGAGCGAGTCTACGTTCGATCTCGCGCTGGGACTGCTCCGAATCTCCGCCCATGATCTCGCGCAGGATATCGAGGGCGTTCGTCCACGCATGGTTCGGAGCCAGCGACATGGCGAGACCGCTTTCACCGTTCCTCTGTTTGATGCGTTCATGAAGCGTCAAATGCCCATTCTCGAAAAACACCGCCCCAAACACAAACAGAAGCGCAAGCGGCGCAAACAAAAATAGAAGTTTATTGTTTTCTGACCGATATGGGCGCGCATGAGAAGGAGAGATCGACCGTGGCACAACATTCGCACAAATATAACATCGCTGATGATGATGCAGTGCATGCGCTCGTGGATAAATTAACGAGCGGGGGTACACGTCAACTACGCCGCGACAAACTTCTCCGTGCGCTGGACGACGCGACTCTACAAGGATTCCGATCAGAAGGTCCGGCAGGCATTCTTTCACGGACTGCTGACCGGCTATGCGGTCGCGCTGAAGCTCTTATAGCATTTAGGAGCAGGGAAAAACTGAGAAGTGCTCGGACTTTTGGTTAAGCTGTGGTCGCCTTAACTTGACACTGCTCCTGATGCGCCTTCGGAATACATATTTCGAGGGACGAACCGTTAAGCTTGGCTGTGACTGCTGCTGGTTCAACTTCAATAGGTAGGTGCAAGACGCGAAAGACCAGTTTTTCACCCTGCGCTGGGCCGCTCTCCTTCTCTCTCTGCCCACCGCCGCTTTCGCCACAAATTGTAACGTGGCGGGGCGAAACCCAAATTTCAATCGTGCCTTCCTTGAACTGAGTCACATCGGTTCCGACCCAGATGTCTTCGTCACGAATCATCAGGCCATGGCTGAGCGGACTCACTAGCTCGGATTCGGCCTGACGCCAATCTTCGAGTTCGTGCCCCGGAATACAAGCTCCGCACCGCACGAAGGCACGCCGAGCGACGGCACCTTGGATTCGTGAGGTCTGGTCGTTGGTAGATACCACAGCAATATTTATCGATTGCTTTGCTGGTGCTTCTGGGCTCATCGCAAACCTCCTCCGCGGAAGTGCTTTGACCTTGGAAGTCTTCCGAGCCCGAATGGTCCTACGTTTGTATCTCCGGTGCCGTTTACCTGCTCAACCGCCACCGCCACCGCTAACAACTCACCGCTCGCGATGTCGAACCTTGCCTTAGTCCAAGCATGCAAAGCGAGGAAGTCGTTTTTCTCATTCCACATATGAGCTTTGCGATAGGCAAAAATCAGTGACGGTGAACACACACCGATGTACTCGACGTCACGCAGATCATCGGAATCGTAAATGCGCATGTTTGTTCTCGGGCCACGGTTCAGGAGTGGTCTTTTCAGAATTCATCACTTTCTTTGCCCGAGGTCGAAACTTCAAAATTAAGTCCGCAAGGATTTTTCGAATTCTCACGTTTCTGCTCCTTGGCACAGTTGGCGCTTTCGCTTGCCAGTCTTCTCTAGTTGCCCGCGAGCGGTCGAGGTCTTGGCCATCCAGAACCGAATCTTCACTGGGCCGAAGCGGACGACGGGCTGCGCTGCGAGCACACCGTCCGACTCGGTTCCGCTTTGCGGACGAAGGAAATAAACCACGAGATGCCGACTTTGTGGAAGCGCCGAACCTGACAGACCGCTGCGTCACTTTCGAATCGGCAGACGTAAGCGTCGTCCAAGGGAGCTGTCATTTGTCTAATCTCGCTTGACCCGCTCCACGGGAGTCACTTTCCCCACGTCAGCAAGCCCTAACTGCTGTTTCAGCTCAAAGACCGCTCTTGCTGGACTTCGCAGGTCATAAACGGCGAAAGACTCCAGAGATCTTTGGTCCAACTCCGTGACCCTGATTCTGGCCGCTTGTAAATTATTGGCATTCCCCATCCACACCGACGAGCCGTCTGGAGAAATTTCGTAAATCATATAGTCTGGTTGTGGCATGTTCGCTCTCTTGCAGGAACCGAAGACCACCGGAGGAAGACGCACGGGGCGGCACGAGCCGATCGACGAATGCCTGTACGGCGCGAGCGACAAAAGCGCGAGCAGCGCGTCAATTTTCTTCGTCATCTGCGCGCGTTCCATTCCGCGCAGCGTCCCCACCATCTCCAGATACTCCCAGCCGGAAAGATACGCGTAGAGCTCCGGCTCCTCAGGCACGTATCCGAGCCGCCGCCTGTAGGCCACAAGATCCTTGTGAATGCTCGCTCCGAACGACAGCACCTGCCCGCGTGTCGGCTCCGACAATCCCGTGAGCATCTTCACGATCGTGCTTTTCCCAGCGCCGTTCGTGCCGAGGCAGCCGAGCACTTCTCCGGCGTGCAAGCCGAACGTCACGTCGCTCACGGCCGGCACCGCCGTGTAGCATTTCCTGAGTCCTCGAGCTTCGAGCGCGGTCGCCAAGCCACGGATTCATGGCCGGCCGATCGTGCCACCGGCTTCCTCGAGCCAGCGACAGGTCCACCCCGCGGTCCGTCGAGTTTCCCCACGCGCAGAGTAGCAAGCTGCTGATCACCGCGCCGCTGGCCATTTTCCAGAGGTTCGAACGCAGCAGCCATTGGCGCAGCAGAGAATGCACGGCATCGGCGAACAATCGCGGCGCGCGGTCGCGCCCCGCTTCGTCGAAAACGGACCGCATCTCGTCGCCGAAGCGGTCTCGGAAGCGCGCCGGGTGCAGCTCAATCAGCGCGCGATACAGAGATCGCCTCATGTCGATTTAATCGGCGACATTGCCGCCTTCGCTTCTTTCAGCACGGCGCGAAGACGCTCCAGGTCGGCCGAAAGCACGCGACGGCCAAACGCGCTCAGCCGGTAATAGCGGCGCCTCGGGTCTTCGTTCGCGGATCGCCGCGGCGCTTCGTTCACCAGCCCCCGGTGCATCAGTTTTTCGAGATTGTCGTAGAGCGTGCCCGGGCCCAGCTCGTACTGCCCCTGCGACTGCCGCGCCACCTCCAGCATGATCCCGTAACCGTGGCGATCCTCGGCCGCCAGTGCCAGCAGGATGTGCAGCGTCGCCGGAGAAAGCGGCAGTAGCGATTTCAGTTCGTCTTTCGCGGGTCGCATACTCGGATTCCGATATATCAGACGCCGAGTATTATGTCAAGACGCCGACGTATAGCGTAACTGTGTTTGGCGTTTTGACTGAGCTGCCCGATGAAGCCAGATGTTCGGCTCTTCGCACACTATCCAGAAACGGGGTTGTGGGAAGTCAGGCGCTGGGCAGATTGTCGGCTATCAGGAACGAATTTAGATTGTGACCTGTGGATCGGTACCGAGAAGTCGTGCTTGTAGGAAGTGATCTCAGCGCTCGGCATCTGCTCTGGACGGATGACGGCGCACTCGGAAGTAATGCTCATCTCACCGCGCGGTTACCTCCACAAGTTTTGAAAAAATTACGGGAACGCCTAACCGGTTTTCGCTGTCTGTGGGTTCGTGACTGCTCTATTTAATCGCTTTCGTAAGTTGGCCGAGTAACCCGGTCGATGAGCCCGAAACCACCTGCAACTCAAGTGGGTATGGGGGGCATTTTTGAGGGCGAGATTGTTTCACGACCGCACGGTTGTCAAAACGCACGCTTCCGCGAGTTTTGATAAAATTTTTGGGAACGATACTAGTACGTAACCAGTTTCGCTACGTCTTTGCCTTTTTGATTCCGTGGATGACCAGGCGAGATCGTTTTACAACCACGCTTGTCACAACCCACGCTTCCGGAAGTTTTGAAAATGTTTTTAGGAACTGCTATCGGGCTTTCGCTGCCCCCTGAGCCGTGGCTGCTCCATCTCCAATGCGACCGACCTACCTGCAACCAAAAGGGGTATGGGGGGGCATTTTTGCGGAGCGATGTCTTACAAGACCACGATTGGGCAAATACACAATCTCGGGAAATGGAAATTTCTAGGGAAACCTGTACTAGCCCTGGGTGTCCGAGAAACGGGAACTTTACGCACCCACTTTTTTCCTGGTATCGACTGACGCCTGCGAATAATACTGCCTAAGACCGAAGACCAACGCGCTGAACGTCATGCCGAGCGCTGCATAAACTGTCTCGGCCTTATCGTCGAGACTGGAAGCTGGAGGACTTTCATAGGGTCAGATCATACTCAAACCTACGAGCCAGCGCGCAATAATCCTAATTTGATTCGCATGCACAAGCCAAGGACCGGCTCATCCCAAAAACGGACTCCTGGTGGGTAGGGCGGCCGTGGTCCTCCTCGTCCCGTACGCGGCTCTCTCTCGCACGCATTTCTGCCGGCGCGTGTGGCGACACTTACCAGAAACATGGATTAGGGAATGAATCAGTGCGGCGGCGTGTTACAGCCAAGAGCAAAAATCCAAACTTCCGTGTTGCCAACAATCCGGGAACTACTCGATTTAAAGACACAATACCGTCTATCGGTACTTGGCTTGTTCACGTCGTGT
>Ga0182024_10025517_pt1 | contig 10431 bp, 7 predicted proteins | sample P32metaG_FD_120480 | JGI IMG/M metagenome (GOLD analysis project Ga0182024, IMG submission 120480) | Permafrost microbial communities from Stordalen Mire, Sweden - P3-2 metaG (Illumina Assembly) | ecosystem: Environmental > Terrestrial > Soil > Wetlands > Permafrost | place: Sweden: Stordalen...
ACCTTCCTGTTCAGCTGTACCATTCGCGAAAACCTGACCTTCGGCGCGCCCAATGCGAGCGAGGAGGCAATGCTCGAAGCCGCCGAGGCGGCCCATATACGCGCTGAGTTCGAAGAGTTTCCACAGGGGTTTGAAACCGTTGTGGGCGAGCGCGGAGTCACTCTTTCAGGAGGGCAGAAGCAGCGCGCGGCCATTGCCCGGGCCTTGCTGCGCAGGCCCGCCATCCTTATCCTCGACGATGCCCTGGCCAGCGTGGACACCTACACCGAGGAGCGCATCCTGGGCGGCCTTTCGAGCTATACCGCGGCCTCGACCACGATTCTCATCTCGCATCGCGTCTCAACCGTGCGCAATGCCGACCAGATCGCCGTGCTTGATCGCGGCCGGATTGTGGAGATTGGACGACATGATGAGTTGCTGGCTCTGGACGGCTACTACGCCGGTCTCTATCAGAAGCAGCAACTGGAAGAAGAGCTCACCGTCGCCGGATGACCGAGGCGAGGATAGGCAAGCTTAGGCGTTCCAGCGTGAGCCGGCCACGGCTTCGGCGCCGTATTCCTCTCCGCCGAACTCCGCATCCCTCCGCCGGGGCATGGCCTGTTCCGGGGCGGGATTGACCGATGGATCCCTGGCCACTTCGCGCCATGCGTCGCGCACGTTCTTCACACAATCGATGGTGTGCTCGAACTTCTGCCGGGAGGCCGATTGCGAGGCCTGCAGAATCTGCGCAAAGATGGAGGCGTAGAACTCGCTGAGCGCCTGCGCCGGCCGCCCGCCCACGTCCATGCGCAGCCGCGCCTGCAGGTGAATGATGATGTCCAGCGCCCGTTTCGCCGCAGTGCGCCGGGCGGCCTGGTCGCCGAGATCGACAGCCGCGCCGGCAGCATGGAGAAAGCGGATAATCCCGTCGTACAGAGCAACCACCAGATCGACCGCCGAAGCGCTCTCCAGTGCATGTTCCTGATAACTTCCCATCGTGAACTGCTCCTTCATGTAAAAGCCGGAGTTTGGCGGCGTGCTTGGATTCGTTCCCCGGTAGCTGCTTCCTGCCGGCCGGGCCCGCTTCAGCGCCCTGGCTCCGGCTTGGGCCTGTGTCGTCCTGGACTAACCGTTCGTGTTCTGGTTGTAACCGGTTACGGCGGAGTAAAGCTCATTGACTCCGTTCAACTGCGAGGGCAGTTCCTGCAGAATCTGATTCGCCTGGTTCAGTTCGTTGGTAAGGCTTACCTGCTGCGCCGAGATGAAGAGGTTTTCCTTGGAGATATCGGCATTCAGCGTGGATTCGATAGTGCTGTTGGAACTCGACGCCAGAGCCAGAATGCCCGTTCCGGCGGTGGTTCCGGAGTTGGTCAGCATGGTGGAGAAGTTCTGCCCCCAGCTGTTTGAGTTCTGAAAGAAGCCCACCACGCCGGTGTAATTGGAGTTCAGCACCGAATCCAGCGTGGTGGCGTCGAACGCGATCGACCCATCGTTGTTCACGCTGATGCCCAGGCCGGTCAGGCTGTTGATGTCCGACGAGTTCGTGTAATTCAGCGTCGTACTGCTGGTGTTGGTGGTGTCGAGGATGCTGGAGGTCACGGTCAGGGCCCCGTCGCTTCCCACGATTCCCGAAAGAAGCTGCAGGCTCGACAGCCCGTTGCTGGTAACCACCGAGGCCGTCACGCCGATGTTTGCCGCGTTGATGGCGCCGGCCAGCCCCGACAGATTGTTGCTGGGAGAAGTGGCTGCATTGGGCGGCACGCCGATGGTCTGGGCCGCGCCGCTCCCCACGCGGATGGTGAGAGTGCCGGCGAGCGCATCGGTCGCGTTGGCGATCCCGGTCATGCTCCCGGTGTCTGCCGTGGTGCTGGTGTATCCGCCGGCGTCGGAGTAACCGAGAGTCGGTTCGGTGGTGGCGACGATGCTTGAGCTCACGCTCACTGCCCCGCTGGCCCCGGCTTTTTGAGATGTCAGAGTCAGGCTCGACTCGCCGTTGACGGTCACCACGCTGGCCGTCACGCCGAGGCCGGCTGCGGAGATGGTAGGGGACACGGTGAGCGCTCCGGCGCTCCCCCCGGTTCCGGAGGTCAACGTCAGGGTCGCCACGCCGTGGCTGTCCGTGATCACGTTGGCGGTCACGCCGATGCCGGCGGACTGGATGGCGGCAGCCACCCCGGACAGCGTGTTGACGCCGCTTCCGGTGTAAAAAGTATTGATGGCTGCTCCGCTGGTGGGCTGGGCCCCGATAAAGATATTCTCTGCCGTGCCGCTGCCAACTTGAATGGTCATCGAGCCGGAAAGCACGTCGCTGGCGGTCGCGGTAAGGGTTCCGCTGTCCGCGGTTGTGGCGCCTGTGGTCCCGGCGTCGGAGAAACCGATCGAGGTGGCGCTGTTGGCGGCGTTGATGGCCGCGGCCACGCCGGCGAGCGTGTTGTTGCCGCTCCCGGAGCCGGTATAAATAGTGTTGACGGTGGAGGTGCCTGGGCCGATCACAATATTCTGCGCCGTGCCGCCGCCTACCGACAGCGACATGGAGCCGGAGAGAGTGGTGCTCGCCGCGTCGGAGATCGAAGCCAGGCTGCCGTTGGGATTGACCGTATTCAGCCCGCCCAGAAGCTGCTGTTGCAGCAGGGAAAGCGTGGGAGAACCGAACAGCGGCTCGGGCGTGCCTGAGGTAGTGTTCCCGTCCTGGGAATTCGTGGCGCTGACCAGCGAGTTGTAGTCGGTCACGAACTGGTTCACGGTGCTCTCGACATTGGTATTGTCGTTGCCGATCACCACCTGCACCTGCTCCAGGCTGCCGCCGGTTTCGGTCGCGCTGGGCGCCAGCAGCTGCATGGTCACGCCGGGGATCAGATTGGCCACGGTGTTTGAGGCGCTGGTCAGGCTGATGCCGTCCACGGTCAGATTGGCATTCTCGCCGTTTACCGTCGAAAAGTATCCCAATGCATCGCTGGTGTCGAGAACTTTTGAAGCAACAGTCAATGTCCCGGCAGTCCCAGTGGTGCCGGAGAGGAGCGACAGGCTCGACGACCCATCGCTGTTGACGACCACCGAAGCGGTGACCCCGATGGCGGCGGTGTTGATGGAGAGGGCCAGGGCGGAGAGGGTGTTATCCGAGGAGACGGTGATGGTCTGTGCCGTGCCGCTGCCCACCTGGATGGAGAGTGAGCCGCTGAGCGTATCGCCGGCATTGGTAATCCCGGTGAGCATGCCGGTCGAGGCGACCCCGGTAGTGCCCATCGACCCGGAGTAATTCAACTGCGCGCTGGCGGCAACCACGGAGTTCGAGCTGACGGTAATATTTCCATTCGCCCCGGATGCTCCCGAGACCAGGCTCAAGCGCGATCCCGAGGCATCGGTCAGCACGCTCGCGGTGATGCCCACGCCGGAAGAGTTGATGGCCGCGGCCAGCCCCGAGAGCGTGTTGTCCGACGAGATGGTGATGGTCTGCTGGGCGCCGCTGCCCGCCTGCAGCGTGACGGAACCCGACAGCTTATCGGAAGCGTTGGAAACTTCGGCCATATAGCCGCTGGAAGTGGTGGCCAGGTTGGTCACCGACACCGTGTGCGTTCCGGCAAGAGCAGTAGAGTCGGCCGCCGTCAGGCTGAGAACATTCGTATCGGAACTTGAACCTGTCTTTTCCGAAAGTATCCCCTCAAGATCGGTCAACGAACTCATGTCGTTGGAGAGATTGGAAAACAGCGTCCCCAAACTCGAAATGGCCGTATCCTGACTTTCGAGCGAGGTCAACTGCGTCTTCCACGGCGTTTCCACATTCTGCAGGTTGCCCACAATTTGCGAAACCGTCGAACTCACATCGAATCCGGCTCCGCTGGTTGGCGATCCAAAGCTGATGCCCACAGTGCCCATGCTTCCCTCCGCGATGAATTCAAGCAGCCGAAGAACCACCCGGAAACCTGAAGAATTGAAAAAAACTCATGACTCGATCTGCTGTATTAATCCCTTTAGACACAGCAAAGGCGCCCGGTCAGGACGCCCTCGCTGGCTGAAGGTCCATAGCTGCGGACCCGGAATTACTGCTTACTGCAGCAGCTTGGTGACTTCCTGCGACATGCTGTTGGCCTGGGCCAGGGCCGAAATGCCGGTCTGGCTCAGAATTTCGTACTTGGACATGTTGGAGGTTGCCGAAGCGTAATCGGTCGCCTGCACTGCGTTTTGCGCGGCCGTCACGTTCTCCTGCTGCGTGCTGAGCACGGAACTGACCGCGTTCAGCGTGTTGATCTGCGCGCCCACGTAGCCGTCCTGTGCCGCCACGTCGGTGATGGCCGCGTTCAGGCTGGTCAAGGCAGCTTGCGAATCTGACTGGTTGGACAGATCGGTGCTGCTGAGGGACGCGCCGGTGCTATCGGAGTAGCTGATGGTGGCCACGCCGCCGGCGCCGGTCGAGTTGGAGACGATCCCCGTGTTCAGGATGCCGCCGCCGGTTGTGGTGTCCGTTATGGAGCCGGAGATCCCGACGCCGTAATAGGCGGAGCTCCCGGTGGACGATGTGTCCGTGGTCGCTACCGCAGTTCCCGCGGTCGCGTCCACCAGAGTCGAGGCAACGGCAAGTCTCTGCGTGGCGGCACTGGTGGAGGTAAGCGTCAGGGTCTCGGAGGCGTTTGCGCCAGTTCCCGTCCCGACGGCGGCGACGGCGGTATAGCCGTCGTTCGCGCTGTTGATGCTGGTTGCGAAGGCGGCTAGCGTTTCGCTGGTGGCGGTAAATGTGGTGCCGCCAACCTGGAGGGTAGTTGCGTTGGTAAGGAGGTTGCTCGCTAACACACCGGTTCCGGTAAAGCTCACCGTGCCGATCTGGTTTTGGTTGGCGACGTTCGTCGATGCAACAATCGAGCCTTTGGTCCCGGTTACGGTAGCTCCAGTGACGCTGAACGTATCCGCGGCGTTGGCTGAGTTGAAGGACAGAACCGTGCCCGCGGTATTGAGCGATGCGGTGACGCCATATTTGCCCGCATTGATGGTGGCTTCGATGTCGGCCAGCGTGTCGGTCTTGGAAGTGCCCGTCGAAGTGCCGAGGGTAATTCCGGCGTTGGAGCCGATGTTGAGCGTGCCGGCTGTGTAGGTGCTGCTGTTGGTCAGGCCCGTAAGGGTGCCGATGGTGCTGCTGCTTGCCGTGCCCGCTAATGAGGGAGTGCCCGTCAGGGAGTCGGCTGCGGCCGTGTTCAGGACAGTAGTGGCCGACACGACATCTGTGTAAGCCGTGGTTACAGTGCCCCCTTGAGATTGGTTCGTTATCACCAGGGCTGTGCCGGTGCTGTTAAGCGTGGCAACAACGTGACCCGCGGAGCCAGACGCGATTGTCTGGTTGTTATTGATTGTGTTGGCCAGGTTGGCCAACGTGTCCGTGGCGCCCGCCACGCCGAGAGTGATTACGCCTGCGGAACTGTTAATGCCGGCTATCGTGTTGAGTGCGGAAACACCGGTGAGGCCTGCGCCAAACACCGTCAGCGTACCACCCAATTGCTGGTTGGCTGCGCTCGCATTGATGGTGGCCATCGTCGATCCGGCAGTCATTGCGCCGGTTGGCACGGCGACCACTGAGCTGGCGGGTGCAGTAGCCGCGGCAGACGTATCCGTGACATTGGTCCCGGCGACCGCCACGGCGGAGTCCGCCGAGGTGAAGGTAAGCACTGTGCCAACGGCATTTCCGTCGACAACAGACGTGTTCACGGCTGCGGTGACGCCATAGCTGGCGGTATTGATGGTTGCGGCCAGGTTGGCCAGAGTATCGGTGGAGTTTGCCGTACCGAGGGTAACCGTGTGCACCGTGCCGTTCGAGCCGGTGATCGCCAGGCTTCCACCCAGCGTATCCGTAGTGCCCCCGACAGTCAGGGTGCCCACTTCGCCCGCGCTATTTGAGCCGGTTCCCACACCCGCTCCGGAGATGATGATGCCGGTATCGGTGCTGCCGCCGCCTGTGGTGTTGGCCGCGCCTGACGCGCTGGTGGATGTGGCTCCCGCCTGCGCTGCCGTGCCGAAGGTGGCCGTGAGCCCAAGACCCGAGCCGTTGACCGCGCTGATCAAGCCCTGCGTGGTGTTGGCATAGGCCGTGCCGGCACCCACGGTGATATTCGCGGTTGCGCTCATTGCCGTGCCGTTCGCGCCCTTGGTCAGGTAGTTGACGGCAATCGTGGTGGAGGCTGTGGAGAGGCCCAAACTGTCGGTAACCGCTGCATTGACGCCGCCGTTCGACAGGTCGACGAATACGCTGCTCCCGCTCGATGCGGATGTGTAGTTCATGGTGCCGCTGGTGTCGCCCACGCTGGACGAAGAAAGCGTGCGGATGTTCAGAGCGTCGACCGATGCGCCCTGCGACGTAGAATCGCCGGTGTAGATGTTGGTGTTCGAATTGAAGACCGCGTTGCCGTTGTAGGTGGTGGTGGAACCGATGTTCGAGACTTCCGACAGGATCGACTGGTATTCCTGATTGGCGGCCGAATCCTGGCTGGAGTTGAGGGTACCGTTCGAGGCTTCGGTAGCCAGCGTCACGGCCCGGTTGAGCAGGCTTGTCACTTGCGAGAGCGCGCCATCGGCGACTTGGAGAAGGCCTACGCCTTCCTGGGCGTTGGTTTTCGACTGGGTCAGGGCGCTCGAGTTGGCCTGGAGACCATCGACCAGCGAAAGGCCGGCCGCGTCGTCCGCACCGGAGTTGATCTTCGATCCGGAAGACAACTGTTGCAGCACCGTGTTCAGGCTGTTGGTGGTGTTGTTGAGGCTGTTCTCCGCATACATAGCGGAGATATTATTTAAGACTCCCAGGGACATGGGGTACTCCTTGTGGATGCGTTGAATTACGGACCCTTCTCCGGTTGTGCCCCCATTTTTTGCCTTACTCTGGGTGGCTGCTCCCGGCGAGCTTACCGTCGCATCTGGCCCCTTCTTCGGCCTTCCATCAGCGGACTTTATCCAAGCCCCGTAACTGTCCCAATGGAGACACTTTCAACCTCCCTGTTCTAAACTTTTAACCTTTTCCGCCGTCCGCCGATAACTCTCGCATAGGAGTTATCAAAGCGATGATTCAACTAACAAGACTCAACGGAAACTCCATCGTGCTCAATAGCGATCTGATCAAGACTGCGGAAGCGTCTCCGGACACCATGCTCACCCTGATCAATGGAGAAAAGATCATTGTGCGCGAGCCCTGCGACGAGGTGATCGAACGGGTGCTCGAATATCGCGCCCGGCTGCTGTCGGTTGTTTCGCGCCGGCTGCCCGCTTATGACGATCTGCAGCGCGTTGTCTCCATCGCCAGTCTCGATGTTTCGGGCCAGACCGTTCCCTCTCCTGCGCTGCGCAGACCCCTCGACCTGAGCCGTTGAATCATCGGCGTCGCGTCGCCGCACGCTCTATCCGCACGCTCTATCTGCGGGTTCTATCTGCCGATTCCATCTGGAGGAGCCGTTCATGGACAAATCGAGTATTGGCGGAGTCTTCCTGGCCATCGCAGGCATCGTAGCAGGCCTGCTCATCGACGGCGGAAACCTGGGCCAGATCCTGCAGCCCACCGCGGCTCTAATCGTGTTCGGCGGCACCATGGGCGCGGTTCTTCTGCAGTTTCCTCTCTCTACCGTCATCGCAGCTTTTAGCAGCCTGGGACACGTCTTCGCCGCGCCGCAAAAACACAACCATCAGCTTATCGGCCAGCTGGTTTCCCTGGCCAACAAGGCCCGCCACAGCGGTGTCGTCTCCCTGGACAGCGATCTCGATGCCATTGAAGATCCGTATCTGCGTCAATCCCTCATGCTGGCCGTCGATGGCACCGAGCCGAATGAGCTGCGCAAGATCATGCGCGTCAGTCTGGACTCCACCATGGAGAGGGAAGAGCAACTCCCCATGGTTTTCGAGTCGGCCGGTGGTTTGTCGCCCACCATCGGCATCCTGGGGGCCGTGCTGGGGCTCATCCAGGTGATGCAGCATCTGGAAAACATGCAGGATGTGGGCCGGGGCATTGCCGTGGCATTTGTCGCCACCATCTACGGAGTGGGCGTCGCCAATCTTTTTTTCCTGCCCTTTGCCGGCAAGATGCGCATTCGCATCCGCGACGTGCAACAGCGCCGCGAAATGATGCTGGAAGGCGTGATCTCCATCCTAGAAGGAATGAACCCGCGCATCCTTGAGGTAACGCTGCGCGGCTTTGCCGGAGAATCCAAACCCGCCAAATCCAAATCCGCCAAAAAGGAGCGCGCGGCTTGAGCCGGCATCGCAACCGGCGACGACCCAGCCATGACCGCTGGCTCATCTCCTATGCCGACTTCATCACCCTTTTGTTTGCCGTCTTCGTGGTGCTCTACGCGGCTTCGAAAGCCGATGAAAAAAAACAAGAGATAGTCGCTGAGTCGATCAACTCGGCTTTCACTTCACTGGGCCTCTTTTCCGGCGCGGTGCGACGGACGGGCAGCGCCGACAGCACTGCCAACGGCGCCGAAAAGCCCGCCATTCCCATGAATATCGTCATGGGCGACGATGTGCTTTCGGCCGCTCGGGTCAAGGACGACCTCGAGCGTCTCCACCGCGAGCTGGCGCAGACGCTCTCCAACCAGGTCGCCACCCACACGGTTTCCATTCACATGGGCCGCGACGGGCTGGTGATCAGCCTGCGCGAATCCGGATTTTTCGATTCAGGATCGGCCACTCCCAAGCCGGAAACACTCCCCACCCTCAAGCAGATTGCCGCGTCCCTCAGCCGCACTCCCTACGCCCTGCGCGTCGAAGGACACACCGACAACATCCCCATCCACACCTCTGAGTTCGACTCCAATTGGGAGCTTTCAACCGCCCGCGCCACCCGCATCGCGCGCACCTTTCTTAATCTCAAAGCGATGCCTCCGGACCGCATTTCGGCAGCCGGCTACGCCGAGTTCCACCCGGTGGCGTCGAATTCGACGGCAGCCGGGCGCGCCGAAAACCGCCGCGTAGACCTGGTGATATTGCCCCGCACCAACATCGATCTCTCCGCACCCGGAGATCCCGCGGCATCGGGCGCCTGGCGCAAAATCACTCAGGATAACTAATTGGCTCTGGCGTCTCTAGATGGAAACTTCCGGCTCGGCGGGAGACAAAGCTGCACATGGCTTCAGGCGCAAATCCGACCATTGTTCAAACAGGAATCGGGTGCGATTCTGGTTCGGCGCGACGGATTCAATCGTTTTTTGCACGGGGAGACGCTTGAAACCCATGATGTCCGGACGATATGATGCGGATGTTCCCTCAGGCGCGTTCCGATTGACTGGTTGCAAATTGAGATTCCGCTGTGGATAGGTTGAAGATGGTGCTCGAAGTTTGTATTGATTCCGTGGAATCTGCAATTGCGGCTGAACGCGGGGGCTCAAAACGGGTCGAACTCTGCTCCGACCTGCTGGAGGGTGGCGTCACTCCCGGCGCGGGCTTGATTTCCGCGGTGCGGCGCCACATCGGCATCGACCTGTTTGTCATGATTCGCCCGCGCGGCGGCGACTTCCTCTACAGCGACCTTGAATTCGAGGTGATGAGGGAGGAGATTGTTCACGCGCGCCGCCTCGGCGCCAATGGCATCGTGCTCGGTCTCCTGGATGGGCAGGGCCGCGTCGATGTAGCCCGTACCCGCACGCTTGTCGAACTGGCCGCGCCACTGCCCGTCACCTTTCATCGCGCCATTGACATGACGCCCGATCTGGTTGCGGCCCTGGACGATGTAATTTCCACGGGCTCCGTTCGCATTCTTACCTCCGGCGGCGCTCCCAGCGTCCAGCACGGCATGGATGAGATCGCCCGCATGGTCAAGGCCGCGCGCGGACGCATCGCCATCATGCCCGGCGGCGGCGTCACTCCGCACAACATTGCCGCCATCGTCGCGGCAACGGGCGTGACCCAGTTTCACTCCAGCGCCAGAACCGCCGCCCCCAGCAGCATGAGTTTTCGCAAACCGGGAATGGCCATGGGCGACCTCCGCGACCGTGAGTACCAGAACTACATTGTGCGCGAAGAGAGCGTGCGTGCCCTGGTCCAAGCCCTCGCTTCTGTCTCGGCAAGCGCGGTGGGGGCGCCCGCGGACTGAAATCGTATACTGATCGCACTCCTAGCCGACCTGCGCCGGAATCAGAAAAGGTAAACCAACCCGATGACCGCCACCAACCCCGCAGTCCAGGCCGCCGACGCATCCGCCAAAAGCCGTTACAGCCGCTTTCTTCTTTTGGTTGCCGGTCTCGGCGGCCTGCTCTACGGCATCGACGTGGGCATCATTGCCGGCGCGCTTCCTTATCTCGAAGCCACCTCGCACCTGACCGCCGCGCAGCTCTCTGTGATTGTGGCCGCGGTACTGCTGGGCACAGTGTTCTCAACCATCTTCGCCGGCTTGCTCGCCGATTGGATGGGCCGCAAGCCACTCATGGTCCTCAGCGGCGTCACGTTCGTTCTCAGCATTCCGGTGATTGCCCTCTCGCAGGGCTATGGGCC
>Ga0182024_10025519_pt1 | contig 10430 bp, 11 predicted proteins | sample P32metaG_FD_120480 | JGI IMG/M metagenome (GOLD analysis project Ga0182024, IMG submission 120480) | Permafrost microbial communities from Stordalen Mire, Sweden - P3-2 metaG (Illumina Assembly) | ecosystem: Environmental > Terrestrial > Soil > Wetlands > Permafrost | place: Sweden: Stordalen...
GGCGGAGCGGCGAGTTTGCCAGAAGCTGTTCTTCGGGAGGATCGAGGCGGGCGACACCGAAGAGCGCGAGATCGGGTTCGCGAACCAGCGGCGGCTCGCCCCAGAAGCGCACGAGTTCCGCGGCGCCACGTCCGGCGAGGTGCGAAACGACCATGCCGTCCACGCATCCGGTGGCGGTGGTTGCGGGAGTATTCAGATCCGCGTCGCGGTCCATGTAGATCATGCTGACTTTGCGGAAATAGCGGCGCGCGCCTGCGACGGTGGCGAGCGCGACGGAGCAATCGCCTGCGAGAATCAGCGGTAACGCGGCGGATTTCACGGCTTGTTCGACGCGAGGTTTCAGGGACTCGAGCGAGGCGAGCACACGCGTGAGATTGCGCGCGCGCGGGCTTTCTTCGTCGGGCTTGTAAAGCTGAACGGGATCGTCACCGAGATCGGCGACGGCGTAACCGATGGTTTTCAGACGATCAACGAGGCCTGCGGCGCGCAGCGCGGTGGGTGCGCCTTCGTGCCCGGCGGACATTGCGGCCGCGCTGGTGGGCGCGCCCAGCAGAGCAATCTTGTTAGTCTGCCGGACAATCTTTACCGCCACGCAAAGGCTCCTTAAGTTGATTTGGCCCGGGGCCGAGCCTGCGCGAGCGAATTGGCGAATCCGCCGCGCCGGCCGAAACACTTCAGTGCGCGGCTTGCCGCGCGGCTAGTTCTGGCGGCAAGGTGAAGCGCACATCTTCGCGAATCAGATCCAGGTCGCGCTGGTTGGTGAAACCCAGGCTCGCGAGGCGTTGGCTGACTTGTTCGACCAGAATTTCGGGCGCCGATGCTCCGGCGGTAAGGCCCAGCGTTTTTACGCCTTCGAGCCATGAGCCGTCCACGTCGTTCGCGTCTTCGATGAGGCGCGCGGCGACTCCGGCGCGTTTGGCGACTTCGACCAGGCGATTGGAGTTCGAGCTATTGGCTGAGCCCACCACCAGGATCAATTGCACTTCGCGGGTGAGCGCTTCGACTGCTTCCTGGCGATTCTGAGTGGCGTAGCAAATGTCATCGGAAGCCGGGCCGACGATCGTCGGAAAGCGGTGGCGGAGCTGCGCCACGATTTCCTGTGTGTCATAAAGCGAAAGAGTTGTTTGCGTGAGGAAGGCAAGGCGATCCGGATCGGGGACGACGAGTTGATCCACTTCCTCGACGCTGCCGACGACGATGGTCTGGTCCGGCGCTTCACCAGAGGTGCCGACGATTTCCTGGTGGTCGCGATGGCCGATGAGTAGCAGAGTGCGGCCTTCGCGCGCAAACTTCAGCGCTTCCAAATGCACTTTCGTTACCAGCGGACAGGTGGCGTCAATCACGCGCAATTGGCGCTCCTGCGCTTCGGTGCGAACGCGCGGGGGCACGCCGTGGGCGCTGAAAACGAGCACCGCGCCGACCGGTACTTCTTCGATGGATTCGACGAAAATGGCGCCGCGGCGGCGCAGCTGGTCCACGACGTAGCGGTTGTGGACAATTTCGTGATGGACGTACACCGGATTGCCGTAGGCCTCCAGCGCCAGTTCGACGATGTCAACCGCGCGGACTACGCCCGCGCAAAAGCCTCGGGGGCGAACTCGTACGAGCGTCTTGGCTCCGTGGTTCGTGCCGTTAATTTGGGTCAGAGTCAATTCGTTCTCCGTTAATCCCTTTTATTTTACCCGAACAGCCGCTTCGCGGCTACTTCGTTCGCTGGCAATGTGCTCCGGGCACGGCGAGATCAACCAGGACATTTCCGAGGCTAAATCCTAGGTGGGCGTTCTGTCGCTCGAGGGAGTGAAGCGGAGCGTGAGCGAAAAGCCGAGCAGGTGCACGCGCGCTGTGTAGTCCGCCGCGAGATGCACGGCCGACGATTCGCCTTGCACGGTGCGTTGCACGGTGACCTGATTGGGATCCAGGACGATATCCAGCTCTTTTGCATCGTGGATGACGGAGTTTCGAAGTTCATCATCCGTAGTCGGCGCAGATAATCCGATGTGTTCGGCGTTTGGCGAGGACAGGTCGCGCAAGTCCTCCTCCAATTGGCGATTGGCCAACTCGCACGATGCGATCTGCCAACCGGCGTTGACGGCTAAGGCGAGAACGGCGATCCCGACGATGAGTGCAATTTTTTTCATGCGTGTTAATCGCGATGGCCCGGCGCCAAAATCGGGCTGCTCACTAGATTTTAGCGTAGCAGCGGATTTAATCGAGTGAGACGTGTCGGAATCGCCAATTATCTTACCGACGCGAAACCTCGACTCAACCTGCGTGATACTATCCCGATTCACTTGCAATGATCAGGGGGCGAAACATGCTGCTGAAGGGGCTGGTGGCGATTGTGACAGGTGGTGGCCGGGGGATTGGCCGAGCCATCGCGAAGAAGTTCGCAGCGGTGGGGGCTTCGGTGGTGGTGAGCGCGCGAACGGAAAAAGAAATCGAGCAGGTGGCGCTGGAAATACAGGATGCCGGGGGAAAAGCGGCGTCGGTCGCGGGCGACGTTTCGCGCGAACCAGACTGCGAGAAGATTGTGCGCGAGGCGCGCAACGCTTTCGGAGCGATTCACATTCTGGTGAACAATGCGGGAGTGCTGGGGCCGGTGGCACCGATGGAGCAGGTGAGCGCGCGGTCCTGGGACGAAGTGATCGCGGTGAATTTGCGCGGTCCGTTTTTGCTCTCGCGTCTCGTGCTGCCGGAAATGTACGCGCGTGGCTCCGGCTCGATCTTGAACATCGTGAGTATTGCGGCGAAGGCGGCGTTTCAATTGAATGGCGCGTATGCCGCATCGAAGGCGGGGCTGATGGGATTGACGCGCACGCCGGCGGCGGAGGGCGCGCGCAAAGGTGTGCGGGTGAACGCGCTGAGTCCCGGGCCGGTGCTTGAAACTTTGATGTCCCAAGAGCTGGGGCGCGGGCTGGCGGAATATTTTCAGGCGGACAGCGAGAAGCTATTCAAGCAGATGTGCCAGGGGATATTACAGGGACGGCCGCAGACGGCCGATGAAATAGCTGCTGCGGCCCTTTTCCTGGTCTCCGATCACGCGAGCGCGATTACTGGGCAGATTCTGAACGTGGATGGCGGAATGACTTTCTACTGAGTTCTTCCAGACCCGCATAGCCGCGACGCGCGGCCGTGGCGGTGACTTGAACGCCAGTTGCCATCCAATCGAGTCCGCGTTCCCCGATAGCGCCGACGAGATAAATAACCCCGCCCAGAACCATCAGGACCGCGAAACACAGCCCAAAGAGCAATTCGGCAGCGACTAATTCCCGTACGAAATAGACCTGGAGAACGAAGAATATTCCCAAAATGAACAGAAGGCCCTTGCGTACTTTCGCCTTTTCGATGACCCCCACCAGCATTGTCTGCGACTTAGTGAGATACGTTTTCATGATCCTCCGACCCTCACTGGAATAGATGCACGGAGGTATCCAAACGAAGCGCGTGTAAGTTATTGAAAAATCGAAGGACAGCGGGAAGATCGGCACGGTAAATCGACTTAAAACGGAAAATGGTTTCTTCGCGCAGGCGAGAGGCAGTTCCTAAGCGGAGCTAGGGGCTGTAGACTTTTTTTGTCACTTGTTTTCGCCTGTGGCGGCGATTACTGTGTCGTTAACTAGCAAAATGAGGCGAAAATCGTGGAACCGGCTCTTCAGTTTCCGGAAAAATACGCGAAACCTCGGTAAAGGTGGTCCCGCGACGTCGGACCGCCAACGGTGATAGTCACGCGACCAATGGTGCACTGAAGTGCGCCGCTACGAAAGCAAACCGACGGCTGCCCGGTCCCGCAAAGCGGGATCGGCCGCTACAAAGTGACAACCTGAGCTCGCGCATTTTTACGCAAACTGTTTTGCGGTTGTGGCGATCAGCGACCTTCGAATGGATAGCGATCCTGCGCGAGCACGGCTTCTGCGACGCGCCTGCGAATCGCTATCGTGTCGAGCGGAGCGTGTTTGGAGAAGCGGCGCAGGACGGCTAGCTGCGTGATCAGCGTGTCGCCCTCGGCGATGGCTGCGAGTGCCGTGCGGGCATCTTTTTCGACGCGGTCCATGGCGTCATAAATAAAAGCGCGGGCGGCATCGCACATCACGCTCGCCGCTTCCCCGCGAGCGGCCGAGGCTTTTTGCGCGCGGCGCAGTGTGGATTCCATGGCGTACACGTCCATGACGATATTGGCGAGCGCGGCCACGATTTCCTGGTGCTCGGCGAGCTGTTCGCGGAATTTCTGCATGGCGGTGCCGGAAGCCAGCAGGAAAATCTTCTTGGCCTGTTCGAGTGATTTTTCTTCTTCGGCGAAGGGGCCGGTGGGCGCTTCCTCGAAGGAAGGACCGGCGAGGACTTCTTCGCCGAGTTTCAGGGCGGCGGGAATCAGCGGTAGAACGCCGCCAAGAGCGCGTTTCATGAGCATCTGAATGATGAGCATGCGGTTGATTTCGTTGGTGCCTTCGAAGATGCGGTTCACGCGGCTATCGCGATAGGCGCGTGCCACGGGGTAATCTTCGTGAAAGCCGTAGCCGCCGAAGATCTGCACGCCTTCGTCCACGACGTAATCCACCATTTCGCTGCCGGCCACTTTGCTGATGGAGCTTTCGATGGCGTATTCCTCGAGGACCTGCATGGCTTGCTTGGTCTTGTCGGCGCCCGCGTCGGGGCTGGAAACGGCGGCTTCGATCATGCCGGCGGAGCGATAGACTTCCGATTCGATGGCGTAGATCTGGATGGCCATTTCGCCGAGCTTGGCTTTGATTAGGCCGAAATCGCAGAGGCGTTTTCCGAAGGCGGTGCGCTCTTTGGAATATTTCGAGGAGGCTTCCAGGATCTTTTTGGCGCCACCGATGCAATAGGCGCCCAGGCTGAAGCGGCCGGCATTGAGCGTGTTGAAGGCGACGACGTGGCCGCGGCCGGGTTCGTGGAGGAGATTTTCCTTGGGGACCGGAGAGTTTTCGAAAAAGATGGGCGTGGTGGAACTGCCCTTGATGCCCATCTTTTTTTCTTCGGCGCCCGCGGAGAATCCGGGCGTGCCGCGTTCGACGATGAAGCAGGAAAATTTCTCGCCGTCAATTTTGGCGAAGACGACGTAGACATCGGCGAATCCGCCGTTGGTGATCCACATTTTTTGGCCGTTCAGAATGTAATTTTTGCCATCGGACGAGAGAACCGCGCGGGTGCGCGAAGCTTGCGAATCCGAACCAGCCTGCGGCTCGGAGAGGCAATAGCAGGAGAGCAATTCGCCGGTGGCGATCTTGGGAAGATATTTTTTCTTTTGCGCTTCGGTGCCGAAATAGACGATGGGCACGGTGCCGATGCCGGAATGGCCACCGTGCGAAACGGCAAAGGAGCCGTAGCCGGCAAGTTTTTCGGCGAGGATTGCGGCGGAAACTTTGTCGAGGCCCGAGCCGCCATAGGCTTCGGGAATGCCGCCGCCGAGCAGGCCGATTTCGCCGGCCTTCTTGAGCATCTGGGCCATCAGATGCTCGTCTTTGTGCGCTTCCAGCTCGGGGATCGCGGGCATCACTTCTTTCTGGACGAATTCTTCGGCGGTTTGGCCGATCAGGCGCTGGTCATCGGAAAAATCCGCGGGAGTGAAAACATCTTCGGGGCGGCTGGGAGTGATGAGGAATGCGCCGCCGCGATTTAGGACCTGCGAAACGGGTGCCGTGGCCATGCTGTGCCTCCGAGCGATGGAATGTGCTCCTTGGATTCTCTCGCGCATTTGCGCGCAACACAATAGGCCAGCGGTTATCGCACAAGTGCTCGGTCTCGATTAGGAAGTATGGCTTCAGGGGCTGAAGCCCCGCCCTTCCGGGCCGGCCACGCGTGAGAGCGATCGCAATTTCATTGTGCCGAACCGGTAGTGAGCTGCAACTGCACGGATACGAGACGTTCTTCGCTGGAGAATGCTCCGGTGGCGTGCGTGTAGGTCACGAACATGAATTGGCCACCGTTGATGTTGTAGTCGGGATGCGCCTGCGCATCGTCCACGGCATTTCCGCCCGCGGCAGGCTGCAAGGCGTCAAAGGCCATCACTTCCGCGGACCACGGGCCTTCAGGTGCAGGCGCCGTGCGGATCATCACATTTCCAGAGAGCGGCTGATTGTAGACGGCGACGTATCGTTGCAGGTAGTCGTTCCACGACACATTCAGGATGTGGTTGGCGGTGAAAACCCACATGGCGTCGCTGAGTTGGCTGGACCAATTTCCATTGCCGGCGTAGAAGGCCCATGAACTTAGATTGGTGACGTCGGCGAGATCCACTCGGCCCAAGACGCAGGGAACGCTGAATTCCGAATTGTAGCAACCATAGGCGTAGAGCGTGTCTCCATCCACCAGAGCGGCCGAACCAAAGCTCGGTTGATTCTGGCTGAAAAGCAGATCGGGATGTTCGGCGGCGGGATTAATCGTGGGGCGCTGCGGCAGGTCCGCAAAGTTCTGCCAGCTGGCCACCGAGTAGCCAACCGCTTGGAAATTGAAGTTGCCGGGTTGCGCGGAAACGAGCTGATAGAAAACTAGCGCGCGATTACGGGCTGGATCTGCAACCATCGCTCCGGGCCATAGCGCCCATCGCGCACCGCAGGGTTGTTGCTGGCAGGGATTCCCTGCGTGGGCGGCGTTGAAAGCTTGCTCCGTTGCGGTTAGTTGCAGAAGCATGGGGGCGCCGACGGCGTCCTCGCGTTCTTGAAAGCCGCTGATGCCGTCCTGCGCGTTGAAGTCGCTGGTGAACGCCCAGGAATCGCTGATGAGGGTTTGGCCTTGGGCATTCGGATTCGTCAGGAATGTGTCGCCGTAGAGCCAGACTGCGTAGCCTCCGAAGACTCCGCTGTATCCGCCGTCTCTTCCGACAATTTTAGGATTTGACGCGATTGCTCCCAGATCGGTGGATCGCACCACGGTGAGTTCCGCCGATGGGCCTGAGTTTCCCGAGGGATAGAAGCTGCAGCCGGAAATTCCTAGGACGGAGACGCAGGCTAGGCATAGAGCCCAGAGGAAATTGAATTTGTGCATAATTCCCCCCTCACGCGGAACCGAATGCCGGCAATTGTTGATTCATGATGCGTGAATTGGCAATGGGGTGGCCTGGCGCAGTTCGGCTGTTACCCCAGGGGTGGGATTGCGGGATTGCTTAGAATGCACTACAATGTGGTGCATGAAGACTGAAGTGTATAGCTGGCGGTTGTCCGGCGAACTGAAGACGGATCTGGAGCGGGAGGCGCGTTTGCGCAAGATGCCGGTTTCCTCCGTACTGGATGTGGCAGTGCGGGAGTGGCTGAAGAAAAGCAACGCGGACGTGGCAGGGGACGAAGCGCAACGCGAGTTGCACGCTGCCGCGGAGAATTGCCTGGGAACGCTGGCCAGCGGAAATTCGCGCCGCGCTGAAACCGCACGCAAGACGATTCGCCGGCGGCTGCAGCGGCGGCGACAGGCTCGTGGCCGCTAGCGCGCTGATTGATACGGGCGCGATTCTGGCACTGCTGGATCGCAGCGACCGTTGGCACGCTGCGTGCGTTGGCGCATTTCGTCAGCTGCGGCTTCCCTTGCTGACCTCCGAAGCGGTTCTGACTGAATTATTTCACCTGGTGGGCGATGCGCGCGCGGAGATGGAGGCGGCCTGGAAATTTGTGCGTTCCGGAGCGCTGGTGCTGGGCGTGATCGAGGACGGCGAGCTTGGAAATGTGCGCGCGCTGATGTCACGCTACTGGGACCGTCCCATGGATTTCGCGGATGCGACGCTGGTGTATCTAGCGAAGCGGGAAGCGCTCTCGGTGATTCTCACCGTGGATCATGCGGACTTCGCGACGTACCGGATCGAAGGGAAACGACAGTTTCGCGTGTTGCCCCTTGATCGCCCCTAGACGAGCGCTGGGAAATCGGTACTTCAGCAGCTGAAGCCGCCGTCATTTCTCTGTATTTATGTCGTGGCTAAAGCCCACGACCTACAAAGACTCTCTCGCTCAGAGCCCCAAGCTCCGACGCCCTAAAAGTATAGGCGGTTCCGCAGAAAAGCAGATCCCTCACTGCGTCCCGCACCCGCCAGAGTGCGACGGGAAAGAAAAAGAGCGGGACTCCGTTCGGGATGACACGCGATTTTCTATTTCAGCGAATTGCGGAACTGCGCCTGGGCGCAGAGCAGCAGTTCGGGCCCAGAGTTCACAGCCACGACCTACAAGAAGCCTCCATACTAAGCATCCTTGCGTCGGCAGGCTTACGTTTTAATGACAAATATATTTTTCTTGACATGCGGAATATTCAATGATGGAATGCGCGCATGAATGTACCGGCCAACGCCGCGCCTGCGGCCGCATGGGACCTGGTGGCGGATATGAATCGGGCGAGCGCTTTGCTCCATCCTTTGCGCTTGCGGATTCTGGATGCGCTGCGCGAGCCGGACTCGGCGTCTGGCCTCGCGCGGCGATTTCGCATGCCGCGGCAGAAAATGAACTACCACGTGCGTGAACTGGCGCGGGCGCATTTCCTGGAACGCGCGGGACAGCGGCGGCGGCGCAACATGATCGAGCGGAGGTATCGTACGACGGCACAGGGATATGTGCTGTCTCCGGAATTGCTGGGGAAGATGGGCCTGCCGCGGGAACGTGCGGAGGATGTGTTCAGCGCGGCGTATTTGCTGGGGTTGATGGCTGTGTCCCAGGCGGAGCTGGCGCGCGCGAGCCGCGATGCTGCGGCGCAGCGCAAGCGGCTGACGACGCTTTCGGTGAGTTCAGAGCTGCGATTTGAAAGCGCGGAGCAGCGCGCAAAATTTGCCGCGGAATTGCGGCGCAGTGTGATAGATGTGATCGCGCGCTATGCTTCGCCGTATACGATGGCCGATGGTTTGGCAGGCGCGGGGCGCCCTTATCGTTTGATTCTCGGTTGTTATCCCATCCCACCAAAGCCGTCGGAGGACCCGCCATGAGCGAAGCAAAAGAACCACGCGAGAGACGCACGATCGTGAAAGAAATCGAAGTGGCCGCGCCGGTGGAAGCGGTGTGGAAGGTGCTGACGGACGGGACGGAGCTGGCGCGGTGGTTTCCGTTGGAAGCGAGCTTCGAGCCGGGAGTGGGCGGGAAAATGCGGCTCTCTTGGGGGCCGGCGTTTGAAGCGACAGCGCCGCTGACGATTTGGGAGCCGAACAAGCGCTATGTGGTGGAGACGGCGGCTCCTTCGGGGAACCCGGTGAGCGTGGAATATTCCGTGGAAGCGCGCGGCGGAAAGACGTTGGTGCGCGTAACGCAGTCGGGATTTTCTTCGGGATCGGAATGGGACGAGGACTTTTTTGATTCGACGAATTACGGCTGGGGCTTCATGTTGTTCAATCTGCGTGAGTATCTGGAACGGCACGCGGGGCAAGCACGGTTGGTGGCGTGGCCGCGCGTGCAAGTGGAAATGGCGCGGGAGATAATTTACGAACAGCTGGCGGGGACGAATGGGATTTTTGTCGAGGGCTCGCTGGGAAAATTGCGCGAAGGCGAGACGTATTCGCTGCGCACCTCGACTGGCGAGGTGTGGTCGGGGCGGGTTGCGTTTATTGTGCCGCCTCGCGGATTCTGCGTGACGATTGATTCGCTGAATGGCGCTTTGGCGTGGCTCACGATTGAAGGGGCTGGCGGAACGTTCGAAGCGCAGTTGTGGTTTTCGACGTATGGATTGCCGCAGGAGCGCGTGACGCAGCTGGAAACGCAGTGGAACGCGCAAATGCAAAAAATTCTTATGCCATAGGAGAGCTGGCATGGCGAATCCCGTGGTGCATTTCGAAATTGGATGCAAGGACAGCAAGGCGACGCAGAGTTTCTACGCGAAACTGTTTGATTGGAAAATCGCGGAGGCTGGGCCGGCCGCGATGATTGATGCCGGCAAGGGACCGACGGGACATATTACGGAGCTGGGGCACGAGCCGCATCACTACACGATTTTTTATGTGGAAGTGGACGACGTGCAGGGCTACATCGACAAAGCGACGAAATTGGGTGGGAAAATGTTGGTGCCGCCGATTCCGATTCCCACCGGGACGTTCGCGTGGATTCAGGATCCGGCGGGAAACACCGTTGGCCTGTGGAAACCCGCTGCGAAGTAAATTCACGAGGAGGAATTTGCTCATGCGCAAAGCTGGAAAGATGCTGCGGTTCGTTGTGCTGGTGGCGATGGTGGGAATCAGTTTGCGGGCGCAGCAATCTTCAACCGAGAAGCCGCCGAGCCCGCCGGCGAAGCAAGCTCCACAGCCTGGGCCGGAAATGCAGCGGCTGAATTTTTTGCTTGGCGATTGGACGATGGACGGTGAGTACTTGAAATCGCCGATGACTGGGAACGGCGCAAAGCAAACGGGGTGGTACAAGGCGCATTTGGGGCCCGGCGGGTTTTCGATCATTGCAGATTTTGAAGCAGACAGCACACTGGATAACGAGATCGGGCACGAGCTGTTCACGTGGGATCCGAAGAAA
>Ga0182024_10025520_pt1 | contig 10430 bp, 6 predicted proteins | sample P32metaG_FD_120480 | JGI IMG/M metagenome (GOLD analysis project Ga0182024, IMG submission 120480) | Permafrost microbial communities from Stordalen Mire, Sweden - P3-2 metaG (Illumina Assembly) | ecosystem: Environmental > Terrestrial > Soil > Wetlands > Permafrost | place: Sweden: Stordalen...
ACGACATCCTCGCGCAAGCCGCACTCCATCGCCAGCCCCGCGCAACGCTCGATTTTACCACGCCCAGCCCATATGGTTGCATCACAACACATCGCCGCTTCTAGGTACCCCAAGGCTTTAGCCTTGGGTCTCTCAAGCAGCCTGAGCCTGTGGGGCTTCAGCCCCTGGGGTACACCCTCTTCAACCCCGCTCCCCCACACGCCAGTTCTCACTTACCACTTACCACTCCCCTACCCCAAATCCTTTGGCCCCTCACCCACCCGCGGAGCCGCATCCTCAACATCGTTCGCGTCCGCCAGCAGCCCCTCCAGATCCAGAGCCCGCGTATACATAGCAATACCGCCGTCCACATCCCGAGGCCACAACTCCTTCGGCCTGTCCCAATACAACTCCACCCCATTCTCATCCGGATCGCGCAGATACAGCGCCTCACTCACCCCATGGTCCGCCGCGCCATCCAGAGGAACCTTGTGTCGAATCAGCCCCTTCAGCGCCCGCCCCAGATCCGCCCGCGTCGGATATAAAATCGCCAAATGATAAAGCCCCGAAGCACCCCTCGGCGGAGGCGCCCCACCCGCGCTCTCCCACGTATTCAGCCCAATATGATGGTGGTACCCGCCCGCCGAGACAAACGCCGCCCCCGGCCCAAACCGCTGCATCAGCGTAAACCCCAGTACTCCGCAATAAAACTCAAGCGCCCGCTCAATGTCGGCCACCTTCAAGTGCACATGCCCAATCCGCGTTCCACCAGGTATCGCCATAGCAATCCGATAATATCCCCCCGCCAGGTTCGCTTCCGAGATAAAACCGGGGGGTAGATGTTGCTGAATCCTCCCCTTCGTGAGTGCATGGCTTCAGCCATGCTGGCCCCATGCCTCACAAACCCGCCATCCTCAGCGAAGGTCGCACCGCGACCGCAGTCGAAGGACCTGCCGCAAGTGCCGCACTCCCCCACCCGCCCGCACATTCTGCCAGTCGACCCCGTCGTTATTCTCGCGCGGCCATCGCCCCATTGCTTGGCCTTGGCCTCTGCCTCTGCCTCTGCCTCTGCCTTTACCAATTCGATTCGCTCTTTTCAAGACCCCAGCAAACCCGCGCGTCAAACTTCCCCGAAAACGTTGACCCGCCTGCGCCTTGAACCCACCTCTGTATACTTCACGAAACCTTCCAGAAAGTCGCGCCTTTGCCTCTGAAGACCAAGGAACCGTCGAGAACTGCAATCCGGCGAGACACGCACGAGACCTTCGGCCTGTCCCCAAAGAATCTGCGCACCTTGCGCGCGCTGAATACGCCGGCAAAAATCCAGCGCTTCCTCGACGCATTGCCCTACCAGTACGCCGACACAGCCTGGTCCCCCCAGCGCGCCCTGCGCGAGCGCAAAGGACATTGCCTCGAGGGAGCGCTACTCGCCGCGACCGCCCTGCGCGTCAACGGCCACCCGCCGCTCCTGATGGACCTTGAATCCGTGCATGACGACGACCACGTCATCGCCCTCTACCGCGAACGCGGCCTCTGGGGAGGCGTCGCCAAGTCAAACTTCGCCGGCCTCCGCTTCCGCGCGCCCATCTACCGCACCCTCCGCGAACTGGCACTCAGCTACTTCGAGCACTACTACAACCTGCGCGGCGAACGCACCCTGCGTTCCTACTCGGTGCCGGTCAACCTCGCCCCCCTGGACAGCCAACACTGGATGACCTCCGAGGAAGACGTCTGGTGCGTCCCCGAGCTCCTCATCGCAGCGCGCCACTACCCGCTCTTTTCCGACAAGGTAGCGCGCACCCTGCCCCGTCTCGACCAACGCAGCTTCCAGGCAGGAATGCGCGGCTGGACCAAACACTGAAGAAACTCGCCCGTCACTGTTCACACAACACCACCATCCTGAACGTCCGCAACGTCGTCACGCCCACAACATCATCATCTTGAACGTCCCACAACATCGTCATCCTGAACGCCCACAACATTGTCATCCTGAACGGAGTGAAGGACCCCTGTCTTTGCCTCTGCCTCTGCCTTCGCCTTTGCCTCTGCCTTTGCCTCTGCCTTTGCCTCCGCCTCTGCTTTTGCCTCTGCCTCTGCCTTCGCCTCTGCCTCTGCCTCTGCCTCTGCCGTTGCCTCTAGGTAGGCCAAGGCTTCAGCCTTGGCAACCCACCCCCCAACTGGGACGCGGGCTTTAGTTAGCCCCGAGGGAAGTGGGCGACGGCGATTAGGCTCGTTGAGGCCCAGGAATAATGATCGCTAAATTGCGACGCACTGCGCTAGGTCTTGTGGAAGCCGGCTCTCTGCATGCCGACGGCAACCTCGGGGTTGCGCCCAAAGGTCTCCCACACGAAGCCTGTACGCAGGTTCTCCGCCATAAGCACGCCGATGCCGAGGTCAATGCCGAGCACGTCCGCATCGTACCAATTCGCGTCAGGATGGAACGCATCGCAGAAGCCATATCGTCCCCACGCGTCTTTGCCGTAGCGATCCTTCAGCGAGCGTTGCACGCGCATGCAATCGGCCGGGAGAAACGGCAGTGAGCCCGCAGTGGCGTAGGGCACCACCGAGCCGTCGATCCCGCCAAAGCCTTTACTGACGTCGCCCCCGTCGCGAGCTCCCGGCCCTCCCCACGCAGTGTATCCGTGCTGCGAGTCGGAGGCGGAGATGCCCCAGTAGTCGAGCGAGTAGGGTTTACCCAGCGCGATGCAGAACGCCTCGTGCGCGCGAGTAGCAAGGATGGAGTTGGCAAAGTAGTCGGCGTACTTGTCCCGTTTGTTGCGGAAGTCGTACCACGCGTGGCTGTACTGGTGCACGAACAGCGGATCGGAAGCGCCGATGTAATCGAAGCCGTCGTAGTGCATAATCGGCCGCGACCATGCGTCCCAGCAGGCGGGTTCGATGGCATGCGTAGGCGAGCCCAGCGCCAGCAGGTAGAGCATCATGTGCTCGCAATAATGGTTCCATCGTGCGTCAAGAAACTTCCCGCCGCGCAGTCCCATGGAGAACATCAGGCCCCCGTTGAGCATCCACGGCCACTCAATGCGCTCGTAGATGGTAGTCGCAAGTCGTACGATCTCCGCGTCCTGGTGGAAGTAGGCGCGCGCGGTGAGCATGCCGCAAAGCAGAAGCGACGTGTCGATAGAAGATATCTCGCTGTTGCGCCAGGGCGCTCCGGTCTCGAGGTCGTTAAAGTGGCAAAAGAAACCGTGCTCGTTCGGCAAGGTGTCGCAGTGAAAGCCCAGCGTGCGCCGCACCTGCTCGATGACCTGCGCGTGGGGCTGGTATCCGCGCTTGTCCGCAATGCACAGAGCAGTAAGCCCAAAGCCTGTTGCCGCGATGCTCGCCATCCTCCGAGGGTCCAGCGCGCCGGTACTGTTCGCCCACTTCGCTCGATCGAGCACCTGGCCGGTGTGCGGGCTCGCCTGCTCCGCAAAGAAAAGGCAGCCGCGGCGCTGGAGGTCGTCTAAGGATGCCTCGTCCGCAGCGCTCACCGCTTTGGGTGCGGCCGCGGCAAAGCGGGACATCGGCCCAGCCAGGGCTGAAGATGCGAGCAGCTTAAGTATTGCGCGACGATCCATAGCGGCTATTTTGAAATCACCACGACGGCCAGCCCGTGCGCCGGAACCGTCAAGTGTAGTTTGCCATGATCGAGATGAACATGCTCGGGCGGGGACATTTCGCCCGCGATGCGCAGTTCAACTGCCTGCTTCTGGGTGAGGTCGCCGGGCGGCCGTCCCATTGCGTCGAACGCCTTCACAACATTGCCATGATCGTCATCGACTCGCCAGACTTCCGCAGCAGCGTTCTGCGCGACGTTCTTCAACTCGAGGTCAAACGTCTTGTCCGGCCCCGCCGGTCCGCTGGGCATGGTATAGCTTGCGCCAGTGCCTGTCGGCGGCGCGTAATCCCACAGCGCGACCGCGAGTCCGCCGCCGGGTGTCTCGGTGACCAGCGATGAATCGGAGTCCGAAGCGATGCGGCGGTCGCCGAGCTTGTGCAGGATGCGGAAGATGTTCAGCGCGGGCTTGGGAATATGATCCGCCGCGACCAGCCCGAATCCGCCGTAGAAGGGCGTCCGCACCACGCCCTGCTCCTCGAACACATCGGAGAACGCCCAGTAGGCCATGCTCTGGGTCAGGCCGTCGCACAGCCGGATGTTGTTGGCGAGCCACGGTCCCATGAAAGTGGAGTCGGTGACATTCGGCTCGTTCGCATAGCTCGCGTTGTACTCGGAGAAGATGAGCGGAATCTTGGGATAGGCGGAATGCGCGATCTCGTCGTGAACCATCTCCACCGCCCGCCACACCATCTTGTCGCGTGGGACGTTCTCGTCCGTATGCAGCACATTCTGGGCCGTGTCGTTGGCGTAGACGTGCGTCGAGACGAAGTCGACGGGCACATTATTCGCCTTCACATGCGCGAGGAAATCCCCGACCCACGCAGCCTGCGCCGTCGAGGGCCCGCCCACCTGCAGGCGCGTAGAGGCCGCCTTCAGTGCACGCGCAGTGTGGTCGTATAACTCAAAGTAGGTGGACTGTTTGGGATTGCCCACCCAGAAATCGATGTTGGGCTCGTTCCATACTTCAAACTTCCAGGTTGCAACTTCGTCGATGCCGTAGCGCTGAACAAGGTGTCGGCCCAGCGCCGTGATCATCGCATCCCACAGCGCATAATCCTTCGGCGGAGAGACGTCTGGTTTGTACCAGAACGCATGCAGCGCGGCCGGATCGGACGCCATCTTCTTCGGCATGAAGCTGAGTTCCACGTAGGGGCGAACCCTGTTCTCGAGCAGCCCATCATAGATCTGGTCGATGTAAGAGAAGTTGTAAACCGACTCATCGTTGGCTGCCTGCGCCGCCAGGCCCGGGTTCTTGGTCTTGCGATCGGGGTCGTAGAGTCCGACCTCATCGTTCAAGATTCCGTGAAAGCGAATCGACTGAAAGGCCGTCGCCTGCTTCACCGTGCGCAGGTCGTCCCGATAACTCTGCCGCAGCGAAAGAATCGCGCGCCCAGATCCAAACGTCTGCTCCCAGAAGTGAGGAAACGGCGTAGTCTGCGCCTTCGCGTCAATGACCACATGGTCCTGCGCGATCACCGCCCTACTGCCAAAGAAAAGCAGCATCATAGAGCCGAGAACAAGCCACTTTATCATCCGTGTCGTCATATCGGCACACCCACACCCTTGGTTTCCCCGGGCCTGTTGGAAAGCGCCCGCGAATGTTTGAAGGTGGAGGGTGCTCCCGAAGGCGCACCCTCCGCGGGTAAAGTTGAGCTAGAAGCTGAAGCGACCCTGGAAACTGATCGTCCGTGATCCGATGGGGTTGGTATCCTGCCCAAAGTTCGACCCGGTAATGCTGTTATTGACGCTCTGCGGATTGAGATTCAGCAAATTGAAGACATTGAAGGCGTCGGCGCGAATCTCAAACTTCGCGTTTTGACCCAGGATACGATTCTCCGGAAGTCCAAATCCCTTGGTCAGCGACATATCGACGTCCCGGTAGCTCGGACCCGTAAACGAGTTACGATCCGCGCCGGGATGTGGAGGCAGCGCGACATTGGCCGCCGGGAACCCGGTGGAGTTCGTCGCCTGCATCGCGCTCGAGAAGTTCGGAACATTGAAGAATTTGTTTGAATAAGCAACTGCCGTATTTGTGCTCCCGTTGATCGTTGCCGTAGTTGTGGCCTGCCCCGTCAGTATTCCGGCGAAGTTCGTTCCATTCTCAAACGCCTTGTTGCTGTGGTCGTTTCCACCCGCGCCAAGATACTGGGGTCGCAGGTTATAGTATCCGCAATTCGAGCAGTACAAAGATTGCGGTATCCCGTAGTTCGGTGACCAGGGGAAACCGGTGTGCGTACTGAAGATGCCGCTGAGCGACCAGCCGCCAACGACCTTCTCGGCCCAGTTGTTACTGCCATGGAAGATGACCGGCTGCCACAATCCGAAGACCTTCAGGGACTTTCCGATATTGAAGTCGGAGCGGCCGTAGGAAAGTGCCGGATTTTCGGGGAAGTAGGGATCTTCATAGTACGGCCCGGAGCCATCCGTATCCATGCTCTTGGCCCACATGAACTGCGCATCGGCGGAGAAATGATGCACGAAGGGGTGCTTCAGTTCGGCCAGCATTGCATTGTTGTTGCCGCTGCCCCCGTTGGTCCAGTAGTCGCCTCCTGTGATCAGCGGATTGAGCGGCACGCCCGCCACGACTGCCACTGAATTGGGTGTCTCATGATTAACCAGGTGGTGGGACGAACTGCCTTCATACCCCAGCGACGCTACCAACTGACCGGTGAAGGAGTACTCCGTGTCCAGAGAGTAGTGCTCGGCATACGGGGTGGGGGCTGAACCGTTCAGGTTTCCGAAGGCGACGACATTCGCGTTGCCTGCCGTTGGAAGATTTGAGCTGTTGTACGTGGTGATGGTGTGCGGATTCTTGGCGAATCCGGACAGCGAAGTGGGACTGCTGGAGATGCCGTAAATGATGTCCGCACCGTTGGTGCCGGGGTTGCTGGGGCTGGAGAAGGAGAAGTTGTAATAGCCCTGCGTCGGTGGATTGTTGCCTGCGTTGGCCGTGAGCGCGATCTCTTCCTGGTTGAAGTTGAGGCCAAACCCGCCCCGGACAACCAGCTTGTTCTGCGCGAACGATGGGCTCCAGTTGAAGCCTAATTGTGGACCAAGGTTAGTCTCTTGCGAGTTGTATAGATTCCCGCCTACGCGAACGTTGATTCCGGTATAGAGTGCTGAGCCTGAACCGAATTGAACCACGCTGAGGTTGTTTTGCTTGGTGTAGAGCGGTCCGAAGTAGGAGTAGCGAATTCCGGCAAAAACCGTCAGGTTCGGCAGGATTTTGTAGTCATCCTGAACGAAGAACCCGAGGAGGTTTTCGCGATCGTCGGATCGGACTCCGCCTGGATACCCGGTTGCAGTGTCAAAGCTTCCAGCCTCGGAATAGGGAGCATCGTTCAGAAAATCCCAGACGTTGTAGAAGTTGTAATTCGGACGTCCGATTGGATTGTTGAGGTAGTGCAGATTGGTGTAGTCCCCACCGAATTTGATGGTGTGGTTGCCGAGCACTTTGGTTGCGACATCCTTGTAGCCGTACGTCCACTGATTCAGGTCGCTGCCCAGGGATGAGCCAAATTGATTGATGCTAATGGAGCCAATCGCGCTGACCTGGGCTTGGGGCAATCCGACCGGTGCCTGCGGGTTGTCAGCAATTTCATTCCAACGCCATCCGGCGGCATTGGCACGCGCTTCGTTTAGCAGGCTTGACGTAAAGGTGTGGTTCCAGATAACAGAGAAAGCATCGTTGACCTGATTGTGATGGAACAGGTTGTAGGCGCGCGATCCGCCGTTGTAGTCCGTAACTGAAAACGGCACCCAGTAGATCGCGAAAGCGAGATGATCTTTCGACGTCGCATTCGCATCCAGGCGGCCGTTGTACTGCTTGTAGGAGGACGTGTACGGGCTGGTGGTCGCGTAGTCTGCAATGTCGGCCACATTGGCCAGGCCGCTACCGACTCCGGGGTTCGTCGTGGTGCCGGTCGCGGTAGGATCCTGCTTGCCCAGACCGATGGTCAACGGCGAACCAATATTCAATCCCGCGCCCGCGATGGTCCGGCAGTTAGTGCCTTCGATCAGGCCAATCGTCGTGCAAGTCTCGTTATTGGTGATGATTCCTGTCGAACTGACGCCCGCTCCCGGAAAGGTAAGGAATTGCGATGCAATGCTGCCGCTCGGTGCCAGCGCGTCGAAGGCTGTCGTGTCGTACCAGCCGGACCCCGTGGACGTCGAGTCGTTTGGCGAAGCCTCATAGGCGAAAAAGGCGAAGATCCGGTCCTTGAGGATTGGCCCGCCGATGCTGCCTCCGTACTGATTGAACCGCTGCGTGTCGCGGACTGGCTGGCCGGTCTTGGCCCCGTTGACGTAGATCGCACGCTGGTAGGCGTTCAGTCCTGGCCGGTGAATTCCAAAAAAGATGCTTCCATGGATCTGATTGGTGCCGCTCTTCGAGGTGACAAGCGTCTGCGCACCGCTGAAACGACCGTTCTCAGCGTCGTAGTCGTTCGTGACGATGCGTACGTTGTCAATGGATTCCTCGGTAGGAGTGATGACCGTCGTGCCGCCCCATACGGCGCTCACCGTGCTGATTCCGTCAATCGAGATCCCGTTCGTCTCATATTGCTGGCCATTGGCGTTGGCCTGAGGGCCATTTTCAGTCGGCGGCTGGCCTCCAGCGCCCGAACCGCCCGGGCCCTGATTTCCGGGAGCGCCATACACGCCGCCGCCGGAGCCTTGCGCGCCATCGCTGATTACCCCTGGCGTCAATTGAGTCAGCGTCAGGACGTCGCGATTGAACGACGGCATGTGCTGGATGTCGTTGGCGCTGATCGTGCCGCCAATATTGGCCGTCTCCGTGTCGACCGCCGGTGCGGTCTCCCCAGAGACCGTGACGGTGGTAGTCGCCTCTCCCAGGGATAGCTGCACATTCACTGAGTTGGCCTGCTCGGGGATGACCTGCAGATTCTCAATAACCTTCTGATTGAACCCCTTCGCCGAAGCCGTCAGGGTGAATTGATCCGCGGGCAGCGCGTTGAAATTGAAGACGCCTCCGCTGTCGGAGGTGGCGGTGATGACGTGGTTGGTTCCATTGTCCTTCAGGCTCAGGGTAGCGCCTGGGATGACCGCCCCATCAGGATCTGTGACCGTGCCCTGAATCGAGGCCCGAAACTGTGCATTCGCCGAAACGGCCATCAGCAGAAGGATCGCGACGCACGCGAACGTTACTCGTACCAGGAATCGAATCTTCATAATGCCTCCAAACAAAATGGTTCTGACCTGCCAAGCGGCTGCTCTTGCGCCCACAAATCCTTTAGGCAACCGTTTGACTTGATCGAATGAGTTGTACTCATATTGATGTGGAAGTGTCAAGATTTTTTTCGCGGGGTGGTCAGGTCGCGCCAGCTGCGGGTTGCTCCAGAGCAACTTGCGTAGCCGACGAGCGACCAAACCGCCTCGTCGGCCCGAATTGTATGAGGCCCAGTAGTCGGAAGTCTGTTCACAATGGATCAGAAATCGGGGGGTAAAGGTCGCCCGCGATTTTGCCCCGGACACCTTTATTTTCAGGGATCAAGCCGCCTACGGCCCGGTTGTGGGAGACTTCTCTGGTGACAGGAACCGCAAAACACGACGTCGAGAAGCGGATCAGCCTGAAGATGGTCGCCGAGAAGGTAGGCCTGTCCACCGCCGCCGTCTCGCGCGTGCTCAACGGATCGCCGGCAGCAAAATCGATCCCGGCCGCGACCCAGGAGCGCATCCTTGAGGCGGCACGGCAGTTGAACTACCGCCCCAACCTGCTGGCGCGGTCGCTGCGTCGCGGCCACTCGCATACCGTCGGCGTGCTGGTGCCCGAGGTCTCGGAGGGCTATACGACGCTCGTGCTCTCCGGGCTCGAGCAGGGACTGCTGCAGGCTCGCTACTTCTACTACCTCGTCAGCCATCACCATCGCGACAGCCTCATCGAACAGTCGCAGATCATGCTGGTCGAGCGAGCCGTGGACGGCATCGTGGCCATCGACACCGCCCTGCAGAGGATCCGTCCCTTGCCTACCGTCACCATCTCCTGTCCCGACAAGCACGAATGGGTGACCAACATCGTGCTGAATCACAAACGGGCAGCCGAGTTGGCGATCGATCACCTGACCGGACTGGGACATCGCCACATCGCTGTGATCAAAGGCCAGAAGTTCAGTTCGGACACGGAGCCTCGCTGGCAGGCCATCCAGCACGCTGCCGCCAAGGCCAACCTCAAGTTGAACCCGGAGTTGGTGGCCCAGCTTGAGGGCGATTCGCCGTCGCATGAGCCCGGCTACTTCGCCGCACAGCGGCTGCTCGCGTCGAAGGCGCCATTTACCGCGATCTTCGCCTTCAATGACGTGTCGGCGATCGGCGCGATCCGGGCCGTGCGCGAGGCCGGGCTGCGCGTTCCGCAGGACGTATCGGTCGTGGGCTTCGACGATGTCCAGTCCGCGGCCTTCCAGAATCCCGCCTTAACCACGGTTCGCCAGCCGCTGAGAACCATGGGCATCCTGGCCGCCGAAGCGATCATCCGCCAGATCGCCTCGCCCAGCGAGCACCTGCCTTCGCGGCAAGTCATGGTGGACCCTGAGCTGATCGTCCGTGACTCCACCTGTCCTCCTTCCCTCAAGAGGCCGACACTAAAGTCCTAAGAGGGGTCGCTCGCGCAATTGGTGACCGCGGGCGCGTTTCCGGGTACAGTTCCTATGCGAGGTTCGGGACACCGTATGGCAAAGTATCTTGGCGCGTTGGATCAAGGGACTACCAGCACCCGCTTCATGGTCTTCGACCGTTCCGGGCGTGTGATCGCATCCGCTCAAAAGGAACATGAACAGATCTACCCGGAGCCCGGCTGGGTCGAACACAGGCCGCTTGA
>Ga0182024_10025521_pt1 | contig 10430 bp, 10 predicted proteins | sample P32metaG_FD_120480 | JGI IMG/M metagenome (GOLD analysis project Ga0182024, IMG submission 120480) | Permafrost microbial communities from Stordalen Mire, Sweden - P3-2 metaG (Illumina Assembly) | ecosystem: Environmental > Terrestrial > Soil > Wetlands > Permafrost | place: Sweden: Stordalen...
ATGGCTTTGTCGACGACCGCCGGCTCAAAGCATGCGGCGTAGAAAACGTACCAGCGTAGATAGGGTCCACGTAACGCGTCGCCGATCGCGGGCGTGATGCCTGCTTCAGGAAAAAGATCGGCAAGATAGATGCCTATGGCTACCTGTTCAGTAATGAGCGTATCGCCATGCAGAATTGCGGGAACCTTTCCCATCGGATTTAAGGAGAGATAGGCGCTTTGGCGTTGCTCTCCCGCCTTCATGTTCAGTGCGTGCAGCTTGTACGGCGCTTTGAGTTCTTCTAGAAGCGCCAACGCCCCGCACGATCTTGTTTGCGGTGAATGGAAGAGCGTAATCGGTTGCGTCGCAGGCATGTTAGTCTCCTTTGGGTGCGCCAATCGTGCCAAATCGATTCCATCTCGTCCATCCAGTACACAAGCAACGCAAGTACTGTATGCGCAGTCGTTAAGGATCTTGAAGGTGGGGGAATCCCCCTGGGCTCATTCTCCGACAGCGCACGGGGCCCGCCATTGGCGTTGGTGGACACTCGCAAATCAAATTTCTTGCCCATGTCTGATGTAATCTCAAAAGCGCGGGATAAATGCAATCGGACAATTCGCTTCCTCGGCAATCAGGCAGCGGTCGTAGACTCGGTCCACGCAGTATCGACGACAACCGAATGAAGATTGTGGGGCAGACGCCGCAAGGCGGCTCGGCGCTTTCGCGCCAAGATGGTTCGGTGAGGGTGCAGTGGGCGCAATTGCCACAGGGGTGAGCCACATTGTGGCGAACGCCCCGAACACGGACGTGCAAGCCGGTCCGCAAGCGGAGCAGGACAGCGTAGCGACGCGGTGGCGACGGACGAAGTCCGGAAGGCGAGTCGGGCTCGCGCGCCTGACTCGCCGATGCCGGGCGAGGGTAGGGATACCCGAACAGCGTGGCCAGACGAAGAAGTCCCGACTAGACGGAAAATACTCGGCAAATCGGAGAACAGCGGACCCAGCGCGCTCTGCTAAAGTGAGGTTTTCCCCAACACCGAGAATCGTATGCAGGGAAAGGTCGTTGTCATCACGGGTGGGACTTCGGGCATTGGTGAAGTTGCCGCAGAGCGGCTCGCCGGCATGGGTGCGCGGATCGTGCTCGTAGCGCGGGATAAGACACGCGGGGAAGCCGCCCTGATTCGATTGCGCAGTGGCAACACGAGCCTCGCGCATTCTGTTCATTACGGGGATCTGTCGCGCATCTCGGAAATGAAACGGCTGGCGGCGGAGATTGCAGCAGCGGAACCGCGTATTGATGTGCTAATCAACAATGCGGGCGCCATGTTCGGTTCGCGCCAGACAACCGTGGATAATCTGGAACTGACGTTTGCGGTCAATCACATGGCCTACTTCGTGCTGACACTGGGCTTGCGTGAACGGTTGTTCACTTCCTCGACCGCACGGGTCGTCAACACCGCCTCGGATGCTCATAGAGGATGTAAGCTGAATTTCGATGACCTGCAATCGACTAGGGGATATTCCGGATATAAGGTCTACGGGCGATCGAAGCTTTGCAATATCCTGTTGACGCGCGAGCTTTCTCGCCGCTGGAGCGGGAAGGGAGTCACCGCGAATTGCCTGCACCCCGGTTTCGTTGCGACACGCTTCGGTGACGGCAGCGGCGGCTTTCTTTCGCGGGCGGTGCGCCTGGCCAAGATCTTCGCGATTTCCCCGCAGAAGGGGGCGGAAACCATCGTGTATCTGGCTTCGTCACCTGATGTGGCCGGCGTCACCGGCGAGTATTTTCACCAATGCCGGCCGGCGACCCCGACAAGGGAAGCCCGGGACGATGCGGCGGCCAAGCGCCTGTGGATGGAGTCCGCGAAACTTGCGGGAATCGAGGGCTGATCACTCGGGGGTTGCGGATCGCATCTTTTCAGTCCCGCGTCCGCGACGAAATGGGAATCAGCGCGCGTATACTTCCATGATGAAATTACATTCAATAAACTCCCCGTCCGCGCCACAACCTGCCGGCGGATATTCTCAGGTGCTTGAAGTTATCGGGGCTCAGCGGCTGTTGGAGATCATGCGCTCCTTGTATTCGTCAGACCAGTGAGCGCCGGGCTTTAAGTTGGCTTTGCTATGCGGCTGCGGAATGGGCGGCGTCTTGCTTTCTCTTGGCGACTTTCGCGCGCCGGCCTTCAGCTTGAGCGTTACGCGTGATGACGTGGGGTTAGAGGATGAGTTCGAATTGTTCATGCAGTTATTGGGCACCTACTTCAAGTTAGGTGGCTGGTGGAAGGTAGATTGCAAGGCCCGTTCCGGACTTTACGAATACGGTGCCTGAACTGCTGAATCCGACGCCGATCGTCGAATTGCCCGCTCCTGTCGCGCTGTCGATTCCCGTCCCCACCGATCCGGTGGCCTTATCACCTACGCCGTCTAGCAAAATTCCATTCGCGCCAAGCTTTGCTGCATCTTCCTTTAAGCGCTGGATGACTGCATTCGTTTTACCTTGAGCGGTAAAGGAGAAGGAGTGTCTGCTCGAACTCTCGAGAAGCGCCACCTCTTCGTACTTCGTGGCTGGCGGATGCAAGTACAGTTGAACTTGGTCGGGCGAAATTGGAGGTCGCACCTTTCCGACGATGACGTGCGATGTAACGCAGGCGCTCAAGCACAACGCACCTATGACAGTTAGGCATTTTATCGTGTTTTCTGGGGTCATTCGGGATCCTTCTCTACTGACTTCCGTTCATTGCGAGTCTACACGAGGTCAAGAAATGAGCCGGACAGCTAAATATCTAAAATGTGACCGCGCACACGATTTGGCTGATCGTCGATGGGCGTTGACTGTCCAACATCTGCCCCCGGAAGCGGCTTGACTGATCCTGGTGTCGCAGAGCTAAGTCGAACCAGCCGCCAGATCTTGGCAATCCAAATTGTAAACGAAGGGTCACTCCTTGAAGTGCGGGAAGATCGGCTTATCGGTCAATGGTTCAGATCAATTGAGTAGAAAGTTTCGCTGCCGCAGCCACTGAATCATGACCCCCGGATATCCCGTAGTCAGCCGCTCCGGCCGGCTTGGTTCGTCGTTGAAGCCCGTCGCCGATACTTTCAAAGTGTGTCCGGCATCTTTGTAAATGTGCATCGTGAAATCGTGCATTCCGGCGCGAGCGAAGGCTGATTCGAACAGCGTAGGCGAATGGGCGACATCGACGTTTCGATCTAGTGCTCCGAACAGTGCCAGCGTTGGCGTATGAACCTGCTTCAGCGTTGTAGCCGGATCGTAAAGAATTTCGCGTCGCAAGGCCTCTACCGCTGCCGCCGGAGGCGGGACGCCAGGGTCGGGTGGAATGAAGAAGGAAATATAAGAATCGGCAAACCACGGTTTTGTGCTGGCTGCCGTGTACATAGTTCGCGCGGCATCCCACGACAGGGCGCCGGACAGCGCGCCGATGAGGGAGTGCCAGGTATCAATGGCTGAGGAAATGTCCGTCGCATCGTAATGCTTTTGGCGCATATGCTGTTCGACGGAGTAGTAAACGTTTTCTTCAATGCTCTCGGCCGGCCCGCTTTTAAGGATCATGAATGCGACCGGGCGAGTCGTGGCTACAATTGGCGCGGTCCACCCACCATTGCTGAAGCCCCAAAGGCCAAAGCTCTCTCTAGCCACGTGAGGATCAGTCACGAATGCGTCGTAGATCGCCGCCACATCCGTAGCCCGTTCGGCCGGTCCGTTTTGTTGCCAATTACCCGCAGACAGGCCTGTGCCGCGCTGGTCGTAACTGATGACGTTCACGCCGTTGAGCACGAAATAGGGAATGATGAAGCCCATTTCGCGAGTTTCGGGATCGTTGCCGTGGATCAGGATGATCGTCGCACGCCTATCTGAACCGACGTAGTAAAGGGAGGCCGCAAGTCGGCCGTTTGGCGAATCGATTATTTGGGGTTCCGCTTTTATCCCCTTTAGCAACGACAGATGCTCGTCTGGCCGCAGATCGCCGGTGTGTCGCGTCCGGGGATCGAAATACTGATTGACGGCCGCAGCCGGTACTTCGACTTCAACCCCAACATAGATCTTTTGGCCTGCGTCATTACGGTAGAGGCCAGGTCCAACGACGCCGGCGCTCACCACCGCTGGAACGAGTATCAAGGCACCGAAACACGGCACCAACCTAATCGTCAGGTAAACAAATGTAGGGAATTTGATCATAGTGTCCTTGCAAAAATAGGGATGTCTACCACCGAAAGGGGCCGCTCAGAGTGCGAATCGGGTCCAATGCCTCTTTAATACCCGGAGCGTGCGAAAAAGTTTCAGTTAACCTACGAAAGTTCGGCCTCGGCCGAAACATAAGCAGGGAAGTCCGTGCTTGGCAAGCTCTGCACCAGTGGTTGTAACTAAGGCGATAATGCGTGCCGCGAGCAGTAGCGTTAAAGGTATGAGGAGCGGCATGAAGCATGCCAAACCTCCTTTCGGTCTTCGGATGACGCTTAAAGCTAAGACGTCGTCAAGGTGCCTTGACCGGAAGGTTTCGCTTGACTGGCGGGCGCTAGGCGAAGGCTTCAAGTCGGACGTCGTGAAGCGGGTGAGCAACGGTGTTGCGAACCCCAAGACAGGACGTCCAGGCAGGTCCGCAGCGGAGCAGGATAGCGAAGCGTCGCGGGTGGACGGGCCGGCCCGAGAACAATTATCGCCGAGGCATCTCGCGAAACAGATGCGCCACGTTACCGGTCTTTTGATCCGGCGCAAGGAACGTGATGACGACCTGCCGCGAGCTGCAGCGCTCGCATCGCAAGCGATCTTTGATCTTCACCAATGGAAAGGTGTCGCCTAGGTGTTCGCGTAGCTTTACGAGCGAGAGCCGGGCAGCGTACTTGCACTTGCGACAGTACGCGCCGTAGAAGTACGAATCATCGACGTGGGCGAGGGCTGCAGTCTCAAGCTTGGCGTATTCCATCTGCCAAAGTTAGCGCCGGGTGCCTGTGGATCGTTGCTGTATAACTCGTATAGTGTTTGTAGCAAGCGCGAACTGTATAAGAACGCCTAACGGCCAAGGCAAGGATCAAGACAGACGCCGCTCCCGCGGCGCGGCTATCGCCAAGACAGTGCGACGGGGGAAGGTGCTGGCGGCGGTAACTTGTCACAGCGAAGTGACAACGGATTCGACGGCGCTGCGACGGAGAATCCGGGAAGTGAGTCGGAGTCACGCCTCTGACTCACCGTTGCCGGGCGAGGGCAGGAGTCCGAACAGCCCGGCCAGACGAAGAACGATGGACGTTCCGGCTCAGTGGCATAAGATCGACACCATGGCGCGCAAAATTCGTATCGAGAAACTGAAGGTGTCCCAGGGTCGCGGGGTGCTCCCAGATCCGTTTTATTATCTCAAGAATTTTCAAACGGTTGTGGCATCGCTCGATCGGCGCTACGCGGAGCTATTGTCCCCAGAGGAACGGCAATTTATTGACCGCTTCGGGGCGCTGCCCCAGGCGTCCAGTGCGCTGCTGGTCCGTATGGTGATGCGCCAGGGCGCATTCTTTCGTCGCGGCCGATTGAACTACCCGGAAATCGGCGAGACGTCCGCGGCGGTGGCGCCTCTTTTCCAACTGGGTTGGGTCGACGAACGGCCCGACCTCGATGTAGACCAGTTGCAGCAACTACTGACGAAAGCGGAATTTATCGACTCTTTTTCTGTGTCGCGGCAGTATCGCACGCTAAAAACGTCCGACCTCGTCGCTGTCCTGCGCGCCCAATATCCGGGGTCAAAGGCGTTTCATGGGTGGTGTAACGAATCGAATGATTGTGTTTACCAATTAATGATCACTCCGCTGTGTGAGCGGTTTCGGTTGATGTTTTTTGGCAATTTTCACCAGGACTGGACGGAATTTGTACTGACCGATCTCGGCATTTTTGCTTATGAGAAAATTCCCGCGTCGCTGCAGTCGCTGGCCTTTCGCACGCGGGCACACATTGATTCGTTTGAGCAGCTCTATCGCTGCCGCCAGTGGCTCGACGCCGGTGTGTCATTGGATGAGGTAGTTGCAGGTATCCCGTCGCCGATAAGCAATTGTGACTGGTTGGAGGACCGTCGGCAGAAACTGCTGTTTCAGATTGCCAGAGCCTATGAACAGTCGGGCGAGCCCGACTCAGCGTTGGCAGTTTTATCGGAATGCACGCATCGAGGCGCACGCCTGCGCACGATCCGGCTGCTAGAGCGTGCTCATGAATGGGAAATGGCGCGGGATCTGTGTCTAGCCGCGCGAAAAACCTTAGAGAATGAGGCCGAGGTTGAGCAGTTATGCCGGCTCGTGCCACGGCTGAATCGAAAGCTTGGCGTCGCCGTTAAATTGTTGCGTACGCCGCCGAAGGTGCCGGCGTTCGACATAGTGGTCGACAGGCCAAGCAGCGATGACGCAGTGGAATACTGTGTGCGGGATTATCTTGCGCAACAGGCTCAAGGGAATACCGCCATTCATTACGTAGAAAATGGACTCGTCAACTCGTTGTTCGGCCTCTTGTGCTGGAAGGCGATCTTTGCACCGATCCCCGGTGCGTTTTTCCACGACTATCAATACGGTCCTGCAGACCTATCAAGTGGACACTTTTACCAACGTCGGCATCGTGAATTTGCCGACTGCTTTGCAGAACTGGATTCCGATCATTACCGGACGACTATTCGGCATTGCTTTGCGGCGAAGGCCGGTATCCAATCTCCATTTGTCGCGTGGAGATTGTTGAGCAATCAGCTTCTGGACTGGGCGTTGACCTGTTTTCCCGCCGCGCCTCTCGCGAGACTCGGTGTTCTCGAGATCGATTTCTACCTCATAGTGACGCTGGGCGGCGGACGCCGCAATATTCGCCGTCCAGGCTGTGCGAAGATTTTCGCTGGCAATGAATATTCCACCGGCGATGGCAAGCAAAGCCACACCTAAGGCCACGCGGCCGGGACGGCGGAAGGCATTTCTTAACGCGTACGCGGCTTCGGTACTGAATAGCCTTGTACGGATCAATAGACGCAGGAACACACTCGACCACGTCGAAGGTCGGGAGATGTCTCGGTCGCCCAAGGCATCCCGGACCGTGCAACGACTCGTGCGTAGAATCGCATAGAGGGCAATCCCCAGGGGTACGAGCAGTCCGGCTGCCACAATCGTCAGAATGATCCGGATCGGTGGTGCGTTGCTGCGGATGTCCAGATTCAGAAGCGCCGCGCTCGCACTAGCCCAACCGTGGGCAGCCCAGAGTCCGAGTGGCAACGAAAGGCCGGTCGCCAGCAGCGCAACCGCAGCGAGCAGCGTTAGGTACTGGGCAGAGATTTGCCCAGTGGTTGCGCCCACAGCCTTCAGAAGCGCAATGTCCCGCGCGCGCTGTGCGAGAAATCCTTCCATGATTGAAGCAGCCAAAATGGACCCCAGCAGCAGGCCGAGGACGCTAAACCCCACGAGCATCACCAGGAGAGTCATCATTTGTGCCTGGTGCGGATGGGTCCGCGGCGGCGGAACGCGGATCTCCTGAACCACGTGACCAGATTTGGCGAGCCGTTGCGCAACCGCTCGGGCGGTCTCAACGATATCCAACTGAGTGACGGTGGGTGACTCGACGATTAATTTTAAGATGTGAAGGTTCGCATCTCCGCTAAGGGCGAAAGCCGCTTCGGGGCTCACATACCCGTAGACGGTTTGCTCCTGCCAGGCTGGCGCCAGGGAGGGATCGTGTACGGACGCGACGACCTGGAGCGCCACCGGCGGTAGATTCGCGACCTGTACCTTGATGGGCTGTCCCAGTGTTGCATCCGCCAATCCAAACGCACTGCGCTCGAGCACAATGCCGTCGGGGCTGCGAGGCCACGATCCAGCCACCAGCCGAACCGTATTGATACGCGATTGACCCAGATGCGGAATCACAAACAGCAGGGCAGAACGCGCGGAACCGTTGTTAAGTAGTATGCGGCCTCGCATCACCGAGGAGGGCTCCGCATCCGCGATGCTGGGGAAGTGAGCGACGGTGTGAGCGAGCCCTTCATCGACTTGGTCGAGCACCATCTGAACGGAGGCCGGATGCGTCGACAGATAATTGCGGCTGACCTCCCGATTCAGGACGGAGTAGGTAACCAGCATCGTCGTCAAGGCAGCGCCGCTCGCGGCGAGGGCGAGCGTCATGAGCACGAGGCGCCCCTGAGCGAGACGGGCGTGTCGTAAAACCACAAGCCATCGAGTGCTTATCATCGCGTGACTTGTGACGAATCCGGGACTAGGCAGCCGTCTTCAAGAGTGACGATCCGGGTGAAGTACTTGCTGACGTCGCGTTCATGGCTGACGATGACGACTGTCTTTCCCTGTTGCGGCAGTGACGCCAAGAGGCGGATGACTTCTTCGGCGGTTACGGTATCCAGGTTGCCCGTGGGCTCATCGGCCACGATGACAGGCGGGTCATTGGCAAGCGCTCTGGCAATGGCCGCCCGTTGTTGCTGACCTCCCGAGAGGTCGGCGGGTAGCTTATGCGCCTGGTCGGCAATGCCTAGGTTATCAAGCAGGGCATGCGCGCGGGTCCGACGATCACTGAAATGGCTGAACGTTGCCAAATCCATGGGCAGCAGAACATTCTCGAGTACGGTCAAAGTGGGCAAGAGATGGAAAAACTGAAAGACGACGCCCACCGAGCGCCTGCGCCAGATTGCGAGCTCGTCCTCGGACATGGCTTGGAGTAACCTTCCCGCGACCTCGACTTCCCCGCTCGAGGGCCGATCGATGCCGGTAAGGAGATTAAGGAGTGTCGTTTTGCCACTCCCTGAGCGACCCACCACGGCCACGCCTTCGCCTGGAGCAATGTGAAGGTCAATCCCCTTAAGCGCGCTGACCGTACCCGCAGGCGTCGCAAATTGTCTCGCGACATTCTGCAGACGAATGACGTGTGTGGGCTTCTCCGGCGGGTCGATGGTCACTTGCAACTGCTCGCATAATTGCCGATCCTTAAGCCGAACATAGTGTTCGGATCTAGGCAGGGGAAGTACACCTGCCAGATAAAGGTTCGGTTTGGAACATCAATCGGTATTTTGTTCAGGAGCATAGGATGACCATCCGAAAGGACGCGCCACGGCTGAGTCGATCACGTGAGGCGATGCTCGATGCGTTTCGCGTGCTATTGATCGAACGTGGCTATGAAAAGATGACGGTACAGCATGTGCTGAACCGCGCCCACGTTGGGCGCGCGACTTTTTACGCTCATTTTAGGAACAAGAGGGACCTACTCGATTCGAGCCTCGATCGTCTACAGAACGCATTGCGGCTGGCTTGGCGGAATGAGATCTCCAGGAGCCGCTCGGCCGATACGGTGTTTGGCTTTTCGCGGGAGTTCTTCCGGCATGTAGACGGTCATCGGCGGATCTACGATCTCATTGTCGGTCGCCCGAGTGAAGTCACCATTGAGCGGTCGATGCGCGGAATCCTATGCAATCTCGTGCGTGAGGACTTTGTTGCCCGTCTCGGTACCCGCCGGGCCTCCAAACACATAGAACCCGCCGTTCAATATTTCGGGGGAGCTCTGTGGTCGCTGATGGTGTGGTGGATCTCCACCCGTGCACCAATAACGGCGGACGACCTCGATGCGCGGTTTCATGCGCTGGCGGCTCCGAGTGTTAAAGCGTCGCTCGCTTAGAGCTCAGACTTATTGGCAGTGACAGCGATTGCGCTGGCGCGACCTATGCCCATGTGAACCATGTCGCGCGTTCTTGCTTGCCATACGGATGTGGCAGCGGATTGAAGGGCGGTTTCGCCCGAAATCCGGGAGGCGAGTCGAAGGCACGCCATTGATGCGCCGTCGTCACGCTAGCGAAGCGGGATTGCGCGGCGAAGCGGACAGGCTGGTACGTCGCGAAGCAATGGAGGCGGAGGGTACGCCAGCGCACAGACGCTGCCTTCATACATTGCTGATGATTACAGTATGCAATGGTTAGCTCTTCGCGCGGTTCACAACCACGTTTCCGCATCGTCATACGTCGCTGATTTACTTTACCGGAGGTTCGCAATGAACTCGAAAGGCAAGCCTGTTCTTCATATCCATCTGCTGTTGCTCGTGCTGCTTTTCTCAGGGTGTGTTACCCAGCCCAGCAGGCACCCCGCGTACCTGCACGCTCTTACGGACCTACGTACTGCGCGACGGATGCTCGAACATGGACCGGGTGATGCTGCCGTCAGCGCGCGCGAAGATGAAGCCATCAGTGAAATTGATCGCGCGATTGGAGAACTCAAGAGCGCTGCCATCGATGACGGCAGGAATATTCACGACCATCCTACGGCCGATGTACCGAACGACTATCGGGGTCGCCTGCATCGAGCTGCCGAACTATTACGAAGGGCGCGGGCCGACATGGCTCGTGAAGAGGACAATCCGGCCGCGCGAGGTCTCAGGGATCGCGCTATCGGGCACGTCGATGCCGCGCTGCATGCCACGGAACGAGCAATTCATGACGTAGA
>Ga0182024_10025522_pt1 | contig 10430 bp, 10 predicted proteins | sample P32metaG_FD_120480 | JGI IMG/M metagenome (GOLD analysis project Ga0182024, IMG submission 120480) | Permafrost microbial communities from Stordalen Mire, Sweden - P3-2 metaG (Illumina Assembly) | ecosystem: Environmental > Terrestrial > Soil > Wetlands > Permafrost | place: Sweden: Stordalen...
GATGCGTACGCCGATCTTTCTCGATGGGCGCAATGCGTTCGACAAGGCGCGCATGACGCGGGCCGGGTATCGCTATTTGTGTCTGGCTTAGATCGCGATATGGAGCCAATCGATGAGATCTGGAAATCTAGTGTCCTGCATTGTCAGTTCGTTGAATTAGTCTACGCCCACCAGGTCCTCCGGGGTCACGCCGGGAATAATTCATGAGATGAATTCAGGTGGTTTTGGTGGCGCGGACTTTAGTCTGCCGCGTCGGCTTCAGCCGACGTCTTCGCTCTTGTCTGATCCGGCCGGACAACGGCTGAACCCGATGCTGCAAGCTAAAGCTCGCGCCACAACTCGGTGCCCAATGCTGAGAACTGAGTTAGTAAGCATTCCTGCAGTCCCCCTCGATCGGCGGCCTTGATACAATCCCTGTTTGACAATCCGCGGCGCGATTATTCTCACTGTCGGCGTCGCCGTTGCAATCCATGCATCGGCGCAAAAAGGCAAAAAAAAGACCGACGAGGAGCCGGTCACTCAGACGTTGCCCGTGCTGAAGGACCCTCCTGGCGCGATTTCCGCGGAGACCGCTCGCCTGGTGTTTCACGTTTCCCCGCTCTCGGGTAAAGGTTTGCTCTCCCAGCAGGTTCGCGACGCGCTGAAAGCGCTGCTGCACGACACACACGGCGCGGTCATCGTAAAATTGCGTGCGTTCGTCGCCGGGTCGGGCGACATGAGGCGCGTTTCAACCATCGTCAGCGAGACGTTTACCGAACACAAACTACCCTTGCCCGCCGTCTCGACAATCGAGGTCGGTGCGTTGCCGCTCGAGGGCGCGCAAGTTGTGATCGAAAGCATCGCAGTGGACAAAAAGACGGTGAACCCGGATGGACTCGCGTTTTACTCCGCGCTGCCAGTGAAGCAATTGCGTCAGGTTGCGGGAGCAGTGCGCGCGACATGTTTTTTGAGTTCGCTTGACGACTTGGCGAAAGTGAAGTCGATAACGTTGACGGCGTTTTCCGGAGCCGTGGTTGACTTCGTGCAATCCCAAAGGCTGGGAGTCGAACCGCTGGACGTGTGTGAAGCCGTAGCCAGACTCGAACGTGCTCCCGCGCAGCCGCTTACCATCGAGAGGAGCGCGGCGTTGGTCAATACTCCGAAAATCGTGCTGACCGGCACCCAGATGGCCTTCCGCGATACCGACGCCGACCTGCGACTGGCGTTCGAAAGATTGCGCAAAGCGCTCGAGCCGCTGGGCGTCACCTATAAGGACGTGTTCTGGTCGAGCGCGTATCCGCTAACCCGTCCCGTGGAGGAAAAAGTCCGTGCGATGCAACAGGAGTTCTTCGATCGATCAAACCCCCCGGCCGGCACCACTCTGCTGTTCGAGGGATTGCCGTCCCTCGATGCAACGATGGCGATGGATGTGATCGCAGCCGCCAAGTGATGCTAAAATGTATCACATGAAGAGAGCCAGCGTCCGCGATTTGCGCTACGACTTCCCCAAAGTAGAAAGAATGCTCGCCGAGGGAGAGCCTATCGAGATCACGAAGAGGAATCAAGTGATCGGAACGCTGAGCCCGGCGAATTCTTCAAGGAAAATCGAATTTCCGGATTTTAGGGCGCGCCTAAAGAAAATCTACGGCGATAAAGTGCTGAAGGTAACTGGCGCCGAACTGGTGCGATGGGATCGGGACCGCTAGGATGAGCGCCTACGCCGATACAAGCCTGCTCGTTTCTCTGTACACGCGCGACTCGAATTCCGACGAGGCCTCGACCCTGCTTCGCGAATCGGAAGATCTCATCATCGTCACCGCCTTTGGCGAGTCGGAGTTTGTGAATTCGGTTGAACTGCGGGTATTTCGTAAAGAAATCAGCCCCGCTCAAGCGGAGAGATCCTTGCGAGAATTCCAAAAAGATCTCGACTCCCGATCTTTCCTGGCGAGCCGTCCGGTTCCACCAGATTCTTACGAGCGTGCGCAACTGCTATCGCGCCGGCATACGCGGCAAATCGGAGTCAGAGGAATGGACGTCATTCATGTCGCGATTGCCCTGGAAGTCAATACTGAGCTCTTTCTCACATTCGATAAGAATCAGGCGAAACTCGCCAAGCGCGCCGGCCTCACGGTCCGCCCACGGCGCTGAATCCCCCCAATTTGATAGACTCGATTTTTCAGAACACGAAAGGAGGGTCGCACAGTGAGTATTCCCAAGGACGACTCTAAAGGCAAACGCAAGAGCGCATTTTCGCGACGCGGATTTTTGCAGGGACTCGGCGCGGGCACAGGCGTGCTTTCGACGGGCATTCTTGTCGAGGAAGCAGCGCAGGCCGCACCCGCAACTCCGGTCAGTGGACCCGACGCCGTCGCCATTTCGCTCGACATCAACGGCAAGAGTTACAAAGCCACCGTCGAGCCTCGCACGACTCTGCTCGACACCTTGCGCAATCAGCTCGATTTGACCGGCGCCAAGCGCGTCTGCGACCGGGGCACATGCGGCGCCTGCACCGTTATCGTCGACAAGAAAGTAGTGTATAGCTGCACGATTCTCACCGTCGACGCGCAGGGCAAGAAGATCGAGACCATCGAAGGCATCGCGCCGGAGGGCAAGCTGCATCCGGTCTCACAAGCCTTCTGGGATAACGACGCGCAGCAGTGCGGCTACTGCACACCCGGCTTCGTGATGGCCTCGAAAGGATTCCTCGATCGCCATCCGAATCCCACCTACGAGCAGGTGAAAGTCGGTCTCGGCGGCAATCTGTGCCGCTGCGGAACCTACGTCGGCGTTCGCAAGGCCGTGCTCCAAGCCGCGAAAGTGATGGGAGGGAAAAATGCCTAATTACAGTTGGCCTCCAATGGATAAGCGCCGCTTGATGGGGAAACCCCTGAAGCGACTCGATGGACCCGTGAAAGCGGCTGGCCGCGCGAAATACAACTCCGATGTGCATCCCCAAGGGATGCTCTGGGCGACCCTCGTGACCTCTCCTCACGCCCACGCCCGCATCACCAGCATCGATCTATCGCCTGCCGAAAAAATGAAAGGCGTAACCGCCGTCCGCGCGATTAAGAAGACTGGCGACGAGGTGCAGTGGGCCGGCACCGAGATCGCGTCCATCGCCGCGATCAATGAGGAAGTAGTTCGCGACGCCGCCCGCGCCGTGATCGTGAAGTACGAAGTCCTGCCGCACGTGGTCCAGGAGCAGGATCTGGCAAAGGCCGGCGCGCGCGCCAAGCCCGCGGGCGAGCAAGTTTCGGGCGACCCCGATCAGGCCTTCAAAGATGCCGACGTCGTCGTCGAAGGCGAGTACGGGACTCCCGTGATCACCCACTGCTGCCTCGAAACGCACGGCACGATTGTCCAGTGGAATGGCGACCATGTCGAAGTGTGGCCCTCGACGCAAAACGTTTCGGGAATCGCCGGGGAGCTTGCCAAAGCGATCAAGATCCCCGCGAATGCGATTCATGTGCATATGGATCACGTCGGCGGCGGATTCGGCAGCAAGTTTCCCATCGACCTCTGGGATGTTGAGGCCGCCCATCTCTCCAAAGCAAGCGACGGCAAGCCGGTCAAAATGTTCCTCGACCGCGAAACCGAACTGACCATCGCGGGCGTCCGCCCATCGGCCTTTGCGAAGGTCAAGCTCGGCGCAAAAAAGGACGGGACGTTCACCGTTTGGGAGTCGAAGACCTGGGGCTCCGGCGGATTCCAGGCCGCGAATCTCAACGCCGACCTCTTCCCGTACGTCTATCGGAAGGTCCCGAATCGCCGCGTCAATCATATGGGTGTCTCGCTAAACGCGGGCACGGCCCGAGCCTGGCGCGCCCCGAATCATCCGCAAATTTCTTTGATCTCCTGCTCCGCGCTGGACGATCTGGCCGCGAAATGCGGCATGGACTCGCTGCAGTTTTTCCTCAAGAATGCCGACCTGACCAACAAGCCCGACGTCTACAAGGCCCAGCTCACCAAAGCCGCCGACATGATCGAGTGGTCGAAATACGGCCACGCCCGCCCCGACACAGCGAACGGTTCGATCAAACGCGGACTGGGCATCGGCGTCAATACCTGGGGAGGCCTCGGCCACGACAGCAAGTGTCGCGTGACGATTCAATCCGACGGCAGCATCTCGGTCGACCTCGGCAGTCAGGATCTCGGCACCGCCACGCGCACGATGATCGCGATGGTCGCGGCCGAAACCTTCGGTCTCGAAATCGGACAGGTTACGATCGGCCTCGGCGACACGAATTTCCCGCCATCTGGCGGATCGGGCGGTTCCACCACCATTGGCGGCGTTTCCGTATCCACCCGCAAGGCCGCGGTCAACGCTCTCGGCAAGATCTTCGACCTCCTCTCACCCGTGATGGGCGTACCGGCCGATCAACTCGAAGCCGTCGACGGACGCATCCGGCAAATCGGAAATCCCGACAAGGGCATGAGCTGGAAACAGGCCTGCGCCAAGCTCGGCACGCAGACCATCTCTGAGGAAGGCGAAAATCTTTCGCGCAACGCGCCGAAGGAAGGCCTCATCAATCAAGGTGTGTCCGGCGTGCAGATGGCCGACGTCAGCGTCGACATCGAAACCGGCATCGTGAAGATGAATCGCATGGTCGCGGTGCAGGATTGCGGATTGATCGTGAATCCCCGCACCGCCGAAAGCCAGGTGCTGGGCGCCTGCATCATGAGCACCTGCGCGGCTCTGTTTGAGGAGCGCATCATGGATCAGCAAACCGGCCGCGTCCTCAACGCCGACATGGAATTTTACAAACTCTCCGGCATCGGCGACATCGGCGAGATCCTGGTTCACATGGATATTACACCCGAGCACGACGCGCGCGGCATCATCGGCCTGGGCGAACCGCCCGCGATCGGAGGCATGGCGGCAATCTCGAACGCAGTAGCGAATGCAATCGGTGTGCGCGTCGGCGTTCTGCCTCTGACGCCCGCTCGTGTACTCGCGGCTCTTCAAGGCACGGCCGGCAATGGGAGGAACGCATAAATGGAACGCTTCGAATACGCCAATCCAACAACCGTGAAGGACGCCACGGCGCTCCTCGGCGCAACCTGGAACGACGCGCAAATTCTCGCCGGCGGCACCGACCTCATCAGCATGATGAAGGATTTCGTCGTCTCGCCGAAGCGCGTGGTCAACATTAAGGGCATCGCTGACCTGCACGGCATCTCCAAGACTGCAACCGGTATCCGCATCGGGGCCGCGGTCACGCTCGACGATCTGTCCGCGCATCAACTCATACGCACCGAGTTCCCTTCCCTGATCACGGCGGCGCTCGGAGTCGCCAGCCCGCAAATTCGCAACATGGGAACCGTCGGCGGCGATCTGTGCCAGCGCCCTCGCTGCTGGTATTTCCGCGGAGGCCACGGTTTGTTCGCCCTGGAGGACGGCAAGAGCCTCGTCCCCAACGGCGAGAATAAATATCACGCCATTTTCGGCGCCAACCCCGCTTATTTCGTCAGCGCATCGAGCCTCGGACCAGGGCTGGCGGCGCTCGGCGCGCACGTGAAAATCGCATCGCCCACCGGCGCGCGGACCGTCGCTGTAGAAAAATTCTTTCTGATCCCCAAAGCCGAAACCGACCGCGAGATCGATCTGCATCCCAACGAAATCGTGACCGAGATCGTGATCCCCGCTACCTCGCAGAAAAACGCAACGTATGAGATCCGTGAAAAGCAGGCGCTCGATTGGCCGCTGGCAACAGCTTCGGTCGCGCTGAAGATGAGCGGAAGTAAGGTAACCAGCGCCCGCATCGTGATGGGCCACGTCGCGCCGATCCCATGGACGGCGTCGGCGGCCGAACACTCCCTTATCGGAAAATCGATCGACGAAACATCGGCGCAAGCGGCGGCCGACGAAGCTGTTCAAGGCGCGCAGCCCCTAAGCCAGAACGGATACAAAGTGCAACTCGCAAAGGTCGCGGTCAAGCGAGCGCTGTTGGCGGCGGCCGGAAAGGCGTAAATGGACCTCGACGAAGATCGCTGTCAGTCACTCCGCTGGAAGGGGTTGTTCATTTTGTCGGAAAGTTCGACCCCTCATTCCAACGACCGCCTCTTCTGGTGCCATAAGACGCACCAATGCATCGGCCCAGACGCCAAAATCGCCGACGATTACGAGTGCAATGAAACTCGCGGCTGTTATGAGGCTTTATAGCAGCATCCTTCTGATGCTGGCCGCGCACAACACGGTACGCGCGACACAATCGATTCGTCCCCTGGCCTGGTCCGATGCTTTGGCCGTTCGCGCACAGGATTGGGCCAACACCTTGCTCGCCCGCGGTGAGTTCATCCACCATCCTAAATCGCCTTACGGCGAAAATCTGTTCGAAATCGATGGCGCAACCGCATCGCCCGAACAAGTGGTCGAAGCCTGGGCCGCGGAATCCCGCGACTACGATTACCCAACGAACAAGTGCCGTAAAGTATGCGGACACTACACGCAAATCATCTGGGCCGCGACCACCAAAGTGGGGTGCGGAGTAGCCCGCAATTCCCGCCGCGAAGTATGGGTCTGCAATTACGACCCGCCTGGCAACTACATCGGCAAGCGTCCTTATTAACTCCAAATTCGCTAAGCTAAGGAACTGCCCTCTTGTGGGGCGGCCAATCTTGGCGGCAGCCGGCTTCCAGCCGGCTCTTTTGAGGTCAAAATGTTTAACCACACCCTTCTCCTGATCGCGACAACCACGGCCCTTCTCTCGGCCGCCGACAACGATTCGGTCCTGGCCCGCGTAGCCGCCCACGCCGATCGTTTCGGCGCCGTCTCCCGCCAGATCTGGGAAGCCGCCGAGCTCGGCTTCCATGAAACGAAAAGCTCCGCGCTCCTCCAACAGGAACTGACCGCCAACGGCTTCGAGGTCCAGGCCGGCGTCGCCAACATGCCCACCGCCTTCACCGCGACCTTCGGCGCCGGCAAGCCCGTCATCGTCATCATGGGAGAATTCGACGCGTTACCAGGCCTCTCACAGAAAGACGCGCCCGCGCTATCGCCGGTACTGGCCGGTGCACCCGGCCACGGCTGCGGCCACAATCTCCTCGGCTCCGCCTCCGCTCTGGGCGCCGTCGCTATTAAAGAGGAGATGCAGGCCAAGGGCCTCAAGGGAACGCTCCGCTGTTACGGCACGCCCGCCGAAGAAGGAGGCGGCGGGAAGATCTACATGATCCACGCCGGATTGTTTAAGGATGTCGACGCCGTGCTCGCCTGGCACCCCAACGATTCCAACGGTGTCAGCCTCACTTCGTCGCTCGCCAACAATGGCGGACGATTCAAGTTTTACGGAGTCGCCTCGCACGCCGCCGCCGCGCCCGATCGTGGACGCTCCGCGCTCGATGGCGTCATGATTTTTCTCAACTCCGTCGAATATCTGCGCGAGCACGTCCCTCAGGAAACGCGCATCCACTACATCATTACCAACGGAGGCAGTGCGCCGAACATCGTCCCTGCGTTCGCCGAAGCGAACCTGGTCGCGCGCAATCCCGACGCCAACGTCCTCAATGGAATCTGGGAACGCATCATGGATTGCGCCCGCGCCGGAGCACTCGCCTCCGGCACTCGCATGGAGTTCGAGCAAGGCACGAACTACGCCAATATCCTGCCTAACGACGCCCTCGCGCAGGTTCTCGCCCGGGCGATGCAAAAAGTCGGCGGTTACGAATACACGCCCTCGGAAAAGACGTTCGCCGTGGAAATACAAAAGACCGTGATCGGCTCCATCCGCTCCCCCGGCCCCGAGAAAGTGAAAACCGACCTGGTCGAAGGCTCAGGCTCGGCGTCGTCGGATGCGGGCGATGTTAGCTGGGTTGTGCCCATGGCCAGTTTCACCGCCGCGACCTTCCCGCCTGGCGTGACCCCTCATACCTGGCAAGCCGCGGCCTGCGCGGGAACCAGCATCGGACGAAAAGGAATGGTGGTCGCCGCACGCACGCTAGCGGTCGCAGGCGTCGAGCTGTTCGAAAATCCATCGGAGCTAAAGGCGGCCCGCGACGCGTTCGAAAAGCGTCTCGACGGTAGAAAGTGGACCACTCGAATCGCGCCGGACTCCAAACCGCCCCTCGACTACGCGATCAGATAAAATGGCGTACTGCCCCAACTGCGCCGCGGTTCTCGATCCCAGCCAGAAGTTTTGTTCCCTTTGCGGACAGCCGTCGGCGGCGACGCCTCTGGCCCCGCAACGATGCCCGTCCAGCGTACAAATCGCAATTGTCCTCCTGCTGATTACCTGCGCAATCAGCCTGGTGTCGATCGCCAATCTTCTTCTCACACATCCCACAGCCGCATCGCCCATATTTCTGACGCGAAGCATCGGCCTGACAACACTCATGATTCTGCTGGTGATCGCTCTATGGCAGCGCCAGGGCTGGGCGCGCATCGCGATTCTGGTATTGATCGTGTGGGGCCTGGGCACGCTGATCTTCAGCATGATCCGAGTCCCCGCCCTTTGGACACTCGCAATTCCAATCGCGACAGCCGCACTGCGCCTATGCGCCGTCTACCTGTTCTTCCGCCCCGAAAGCAACGCGTGGTTCAAGAAAACCGAGCCGTGACCGCAGGGAGCGGTACTCAGCCACAAGTGGCGTGTCCCATTCATTCAGATAGCGGAGACTGCGTAACGCATGGCGGCTCCGCGTGGACACCGAGCCGCGACCCTCAGGGAGCGGATACGTTCGCGAGATGTACTATAACCCCGTCCCGTAAGGGCGGGGATTCGGCGTAACTTACTAACCGGCGACGCTCCTCTCCTCCGAGCGCCCGCGCCTCAACTCCGCAACCCCAGCCTTTTTCGCTTCGTTGAAAGATCGATGAAGAGTGCCCGCCACGGTACCAACGGTTTTGGACGCTCCCTCAACCCTGGACGTAAGACTATCCGCGCCTTTTTCAAGCAACCGCGTAGTCCACGCAAATACCGCCGGTACGATCAGCGCACAGCCGACGATTCCCAAACCGATGCTCGCCGCTACCAAGCCGGTTCCGGCAATTGCCATTTTTTGATTCGTTTCCATTTCTCGCGACCTCCCTGACTCCATTGAACCACTGATTACTGCACGGCCGACGACACCACTCCTGTCGCTCGAACCCCCAGCTCCCGCAGCAAACCCTCCGCCTTATAGATTTTCTCCAACGCCTCCACAATTCCCTGCGCCGCGACATGCACCGCCCGCGCCCCCTCGCTGGTATAAAGATACGTATCCGGCAGGCTCTCAAGATTTCCATCGAAGGTAACGCCCACCAGTTCACCCGCACGATTCACCACCGGGCTCCCATAATCCCCACTCCCGATATCGCAAGTGCTCACAAAATCAAGCGGAGTCACAACATTCAACGCCGCACGTCCATCCACCCATCGCTTCGGCACCGAATAAGGACCCGCGTCGTTCACGCGATAATACAACCCGCTGAACGTCGCAGCAAAAGGATTGAGAACGCCGGCGCGATCGAGATATCCCTTCACCGCTCCAAACTCCACGCGCGGCGTTGAAGTCGCATCTGGATACTCCGCCGCCCCGAACAACCGGAATCGGTATTGCGCAATCTTCTCCGCAGCCGAAGTTTCAAGCGACTGGATCGTGTCATCGTGCTTCTTCTTGAGCCTTTTCGCCGCCGGTTCGATGAGAGTCGCAAGATTCTCGACTGTGCGGGTCTTCACAAACTCCTCCGCCGCCTGCTGCGGCGTTTTACCATCCAGAATTTTCTTGAGCGGCGTTTCCTTGTCGCCGAGCTTCTGCAACTCTTCGAGATAACTCGTCAACATCAAAATCTCAACCGGCTCGTTAATCGAAACATCCCGATCCACCGGCTCCGAGCGAATAGTCTGGCGCGCGATACGAAATAGTGTCGATCCCGGTGCGGGCGATCCTTCGAGAATCTGGTATGGCCTTTCAAACGGAGCCCAGTTCTTGTACGCCGTCGCCACTTCGTCCCACACTTTTCCTCCAGCCATTCCCAGCGCCGGATCTCTCTCCACGGCATGACGAATCTTCCCCTCAAAGATGGTCTTCCGCGCAACAAGTCTGTCGTCGCGCAGCCCAATCAATTTCCCCGCGGCGATTTTGTATTGCGAGAGCAGCGACGTCAAAACGGGCCCTTCTGGCAGTACTTTAATGCGCGGCATCAAACGGTTGAGAATCAATGGAAGCGCGGTATCGCGATAAAACGTCAACTGCGCGGCAGTAGTCGACCGAGCCGTCGGCGCAGGATTCCCCGCCGCGAAAACGAAATCGCCTTCTTTCACAGCGTCGCTGCTCCATTTCAAAAAGTGAGGCGTGGCCGCAGGCTTGTCATTTTCATAAGCGCGAAGAAATGCAACATCGAGCCCATATCGCAGGTAAGTAATGCTGTCGCGCTCGCGCCCGAAAAAAGCCAACTGCTGTTCCGGAGCAAACACCGATCGAATGTCGTTGTAAGTTTTGTAATGATAAAGATCGTACCGCCCGCCCGAAAATAA
>Ga0182024_10025523_pt1 | contig 10429 bp, 9 predicted proteins | sample P32metaG_FD_120480 | JGI IMG/M metagenome (GOLD analysis project Ga0182024, IMG submission 120480) | Permafrost microbial communities from Stordalen Mire, Sweden - P3-2 metaG (Illumina Assembly) | ecosystem: Environmental > Terrestrial > Soil > Wetlands > Permafrost | place: Sweden: Stordalen...
ATAGGACAGATCGCGGAAGGCCTCAGCGGATCTCAGGCGCTCTTTCATGTCGATGCCGCGCAGAGTTTTGGAAAACTGATCGCTCCGCTGCGCCATCCGCGAATCGACACGATCAGCGCGAGTGCTCACAAAATCATGGGGCCACAAGGAATCGGTGCGTTGATCGTCCGGCGAGGCGCGCCCTTGCGACCTATGATGTTCGGCGGAGGCCAGGAGCGAGGACTGCGGCCCGGAACCCTGCCCGCGCATTTGATTGCCGGATTCGGCGTGGCCGCTGAACTTGCGGTAGCCGAGGAAGCCGTGAGGCTGGGAGCCGCGCGCGAGTACCAGGCTAAGCTTATCGATGGCCTGGCGCCGCTGGCCCCGCGCATCCACGGCGACCTTGATCGCACGTCTCCTTACATGGTCAATATGGCGTTCGATGGATTCGACAGCGAAGAGGTGATCGACGCATGGGCGGGGCTGGCCGCTGTTTCGAACGGGTCGGCCTGCGCCTCCGCGGAGCAGCAGTGCAGCTATGTGCTGAGCGCGATGGGGCTGAAGCCACAGCACGCGGCGGGCGCGATCCGACTTTCCTGGTGCCCTCTTACTCCTCCAGCGGATTGGCCTGCGATGGTGGACGCCCTGCGCTCCCGCTCGACGGAGGCCCATGGAAGATCCGCGTAGCGGGACGATTTATTACAAGAGAGCACGCTTTCTAACCCATCTTCCGGTGGATCGTCTCTATACAAAGTCTCACTACTGGCTGGCAGCTTCGGAACCGGGCGAGTGGCGAGTGGGAGTGACTAAGTTTGCGGGCCGGATGCTGGGAGAAATGGTAGAGTTTGGTTTTAGCGTCAAACCGGGAGACCGGATCGACGTGGGTCAGACGATCGGCTGGGTAGAGGGCTTCAAGGCAGTGAGCGATCTTTACGCGGTGGCGGAAGGCGAGTGGATCGGCTCGAATCCGGCCCTGGACGACGACATTACCCTGGTGGACTCGAAGCCGTACGCGGAAGGCTGGCTGTACGCGGTGCGAGGCAAGCCGGAGCCGGCGGCGGTCGATGTGCACGGGTATATCGCGCTGCTGGATGCGACGATCGATAAAATGCTGGAGAGCCGGCACGAAGGGGCTGAGGATGAGTAAAGCGCTCTATATAATGATCGGCGGCTTTTTGGGAGCCGGCAAAACGACCGCGGTGCTCCAACTGGCGCGGCGATTCCGGGCCGAAGGCAAGCGCGCCGGTCTGATCACCAACGACCAGAGCTTCGGCCTGGTGGACACGGCGATGTTACGCTCCCACAGCTTCGATGTAGAGGAAATCGGGGGCGGCTGCTTTTGTTGCCGGTTCAATTCCCTGGTGGAGGCCTCCGACAAGCTTTCGCGAGAGACCCGCCCCGATGCTTTTATCGCTGAGCCAGTGGGCAGTTGCACCGATTTGCGGGCGGCGGTGAGTTATCCATTGCGGCGGATTTATGGCGACGATTTTCACGTTGCTCCGCTGAGCGTGCTGGTCGATCCGATCCGCGCCGAGAGGATTTTAGGGCTTGAGGCGGGACGGACATTTGCCCCCAAGGTTCTCTACGTCTACGAAAAACAACTGGAAGAAGCCGACGCCATCGTCATTAATAAGCGCGACATGCTGGACGACGCTCGGCTGGAACGTCTGCGGGGCGCATTGAGCGCGCGTTATCCGCAGGCGAGGCTGTTCGCCGTGTCGGCACGTAGCGGAGAGGGCCTCGAGGAATGGTTCGACTACGTTCTCGCCTCCGCAAACGGATCGCAGGAGGCGCCCGAAGTCGATTACGAAGTCTATGCCGAGGGAGAAGCGCTGCTCGGGTGGTTGAACGCAACGGTCAACATCACGTCGACTCGGGAATTCGACGGTAACTCGTTCCTGCATTCACTGGCGTCCGGAGTGCGTGTTGCTGTCGGCGATGCGGAGATCGCGCATCTTAAGATGACGCTGACCCCCGACGAGGGGAACGATATCGCGGTGTTGAATCTGGTGCGGACCGATGGCATGCCCGAGTTGTCCCACAGTCTCGCGGCGCCGGTCCAAAAGGCCGAGCTGATCTTGAACCTGCGCGCCGAGGACGATCCGGAGCAACTCTGGTTGCGGACAGAAGCGGCGCTGACGGCCGCCGCGGCTGAGTTCGGGGCGCGCGCGGAAATCGGCCAGCACGAGTTTTTCCGGCCCTCCAAGCCCAATCCGACGTATCGCATGGCGACGGTATGAGGACCGAGCGCCGCATCGTTTATTGCAACTGCTCCTTCGCGCGCGTACTTGCGCCGGAGGTGAAGTCGAAGGTTCTCGAAGGATTGGCCGCGAGCGGCGTGGCTTTCGACGCGGTGCCGGATTTGTGCGAAATGTCCGCGAAGAAGGATCCGGCTCTGGTGCAGATTGCCGCCGGAGATGTGGCCATCGCCGCATGCTTTCCACGGGCCGTCCGCTGGTTGTTCTCCGCGGCCGGCGCCCCGCTCGATTCTGAGCGTTCGCAGATTTTCAACATGCGGTCGGAAACGGCGGACGCCGTGCTTGGCTCGCTTCTGCGGGATGATGGAACGATCACAACGTGAGCTTCCGGGTCGCACTTTACGAAGGGGAAGGGGCGTCGTCAATCGACACCGGGGATCGCTTTGCGATTTTGCGCGGACTGCTGGACAAAGGGTATCGCGTCTCCTGCCTTCGTGAAGGGACGCCGGTGGCCCGTTCGGACTCGGGGTCCGCGATGGTGCTGGGCAACTTTGACGGAGCGCCTCCGGTTTCCATTTCCGACAGTTCCGTCAGTATTTCTTTTCACGACATCAGCGGGCTGGATGCGCCCGCGGTGGTCGGACTGGTCGAGCAGGCTCAAGGCGGGGTTCCTGCGCCAGGCAAGTGGAAGCCCTGGTTTCCGGTGATCGATTATTCGCGCTGCACCAATTGCATGCAGTGCCTGAGTTTCTGCCTGTTCGAAGTTTACGGAGTCTCCAAAGAGGGCAAAATCCAGGTCCAGAATCAGCCGAACTGCAAGACCGAATGCCCGGCATGCTCCCGCGTATGTCCTGAGGTTGCGATTTTGTTTCCGAAGTACCGGCATAGTCCGATTAATGGCGACGAAGTGAACACGGACGACATTCGCCGCGAGGCGATGAAGGTCGACATCTCGGCGTTGCTGGGCGGCGATATTTATTCCCTGCTGCGCGACCGTTCGGCTAAATCGAAGTCACGTTTTTCAAAGGAGCGCGACGACGAGCGTGCTTTGAAGGAACGCCAGAATTGCCTCGCGAAATTGCAGCAGGAAGGCGCGATCCCCGCCGAGGTTCTGGCGGCTTTGCCGTCTCCAGCCGAAATACTGGCAAAAGCCGAGGCCGCGAGGGCGCGGGCGCAGGCGGCGATTGATCAAAATCAGAAACAGGCGGTCCAGCAATCATGATGTATCAGTTCGCGAAACGGATGCTGACGGAAACCGACCCGAGACTGCTGGGGAAATTTGCCTGGAATTTCGGCGTCAAGGGCGTCCGCTCCGTGGAGATGTATAAAAAGCGCCTGAAGCGCGGCGAACATTTTCCGCCGTTCCTGTTCATCTCCGTGATCTCCGGGTGCCAGCTTCGCTGCCAGGGCTGCTGGGTGGATGTTGCGGCGCCGTCGAAGAGCATCGCGATTGCCGATCTGAATCGCTTAATCAACGACGCCAAAGCTCACGGCAACGCCTATTTCGGCATTCTCGGCGGAGAGCCGTTTCTCTACCCGCATCTCATCGAGCTGTTCGAGACGCACCCCGACTGCTATTTCCAGGTCTTCACCAACGGCCAACTCATTACGGACGCGGTCGCGAAGGAATTGCGCCGCGTCGGAAATGTGACGCCTTTGATCAGCATTGAGGGCAGCGAGGTGGTCAGCGACCAGCGTCGCGGCCGGCTCAACGTCTTGAGCAAAACGCTGGCGGGTCTCGAAAACTGTCACCGCAACAAGCTGATTACCGGGGTCGCGACCAGTGTCTGCCAGACTAATATCGAACTTGTTTCCGAGGAATGGCTGCGGCGTTTGATCGAGCTGGGGGTCCATTACGCGTGGTTTCACACCTATCGCGTGGTGGGGCCGAATGCCGCGCCGGAGCTGGCGTTGACGCCGGAACAAGTGTTGCGCGTCCGCCGTTTCGCCGTCCAGATGCGAGCGAAGCTGCCGATTGCGATCGTCGATGCGTATTGGGACGACAAGGGTGAGGCGCTTTGCCCCATGGCCACCGGAGTCAGCCACCATATCAGCCCTTATGGCGATGTGGAGCCCTGTCCGATTATTCAGTTCGCGACGGAGAACATTCGCGACCACGTGAGCGTCTATGAGTTAATGAACGGCTCCGAGTTTCTGCGCGATTTCCGGGAGACGGCGGCGAAGGCGACGCGCGGGTGCATCGTGCTGGAGCGTCCGGATCTGGTTCGCGACCTAGTGGTCCGCCACGGCGCTCGCGATACGACGCAGCGGAAGACGGCCCTGCCGGAAATCGAGGCATTGCAGAGCCGCAGCAGTCAATACAATCCGGGCAACGAGATCCCCGAAGATCACTGGGCCTACCGGTTCGCCAAGAAGCACTGGTTTTTTGGCTTCGGCGCATACTCTTAAAGGAAGGACCATCGGATCTTGTCGCTATTAACGGTTGTCAACTTACCGAAGGCCGTGCCGTTGTTGCCCAGCCGGCCGCCGCAGGAAAACATTCCTCAGACGCGCGCGGAGCGCGAAGGGATGCGCGTCACCATCCAGCGCTATGTCGCCCGGAACCGGGATCGCCTGGTGCCTCCGTTGGTGCTCGATGAATTGCGGACACGGTCGGAGGAATTGCTCGCGATCACCGGCATCGATCCAAAATATCGGGATTACGTGGGCGTTCTGCTCAGCAACGAGGTATGGCGGGAACAACTCGCCGCAGTTCCGTTTGACCGGCGCCTGCTGTTGCTGCCGAAATGCATGCGCGTCGAGGATCGTTGTCCCGCGCCTTTCGACGAATTCGGCTTGTTATGCAAGCAATGCGGCTTGTGCTCCATCCAGGACCTGCAGGAAGAGGCGGAGCGGCTCGGTTATCCAGTGCTGGTCGCCGAAGGATCTGCGATCGTGATGGCGCTGATTCAGACCGGCAAGATCGACGCGATCGTGGGCGTGAGCTGCCTGAGCGTGCTCGAACGGGCGTTTCCCCATATGGAAGCGGCGGCGATTCCAGGAATTGCCATTCCTCTGTTGCAAGATGACTGCCGCGACACGGCCGTCGATATCGAATGGGTGTGGGAGGTGCTGCACCTGGATAGCGCCGATCAGACACGGAGGCTGGACCTCGAAGCGACGAAGGAAGAAGTGCGGTCCTGGTTCGACGCGGAGAATCTCGACGCGATCCTGGGGCCGGCGGCGAGCGAAACCGAAGCCATCGCGCGTGAATGGCTGGCGCGCGACGGCAAGCGCTGGCGTCCGTTTCTGGCGGTATGCGCATTTCAGGCGATGACCGAGAATCCCGATGCGCCGTTGCCTGCGGAATTGAGAAAAGTTGCCGCCGCCGTCGAGTGTTTTCACAAAGCGTCGCTGATTCACGACGATATCGAAGACGGCGACGCGGAACGCTACGGCCGGCCGGCGCTGCATGTCGAGATCGGCGTGCCGGCGGCGCTGAACGTGGGCGATTTGCTGGTGGGCGAAGGCTATCGTCTGCTCGCCGCGATCGATGCGCCGGCGGAAGTTCGAATCGCCATGTCGCGCGTGGCAGCGGACGGGCATCGTACGCTTTGCCTGGGCCAGGGCGCCGAACTGCTTTGGGCGCGCGATCCTCAGCCGATGACCGGTAATCAGGTGCTGGGAATTTTCAGCCAGAAAACGGCTCCCGCGTTCGAGGTCGCTCTGCGGCTGGGTGTTTTATTCTCGAGGTCGACCGTCGACGTCTCCGCGACGCTCGCGAAGTATAGCCAGGCTCTGGGCATTGCTTACCAGATTCGCGACGATCTGGAGGACCTCACCGGGTCGGGCATTTCAGACCTCGCGGCCATGCGTCCTTCGCTGCCTCTGGCCTTGGCGATGGAGCGGGCCAAAGGCGCCTCGCGCGAAATCGTGGAGCGATTCTGGCGCCGGACGGCCCGGCCGGAGGATGCTGAGCAGCTGGCGCGCATTCTGACGGAAAGCAAAGCGGAAGACCGCTGCCGCGGTTTGTTCGAAGGATACAAGGAGGAAGCTGTACGGGCGTTGAAGGAGATTGAACACGCCAGCTTGAAGGGTCTGCTGCGCCGCGTGATCGGGAAGATTTTCAGCGTGGAAATCAAGGGGTGGTGCAGTGAGTTTGAGGCTCGAAATGCTGCAAGTGGCGAGGCTCGCACCGAAGTTGCTCGGTGAGTCGAAGGATCTGGTCGCGGATTTTCTAACCACTCAGCAATCCGGCGGCGCATTCTTCGATCGCTCGGGTACACCCGACCTTTATTACACTGTGTTCGGTTTCGAGTCGCTCCGGGCACTATCGGCGGAGCTTCCCGTCGAATCGGCCACAGTGTTTCTCGAATCGTTCAACTGCGAGGAGCTGGATCTGGTGCATTTGTGCAGCCTGATTCGCTGCTGGGCGAACATCGCACGCGTCCCACCGCCGGAATTTGCGCGTTCCGCGCTGGCGCGATTGACGCAGTGCGAAAGGGGAAGCGTCTATAATGTTTTTCTCCTGCTGGGAGCGTATCAGGACTTGCTTCTGGAGCCACCTTTGGAGATTCTTAGCATCGTCCAAAGTTTTCGTGCCGCCGATGGAGCATATGCGAATCACCCCGGAGCCGCGCAGGGCTTGACGCCGGCAACAGCAGCCGCCATCGGCGTTCTGCGCCACTTTAACGAAAGCCCTCGTGCTGAGCTGGGCGACTGGCTCCTCGCACGGAGACATTCAAGCGGCGGGTTTTTCGCTTCACCCGGAGCGCCTATTCCCGATCTTCTGTCTACCGCGACCGCGTTGCATGCGCTCGCAAGTTTGCAAGTGCCCCTCGATCCCATTCGCGAGCCGGCGCTCGACTTCCTTGATTCGCTGTGGACCAGTCGTGGAGGATTCCTGGGAAGCTGGGCCGACGATACGCTCGATTGCGAATACACCTACTACGGTCTGCTCGCGCTGGGGCATCTAAGCTTGTGAGCATGGCGGCGAATGCGACTGCCGCGTTGCTCGCGCGGCGCTCGTCTTCCGGAGTGTGGGAAGGCCGCCTTTCCAGCAGCGCGCTTTCGACGGCCACGGCGGTGATCGCCCTGTCCTTTGAGGATGCCGATTCCGCGCTGGTCTCGCGAGGCCGTGCATGGCTCGTCGCGACGCAGAATCAGGACGGCGGATGGGGTGATACCACGGCGAGCCTGAGCAACATCAGCACCACCGCTCTTTGCTGGGCCGCGCTTCCTCCCTCGCCTGCCGCGGCGCGCGCGGAAGCCTGGCTATCGAACGCAGCGGGTTCAATCGAGCCGTACGATCTTAAACGCGCGATTGTAAACCGGTATGGAAAAGATCGAACGTTCTCGGTTCCCATTCTGACGGCGCTCGCGATTGCCGGACGCCTCGGCCAAGCCCCGTGGGGAATGGTTCCGCAGCTCCCTTTCGAACTCGCTGCGTGCCCCCATCAAATTTTTCAATGGCTCCGTCTACCTGTGGTCAGCTACGCTTTGCCGGCGCTGATTGCGATTGGTCTGGCGCGCCATCGCCGCGGTCCGTCGCGAAATCCACTAGCGCGGCTGATCCGAAAGGCAACGGAAGCCCGCGTCCTGGGCACGCTCGAACGCATTCAACCGGCCAATGGCGGCTTTCTCGAGGCGACGCCACTCACGAGCTTCGTCGCGATGAATCTGATCGCCGCTGGTCTGGCCTCCCATCCGGTGACGCAGAAATGCCTCGTGTTCCTCCGCGCATCCATCCGTGAGGACGGGAGCTGGCCAATTGATACGAATCTCTCCACCTGGGTCACCACCATGGCGATTGACAGCCTTGCGGCGGTTCTGTCCGGGAACGACCGCGCGCAGCTCCGGAACTGGCTGCTCTCACAACAGTTCCAAGGCGAACACCCTTATACCCACGCCGCGCCCGGAGCGTGGTCGTGGACGAATCTGCCGGGTGCTGTGCCGGACGCCGACGACACGGCCGGTGCCCTGCTTGCGTTAAAGACGCTGGGCGAGGTCGACGAGCGAGTGCGAGGAGCCGCGATTCGGGGCGTCCGCTGGCTGCTGGATCTGCAGAATCGCGATGGAGGCGTTCCGACGTTTTGCAAGGGCTGGGGTCATCTCCCCTTCGATCGCAGCGGTCCGGATCTGACCGCCCACGCCATACGGGCATGGAAAGCCTGGGTGCCGGAGCTTTCCGGCGCTGACCAGGCGCGCGTTTCAAGGGCGATCCGCAAGGCGCTGCGCTATCTGCAGAACTCGCAGCAACCGAACGGAAGCTGGATACCCCTGTGGTTCGGAAATCAACATGCACCGCGCGAAGAGAATCGCACCTTCGGCACGGCCCGCGTGGTTTTAGCGCTGTGCGACGCCGATCCGGGTGACCCGATGCTGCGGCGCGGGGTCGATTGGCTGGTGCGGACGCAGAACGCAGACGGAGGATGGGGAGGGTCGGCGAACAGCGCTTCGTCGATCGAAGAAACCGCCTTGGCGGCGCGATCTCTCGCTTCGGCTGGCGGCGCGAATCCGGAGGCGCTCCGGTCCGCCATCGAATGGCTCCGGACGCACACATCCGGCGGAACCGCTTTCCCTCCGACGCCCATCGGCTTCTACTTCGCGAGCCTGTGGTATTTTGAGGACTTGTATCCGCTGGTGTTCACGGTGGCCGCGCTACGGCATGTTTCGCCGTTGCCCGTTGATTTTTGACTAAGAGGGCAGTCGCAGTAAAATCGTTACTACGCCGCTCACTCGGCGAACATCTTGTAGGGCGGCCAATTTTGGCTGCAGCCTGCCTTCGGGCAGGCTTCTGGGCCAATTCACAAGAGCCGCATGATATGCGGCTGCAGCCAAAATTGGCCGCCCTACAAGACGACCCGGATGGTAACGGTTTCTCTACGACGAGTAAGCTGTCCTATCGATTTTGTTACCAGCGGACGGGCAGCCGAATCCCCGCACTGACGTGACGGGGTTATAACCCCTGGTGTCAGCCGGCTAACGACGTGACCTTGACGGCTTACTAGTAGGGCAGTTCTAATCGCGCATCGTTCGATTGACCCAACAAAAATCCTGTGGTAAGTTTGAAGCTCCCTGAGGTGCTCGCCACAAGGCGAGTGAAAAGGGAAGCGGGTGAGAATCCCGCACGGTCCCGCCACTGTAAGCAGCGAGCGGCCGGCGCAGTAGGCCACTGTTCTGAGAACGGGAAGGCAGCCGGTTCCGCGTTGACCTGCAAGTCAGGAGACCTGCCTCGGGTGAGTTGAGCGTATGCTTCGGGCGAAAGCAGATCGTGCGGAAGGTGACCTCATCATGAAGGTTGCCGGCCGTCTTTCCCTTCTCACTTTCGCGTTGGAGTATTCGCGGCTCTTTGAATTGAGGCCCGGATTCCTCTGCGATGCTGACACCTAAGTTCGACGGTTCTGAACGCGACAAATCGGGCGCGAGCGTTCCTCGCATTCTGGTCGCCGGCACGCACAGCGGCGTTGGCAAAACAACGGTCGCGACCGGGATCATGGCCGCGCTCCGCAAACGCGGCCTTCGAGTACTGGGCTTCAAAGTGGGGCCGGACTATGTCCATGTGCACTTTCTTTCCTGCCCGGCGTTCGCTGAACGTTTTGCCACCGATTGTGCAAAACGCGCGAGGTAAATACAAAATGACTCATCCTTCTCTGCGCTTGTTTTTCTGTTTATCGCTTTCCGCCGCGTTCTCGTATGCGGAGCCGGGGGCCTCCATCGCGGGCACGGTAAAGGATCCACAAGGACGGCCGGTTCCCGGAGTGACGCTGACGATGTTCTCGCGCAGCGGTGCGGCGGGGACCTCGACCACCACCGATTCGAATGGACGCTACCAGATGGATGGTCTGCCGGCAAGCGATTATCTGCTTCGCGCGGCTGCGCCTGGTTTCGCGCTGTTTCTGGCGGAAGACGTCCACCTGGCCGCGGGCGCGGCGATGACTCGAGATATCGTTCTTGAGATTGCCGGAGTGCACGAACAGGTTGTGGTGACGGCTGCGAGCACGCCGCAAGCGCCGGAACATGTTTCTAGGGCGGTTACCGTCATCGACCAGCAGGACGCGGACGCACGCGACGCGTCGGCGGTTTCCGATGTCGTGGCGCTGGTGCCGGGTGTGCGCGTGCAACAGCTCGGCGCGGCGGGGGCTTTTACTACGATTCAGATTCGCGGACTTCGGGATCAGGACACGGCGGTGCTGGTCGATGGGCTGAGGCTGAGGGATGCTTCCGCGACGCAGGCGGACGCTTCGGGATTGATCGAGGATTTAATGTTCACCGACGCGAGCCGCGTGGAAGTCATGCGCGGCTCCGGGTCG
>Ga0182024_10025524_pt1 | contig 10428 bp, 12 predicted proteins | sample P32metaG_FD_120480 | JGI IMG/M metagenome (GOLD analysis project Ga0182024, IMG submission 120480) | Permafrost microbial communities from Stordalen Mire, Sweden - P3-2 metaG (Illumina Assembly) | ecosystem: Environmental > Terrestrial > Soil > Wetlands > Permafrost | place: Sweden: Stordalen...
AGACGGACACGGTCGTGATCCCGGGACTCGCCACGCAGTCCGGCAATCTGCTGTTTGTTCCAGCGGTCACCATCGGCAGCGCTCCCGCGAACCTCGGATTTTCAGGGCTCATTTCACCGGGACTTTATCAATTTAACGTGACCATTCCCCCCGGCACGTCAAGCGGCGACATGCCGCTGTCGGCGAACTATATCCTTGGCCAAACCCAAGCTGGCGTGAAGATTACGATCCAGTAGGACACAGGAAGCCCATTGATGACATGGGATCGATTGGCGGGACTCGGCTAAAGGAGCAAGATTGATGGATAGCAGCCGATGGCACAATAATCCCAACGATCCGCGCACCTGGGGAGCACCGATGCACCCAGCCGACGCCCAGCGACTCGACTTTAATCAACCGGCGTCGAACGAGCGCTGGAACAGCCCGGTGGACGCTCCACGCCAGTCGCCGCCGGCAGCTTCGGTTCCTTTTGGCGATCCCCATGGGATGCCGCTGTCGATGATGCCTTCGTTCCTGAAGGATGTCCTCGCAGGGTCTGTCTGTACCCCCTTTCGGCGCTCGCGGGCGGGGTGACGTTCGCGGTTGTGACGCCGGTATTGCGCGCTCTGCTTCCTCGAACGACGGTGATTGCGCCGGGGCTTTCCCGGTTGCCGGTGGGATCATCGCAGCTCTGGTGGCTGGCTGGGACGTGTGCCGTCTCGAAAAAGTTCTGGCCAAGAGTTTTTTCTATCGCGTGGTGCGGCTTCCCCTGTTGGGGATGGCGACGGCCATGGCCCTCCAGAAAGCTCAGCTTCTTCCATACGACCCGTCGCTGACTGGCATCGCGCGAATCCTGCGGACGCCGATGAACCTCGAGATCGTGGCCGGCGTCATGATCGCATCACATTTCATCTTCTGGAATTGGAAATGGGGGGCGCGAGTTCTGGCATCGCCGTCTGGCGAGCGCCCAACTGCGCCGGCGCGGATGGCAAGCAGTCGTCTAGATGACAGACTCTTACGTGGGGGACCATGCGCGCAGCGCAGCTATGGCGTGAAATGGCGAGTCACGAAGGCGATGGTCCGGTGGCTCACAACAGCCTGAAAACTACACCACCCGGTCGCTGACGCTCGCGGCTCTGTGTCGGGGTATCGAGTCAAAGCATCGATTTGCCCGAGATATTCGCACCGAGCCGCGAGCGAAAGCGACCGGGTGGCCCCTCTTTCCACACAGGCTCGTCATGGCGGGGGGCAATGTGCGGTTTCACAAACACTCGTAGTGGCGCCGTGCCCTCCCGCTCCGGCAGACAATTCTTGAAATAGGATAGATCCAATGGGTAAAGTCCTTGGCAGACTATTAACCGGATTCGCGATGGTGGCAATTGTGGCCGTGGGGATTGTGCCGCTGGCCGGCCAGACTTATCGCGCACCCCGCGCGCCCGACAGCAAAGCCGACCTGAACGGAATCTGGCAGGCCATCAATGAAGCCAATTACGATATCGAAGGTCACATGGCGCGTCCCGCGATGGCGCTTCGCCCCGGGCCTTTCGGTGCGGTGCCGGCCGCCGCGGTGCTGGCGCTCGGAGCGGTCGGCGCGGTGCCGCCGGGCGTCGGCGTGGTGGAAGGCGGCGAAATTCCTTATAAACCCGAAGCGCTGGCGAAAAAGAAAGAGAACCAGCAGGATTGGTTGAACCGCGATCCGGAGATCAAGTGCTATCTGCCGGGTGTGCCGCGCGCCACTTACATGCCCTATCCGTTCCAGATTCTGCAAAGCGCCAGCGCTCTCACCTTCGTCTATGAGTACGACGGCGCCGCGCGGAACATCTATCTGAAAAATCCCGGGCCCGCTCCCACCGATTCCTGGATGGGCCAGTCCGTCGGGCGCTGGGAGGGTGACACCCTGGTGATCGACGTAACCGACATGAACGATCAGACCTGGTTCGACCGCTCCGGAAATTTTCATAGTGACAAGCTGCACGTCGTCGAGCGTTACACGCGCATCAGTCCCGATGTGATTTCCTACGAGGCCACCATAGAAGATCCCAACGTTTTCACGCGCCCCTGGAAAATGAGCATGCCGCTCTACCGGCGCCAGGAAAAAAACGCGCAGCTTCTGGATTTCAAGTGTGTGGAATTTGTCGAAGAATTGCTGTATGGCCCGTATCGAAAGCATCCGCTGAGCAAATAACCGAGGAGGTGTGAAGATGCGGAAACGATTCATCTCACGATCCAGCATCGTCGAAATCGGACTGGTGCTGGCGTTGTCGCTGACGGCTCTGCCGGTGACCGGCCAGACGGCGAAGTCCGCGCTGCCGCGCACGCCGGATGGGCATCCCGACTTGCAGGGCACCTATGATCTGGCCACCATGACGCCATTCGAGCGCCTGCCCAGCGATCCACCGGTTCTGACCAAGGAACAAGCCGAAGTTCTGCAGAAAGCCGAAGCCGCGCGAAGGGCCAAAGACGCGACGCGCCTCGATCCGAATCGTCCTCCGCTGCCGGTGGGCGGCGATACCACTCCAGGAAAATCGTTCTTCGAGATTCTGGAAAAAGCCGGCGGCGGCGCTGTGGGCGGTTACGATCGCCTGTGGCTCAACCAGGGCACGGCGTACATGGTGGTCGATGGCCAGATTCGAACCTCCATCGTCATCGATCCTCCGGATGGCAAAATCCCTCCCTTTAATGCCGCCGCGAAAAAGCGGGGCGCCAGGACGCGGCGTGCCCACCTCGGACCAGGGCGAGAGCCAGGATGTCAGAGCCCCATCGCGGCGCGGCGAATTCGATAATCCGGAGCAGCGGCCGCTCAGCGAGCGCTGTCTGCTCGGGTTCGGTTCCACCTCCGGTCCGCCGGCGCTGCCCGACTATTTCTATAACGACCTGCATCAGATCGTGCAAACGCCCAACTCCATCATGATCCTCACCGAGATGATTCACGACGCCCGCATCGTGCGCATGAACGCCGAGCATCTTCCGAAGAACATCCGCCGCTGGATGGGCGATTCGGTGGGCCGTTGGGAAGGCGACACGCTGGTCATCGACACCACCAATTTCAACGACAAGACGCGGTTTCGCGGATCGACGGAGAACCTCCACGTGGTGGAACGCCTGAAGCGCATCGACGACAAAACGCTCCTGTATCGCTTCACCGTGGAAGATCCGGATACCTGGGACCGGTCCTGGAGCGGTGAAATGACCTGGCCGGTGACTCACCAGCCGATGTACGAGTACGGCTGTCAGGAAGGCAACTGCGCGCTCGGCGATGTGTTGCGCGGAGCCCGGCGGCAGGAGGCCGAGGAAGAAGCGACCAAAGCCAAAAAGTAGCCCTCTTGGCTTTTCTAACCCCAGCGCGGCTGCTCATCGAGGCTGATCCCGAGAGCGGTTTTCGCGGCCACTTCGTGGGTGAGGAACGAATTGGCCGGATGGATGCGGCCCAACCGCGCGTCGCGAAACATTCTTTCGAAACCCGCGGACTTGAAAATGCCGAACCCGCCGGCGACCTCTAACGCCTGATCCACCACCCGCCAGGAGCCTTCCACCGCCCGGTATTTCGCGGCAAAAATCTTCATCGGCCATTCGCCGCCCTGATCCACACCATTGGACCAATCCTCCGCGATTTTCTCGAGGTGTGGTCCGATCGATTCGAGTTCGATCACCATTTCCGCGATCGTGTGCTGCACCTCGGCGTGGTACGCCATCGAACGCGAAAGCGCCACCGATTTCTTGTTCTTCACCGCGGCAACGCTCTGATCGAGCGCGCGCCGCGCCAGGCCGTAATAAACATTGCCGAAGCCGATTAAAGCCCACGCGAAGATCGACAGCACGAACAGATCGATTCCCGCCGCCCCCGCCGGCACCACGCGAGCTACATATCGGTCGGGAATGAAGGTGTTCTCGAGGATTGTGTCGTCGCTGCGTGTCGCGCGCATGCCCAGCACGTCCCAGGTTTCCTCGATCCGGAATCCGGCGCTGTCCCGCGGCAGAAACGCGTGGACCACTTTCGGTTTCGCTGGATCGCTCAGGTCCATGCCATGCATGCCGAAGCGGGTCCACACCGGCGTGAGACTGCCGAAATGCTTCCGGCCCGTGAACCGGTATCCGCCGTCGACGCGCTCGGCCTTTGTGGTGGACGCGAGAACGGGAACATCGTTGCCCGTCTCGGCATGTCCCGCCGCAAAAACTTCGCCGTTCGCTGCGTCGCGCAGCAGCCATTCGAGAGATTTATCCCCTCGCCGCCACAGATCGGCCGCGACGCCCACCCAATAAAGATGCATATTCATCGCCAGCGCGGTTGCGGGCGCATGATAAGCCAGGCGGCGCTGCTCGCGGCTGACTTCGGCCAGCGACATACCCGGTCCGCCGAATTCCGCCGGCACTGGCAATAGCAGGTACTTTGCCGCCCGAAGATCCGCAAAATCCTGCTCAAAGAATCGGTTGTCGCGGTCGTAGGCCGCCGCCCTAGCGGCGAAATTCGCCAACATCTGATCGGATACGATTGCGCTTGAAGCTGGACTCATTTTTTTACCTCCCCGTTTACAAAAACGCTAGACTCCCCGATATTCTATAGCGCTCGAGGCGCTCTCGAGCGTCGGCTTTGCTTTGCCCAACCGGACCGGAAGAATCGTCGGGACTTGCTGCCGGTAGCGCCGATATGCCTCGCCGTGCGCGCGAATCAGATCGCTTTCCTCCCAAGGTATCGCCATCAGAATATAGCTGGTGGTGGCGAGCGCGAACACCAGATGCGTGATCGTCATTCGCGGCGTCGCCCAGAAAATGCAAAGCCAGCTGAAGTAGATCGGATGCCGCACGTAGCGGTAAAATCCCGGGGTCCGGAATTCGAGCTCGCCGTAATCTCTGCCTCTCAGGTGCAGATAGACCTGCCGCGGCCCGAACGGATCGAAATGATTGATCAGGAACGTTGAGATCAGCAGCAGCAGCCATCCGGCGGCATAAATCCCGTAAATCGCCAACCGTGCCGCCGTGGCATTCACCTCCCAAACCACGCCGCCGATCGGCTCCCATTCCAGGAACAACAGCGCCAGTGCGAGGCTTGAGAACAACACATACGTGCTGCGCTCCGCGGCCGGAGGGACCACCCGCGTCCAGGCTCGCTTAAACCACGGCCGCGCCATCACGCTGTGCTGGACCGCGAACAATGCGAGCAGCGCCGCGTCAATCGCCAGCGCTCGAAAAGCCGATCCGCTGTTTCCCGAATCCATCGTTTTCGGAACGCCGAAATCGCCCAGGAAGGCGATCGCGTACAGAAAAACGGCGAAAAAAATTGCATAGCAAACGATCCCATAGAGAAAAGTCGTAACGCGTCCGATCATTGTTGATCTCCTTGCGCCCGGCGGACTGGCCTATAATCGTGTTGCGCCGCCGGGCTATGAGAAAAGTTAACAGGAGTCCTCGGACGCGGTAACGAAGGCGAGCCAAAGAAAAACCCAAAAAAGACCCAAAGTCTCGGAAATGACGCAACTCCGGTACCAGTTCGCAGAATTTACGCTGGACCCCGGCCGAGCTTGCCTGTTCAAGGCGGGACGCGAAGTAAAGCTGCGCCCCAAAGTCTATGACGCGCTATATTATTTCGTCAAAAACCGCGGCCGCCTCATTCGCAAGGAAGAGTTGATTCAGGCCCTTTGGCCCGAAACCTTCGTCACCGACGATTCTCTGGTGCAATGCATGGTGGAACTCCGCGGCGCTCTGGAGGACCGCGCCCAGCAGATCTTGCAAACCGTGCCTCGCCGCGGCTACATCTTCGCCGCGGCAGTCGCTTCCGCATCGGATAATGACAAACCTGCCGGCGGCGAAGTCCTGCTTACGCGAACTGCTCAGGCGCGCTCCCATCTCCCCGTTCCGCGGACTCCCCTGATCGGACGTGAGCGCGAAGTCACCGCGGCGAAGGTCCTGCTGCTCGACCCCGCCGTCCGATTAGTGACCTTTACCGGATCGGGAGGATCGGGAAAAACCCGGCTCGCGCTCGAAGTGGCCGGCGAGCTCGTCGACCAGTTCGATGGCGGAGTTTTCTTCGTCGGTCTCGGCTCCCTCAGCGACCCCGCCATGGTGCCGGCTGCGATCGCCGAGTCTCTTGGTGTTCGCGAAAGCGGCGGGCGTCCATTTCTCGATCTTTTGGAGGACCATCTGCGCGAGTGCGCTCCCTCGCCGGTTCTTCTTCTGCTCGATAATCTGGAGCACATTCTCGCGGCGTCTTCGGTGGTCGTCGAACTGCTCGACGCCGCGCGCACGCTGAAAGTGCTGATCACCAGCCGCACTGCCCTACGAGTTTACGGTGAGCACGAATTTCCTGTGAATCCGCTGGAACTGCCCGATCCCGGGCAGCCTCACATGCTGTTGGGCAATCCCGCCGTCACCTTGTTCGCCCAGCGCGCCGGCGCAGTGAAGCCCGATTTCCGATTGAACGCCAACAATGCCTTTCTCGTCGCCGAGATTTGCTCCAGAGTGGATGGGCTTCCGCTCGCCATCGAGCTCGCTGCCGCCCGGGTCAAAATGCTACCGCTGGCTGCGATCCTTATCCGTCTCGAAAGCCGCCTCGATTTGCTCATCGCTGGAGCGCGCGATCTTCCGCAGCGGCAGCAGACCCTTCGCAATACCATCGATTGGAGCTACGACCTGCTGAACGAAGCGGAACAGAAGCTGCTTCGCCGGCTCGCAGTCTTTTGGGGTGTTGCACGCTCGAAGGGGCGGAGGCGGTCTGCAACACGCGTGCCGATCTCGGCGCCGAGATTTTCGAGCTGATGTCGTCGCTCATCGACAAGAGCCTGATCCAGCAGATCGATCGCGGAGAGGAACCCCGCTTTCGAATGCTCGAAACAATCCGCGAGTACGCGCTCGAACGCCTCGAGGACAGCGGCGAAGCACCGGCCACCCGGCAAGCGCACGCGGCCTACTGCCTGGTGCTGGCGGAGGAAGGCAATCCCGAGCTCACCGACGTCGATCGCGCCGCGTGGCTGGCCCGCTGCGACCTTGAGCACGACGATTTTCGCGCCGCCCTCGACTGGCTGTTCGAAAATTCCAATATCGATTGGGGATTTCGTCTGTGCCTCGCTTTAGTCCGTTTCTGGGATATGCGTGAATTTCTGACGGAGGCGCGCGCGCGTCTGGAAACGATCGTCGCGCTGGCCGGAGATGGATGCGTTCGGGAGCGGGCCAAAGCGACTCATGGTCTCGGCGCGCTCGCGACGGCTCAGGGCGATTTTGCGGTCGCCGACCATTTTATCGAGCAGAGTCTGTCTCTTTACCAGGCTGCCGGCGACCACTGGGGCATCGCCGTTGCTCTGAACGGCCTGGCGGTCCTCGCGCGCGACCGCGGCGATTATCCGGCCGCGCAGAAATACTTCGAAGAGAGCCTGGCCTGGTCGCGTAGACTGGGCGATCGGACCGCCATCGCCCGCTGTCTTCACAATCTGGCCAACGTCGCGAAAACTTGCGGCGATTATGAGCGCGCTCGCTCGGGACTGCTGGAAGCCACTCAGATTTTCGAAGAGTTGGAGGATCGCAGCGGCGCGGCATGGTCCCTGAACCAACAGGGTGACGTGGCGCATGAACAGAATCGGATCGAGGAAGCCCGCGGCTTCTATCAGCGCGCGCTTTCCGCGTTCCGCCAGGCCGGCGACCGCTGGGGTACGGCACGATCGCTCGCCGATCTCGGCGCCATCGCCTGCGAGCACGGCGATTTTTCGGCGGCGCACCAGGCTTATCGCGAGAGTCTGGAAATTTTCGTAAACCTGGGACATCGGCGCGGCGTCGCCCGCGTGCTCGAAGGGCTCGCTGCCTTAGCGCTGGCGAACGGAACCGCGCGCGGCGCGTTGACCATTGCCGGCGCCGCGGCGCACCTGCGCCAATTTATCGGCTTACCGTTGCCTCCCGCGGAGCAGGCCAAGCTCGACAAAAGCCTCCAACCCGCCTGGGCCCTTCTCGGCGAATCCGAGGGCCGGAGCGCTTGGGCCGAGGGAGCCGCGATGGGCCTCGAAACGGTGGTCGAATACTCGTTGCTTACTTCAAATTCAACGGATCGATCAAGCGCCGCACCGCGCTGACGCGATCGGCAGGAATACCTGTCCGCCGGGCGTGTTCGTGGATCGAGTCCTCATCGGGCGCCAGATAGACGCAGTAAACTTTGTCTTCCGTGACGTAGCTATGCAGCCACTGAATGTGCGGCCCCATTTCCCTGACCGTGTCGAGCGAGCGCAGCGAAACCTCGCGGATCTGAGCTTCGGAAAGCGAGCCCGCCCCGGGCATGTCGCGTTCAATCACGAACTGCGGCATATCGATTCAGTCTAACACCGGCCGGCGCGAGAAATTAGAACAATTCCATTACGAAAAACGTTGTCGGTCAGGGAGTGACTCGACTCACACAGTGGGTTTAGTTCGGGCAATGGTTTTTCTGAACGGAGTTTTCTAAAACCGCGTCTTCTTCACAAAGATTGCATCTTGCGGCTGGCGAAGCGCCGGAAAAAGGAACACCTTCGCTGCCAACGTTTCCCGACGGATCTCACTGTAGGATGGCTCAGAAATCCATGACTCCACATGATTTGACCGAAGTGGCGCCGGCTGCAGGCGCCGATTCGTCCAAAGTTCAAACCCGGCTTTCCGTTAACGGCGACACTCTGAGTTTGGAGATCGAGCCGCGAGTGTCGTTGCTCGATGCACTGCGGGAGTGCGCCGGCTTAACCGGCACCAAGAAGGGTTGCAATCAAGGCGCGTGCGGCGCCTGCACCGTCCTGGTGGATGGCCAGAGAATCCTTTCTTGTCTGGCCCTGGCCGTGCAGTACGAGGGAACTCAGATCACCACCATCGAAGGTCTCGCCGCGAACGGTTCGTTGCATCCTCTTCAGGCCGCTTTTGTCGAGCAGGATGGCTTTCAGTGCGGCTACTGTACGCCCGGCCAGATTTGTTCGGCTCTCGGGATGGTGGACGAGTTTCGAAGCGGAATGCCGAGCGCCGTATCAGGCGGCGTATCGACATCTGACCTGGAGTTCTCCGACCAGGAGATCAAAGAGCGCATGAGCGGGAACCTGTGCCGTTGCGGCGCCTACGTGGGAATCTGCGCGGCGATTCGACAAGCCTTTGAGGAGGAGGTGGGTAAGTGAAAAATTTCGCGTACTCGCGCGCCGAAAGCGCCCAGGCGGCGCTGACCCTCATCTCCCGGGAGACGAATTCAAAATTTCTCGGCGGCGGCACCAACCTGGTGGACCTCATGCGCGAGAACATCGAGCAGCCCGACGCCCTGGTTGATGTCACGCGCCTGTCGTCCGGCGGAATCGCCGAGCTGCCCAATGGCGGCGTCTCCATCGGCGCGGAGGTGAAGAACAGCGCGGTGGCCAATCATCTTCTGATCCGGGAGCGCTACCCGCTACTCTCGGAGGCGATCCTTTGCGGCGCGTCCGGGCAGATCCGAAACATGGCCACCACCGGCGGCAACCTGATGCAGCGCACCCGCTGTTATTACTTCTACGACGAAACCGCCCGTTGCAATAAACGCAACCCCGGCGCGGGATGCGACGCCATCGGCGGGTTCAACCGCATCCACGCCATCCTCGGCGCGTCCGACGATTGCATTGCTACCCACCCGTCCGATATGTGTGTCGCGCTCGCGGCGCTCGATGCGATCGTTCACGTCCAGGGTCCCAATGGGCCGCGGGCGATTCCGTTCGAAGAATTTCATCGCCTGCCCGGGAACACGCCGCAGGTGGAGACGGCGCTTGGTCCCCATGAATTGATCACCTCCGTCGAGCTGCCGCCGCTGGAGTTTGCGAAAAACTCGCGCTACCGAAAAGTCCGCGATCGCGCCAGCTATGCCTTTGCGCTGGTCAGCGTCGCGGCGGCGATTCAACTCGAGGGAGACAATGTCCGCAACGTTCGGATCGCCTTGGGCGGCGTCGCACCCAAGCCGTGGCGGGCTCGGCGCGCGGAGCAGGCGCTGACCGGCTCCGCCGCCAATCTGGAGAATTTCCGGAGCGCTGCCGAGGCGGAACTGTCGGCGGCTCGCGGCTATCGCGACAACACTTTCAAAATCGAACTGGCAAAACGCACCATTGAGAGCGTTTTGGGCGAACTGGCGAACCTGGGAGATTTGCAATGAGTGTCATCAATTCTGTGATGGAAACGGTGGCGCGTTTCATGCCGGAAAAAGACCCGGATCCGCTGATCGGCCATCAAGGCTTTGTTGGCAAGGCCTGCGATCGAGTAGACGGACCGGCAAAAGTAAAAGGCGCGGCCCCGTTCGCGGCTGAGTTCAAAGTGGACGACGTGGTTCATGCGGTGCTGGTCCACAGCACCATCGCGAAGGGACGGGCGGTCCGCATCGAGACCGGCGCTGCTGAGCAGATGCCAGGCGTACTCGCGGTGCTCACGCATCAAAACATTCCGAAAATGAAAGCGCCGCCGACGGTGGACATGAACGATCTCAAGAAGGGATTCGCCCTGAGCAATCTG
>Ga0182024_10025525_pt1 | contig 10428 bp, 9 predicted proteins | sample P32metaG_FD_120480 | JGI IMG/M metagenome (GOLD analysis project Ga0182024, IMG submission 120480) | Permafrost microbial communities from Stordalen Mire, Sweden - P3-2 metaG (Illumina Assembly) | ecosystem: Environmental > Terrestrial > Soil > Wetlands > Permafrost | place: Sweden: Stordalen...
ACGGCGGTACGGGCTGCGATTGTGTGAACGCGGAGGAAAGAATGCGAAGAAGCGAGCCGTGGTGGCGGTGGCACGAAAGCTGGCCGTCTTGCTGCATCACCTGTGGGTGACCGGGGATGTCTATCAACCGCTCCATCACACGGGGGCAGAAACCAGGACAGCACCGGCGGCGGCATAAGCCGGACCCAACCATGTTCCATAAAAGTGCTCCTTTCGAGAAGGAGCGCGAGATTTCACAACCAGCGCGCTTAACAATTGCCCCGCACAGTTGCTTGGTCCTAGTAGCCCGGTGAACAGCACGGGCAGGTTTACTAACTCAGGAGTTAATATCCCGTGCGCGAGGGGCGAGCGGAGCGGAGACCGGGGTGGGCGTGGCGAAGCAGGAAGCGGCGATAATTCCCCCAGCTTCACGCCAGTGCGGATGGATTCTTCAAATAACGGTCGACGATCGCGTCGGCGGTGCGGTAAGTAAGAGCCAAAATAGTAAGCGTAGGATGTGCCGACGGATTCTGCGGAATCGTCGATGCACCCAAGACAAGAAGGTTCGGAACTTGCCAATGCTGCAAGTACGGGTTGACCACAGAACGGTCGGGGGAGATCCCCATGACGGTTCCGCCCTGAATGTGAGTGAACTGGTAACGGTTGGCGTCGTAGTTTCGCAGATCCGGAAATGAACTAACCTCCTTCGCCCCCATGGCGCGGGCAAGTTCCACTGCTTTGGGAGTCACAAACTCCGCCATCTTCCGTTCGTTCTCCCCCCAGTTGATCGTGAACCGAAGCAGTGGGTCGCCGAAAGAATCTTTGTACGTCGGGTCGAGATCCATGTAGTTGCCCTTATAGGCGAGATGCTCCCCTGAAAAACCGATGAAGCCAGTCCGGTCGTAATACTCGAGGGCGGCCTTCTTCCAGTCCGAACCCCAACCAGCTTTCACGCTCGGTGGAAGTATGCCGAAATTCGCGATAGGCCGGTAGCCCATGCTCATTGCCAGCAGCGTGCCTCCCCGCAGGAAAGGGAGTCCACTGTGATCGAATAAGTCTCCATCAAAATCACTGACGCAGACACCGGCAGCACCGGAGCCCATGAACCGATTCAAAGTCTTCTCGAAGAACGCGGTTGCTGCGGGAAGCGCCACCTGGTGGGTCAGGTTTCGCCCCACCGTACCTGTTCCGGTCTGCACGTTGTAAGGCTCTCCAATTCCAGAGAGGAGTAACAGCCGGGTATTGTTGAGAGTCCATGAAGCCAGGAATACCAACTCTGCCGGCTGAAAAACCTCTTCGCCTTTTTCGTCGAGATAGGTGACGCCCCGCGCTCTCTTCTCGCCGCCGGCAACTCCATGGATTACACGGCGGACCGTGGCTCCGCTGCGAATGGATATGTTTTTTCGTTCCTGGATGAGTGGCAAGAGAGTGTTGGTGGGCTGCGCCTTGGCGCCGACCATGCAACCGAAGCGTTCGCAAAATCCACAATAAGAGCACGCGGAACGCGAGACGCCGTCAGGGTTGGTGTATGGTTCGCTCAGGTTGGCGGCTGGACTCGGATACGGATGGTATCCGAGCGTCCTTGCGGCATCACTGAACAGGGCAGAAAAATAAGGAATTTTGGTGGGCGTGGTCGGGTACTCAGCGCTCCGCCAGCCTTCGAAGATATTTCCGCCCGCGATCTTTTTCCCCCCGATGTTACCCGCTTTCCCCGAGATCCCCAGCATGCGCTCTGCGCGCGTGTAGTATGGCTCCAACTCATCGTAGGTGACGCCCCAGTCTTGAATCGCGTGATCCGCAGGCAGCCGCTTGGCGCCATACTTCTCAACGGTTCGTGAAAACAATTCAAAACAATCCGGCAGGAAGCGAGGACTTATCCCATTCCAGTGTTCGCCTGCTCCACCGACGCCGGAGCCGGGAAGAAAAGCTCCGTACTGTCGCATGGGCAAAGCACGCTGGGTGGAATCGTGCCGAACTGTCACCGTCTCCAGCGAGAGATCCTGCATCATGTGAAGACGTACTGCGTAATCCAGTTCATCCATGGTGCCGGGGTAGTCGGCCGACTCACGACGCCCTCCGCGTTCCAGTACGGCCACCGAGAGACCGGTACGAGCACCAAGTTCTTTGGCCATGAGCAAGCCAGTCCATCCGCCGCCTACGATTACCACATCGACTGGGGGGAAGGTCCTCATTCCTCGTCCTCGCTCGGAAGAAAGTTGTTGCCCATCTGCCGCAAGCTGACCAGTTTGGGGCGAAATGCCTCACCAAAGTGCTTATCAACGTCAGCATAGTTGCTCATCCGCGGTCCCGGGAATCCGATCAGTTGCCAACCCACCATGTCGATATTTCCGCCATGGACAGGATCGCAGAACATGCCCTCGATGGTGTTCCGGCGCAGGAGTGAGAAAAACAGAGTGCTCTCGATCTGCCTCAGCTTGTTGTGCTGTTCAGCAGGTGGCAATTGATCGAAGCCCTTCAAGTCTTTCAACCCCTCGCGATAAACCTGCCGCGGTGTCGCTTTGCCCTGGTAGCCGAATTCGATAGGGGCGTTCTCTTCGAATGGTTCCTGAGTGTAGCGATAGCGATCCCGTCCCCAGGGCCCGGCTAATTGTCTGTCGATGTAGACCGCGACCCCTGCTTCCTGCGCTCCCGGACCGGTTTCATCGCTCGGAAAGATTCGTGAGGCCGCGGCTGCAACAATCAGGGCTTCCGGCTGAGTGAAGAATCGAAGCGGGATACGAACCGATTGTTCTGTTCGCGCGAAGAGTCGAAAAGGTTTGCGATCCAGGGAGTAGACGAGCATACCGCCAATGCTCGTCGCCGACAGGGTGAGAAACTCACGGCGTCGCATGGCGCAACAGCATATCAGAGCATGCCTGGTTCTGAAAGATTAAATCGTCTCTGCCAGCTTCGCCTGGTCAATCGGGAAAGACCCGTGAAACCGATACCACAACCAGAATTGCTGCTACTCTTGCAGCGCCGGACTTTCCACCAATTGCGCCAACGCTACGCCCAGGCTCACCAAGTCCCACCGGCAATCGCGTATTGCCGGAATGTTCAGTTTTGCCTTTAATTTCACGACCTCGTGGGAGTAACCTGCGACCGCTGTGTCGATGAACTCGCGCTGTCTACAGAATCCCGATTTCCTTCACCGGCCGCCGGGAAAAGTTCCCTAGTCGGGTCCACAATCAGCCAGCTTGCGGCGCCCACCAAACATAAGGATGCGGCAGTGAAGAACGAAACTCTCCAGCCGAATCGGGTCGCGATTCACGGGGTCAGAGAGGCCGTAATCGCAGCTCCAATTTGATTACCCGTGTTCATGAACCCGGAGACGGAACCGGACGATGCGCCCGCGATATCAGCTGTCACCTACCAGAACGAACTCTGCGAAAGGTAGAGTGCCCCGCTCCACCGGCAAGGACAAAACTCGCCATCCGGGCACTCTGCACTCCCGTCCCGCAAGCAATGAAGATCCCGGCGAGCACGAGCGCAAATGCTGCGACCCCGCAGCGTCCCAGGCGCGGCGGAAGGCAACTTAATTTCACGGCTGCTTCTGGAGAGAGTCATCCCTTTTACGCTACATCCCAAAATTCAGTTAATCACGACGATCTAACCGGCCGTACCCGGAGCCACGAATTCGTGCGTGATGCGGCGGATGGATGTTGTTCCTGCCTGGCGCATGATTTGCTCCAGCTCTCGCCGCAGGATGGTGAGCACTGCTTCAACCCCGGATTGTCCGAACGCGGCCAAGCCCCAAGCCTGCGGACGGCCAAAGCCGACGGCGGTTGCACCGAAGGCCAACGCTTTAAAAATGTCCGTGCCGCGCCGGACGCCGCCATCCACCAGCACTGGAATTTTTCCCTTTACCGCGGCCACCACCTCCGGCAGGCATTCGATCGTGGACCGCAAGGTATCCTCCGCGCGCCCGCCGTGGTTCGATACCACAATTCCGTCCACTCCGTTTTCGACTGCGATCTCCGCATCCTCGCGCGTTACGATGCCCTTCAGCATCAGCTTCATTTTCGTCGTGTCCTTCAATCGCTTGACGAAGTCCCAGGTAAGACTTGGGTCGGACACGTTAGTGACTTTCGAGATATCCAATCCCTGGAACGCCGGTTTGCCGCGAAGGTACCCGGCAAATCCACCTTGATGGCAAAGCGAACAGTCTCGATCGTCGACGCGGCGTCCCCGGGCCTGCGTTTCCGAGTTGGGCAGGTCCTGATGATCGACCGTAAACACCAGCACAGGACTGCCTGCCGCTTCCGACCGCTTGATGATGGCACGGGTCACGGCCCAATCGTTGGTGGGATACAGTTGTTGCCAGACCGGAGATCCTCGTGCCGCGGTTACTTCCTCGATCGGCGAGCTGGCTACTGTTGAGAGCATCTGCAAGTGGTGTTTTTTCGCCGCTGCGCGCGCCACCGCCACTTCACCGTCAGGATCAAAGACCTTCATGGAGCTGACCGGACAGAGAAAGATCGGCGTTTCCCACTTCGTCCCAAACAGCTCGACCGATGTGTCGACCTTCCTCACATCAATCAAGCGGCGCGAACGAATCTCAATATGTTGATAGGCTTCGTGGTTCAGGCGGACGGTCGCGTCGTCGTCCACTCCCGTGGCCAGATACGCGAAATGCGCCGGCGGCAGCGCTTTGCGGGCAAGCGGCTCGAATTCCATCACGTCAAGTACCTGGTCGGCGCGCTTGATCGATTCCGCGCCCGAGTAAATTTCATCCCGTGGACTGCCAGCCTGACCCAAGGCAAACGCCTTGCGCAGAGAACTTCCGATGAGGAGCGGGCTGGCCAGTGCCGGACTGAGAGCGAGATAGCGAAGAAACCTGCGACGGCTGTCGGCTAAACCAGAAGTTGGCCCCATGATCATGGTTGAATCGGAGTTTTCTTTCTTAACTGAGAAAAGCGGCATCAACTATAGCATGTGGCGTCCGCCTGTATTCGCTCAGGGATATTCTGGGCCATCGACGCAGTGATACAATTCCCGCGGTTAACCATCCCCTCTCAGAGATTTCTGGTCGAGCAGCGTGAGTAACATGGGAAGCGGACAGGGAGTTCCGGGAAAACATACGGCAGGCTCGTCGCTGCTCCAGTCAGTGAGCCGACGTGATCTGCTCGCCGGTACTGCAGTCACGATCGCCTGCGCATTTGTTCCAGCCTCTGCTCTCAGATTAACGAGAACGTCGACTGCCGCAGAAGTGTTGACGTCCACCGAGCGACAGGCCCTCGAGGCCATGGTTTCGCGAATCATTCCAGCTGATGCGAATGGACCAGCGGCGCTCGAGGCCGGGTGCGCACGCTACATTGAGTCCGCTTTGGCCGGTGCCTATCAGTCTCTGAGAAAAGCGTACCTCTCAGGTCTGGCAGCACTTAATGCTATTGCGATGTCGAACGGGGGGAAATCTTTTGCGGCTTCGGGAGCGACCGAGCAAGACAAGATTTTGTCTGAATTCGAACAGAACACAGAAGTTGGGGATTACGGCGATAGCGCCGCCTTTTTCGAACTGGTTCGACGGCACACCCTGGAAGGGATGTTCGGTGATCCTTCCTATGGTGGTAATGCGAACTTTGCGGGCTGGGACCTGATCGGGTATCCCGGTCCGAGAATGTTCGTGAGTGCGAGAATGCAGGAGATGGACGCAAAAATTCCCCTTTCCAGGGTATCTGCAAAACAACTGGTGCATGGCTCCCGTTAAGCTACCGAAGACCGATGTGGTCGTGATAGGCCTGGGTGCGGCGGGAGGGTTCGCCGTGCTTCCGCTGGCGCAGGCAGGGTTGAAAGTCGTGGGGCTCGAGGCCGGGGGCTGGTTCCAGGCGAAGGATCATGTCCCTGACGAAATTCGAAACAACATCCGGCACTGGCCTCACGCCGTTCAGAAGGCGAACCAGGAAATACCCACCGCGCGCAACGGCCGGGACGGCCCCGCTTTGCCGCGTCCGGCTTATCATCCGATGATGAACGGCGTCGGCGGCACTTCGCTGCACTACTGGGGGCAGAGTTGGCGGCTGACGGAATGGGATTTCAAAGTACGCAGTGAGACCGTTCGCCGCTACGGGGCTTCGGCCATCCCAGCCGGCTCCACAGTCGAAGACTGGCCGCTCTCTTACGAGGAACTGGAACCCTACTACGACAAGGCGGAATACACCATCGGAGTTTCCGGCAAGGCAGGAAATATCAGGGGAACTCGTGATGAGGCGGGCAACATCTTTGAAAGTCCGCGACAGCGGGAATACCCTATGCCGGCTCTACGGCATGCGGGCTTTGCCGACCATATGGCTGAAGCCGCCAAACGCCTCGGTTGGCACAGCTATTGTCCGCCCGCGGCAATCAACTCTGTCCCTCGCGATGACAGGCCTGCCTGCTTCTACCATGGTTTTTGCGGGAGCGGCGGCTGTCCCGTAAATGCGAAGAACTCGACTGCCGTGACTACGATTCCTCAAGCGCTGGCGACACGAAATTTGAGGGTTGTTCCTTACGCCCACGTCATTGCCATCGATTCCGATGACCACGGCCGCGTAACCGGCGTCCGCTACCTGACCGACAAGAAGGAATATTTTCAACCCGCGTCGGTCGTGTTACTGGCAGGCTACACCTACGAAAATATCCGCCTACTCCTGCTCTCGACATCGAAAGCTTATCCAAGAGGCCTTGCCAATAATCATGGCCAGGTGGGTTTGCACTACATGTCGCACACCAGGAACGGAGTCATGGGACTCTTCCCTTTTGATTTGAATCGTTGGTATGGAACGCCGGCCCAGGGCACATCGGTGGATGATTGGTCGGACGACAATTTTGATCACGCCCAGCTCGGTTTCATTGGAGGCGGCAATCTGTTGGTCCCCATGGAACTGAAACCGATAGAGGCAGCCAGCATGTCCACCTTCGGAAAAGCTCCACGCTGGGGTTCCGCTTGGAAGGCGTTTGTGAAGGAGAATGCCGATCGCTGGACGCCGGTCTGGGCGCAGATCTCGACGTTCCCTTTCGAAGATCGATTTTTGGATCTCGATCCCGAGGTGAAGGATCCGCTTGGCTATCCGGTTTGTCGCCTCACCGTCGGCCTGAAAGAGAGCGAAAAGCGCGCCATGACGTTCATGCAGGACAAGGCCGAGCAATGGTTACGCGAAGCCGGCGCCAGTGCAGTCGACAAGTTGTCTCATGTCCCCATTGGACTAAGTACTCATGCCTACGGAGGCACCCGCATGGGCGATAATGTCGAGACCAACGTCGTCAACCGCTGGGGCTTTTCTCACGAGGCCCCCAACCTTGGCATTCTCGGCGCTTCCGTCATGGGGACGAGTGGCGCGAGAAATCCGACGTTGACCGTGCAAGCGCTCGCATGGCGCACCGCAGATCATCTCGTCAAAGAGTGGAAGTCCATCGCGCTTTAGCCAGTGATGCAGCTGATAATCGTGCGGCTCATCGGCGAGAGGCTAGGGCAAGGCAAACGCCCCGTACACGCTACCGGGAAGCGCCTGCGGAGCGCATTGGGGAACGCGCGCGGCCGCTAGCTCCGACGGATACGAAAACCACCACCACAAGTGCAGATCGGGCCGGGCTCCCGACCCGATCAGTGAGCATGGCCGTCGTAGGGTTTTATACTTTGTCATTCGACTGTGTCATGGACTTACCCAGGCGAACCTTGGACTGGGACCAGGTGCTATGCAGTCGAATGTGCCATCGCTACAGAAGAGATCCCACCTTGCTTAAACTCGTCGGTAAAATTCTTCCACGAGAACAGGTTCTTGGCGAACGCTCCCCACCAGCTAGAGTTCCCGTTGTTTGCGGGAAGGCCTTTCAGCGAGGGCTGCGCACTAGGGAATGCTTTTTGATTCTCCAATCTGTTACTTGTATTTTCGCTCCAGTGGTTTGTGCGTTGCAAGGCAATCGGAGGGCGATCCGTTCTCCCTGTACCAAATCTCTCCGCTTTGATCGGTGCACAACGCGTACTCGCCGGTCGTTCCTGGTTCTACCGGCACAGCCGTAATTGTGTATGCTGTAGCTTTTCCACCACCCTGGGGACACCTAATATCGAAATGGTACGAAGACTTCGTGCCAGATGCTAAGACTCGGTCTACAAAAGCAACTCGGGATAAGGGCTCCGAACCGTGCTCACCAAGGTCACTCAGATTGCACGCAAACCCGGTGTCGGGATGGCGCGCTACATACTCGTGTTCTGCGAGATTCAGATTCCGAATGCTTTCCACTGCCCGACGCTGATTCAAGAAGACGCGCGGCGTTTTAGGGGGGGAAATTCCTAGCCAAAACACTATCGCCATGAAAAACGCTGTGAGTACCATCAGAAACGTGCGTTTACGGACCGCCATGTCTCTTTCTCCCGAAGTCTCTCTACGTCATGTTTTTTCGTCCACGCCCCGCTAAGGTGAAACAGAACATTTCTCGGAAAAGATTCAATCGATGGGGCACTGGCTAGAAATTTGCTGCCCAAAGGCTTCCGCTTCCTTGTCAAGAGGCCCGAAACCGGGAGTACCGTTAATGATCGAGGCTGCGGCGTTATAGTCACGCGCCCCCGCCCAGACCAGCATGCCGAACAATGGACCAGCACTGGGGAATCCGCTGGCTCCCCCCCTGACCCGCAGACATGAACGTACCCATCTGTATTGTGTGGAAGTACTCATGGGCCACGTTCTGAGCGTTGATTCCGTACGTACTATCGATGGAGATGGTCCCAGTAAGGCTCGTACTTCCATCGGCGCCGCCCAAATTCGCGAGTACTAGCTTGCCAGAGGCTTGCATCTGCATCAAAGAGTTAGCCATGAGTTCACTTTGCCCGGTGTGGGGGGCGATTCGGATTCCTGGCTGTACTCCTTCAACCTTCGATACAGAGTCGCTTCACTGATGCCCAGCAGTTTCGCTGCGTCCCGACGGCACCAAAGGCAGAGTTTCAGGGCATCGCTAATCGCTCGCCGCTCAACGGTCTTCAGTGGCGCGAATTGGGCCATCTCCTCCTCACGTCGCCGTTCGATCTCAACTCTGTTTTCAATTTCCATTCGTGTCTCTCAAATTGACGAATGTTCCCATGGACCACCTCTCAGTTTGCTACATCTACAGCCGATAGACCGTCAGCCGTCACTCAATTTCTTGTTGCGCGGGGGTTGCGGATTTTGCAGGACTTTGCCGGAATCTGCAGAGCTATCTTGTTGAAGTTGTGTAGAATCAGCATCGGTGGGACGACTCATAATCCGTAGGTCCGTGGTTCGAGTCCACGCGCCGCCACCAAATCCTTGCTTTAGTTTTCAAGTAGTTCGGTTTTTCGGGATGGCGCAAACCGGCCCAAATCCATGAAATTGTAATAGAACTGTAATGCTATTTAGGGATGGATAGCGATTAACGGCCTAATTTACTGTGGTTTTGCCGTGCTCATTTTTCACATCACTATCTGAGATATTCTTCATCTTGAGTTCCGTGGTCTTGCTATTACGCAGCTGTTCCACACGATAAATCGCATCGCGGAGAAATTCGGGAACCCGCACCGTATAGAACCTAAAAGTACATCCCTCCGAGAATGACCCAGAAGCTGATCAATGATGGTGTCTGACACGCCGGCGGCAGCCAAGCGAGTTGCGTACGAATGTCGGCATTGATAGGCAGGAACTCGAGAGAGCCCTGCTAGCCGGAGCGCATTGTGCGATGCGGTTTTCACGCTCAAGATCGGCTTACTCGGTTGTTGCGGATTAAAAAAGACATATTCTGAAATCCCCTTCGTGGCAGCAAGCCATTTTGAGAGCTCGCACTTCACCAGTTGGGTCATCGGCAAGGTGCGAAGACCAGCGGCCGTCTTGGATTGGACAACGCTGATAGTCGATTCCTGAAAATCCACGTCACACCACTTCAATTTCAGTGCTTCGCATCCAATTCGCATTCCAGTCTCCAGGAGCGTGGTGAAGACTGTGGATAACCGGGGATCGCAGCACATACGAATTCTCGATTCCTCCGCGAAGGACCAAGAGTGCGGCGGTTTCCTGTGTTTGGCCTCGTTAAATAGCTTTACTCCGTCAATCGGGCTGTGAACCAGCAGTCTCCGTGTGACAGCGAAGTTGAAGGCGGCACGAGGCAGCGCCAAATCTCTGTTCACTCCCGCCGGACTGACCCCATGTTTAAGTCGCAACTCTTTGAAGCGATCGAAGGCAAAAGCGTCAACTTCGTTGATCCGACAATTTCCGCAAACTGGGAAAGTGCGCGTTGCGAGAGCCGATAGCGCTTCTGTGTCGCTGGGTTTTCTATTTGGGCGATGTATAAGGTAAGGAGCCCGTCCACTGTTGGTATGTCTGAAATTCTGTTTGGGATCCGGACTTCTGACCCAAAACCCAAAACTTGTACCAAAGAAAAATAGAGTTATCTTAGGCAGAACAGTCCTGGAAAGGGGAAGGGACAATGCCAAAGAGGGGACACACGGAGGAAAAGATTGTCGCTGTTCTG
>Ga0182024_10025526_pt1 | contig 10427 bp, 9 predicted proteins | sample P32metaG_FD_120480 | JGI IMG/M metagenome (GOLD analysis project Ga0182024, IMG submission 120480) | Permafrost microbial communities from Stordalen Mire, Sweden - P3-2 metaG (Illumina Assembly) | ecosystem: Environmental > Terrestrial > Soil > Wetlands > Permafrost | place: Sweden: Stordalen...
ACCACGGCGATCTACTTCCACTGCGGCGGTCTCGACCTATCCCCGTCGCCCAGGTAAATCCAAGCAGGGGGTTCCACAAAACCCGATGAATTTGCAGTTACCCACTTAAAACCCAGTAGCCCGGAATAAATATAGGGCACAAGTGCGCCAGGTTCCGCTCAATGGAGAATGCTGCACTTGGGCAGCGCTTTATGGAGATCAGCCAAACCGGCATCCGTGACTTTTGTGCCGTCGATGTAGAGTTCTTCAAGGTGCGGCAAGCCCTTGAGCGACTTCAGTCCGTCGTCTGTTATCGCGGTCTTGTACAGCGTTAGGAATTCAAGTTGCTTCAAATTCTCCAGATGTTTCAGACCCGCGTCTGTGACTTGTGTCCGATCAAGCTCCAACGATCGGAGGTGTGCCAATCCTTCCAAATTCTTGACGCCCGCATCCGTGATCTTCGTGCCAGACACATTCAGCCTTTGGAGTTGCGGGAAAGCCGAGACGTACTTCATCCCTGCGTCGGTTAGATCTGTTCCTTCGAGGACGAGTTGCCCAAGTTGCGGATGACTTGCAATTGCCTTGAGAGCGGCGTCGACGGCTTTCACTTTCTGGAGGTCGACATAAATGTCGTTCGGCGATTTCAGTCTATCGCAGGGAATTGCGAAAGCGCCGGTCAGCGATTCGATTTTCACAGCGATTTCACCGCTCGCAGCTAACGCTTTTTGATATTCGTCCGGCGCTTTCTGCGCTTCAAGGCTTCGCTCAAAAGCCCGACCGAACCAGCCGCATGGGATGGCGATCGCCGCAATCAGAATCCGCAGCGCCCGCAGACGAATTTGAAACCAGCGGTGTCGCTTCCGACCGGCGATTTGGGGAGTATCAGTATTCATCGCGGCCATCAGACCTGAATTCATCCTGCGAACCATCACACCGAGTTGAGTATTTCTTCGGCGGCTAACTGCCAGTCTACCCCTTACAAGCCGGAATCGCCACAAGCGAAGGATTGGCTCGCGTCCTCGAATCGAACTGAGTTTTTGGGCCGGAAACGCGAAACGCCCGGCGGCCGATCTCTCGGCGTCGGGCGTTTACTGGCGGGCTCCCTCGGTTTCGCGACCGGCGAAATAGCTCGGCAGCCTTCCCCTAGGCTTGGGATGAACTACGCGCTACCTCGATTAGTTCGTCGAGACGGCATCGCCTGTGCTGTTGCTGGCTTCCGACCCCGCGCCGACCGTCGCTGCTTCGGCTGGTTCGCCGACACTGCCGACGAAGAAGAGCTGCTTCTTGCCGCCGACTTCCTTCGTGTCGACCGTGATCAGATTCTTGCCGACGAATTCGCCCTTGAGCAATTCCTCGGAGAGCGGATCTTCGACAAACGTTTCGATCGCCCGGCGGAGCGGCCGCGCGCCGAAATCGGTATCCGAACCCTTCTTGATGAGAAGAGTTTTCGCCGAATCGGTCAGCACCAGCTTCATGCCGCGTTCGCTCAATCGCAGGCGGACCTTCGACAGCTCGATGTCGATCACGTTCTTGAGGTCGTCCACCGTGAGATGCTTGAACACGATCACCTCGTCCACGCGGTTCAAGAACTCGGGCCGGAAGACCTTTTCAATCCGTTCTGTGACTCGCTGCTTCATGCTGTCGTACGACGAATCGTCGTCGGGCTTTTGGAAGCCGAACGAGGATTCGTTCTTGATGGCCTCGGCTCCCGCGTTCGTGGTCAGAATCAAGATCGAATTGCGGAAGTCGACATTTCGGCCGAAGCTGTCCGTCAACCGACCTTCTTCCATCACTTGCAGAAGCATGTTGAACACGTCGGGATGGGCCTTCTCGATTTCATCCAACAGCACGACCGCATAGGGTCGGCGGCGAATCTTTTCGGTCAATTGCCCACCTTCCTCGAAGCCGACGTAGCCCGGCGGAGCGCCGATCAGCCGGCTGACGTTATGCTTCTCCATGTATTCGCTCATGTCGATCTGGATCAGGGCATCCTCGTCGCCGAACATGAACTCCGCCAGCGCCTTGGCCAGCAACGTCTTGCCGACGCCCGTCGGCCCGGCAAAGACGAAGCACCCGGTCGGCCGCTTCGGATCTTTTAATCCGCTGCGGCTGCGGCGCACGGCCCGTGCGACCGAGCTGACCGCCGCATCCTGGCTGACGACTCGCTTGTGCAACTCGGTTTCCATCTGCATCAGCCGAGCGCTGTCTTCCGTGCTCATCCGGGTGAGCGGAATGCCGGTCATCTTGGAGACGACTTCCGCGACGACTTCCTCATCGACCACGCCGTCAGCCTCGCGCGAGCGTTCGCGCCAGTCGCGGGTGATCGTTTGCTTCTTCTTCTTGAGCTTGTCGGCCTGATCGCGCAGGGCGGCTGCTTTTTCGAAATCCTGATTGGCGACCGCATCTTCCTTTTCCTTGTTGAGGCGTTCGACTTCGTCGTCGATCTCCTTCAAATCCGGCGGCTTGGTCATGGCCTTGAGCCGCACCCGGGCACCCGATTCGTCGATCACGTCGATCGCCTTGTCGGGCAGGCAGCGGCCAGTGATATAGCGGCTCGACAACTCGACCGCCGCTTCCAAAGCATCGTCGGTGATTTGCACCCGATGATGGGTTTCATACCGGTCACGCAAACCCTTGAGAATCTCGATCGTTTCCGACTTCGTCGACGGCTCGACGATCACCAATTGGAATCGGCGATCGAGCGCGCTGTCCTTCTCAATGTATTTGCGATACTCGTCGAGTGTCGTGGCGCCGATGCACTGAATCTCGCCGCGGGCCAGGGCTGGCTTGAGGACGTTCGACGCGTCGATGGCCCCTTCCGCGCCGCCGGCGCCGACCAACGTGTGCAATTCGTCGATGAACAGGATCGTGTTCTTCGCGCGGCGGACTTCGTTCATCACCGCCTTGATTCGTTCCTCGAATTGACCGCGATACTTGGTGCCGGCCACCATCATCGCCAGATCGAGCACGACGATGCGCCGGTCGGCCAATAGCTCGGGCACGTTGCCATCGACGACCCGTTGGGCAAAGCCCTCGACGATGGCCGTCTTGCCGACGCCGGCCTCGCCGAGCAGAACCGGATTGTTCTTCGTGCGGCGGCAAAGGATTTGGATCGCCCGTTCGATTTCCTTTTCGCGGCCGATGACCGGGTCGAGCTTGCCTTGGCGGGCCAGTTCGGTGAGATCGCGGCCGAAGCTATCGAGGGCTGGCGTTTTCGACTTGCCGCTTTTCGTGCCCGTGCCGGTGCCGCCCCCTTCCGCCGCTCCGCCCCGTTCGACGCCGCCCCGTTCGCCTCCCTCGGCTCCTTCGATTCCGTGGCCCAACAGATTGAGCACTTCCTCGCGGACATCTTCCAGCTTCAATCCAAGATTCATCAACACCTGCGCGGCGACGCCTTCTTGCTCGCGAAGCAGGCCGAGAAGAATATGCTCCGTGCCGACGTAGTTGTGGTTCAGATTCCGGGCCTCTTCCATCGAATACTCGATGACCTTCTTGGCCCGGGGAGTTTGCGGCAGCTTGCCCATCGTGACCATGTCGGGCCCGCTTTGGACGAGCTTTTCGACCTCGAGCCGGATCTTGCGCAGATCGATGTCGAGGTTCTTGAGCACGTTGGCCGCGACGCCGCTTCCTTCCTTGATAAGCCCCAGGAGCACATGCTCGGTGCCGATGTATTCGTGGTTGAATCGCTGGGCCTCTTGGTTGGCCAGTTGCATCACTTTCCTGGCCCGGTCCGTAAATCGTTCGTACATGCTTGAATTCTCCCGAAGGGCTTTCCTGCGCTGATTGCTCTGGCAGTTGTGGCAGTTCGATTGGCTTTGGTGTGTTTAGTTTGGCAGTTTGATTGAAGGAATCAAGCCTAGTGCAATTGGTATTCCACGCTGACGGCGAGTGTCGTCCCGCCGTTGCCTCGCACTCGCTAACGCTTCGGGTTGGTGTTGCAACTCATGCTAACCCGAAGCGTTAGCGAGGGCGGCCGGGGTAGCAGCCGCGAAGTCAAGTGGCCCCCCTCTTCAGTTTCAGCGTTTTTGCTCTGTTACGCCAGTGGATTATTGCAATCCAGTCAAGCGGCCTTGGATACCGTCGCTGCCTGGACCGGACTTTCCGCTTGCCCAGCGTCGGCGGCGACTGCCTCGACACTGCCGGTCTCACCGCTACCTATCTCGCTGCCGCTTTCGTTTTTGCTCCGCTCCGCGGTTCGCGTGCTGCCCATATCGGCCAACCGCGAGCGCAACCGAGTGATTTCCATCCTCCAGTTCTCTCCGCCATCCATTCGGGTCAGCCGGTCCAATTCGCCGGTTGCTTCCTTTCGCCGAGCCGTGCGGGCCAGCAACGCCGCCCTCATCAGCCGGGCTTCAATATCCAGTACGTTCCGATCCAATAACCGGCCGAGGGCCGTCTCCGCTTCGAACCAGTTCCCCTTCAGATATTCCTCTCGGGCCTGAAGAAACAAATCGTTGTCGGCCGGCCGAAACCGCCCGATTTGCAAACCGCCGACCCACCGCCACGAAGCGGCTGCCGAAACTGTCCAGATCGCCGCCAGCATCAGCCAAATCGCTGTCCGTGTGGCCGGGCTAAACAGCTCCGTCCACATCCGGCTAGCTAATAACCCTAGGTCCAAAAGAGCCGCAAAGCCCAGAGCAATCGCCAGCCCGGACCATGCCCCAGCAAACCACAATTGGGGCCAACCGGGCCACAGCAAAGTGAGCCACCGCAGTTGGCGCATGACGTGAAACCTCCGTGTCAAACCGAAGCCCAGGAATCGGGCTGCCTCCAGGCCCGGGAATTTTAACCCCGGCATGCCGATCGTACAAGGCAAGTTAAAGACAGCTTTGGAGTTAGGACTGCAATGTGAATGGTACCACCCTGACCCAGGCAACACGGCCGCACGGCGAATGGCGAAACCGGTATCTTTGTTACCTGAAACGTGGGAAATTGGACGGCTGTAACATCTACCGCGAATGAGGGCGCGAACGGTGTACGAACGATTTACGGACCGGGCGAGAAAAGTGATGCAACTGGCCAACCAGGAGGCCCGGCGACTGAACCACGAATACATCGGCACCGAGCATGTGCTGCTGGGGCTCATCAAGGAAGCGAGCGGCGTCGCAGCGTATGTCCTTAGGAACCTCGACACCGATCTGCGCCAGATTCGGCTCGAAGTGGAAAAACTCGTCCCAAGCGGACGCTACATGGTCACGATGGGCAAGCTGCCGCAAACTCCCCGGGCCAAGAAAGTCATCGAGTATTCGATGGAAGAGGTCCACAATCTGGGCCACAACTACTTCGGCACCGAGCATATTCTCCTTGGCCTATTGCACGAGAAAGAAGGCGTCGCCGCGCATGTGCTAACGAATCTCGGATTGAAACTGGAAGATGTCCGCGCAGAGGTCTTGGCGATCTTGGGCCAGGGAATTTCAGCGTCGAATCGTGTGATTCCAGATTCGCCACGAACCCCCAGAACGCCGAAGCAAAAGAAGATCGAAGCGGAGATTGAGCGCCTGCAAAGACAAAAAGAAGAGGCGATTGCCAGCATGGACTTTGAGAAAGCGGCCTCGCTGCGCGATCAGATCGATGGTCTCAAAAAAAATTTGCGACGCACCCTACGCGCAAGAATCCAAAAGCTTAAGCAGCGGCTCAAATCGCTTTTGGGCCATTCGCAGGATTCCGCGAAGCCGGTCACGGATGTTGAACCTCAGCCAGACGTTTTGTATTCGCGATTTACGGATCGGGCAAGGAAAGTGATGCAACTTGCCGACCAGGAAGCCCAGCGATTCAATCACGAATACATCGGCACTGAGCATGTGCTGCTGGGGCTCGTCATGGAAGGGAGTGGCGTAGCGGCCAACGCGCTAACGAACCTCGATATCCTTCTGCGCAAGATCCGGCTTGAGGTAGAAAAGCTGATCCAACGCGGGCCGGCCATCGTCAGCACCCGCAAGCTCCGGCAAACTCCTCGGGCCAAGAAGGCGATTGAATATGCGATTGAAGAAGCCCGAAATCTGAACCACAAGTACCTCGGCACCGAACACATTCTACTAGGACTGTTGCGAGTGCAAGATGGCGTCGCCGCGCAAGTGTTGATGAGTCTAGGATTGAAGCTGGAAGACGCCCGTAGCGAGATTCTCAAATTGCTGGGCCACTGATCTCGTGCGTCGTTTTCAGCCGCGATCGGCACAGCGCATGAAAAAGCGGGAACGCGCTCCCAAGAAACGCGTCCCCGCTGGTCTTTGCTTGCAATCCGATTTGCTGGCGTAGCAAGCAGCTTACTTCGCCAACTTATAGCCCTTGGAAACGTCCGTAAACACGGCCTTGATCTGGTCATCGCCTGCCAGTGCGGCGGCCTTTTTCTTGCAATTCGCACAGCAGAACGCAACCTTCACGCCGCCGACGTCAACCGTCTGCTCGGCGTTGATCGGCTTGCCGGTGAACGGGCAGGCGGTTTGGGTCAGTTGGCCCGTGACGACCATCTGGAGATGAGCCTTGGCCGCGTATTTCGTGCTGTCCTTCGCAAATTCCTTGGGACAGTTGTCGCAGCAGAAATAAACCTTCCCGCCGTCGAAATCGACCGCGTGGTCCTTATCGGCCGCTTTGCCCGACACGGGGCACTTGCCGGCGGTGTCGGCCTTCTCGTCGGCAGCCCAACCATGAACAGCCCACAATGCCATCAAGGCAACGACGATACCCAAAATTCGCGTCTTCATGCTCAACTCCTTGGGGATAAAACAATCGGCAGATCAGACACGCACCGGAACTCCACGTAAGCCGGTTTTCTGTCGCAATCATTATAGCCGTCAAAAACCCCCACGCCAGCCAAATTGGCAGGGAAAAATATGGCGGCGGCCAATCTACCGCGAGGCCCCAAATATACTAACCCGAAGCGTTAGCGAGGGCGAACCGCGCGCCGCCCTCGCTAACGCTTCGGGTTAATGTGGTCAATTGCGGGGTAAACTTGCCGAGGCCGCAGCCTTCCGGCCAAAACGCCGTTCCTGCGGAGCCGTGCCGGTGCCACTGTCGATGCCAATGTGCGAATCGCTCGATTACTTCGCCGGCCCTGCCGACTTCGAGGCCGCTGCCGGCCTCATCCGACGGCGGCGATACGGGGTGATCGAAGCCATCGACGGCCGATTGGTGGCCCTGCGATTTCGGCCCTGGCCAAAATGCGTGTCGTTGCCGGAGGCGATGTTTCTGGGCAATTGGCATCACGAACATCGCCGGGCCGACCGTTGCCGATTGTATTTCAATCAGCCGCGGCGTTTCTCCAATTTCCTGGCCATGCCATACATCCTATGCGGCCGCGGGACACGATTATCGACCATCCGTGCCGCGCTGGCCGCACTCGACGAGATCGCCCGGATCAAGCAGACCGACGCCCTGGTGGCCGACGTGCTGAACTACCGCATCTCGCCGCGACTGCTAGCGAGACTCGGCTGGTCGCCCCACAAACCCAGCCGCTGGCATCGGCACTACATCAAGCGGTTTTACGGGGAGTATCCCGCCGCCCCGTTGACTCCGACGCGCGAAACCGCAAGCGAGCCTTGCTATCAAACGGCGTAACGAAGCACGCTTGCGGTTTCGCGCGTCCCTCGCCCCTCGCCCCCTGCCCGCCGTTCCCTCTTCCCGCGATCTGCCGTTCCCGCTACACTCCGCCGCGCTTTTGATTCGCGGCTTTTCCGCCAAAAACTGGGGTGTTCGCCATGCCATCGGAAACGCGGCGGCTTTCGGTCGCCATGATCGCGCGAGACGCCGAGCAATCGATCGCCGCCTCGCTGGACAGCGTCCGGACGATCGCCGACGAAATCATCGTTGCCGACACCGGTTCGCTCGATCGCACCCGGCAGATCGCGCTCGGCCGGGCAACCAAGGTCGTCGACATTCCTTGGACCGACGATTTTGCCGCGGCCCGGAACGCTTGCCTCGCCAAATGTACCGGCGAATGGGTGCTGTGGATCGACGCCGGCGAACGAATCACCGCCGAAACGGCCACGGAAATTCGCCGATTCATCGACGAGGCTGCTGATCCGGCGAAAGCCTATCTGCTGCTGGTGCAACTCCCGCCCTCCGGCGAGCATGGCATGAGCGAACAGATCGGCCGCATCCGCTTGATGCCGAACCTGCCAACGATCCGATTCACCGGCCGTGTGCGCGAAAGCGTCCATCCGGCATTGGCCGCCGCCGGGATGAAAGTCGAATTGAAGTCGTGGCAAATCCTGCGAGGCGCCGAAGAGCAGGATTCGGCAACGAAAGCTCGCAAGGCGCGCCGCGATTGGAAACTGGCCGAACTCGAATTGCGCGATCGGGGCGAAACGGCGATTCCGCTCGTGGCGATGGGCGAATCGCTGGCAAATTTGGGCGATTCGCGGCAAGCTGCCGACTGCTTTCGCCGGGCGCTGGCGATTGCTCGATCGGGTTCGACCGAAATGCTCGAAGCCTACTACGGGCTGTTGACCACCTACGACGGCGCTCCGGAATCGCACAATCAACAAGTAAAAATCTGCGTGCAAGCTTTGGAGGTTTTTCCGTTCGACGCCCAATTGCTCTGCGCGATCGGCAGCTACATGCAGCGAGCCGGGCGACTGGACCTTGCGAGCCGTTCGTATCGGACCGCGGTGCGTCATGGACAGCTCAATCTCGAAACATGGCATGTCGCGGCGATTCGCGACGTGGCCACGCTCTGTTTGAGCCTGTCGCTGGAATTGCTCGGCGAAGACGACGAGGCCCGCGAAGTGGTCGAGCAGTCGCTCGCCGGCCAGCCCGATCCGGTTCGGCTGCGCCGCCGATTGATCGATTTGTATGTCAAACACGACCGCCGCAAAGAGGCGCTCGAGCAAGTGTCGCTGCTGCCGGCGGAGACTCCGCACCGCGACGCGTTGCGCAGCGCGGTCCGCGGCGCCTGTCTGGCGGCGCAAAAGAATTGGGTCGCGGCTCGGGCGTATCTGCAAACCGCCTACGATTCGGGCTGCCGCGACGTGCTGTGCCTCCGCTGGCTCTCGGTGGCCCTGGCTTCGAGCGGCGACTTGGCGGCCGCCGAGCCGATTCTGCTCCAATGGCAAGCTGCCGCGCCGGGGATCGCCGAACCGAAGCGCTATTTGGACATGATCGCCGCCGGGAAAAATTCCATCGGCGAATCAGGCACAGAATCTGGTGCCGCGACAAATGGTCAGCTCGCGGCGGCCGCCACCCGCCGGCTGCGCATCGATCCGCCGGTTGGAATCGGATCGTTGAACCTTCTTCCCACGACTGTCGAGCCACGCCACGCGACATAATCGCGGCGGCCTGAAAATTGCGCCGCGGTCGCTGTCGCATCTTATTTATTGCAGTCCAACGGCATCAGCCTCGCAGCGACCCCTGTCAAATCGCTGCCAGCTCAAGGGCGCGGACCCAAATGGTTGGCCCGATAGGGGTTGACGATTGCGGGTCGGCGGGGAAAATTGTCTGGCATGGGTTGCCGTAGCGATTAGGGCCAACAACGGCGCGCCGGGCGATCGCACGAGATAGCGGCCAAGAATTTTCGTCATCGCACGTTTGCGAGGAATTATGCCATGTCGCTTGTGATCGATCCGAATTTCGACCTGACGGTTCCTGAGCTATTTGGCCTGCCACCCCAGGTATTGGCGGTCGACGAGGAACTTGACGATGATGAAGAGATCGAGGAGGACCTAGACGCCGACGACGAGGAAGAGGACGATGAGTTCGACGAGGAAGACTTTGACGACGACTTCGACGACGATTTCGAGGAAGACCTCGACGATTCCGAGGGTGACTCCGACGATGATGAAGACGGCGACGACGAGGCAAGCGATGACGCGGAAGCCGGCGATCCCGACTTGGACGAGGATTTCGACGATAGCGTATAATCTGTAAGATGACGACCGTGCGGAAGACGATGCTTGGAAGAGAGCGGTTTCCGACGGCGGACAGGAAACGCCGCAACTTTGACCTGACCCAACAACAGCCATGTCCAGCTCCGACAAATCTCCGTTAGACTCCCAGCCGGTTCGCCCGGCCGGCGACGCTGTCCGGTGGTTTGGCGATCTCGGGCTGGTCGATCTGCAAATCGACATCTACGAGCGGATTCTGGCTCGAAACCCCAACTACATCTTGGTGCTCCGGGCCTTGGGCGAGTTGCTGGCTCTCAAAGGGCGATACGACCGTTCGCTGGAAATCGATCGCCGGCTGGTGACTTTGGTGCCGCACGATTGCGTGGCCCGATACAATCTCGCCTGCGCCCTGGCCGTGCAGGGTTCTCCGCGGCAAGCCATCGAGGAATTGGGCGTCGCCATGGAATATGGCTACGACGACTTCGGCCATCTCGAAATCGACCCCGATCTGGATAGCATCCGGCATCTGCCGGCCTATCAGGCGCTCTTGCGACAGCACGGGATCGACAGTTAGGCGTGAATGTCGAATGACGAATGTCTAAAGAATGACGAAGCACGAATGACGAACGA
>Ga0182024_10025527_pt1 | contig 10427 bp, 12 predicted proteins | sample P32metaG_FD_120480 | JGI IMG/M metagenome (GOLD analysis project Ga0182024, IMG submission 120480) | Permafrost microbial communities from Stordalen Mire, Sweden - P3-2 metaG (Illumina Assembly) | ecosystem: Environmental > Terrestrial > Soil > Wetlands > Permafrost | place: Sweden: Stordalen...
CCACCCAGCACATTGAAGCTGAGGCCCGCCATTACCAGAATCGCGCCCGCATACTCAATCGGACTCAGGGTTTCGCCGAAAATCAGTCGCGCGGCGACCATGCCGACGACCGGAACCAACAGCGCGAACGGCGCCACGACAGCGGCGGGATAGTGCATCAGCAGCCGACTCCAGAGGCCGAAACCGAGCAGCGTCCCGCCGTAGGAGATCACCGCGACGCAGCCGACCAGCATCAGCGTCGGATGCAGCAGCGCCGGCAGCGTCCGCCCGTGTTCGAACATGAGCGACAGCGCGAACATCGGGACCGGGGCGACCAGGCTAGACCAGACCGTGAAGGCGAGCGGATCGACCCGCCCCGCCAGCTTGCCGACCAGATTGCCGGCTCCCCAGCAGAAGGCTGCGGCGAGCGTCATCGCGAACGGCCAGAAGCTGACGCCGCCGAGGCGGGCCGCTCCGATCACGGCAACCCCGGCGAAAGTGATGATCGTAGCGATGGTTTGCCTGCCGGTGGGCCGCTCGCCCATCAACGCCCAGGCCAGCAGGATCGTAAAAAAAGCTTGCAATTGCATCACGACCGAGGCGAGCCCGACCGACATCCCGAGGCCGAACGCGACGAACAGCAGCCCGAATTGCCCGACGCCGATCAAGAGGCCGTAGACAATGACCAGCGCGGGCGTCGCCGCCGGCGGTTTGATGAAGAACACCGCGGGGATCGCCGCGAAGGCGAACCGGAGCGAAGTCAGCAGAAACGGCGGCGCTTCGGCGACGCCGAATTTGATTGCGACGAACGTCAGGCCCCATACCGTCGCCGCGAGGATCGCGCTCAGCGTGTCGCGCGGGCTCATGACGCCTTCCGAGCCGGAATTCTCAGGTGGACTTGCCCGCCGCTTTCGCTGCGGCTTCCGCGGCCGCGCGGCGTTTCTCCAGCATCTTCACGGCGATGACCGCGCCTTCGTAGAGCAGCAGCATCGGCAGAGCGAGCGAAGTCATGCTGATCAGGTCGGGCGGCGTCAGGATCGCGGCGATGCCGACGACCGCGACGATCGCGTAGCGCCGCATCTTGGATAAATAGGCCGAATCGATGATGCCGACGTGGCCGAGCAGCGTAAGTATCACCGGCAATTGGAATGCGATTCCGAAAGCGAACACCAGCGTCATGATCAGCGAGAGATATTCGCTGACCTTGGGCAACAATTCGATCGTGGCCTCGCCGGGCGTGTTGACCTGTTGCAACGACACGGAAAACCGGATCAACAGCGGCATCACCGCGAAATAGACCAGCAGCGCGCCGCCGAGGAAGAAGAACGGCGTCGCGATCAGATAGGGCAGGAACGCCTGCCGTTCGTTGCGGTAGAGGCCGGGCGCCACGAACCGATAAATCTGCGTGGCGATGACCGGAAACGCAATGACGCCCGCGCCGAACATGCTGAGTCGGATGTTGGTGTAGAATTGTTCGAGGAAGTGGGTCGCGATCAGCGTCGCCTTGTCCGCTCCCACCACCCGCACGTAGGGCCAGGTCAGCACGTTGTAGATTTGGCGGGAGAAATAGAAGCAGACGAAGAACGCCGCAAAAAACGCGTAGAGCGCCCTGATCAGCCGCTGCCGCAGCTCGATCAGGTGGTCCATCAGCGGCGCCTTGGTGGCGTCGATGTCCGCGTCCGTCATGAGGCGCTCGGCGCGTGGGCTTCGGCGCTCTGCGGCGGACCTTCCGAAATCCGCGGCGCTTTCAGCACCACGTCCGAGGAGAACGGTTCGCTGGGTGGAATGACCGGTTCAACCTGTGCGACGACCTCCGGGCTTCCGGTCGCATTCGGCGGCTCGAATGTTTTGGGCGGCTCGATCGGCTTGTGCGGTTCGATGGCGTTGGTCAATTCGCCACGCATCGCCGCAGCCGGATCGTACGAAGTATCGATCCTGGACGCGTCTTCGAGCGAACGGAACTCTTTTTTGACGCTTTCCAGGTCCGCCGCCTTCTCCGCCTCCTTCATCGCATCCATGAACTGGCCCTGGAACTCGGACGCCATGCGTCGCATCTTCCCGACATATTGGCCGACCGTTCGCAGCACGCGCGGCAAATCCTTCGGCGGAATCACCGCGAGGGCGACGATGCCGAATACAAGGAGCTTGCTGGCGTCGAGATCGAACATGGGAGAAGCGGGCCAAACAAAAGCCGGGGACCGCGTGAGCGGGCCCTCGGATCGGCGTTTCCAGCAAAAATCCGCTTGCGCGGATCAGCCGACTTTTTGCTTGTCGTTGATGTCGACCGGGCTCACGGCGCGATTCTCGAGGCTGCGGGATGGGGCGTCCGTCTTCGCCTCCGTCGTTTCATCGTCGGCCATGCCCTTCTTGAACGATTTTACGCCTTTGGCCACATCTCCCATGATGTCGGAAATCTTGCCCTTGCCGCCGAACAGCAGCAGCGCTACCGCCAGGAACAACATCCAATGCCAAATGCTGAAGCTACCCATGGCCTTGACCTCTAGTAAACGCGTCGAGCGCCGAACGGACGCCGGCGCGAGACAACCGTTGGCAGAACCTAAGCTCGAAGGCCGATAAAAACAAGCCGATAGGCTCGCTCAGCGCGTCGGCGAAGTTAAGAAGCGTCCGAATCGACGTCGCCGTCCGAAAGCCCCGTGAGCACGGCGCGCGCCTCGGGGATCAGCGCCGCCGCGCCACGTTGCAGGGCGAGGCGCCAATGCGGTCCGCGCTCCCAGGCTTCGCGCCACGCCGACTCGATCGCGGAGGCCCTGCCCAATTGATCAAACGCGAGAATGAGTTCGCCGGATTGGGCGATGTCCTTGCGCGACTTCGCCGACCCGACCGCGTCCGCTGGTCTCCGCGTGGAGACTATCAGCTTGTGGATTGCGAACCGCTCCGGCGCGGGCGCGTTTACGCTCACGCCCGGTCCGTAGAGAACCACGGAGCGGACCGGCGCGCGGAGGAGAAAGTCCATAAAGCCCAGCGGCCCGCCGAAGACGCCCGCGAGCGCGTCGAGTTTCATCGGCTCGCCCATTTCTTCGTCGCCGCCACGATGGGCAGTGAGGATGTCGAGGCGAAAATTGGCGGAATTGGCGAAGGCGGTCGAGGCGAAGCGGGGGTAGCGGGGGTAGCGGTTGGGGATCGCGCGGAACGTCGGATCGACCGCTCTCAGCACTTCGAGCAGCGGCGGCGTGCTATCTTCGACGCCAATCGAGATCGACCGGAACTTCGCGAGATCGACATCGCCGGTCATCGCGGCGGCCCGGCTGAGCCGCATGCCGAGCAGCCCTGAATAGGTTTGGTAGGCGACTGTCCCGATCAGCACCGCGCGCAATCGAAACACGCCTGCTTTCGCCAACGCCTCGATCACCCTGCCGATCATGACCGGCGGCCGCGGCAGACCGGACGCCCCGAGCGCGTCGACGAGATGCGCCCGCGCCTTCCGATGCGCCTTGATCTCCTGAAATCGTTGAACTCGCTGGACGATTTCAGGATCGTCCGCCGGGCCGACATAGCGCGAAAAGCGGCTTTTGATTTCGGGGTCGGCGTTCTTCGGCCGGTACCCCTGATAGTAGAAATAGCTTCGCACAGCGCCGTCGCGGCCCTGGACAGAACGAGTGACGAAACTGCCGTTCTCCGGGAACTGATCGTCGAACATGGCGTCCAGGCTCTGCTCGATCAGTTCCGCGTGGAGGGTATGCTCGGCTAGGGAAAGGGGAACGGGCATCGCGGGCTCTCATGTATGCAAAACGGGAATTTGCATACATTTTCTTTATGCCTCCAAAATCGTGAACTGTATAGTTTCTGCTCGAGCCCGGCCCTGACCGGAGAATTTTGAAATTACAGCCCCAACACGCGGCTGACGCTCTCCTCGAGGAGTTTCATGTCATTTTGTGAAAGCGACCCGTCCTTTCCGAGAACGCGCCTCTTGTCGACAGCCAAAATCTGGTCGCAGACGGCTTTGGAATCGACGCCCCCCGACGGCACGCTGATCAGGATCGGCGGCGCATCCTTCTGCTTTGTGGTGAGCGGCACTACGACCACTGTCTTGCGATGAGCGTTGACGCCGGTCAACGAAAGAATGACGCAGGGACGGCGCTTCTCGATCTCGGCGCCCTTCGGATCCCGGTCGGGCAAATCGATCCAATGGATGTCGCCGCGCGTGAGGCTCACGACAAGTGCTTGGCGGCGGTTTCGGCCGAGAGGGCGTCGACCTCGTCGGAAATTGCCCGCACGTCGGCGAAATCCGGGTCGGTTTCAATCCGTCGAGCCGCGGAAACGACCTCCGCTTCTCGCTCGGCGATCGCACGCTCCATCAACTGTTCGATAGCCCGGCTGCGTTGCCGGCCTTTGAACACGCTATTGAATCGCCCGAGGATGTCGGGGCGGATGCTATAGAGGACGCGAACGGTTTGAGCCATGAGTTTCGCCATACTGATACAATGATATATAGTTCCTACATAGCAGAGCTCGCGAAAAAGTCGAAGCCCATTCGGTCTCCGTAGGGGGGTTTCGGAAAAGACGATTCGCGGCTAGTTTCTTCCCCGCCGCCGCCAGATGAAGGAACCGCTATGAATCTCGTCGCTAAACGATTGGAAGAATTGGGGATCGCCCTGCCGCATCCGGCGGCGCCAGTGGCCAATTACGTCGCGGCGGTGCGCTGCGGCGCCCTGCTTGTCGTCTCGGGACAATTGCCGTTCGGCCTCGACGGCAAGCTCGCGGCCGCCCACGTCGGCAAACTCGCGCCAGGATCGGCGATCGAGCCGGCGAGCGAGGCGGCCCGACTCTGCGCGATCAACGTGATCGCGCAGGCTGGGGCGGCGCTCGGCGATCTCGACCGTGTGACGCGGGTCGTGCGGCTCGGCGGCTTCTTCAACGTCCAATCGACGTTCGACGCGTTGCCGCAGGCGATGAACGGCGCCTCCGACCTGATGGTGCAGGTTTTCGGCGACCAGGGGCGACATGCGCGCACGACCGTCGGCGTCGCGCACCTCCCGATGAACGCGCTGTGCGAAGTCGAGGCGATGTTCGAGATCGCGCCTTGAGCGCAGGCGCGTTCGGCTGGCTGACCGCCCGCCCGATCGCCCACCGCGGCCTGCACGACGCCTCTCGAGGCCGGGTCGAAAACACGCTCGGCGCCGCGGAGGCGGCGATCTCGGGCGGCTTCGCGATCGAATGCGACGTGCGGCTTTCGAGCGACGGAGAAGCCGTCGTGTTCCACGATGCAACGCTTGATCGGCTTATGCAGGCCAACGGCGAGGTCGGGGCGCGAACCGTCGACGAGTTGCGCGGACTGCGCTTCAAGGCGACGCCGGAGCGGATTCCGACGCTGCCGGAAATTCTGGCTCGGATAGCAGGAAGAGTTCCCCTGATCTGCGAGATCAAGAGCCGTTTCGATGACGAAATGCGCCTAGCCGACCGCGTCGCAGCGCTGGCGGCCGAATATGCCGGGACGCTCGGGCTAAAGAGCTTCGATCCCGCCGTGATCGCCCATTTGCGCGCGCGCGGCGTCGCGAACCCGCTCGGCGTCGTCGCTGAAGCGAGCTACGAAGGCGAATATTGGCGCGAACTCAGTATCGAGCAGAAGCAGGACTGCGCCGCGTTCCTGCACTATCCGCGGACCCGACCCGACTTTCTCTCCTGGCATGTCGACGACCTGCCCCACCCGACCCCGGCGCTGCTGCGCGCGCTCGCCGGGTTGCCGGTGATCGTCTGGACGGTGCGAACCGCCGAGCAGCATCGACGCGCGCGGCTGTGGGCGGATCAGATCGTCTTCGAGCGGGCGCCGGATGACGAAAGCGCTGATCCCTGAGGCGGATAAAACGGGCCCGCGCGACGCTATCCACCATTTATTCGCCCAAAACATGCGCCCGCTCGCTGTTTCCTATTCAAGGTTACCTTGCAGCGGAGACGCCCTGGTGCTGCCTTCCGTTGCACCCGCGCGAAGACCCCGTTCATCCCCTAGCTTCCGAACGATTGTTTTGCGGTAACAGCGTTCAACCTGATCGTGCAATTTCCGTTGGACATGATTGGTGTCTGCAAGTGTTGGAGGAATTATACCATCAACTCGTCGGGTCAAATTCACGACCCGGCTGTCTATACTCAATACTTGTCTTGTCCGAGGCGCGGGAACGGCTCGGCCGGCAAAATCGAGTTGATTCACGCCAAGCTTTGCGTACTTGAGCATTATTTTCGAAATCCGGGTTCCGGGTCAAACGAATCCAATAACTTGGCGCCATCGGAACCGCACACCTGCGGCCTCCTCCGAGTATGGTTCAAATTTGAACAGCCGTTGTTCAAGAAAGTCGCTTCCATGAAACCGCCCAAGCGGGCTGACTCTTTCAGTAGACGAATCACTTGACGGAGAATTCGACTTATGAGTCTCCAACAGTTGCATAAGTCCGACAACGCAATTCGCGTGGTCATAGCGACGAACAGCGAACAGTTATTGGACGCCTACTCCGTCCGAAGCATTTGCTTCATGGAAGAAAAAGGCATTCCAGCCAGATCGATATTTGACGGTAACGACTTTCAGGCGACTCATATCGTCGTGTACTCAGGCGCCGAGCCGATCGGCTCGACGCGGTTGCGATGGTTCAACAATTTCGTCAAGATGGAACGAACGGCGGTGCGCAAGGCGTACAGGAATACTCGGGTTCTGCAACGTCTGGGTTCCTTCGCAGTCGAGCACGCGGCGCGAAAGGGCTATAGCAAAGCGATCACGCTCGCCGAGGCCCAATATGCGAAAATCTGGACTCGTCTGTTCGGGTGGCGCGAGATCGGGCAAAGACCACCCACCGTGCTTGGCGACGGCGAGCAATATATCACGCTGATCAGGGAATTCGAGGTTGCGTCCGATCCCCTCACTCCGGACAGCGACTCGAAGATTCTTCTCCGCGTCGAAGGATACTGGGATCAGCCCACCTCGCTCGAAAACAGCTTCTAGCGCCGTCTAGAATCGAGAGTGAAGGCTCGGCCCCAGGCGATAGCAGCATTACATGAAGTTGGAAATTGACCTAGCGCTAGCCTTTTTATACGTTCGAACAGCCGACTAGAATATTACAATTAGGCGGCGCCCCGAAGAAAGCGCTACGCTCTCGGTTTCGTTATGCACGAGCCCGTGCATCCGAGGTCGACATCCCAGGTTATTCAAGAATGGCGCCGCCTGGATGTCCAGCGTGACGGCCGGCGGTGGAACCGCCGAATTCTGTTGTTCCTGAGCGTCGACATTTAAAACACCTCTAAACGCTTGCTGCCATTTGGGTGTTATTCATGTAGTTTACGTCGTGCACTGCGAGGTCGACTTCATCGGCGAGCCACAGATTTCCGACACCAAGCACCGACGCCACGAAGTCATAGACGATCCGGACCGGCCTGGATTGGAGTCGTTCCTTCAGAGCCGTCAAATAGAGCGGCAATTTAAGGTTGCAGCCGAGATCGAGAACAACGGAGTCAGGATCCAACGAATTTATGCTGGATAAAATCCCAATTCCGAGACCAGCTCTGACCATCATGGCGTAGGTCGAGGGAGTATCGCTGATGTAGGCCGTGCGACCGAGTTCGACGGCGGCTCTCCAGGGCGCCCACAATTCCGTTTTCGCCGAATATTGCTTGGAATCGATAAATATATGCTCCGCGATATTGTCTCTCGTAGGCATGCCATGTTTTGCGAGGTAAGACCGCGACGCGAACGGCAACAAGTAAAGCGTACCCAATCGGATTGACGTCAATTCCTCGTGCTGCTCCTGCCCTAACCCGACCATCAAGTCGATTCTATTCTCCAGGAGATGAAAATAGTTTTGTGTAGACACCATCTGCAGACAAATGCGGGGGTATTTTTCGGCCAACTGACCCAATTTGGGGACGACGAACATTATGCCGATGCCTTCGGAAATGCTCAGCCGTACCGCCCCCTCCGTCAAACTGCTCTCCACACGCAGGTCGGACGTCAGGGCAAAAATCTCTTGGTCGACCCTTTGCAACGCCAACGCCAGTTTCTCGCCTCGCGGCGTAAGGGCGGCGCCCATCTTAGTGAACGTGACGAGCTGCGCGCCGATCGCGTCCTGCAGACGTCTGATTTCCCGACCCGCGGTCATCCGGCTGAGGCCAACTTCCTCAGCCGCTCGGCTCAGGCTCTTCGCCTTAGCCACCGCTAGAAATGTCCGCAGCTCACCCCAAAAGCGGCCGCTGAGCAGCGTCCGCTCCTCCAGGGCCAACCGACGTAAGGACTGCGATCCGCTTGAAAATGAATGTTGCATGGCGCTATTCAACCTCGACTTGAAATAAACTGGCGTTTCGACAACCCGACAAGTCATACCGCTAACAACTATGACGAGAGTCTAGAGTGGCGCTGACAGCGGTCTACGATCGGGACGACACTCCGACGAAGGCTCGAAGAGGAGCCGAGGCGAACACTTGAAAGGCAGCGGATTCGAAATTTCCGGGTGTTCAGGCGGCGTTTTCCTCGGCCCGCTGGCCGTCGTCGCTGCTTCCGAGCCCCGTGGCGCGCAAGATCGAGGCTTCCAGAGCTTCGGAAATTTCCCACAGGCCGACGAAGACCATGCCATGTTCCTCTGTCCGGTGACGTCCGAGTTCGACGTTTGAAAGCCCGCATCGGCGATAAAGGCGCGACATGCCGGCATCGTAGACCGCGGTGATGAACGAAACGCCGTGATCGAGACCAAACCGGCACATGCCGAGCAGAACCTCACATGCTGCCGTCGAAACATTGTTGGGCTGGGTGTTTCTGTCGCCGAGGACGACGAACCGACTGGCTTCCCACGTCGCCGGCGAGACAAATTCGATGTCGGGGAACATCGGCTTGAACGGTCCCGAAAGCATGTGATCCTGCAGGGTCGTCACCAGCCGGACTGAGCCAACCAACCGTCCGCCCTCATCGAGCGCCATAAGATATACTGTGTCATCTCGGTCAAATTCGTCGATCTCGAATTCACCGTCGACGATCTTGACGTCCCAATTCTTTTGATCGCGAAACACCGTCTTGCGATGACGAAACATAGCTGCGAACAAATCAGGGTTGTCCGAGCGCTGAAAACCCTGCAATAGCTTGATCATAACTGCCTCCCACGACACGCGCAGGCGCTAGTTTGCAATCTCGCGTTGCGTAAGGCTATTCCCCCGATAGGGGATACGGCGAAGCCGCCGGGGTTCCACGAACGGGATCGGCGACGTTCAAAAAAGGCCAATATCCGCGTGGATTAGTGGACGATACCCGCTCGAATCGCCTTTGTCACCGCATGGACTCGGTTGAGGGCGCCGAGTTTATGTCGCGCCGAATCGAGGTGCGCCTTTACGGTTTCCGGCGATATTTTCATCAAGACCGAGATGTCGACGACGGTCTTCCCTTCGGCGGTCCAACTCAGGGCCTCGCATTCCCTTCGGGTGATCGCATTCAAGTCGAACTTTTCGCCGCCGCCATATAACTCATACGCCTTTTGATGAATGAAATGCGCCAGCAGCAAGACTTCGCGCGTCAGCCCGCGCAGCCTCGACCGCCATTCCCTGTCCGTGTCGTTGCTCGTGACGCTGAAGAGCGCCCACAACCCGCTTTCAGGGCCACGAATCGGAATCGTCAGCCCTTGCCTGCCGACGTTTGCGTCATTGGCTTCGTTGAACAACTTGACGACCTTGCGATCTGTCTTCGCCAGCGTCGACCAATCGACGGGGAGCACGGAGCGCGCCGCTACGTTGAAGACGGGATCGATGTGCACATAGTCCGATTTCTTGTAATGTTCGACCCACTCGTCGTCGTAAGTGAGAACCAGGAACGGATCATCGATCGTGCGCCCTGGAAACGTCGGGCAATGATAGATTGCATTACGTAAGCCCAACCGCTGCGTGATTTTCGAAATAAAATCGACAAGGCCTTGTTGGGTTACCGCAGTGTCCAGCGCCAGGAGATCGGACGTGTCGAGTTCCGAGAATTTTGCCAGTCTGTCCGTGATCATGTTCGATCCCTGGCCCGCCGTCCTCAGGGCGCGAAAAAACCAACGCCACTGATTTCAAAACGAATCTGCTCTGAAGAATTCGTTCAAACTGTCTACCCGAGCAGTTCATTTCCGATAGACAACGACTACAATACGTTGTCTATCATCGCATACGCAATGACTAAAGATCAATATCAACGATTATTTTCGCCGGCGATTGCACTGCGGCGTGTGGTCCTGGGCGCTCACCCAACGGCACTCCACCAAACGTCAACAATATCAACCATATCGGAGCCCGCACCGACCGCGCGCGCACCCCTCTGTTCTGTCGGGGGGTCGTTCAACAACAGTAAAAATACCTAGAATGTTTACCGTCTTCGCCGTCATCACGATCTGGGCGCCGTCCCAGACTGGATGTCGGTTTCACCGAGACCGACACGCGCACGAAGCTCGGGTTCTCGCGGCCGCAAGGTTTTCAAATCGATTTCGCGCCACCGGAGC
>Ga0182024_10025528_pt1 | contig 10427 bp, 5 predicted proteins | sample P32metaG_FD_120480 | JGI IMG/M metagenome (GOLD analysis project Ga0182024, IMG submission 120480) | Permafrost microbial communities from Stordalen Mire, Sweden - P3-2 metaG (Illumina Assembly) | ecosystem: Environmental > Terrestrial > Soil > Wetlands > Permafrost | place: Sweden: Stordalen...
CATTGTGGCCGCCGTCGAGCCAAAGCTCGCTCTCCGGTGGAAGCAAAGCGGTGAGCGGGCCTTGCGGTATCCGCTGCATGCGCGCCGGCCAGTCGACGCGAACCATGCCGGCCTCGAATGCCGGCGCGGGCAGCTTCAGGCCGGCCACGCGCAAAGCCGCAATTGCCGCGCCGGCATTCTCGAATTGGTGCCGCCCGTAAAGCCTCGGCGCCGGTAAATCGAGCAGCCCGTCATCGTCCTGATAAACGAGCCGCCCGCGCTCCTCGGTCGCCGTCCAATCCTCGCCGGCGATCAGGAGCGGCGCCCTGACCCGCGCGGCTTGCCGCTCGATGACCGCAAGCGCTTCGCGCGCTTGGCTGACGGCTATCGCCGGTACGCCGGGCTTGAGAATTCCAGCCTTCTCTGCGGCGATCGTTTCGATGGTGTCGCCGAGGAAATCGCGATGATCGAGCGACAGGCGCGTGATCACGCTCGCCAGCGGCCGCTCGACGACATTGGTGGCGTCGAGGCGGCCGCCAAGCCCCACTTCGAGGAGAACAACGTCGGCCGGATGACGGGTGAACAACAGAAAAGCCGCGGCCGTCTCCATCTCGAACACGGTGATCGGCGCGTCGCTGTTCTTGGCCTCGCATTCAGACAGCGCATCGGCGAGTTCATCGTCCTCGACGAATTTTCCGCCGTCCTCTTGCGCGAGGCGAAAGCGTTCGTTGAGGCGAACCAGGTTCGGCGAGGTGTAGACATGGACGCGCTTGCCGGCCGCTTCGAGGATCGCGCGCGCGAACGCGATGGTCGAGCCTTTGCCGTTGGTCCCGGCCACATGGATCACCGGCGGCAGATGCCGCTCCGGGTGGCCCAGCGCCGCGAGGATGCGCTCGATGCGGCCGAGGGACAGGTCAATGCGCTTGGGATGCAGGGCCAGCAATCGCGCTTGGATGGCGCCGATCGATTTTGCGCCGGAACGCGGCGTGTTCACGCCGGAGCCGGCAGGCTGAAATGCGCTTTCGCCGATTCGGCCGGCGCCTTCAGCAAAAGCCGGCAAAGCTGGGCGATGGTGGCGCGCAAGTCGCGGCGATGCACCACCATGTCGACCATGCCGTGATCGCGCAGATATTCCGCCCGCTGGAAACCTTCCGGCAGCTTCTCGCGGATCGTCTGCTCGATGACGCGCGGACCGGCAAAGCCGATCAGCGCGCCGGGCTCGGCGATGTGCACGTCGCCGAGCATTGCATAAGAGGCGGTGACGCCGCCCGTGGTTGGATTGGTGAGAACGACGATATAGGGCTTGCGCGTCTCGTGCAGGTTCTGCACGGCGATGGTGGTGCGCGGCATTTGCATCAGGGAAAGAATGCCCTCTTGCATGCGCGCGCCGCCCGAGGCCGCGAACAGCACGAACGGGCAGCCCTTCTGGACCGCGGTGTCGAGACCCTTGATGACCGCTTCGCCTGCCGCCATGCCGAGCGAGCCGCCCATGAAATCGAAATCCTGCACACCCAGCACCACGGCCAAACCATCGAGCTTGCCGTAGCCGAGCTTCATCGCATCGTTGAGGCCGGTCTTGCTGCGCGCATCCTTGAGCCGATCGATGTAGCGGCGTTCATCGCGGAATTTCAGCGGATCGACCGGCACTTCCGGCACCGCGATATCGAACCACGTCTCATTGTCGAACATCGATTTGAGGCGGGCGTTGGCGCTCATGCGCATGTGGTAGTTTGAGCCGGGAATGACGAATTGGTTCGCCTCGACGTCCTTGTAGAACACGAGCTGACCGGTCTCCGGACACTTGATCCAGAGATTCTCCGGCACTTCGCGCCTGAGCATGCCGCGGATTTTCGGCCGCACGACGTTGGAGATCCAGTTCATGATCTTTCTTCAACACCTCGAAAACCGCTATTTTGCGGCGTTTTCTTCAGCTTCTATATCGCATTTCGGCGCCGGGCGGCTACCTTACCCGAGCTTCCCAGCGCTTTGCGACCGCTGGAACACGCCGCTGAATTCGGTATTCTATCGAACATGCTTCTTGCACTCATGTGGGGCGCCGCCCGTCTCAAGCAACAGGTTGAAAAAAATGCGTTCTGGACATTTGATGGTTGTAGGGTTGCTGTTGTTGGGGCTCGGAGGTTGCGGCCAAGGCAAAAGTGGCGATCCGGGGCCTGCGGGACAGCCCGGAGCGAACGGCAATCCCGGCGCTGCGGGCCCGCCAGGTCCGGTCGGGCCGACCGGTCCTCCGGGACCGCAGGGCGAACAAGGTCCGCCCAGTCCCACCGTGCGGGTCATTAGAAACAACTGCCTGAGCGGGGACTGCACGGCCTCGTGCCGCGGTGACGAAGTGCTGGTGAGCGCCTATTGCGGACCGGCGCGAAATCAAGCGACGTTCCTCGGCGAACGGCAGGTCTCATGCGGTGTCGAGGCGAATGCCGCCAATGCGCCGCTGGTAGCGATTTGTGTTACGGCGCCGCAATAGCCGCGTAGCCCGGCTGCGGCGTTGGCGAAATCCGGAATCGGCATTTGAGCCAGTCGATCGCTCCCGAGTTTCGCTCCGCTCAACCCAGGCCACGCTTTCGGCGTCAATGCGTCACCAGTGCGACGCCAACGGCGACGACTAAGGCCGCGGTTTTTTTCTGTGCCAATTCGCGAACGGACAACGTCTCCCGCGCAAAGCGCGGAAAGAAAACGCTGAACGCAACACCGAAAGCAAAGACGAATAAAGTCGTCGTGCTGCCGATGGCCTGGACGATGCTCAACGGCGCGAACATCAGGGCATAGCGGCTTCCCACCGTGCCGCCGAGATTGATGAGCTCGTTCGATCCGCTGACGGTCAAAAGCGCGGTCGTATTTGCGCGCAGCACGGCGACAAGTTGCCTGCGGTAAGAGCCGATTGAGAGCAACGCGGCGCCGAAGATCGCTTCGCCAACGAACATCCAGAATGTGGTGGCCCAGAACTCGACCCGTATCGCGAAAATCTTGAAGATCAATCCGCTGAGCGCCAACGCAAATCCACAGGCGAGCATCAGTATCGCCAGCCGCACCTTGAATACCCGGACATTCCGGCCGAAGCGGATCGATACGATCAACGTCCCCGCCACGATCAATGCGCCGCCCGTCATCTGCTGCACCGACAGCGTCTCGCCGAGGGAAAAGTAGGCCAGCACGTAGCCGAATAGCGGCGCGGCTTGAAAAAACGGCGACACCGCGGAGGCTTCCTCGGATTGCAACGCCCGGAGGTAGAACAGCATCGCACCCATGTAGAGGATGCCGGAAAGCATGATGAGCGCGATACTGCCGGCGCCGGGACTGACAATTGCGGCAGGTTCGCAGAAGGCGATCACCGGCAGCGTCAGGACGCCGATGAATGCGGTGAAGAGAAGCAGCACCGCGACGTCGGATTGCTTGAAATATTTTTCGACCAGATATTTGTCGAAATGCGTGGAGATGGCCCACAAAACCGGACCGGAAAACGCGAAGAAGAGCCAGGACATCGGTGAATTCCCGGTCAAAGTCTGCCAACAGACGGTGCAAACCGCAAACGGCGATCTGGCATTCGCACGATGAAAATTTAACTCCTGTGGCACGGTCCATTTCGGCGTGGCGGCCGCTATGAAACCCTCGCCGGGACGCAATTTTGCCCTTCTGGCCGATAGAGTAGGGGCACCATGGTGGGAACCCGGCGGTATTTCATCCGCTTGGTAAGCTGGGCGTAACGAAACCGTGCGCATGATCGTGTGGACTAGACGCGCACGGGCGCCCACATAACTGTGTACTTGGAAGATTGTGGAATTGGACGCGGGAATTAAGAAGCTTTTGGCCGGCTGCCTCGCGTTGGGCGCGCTCGTGACGGCGCAATGCGTCGCCGCCGCCGACCTTTCGCTGGCGCCGCTTTACAAAGCGCCGCCGGCCGAGGCGACGCAGGCCTACAACTGGACCGGCTTCTATTTCGGCGCCAATGGCGGCGGCGGTTGGGGCCACTCGTATTGGAATGGCAACACGACCGGAATTGGCCTTTCGGGCGGTCAAGCCGGCGGCACCGTCGGCTACAACCGGCAGCTTGGCAACGTGGTGTTCGGCGTCGAGGGCGATATCGATTGGTCCGGCTTTAACGGCAGCCGCACGACGGCGGGTTGCCCCGCCGGCTGCAGCACGAGCGACAGCTGGCTCTCCACGGTGCGCGGGCGCATCGGTTATTCGTTCGATCGGGTCATGCCTTATGTCACCGGCGGTCTCGCCGTAGGCGACATTCGCGCCGCGGCGCCGGGCTTCGCCGGCGGCACGGCCACCGATGCTGGCTGGACCCTCGGCGGCGGCCTCGAAGTCGCCCTTCCCGGCAACTGGAGCGCGAAGGCGGAATACCTCCGCGCCGATCTCGGCGGATTCAATTGCACCGGCTGTAGCGCGTTGCCGAGCGACCGCGTCTCGCTGCAAGAGAACGTCTTTCGCGCCGGCGTGAATTACCATTTCGGCTGGGCCAAATAAGCGCCGCGCCCACCGCCGCTTCCTCCCCCATCGCTACGTCTTCGTTACGTTTCGTCGTGCGCAGTGGTGTTGCGTCGAATTTTACGCAAAAGAGCAATTCGGCCGCAGGAATGAGCGCGTAGAAACACGCATACGCGCTCACCGGGGCGTTGGGGGACTTCAGTGCCGACCGTTGCAGCTTCCCATTTCATTCTCGATCTGCCGACGCTGTTCGCGGTGACGCTCTTCCTGTCGCTGATCGGCGGGCTGTTACTCATCTTCGCCTGGATGCAGAACCGCAATACGCCGGCGCTCGCGTTTTGGGGCACCGGTTATCTCTTGGCCTCGATCGCGGCCGCGTTGCTCGCATCGTCCGGTTTAGTGTCCAACTCATGGTCGGCGTGCAGCGCCGGTGCGCTGATTTGCAGCGCTTACGGAATGATGTGGGGCGGGGCACGAAGCTTCGAGGGCCGGGGCGTCCGTTTCCCCTTGCTCGCCGTCGGCGCGGCGATCTGGATCGTCGCCTGTCAATTCGAAGGCTTCGTGGAATCCGTGCAAGCCCGAATGAGCCTGATGTCCGGCATTACCGCGATCTACGTTCTGCTCGCCGCGTGTGAGCTTTGGTATGCCCGCGATCGGGATCTGATCTCGCGCTGGCCGACACTCGTGGTGGTCGTCGCGCATGCGGGTTTCCTTTTGGCGCGCATACCGTTCGCGCAGGCTCTGGCAGTTTCCGCCGCCAGCGGTCACGCCCACGGCGCGGTCGTTTACGTGATGGCTTTCGAGGCGCTGTTCGTCACCTTCTGCCTGCCGTTCCTGCGCGTCGCGATGTCGAAGGAGCGGGCGGAACTGGAGCAAAGGAAAGTGGCGCTCACCGATTCGCTCACCGGCATCGCCAACCGCCGCGCCTTCTTCGATCGCGGCGGTCCGTTGCTCGAATCGGCGACGGCCGATCGCCAGCCCGCCGCGCTGTTGCTGTTCGATCTCGATCGCTTCAAGGAGGTCAACGACACGGCCGGCCATCAGGCGGGAGATCGCGTGTTGCAGGTGTTCTGCGATCTGGTGGCGGGCTCGATACGGCCCGGCGACGTGTTCGGCCGGCTCGGCGGCGAGGAATTTGCCTGCCTCCTGGCGAACGCATCCATGGCGCACGCGCTGCACATTGCGGAGCGGTTGCGGCGGGAGTTCGCGGCCATGCGCCTGCCGGATCTGGATGTGAATCCCACCGTGAGCGTCGGCGTCGCCATGGCGAACGAAGCCGGCCGGAGCTTGCCCGCGCTTTTGGCGATAGCGGACCGGGCGCTCTACCGCGCCAAGGCGGAGGGCCGCAACCGGGTCGCGCCGGCGCCGCTCGTGCTGGTGGATGGAAGTGCCGGAGATAGCGCGCGGCGGGCCGTGGATCGGTCGTCCGCGATTCCTGAGCCGATGGTGGGCTAAAGCCAAAATACGCCGACGCATTTTTCCGGCGGCATGTCCGCTTGAACTCGCCCGACACATGATAAGCTGAAATTGCCTGCGCCGGATCAGGTGGGGTGATGATGTCCGACATCGCGGGCGGGACCGCTCATCAGCCGGCGCCCCAGCCCTACGAGTCTATTCGCGCGTCGCTCCGGGCGCGCCGGAACGACGACGCGATCGTCAAATTGTGCGCGATCATCGTCACCAGGCCTGACGATCTCGCCGCCAAGGAATTCACAAGAGCGCCCCCGCTCTATTGGACGTCGATACTCGATCTAGTGCGGCCGTCATGTGATCCCGCAACTTTTGAAAAACTGCGCATGGTATCTCGACGTGCAATTCGGTCCCAATATCGAGGTAGAAAACCAGCACTCCCCCATAATATTGACTACTCTCGATCACAGCATGGGCGATCAGCGATCGTACGACTTGGCGTTTCTTCCTTTTATTCGGCATCCTCGTCCGTTCCCTCTGAAGGTGTTTTGATCGGTCTATGAGGCCATCCAAAACGGCTTGGGTGCTGTAAAACTCCGTGAACACCGGGAGCTGCCAGGCCCTCACCCAGACCCATGGGCTCGTTGCGCGACGTCGCTAGTCGAACTTCGCTTCAACGCAACGGGCGACGAGGACGCACGGTTGCCAAGCTGATCGCGCTCACGGCTTTCAGTAGCCGCCCCATGGCTGCAGCATAAAGAATAATCTATTCTTGTCCCCACTAAAGAATGTGACTGGCAGCACAATTTGGCGCTTTGCTATAATTGATCAAAATATGCTGCTGGCTCTCGTGTTGGTTGAAAGCGGCGAGTACAAGCGAAAATTGCGAAGCATTTGGACATGGCGATGCCGATACGGCTCGCAATCCTTTGCGTTCCGCGGCTGGCTTTGAACACGAGCGCGTTTGCGCAAGACATCGTTACGGATTGCGATAAGTATGCCGCGTCTCACCTTGATCCTCAGCGCAAAGCTGCTGGCGTAACCTTTGAAAACATGAATGTCGCTCTGGCTGTCCCTGCGTGTGAGGATGCGGTGCGACAATATCCGAACAGCGTCCGTCTAGCTTACCAGCTCGGGCGGACATATGAGAAAGCCGATAAACTCACGGCAGCCGTGGAGCAATACCGCAAAGCTGCTGATCAAAACTATGCGGCGGCGCAGCTCACTCTCGGTGGGCTGTACGCCAAGGGTGAAGGCGTTCCCAAAGACGATCAGCAATACATCTTCTGGGCCCGCAAAGCTGCTGATCAGGGATACGCGGTTGCGCAGGTGGTCGAGGCGTCCCCAAAGATGATCAGCAAGCCGCCGTATGGTTCCGCAAAGCTGCTGATCAGGGATACGTGCCTGCGCAAAACAGGCTCAGCTTTATGTACCAGAACGGTGAAGGCGTCCCCAAAGACGATCAGCAAGCCGTCGCATGGTTCCGCAAAGCTGCTGATCAGGGATACGCGCCTGCGCAAGACAGGCTCGGCTTTATGTACCAGAACCGTGAAGGCGTCCCCAAAGACGATCAGCAAGCCGTCGCATGGTTCCGCAAAGCTGCTGATCAGGGATACGCGTTTGCGCAATACAGGCTCGGCGCGATATACGCGAACGGTGAAGGCGTCGCCAAAGACGATCAGCAAGCCGTCGTATGGTTCCGCAAAGCTGCCGAACAAGGTAACAAAGAGGCGAAAACAAAACTCGACGAACTTGAATCATTACAAAATGCAAATGGAATGCGCTGAAGTCTCGTTCAAGCCAGCTCAGATGAATGCCATCCGCGCAGCTTTCAAGGTTGGCATTACGCCGTCACTGAAAAAATATCTATCTCTGCTGTCCCGGCGCAGGCGAGAGGCTAAGCCGCCGCTCGCGCTGGTTCGGCCTCTGATGCTTCGGCACCGGCCACGCTCGACAGAGGAGGCGGCGTCTGACTGCTCAAAAAAAAGGAAGCCGCAGCCCCGTCTCCGGCCCAAACACTTTCTGCTTTGTGCGCTTCGACGTAACCGTTGCGCTGCTTGGGTGTCGTTCGCGCAATTGCCGGCGAGGTCAAGCGGCGTTAGCCTGAGATGCAGAGATTGACACCGCCCGGAGCGGGGCATCGGCAGCGCTTCGCGCCGACTCGTTAGGGTGATCGGGAAAGATTGTGCGAACCTGCAAATTCAGTGCAGGTGAACAAGGCTTTGTAGATGCGCCTGCAAGTAGCTCGCCGTCACCCCGGGGATCGAAATGCTGTCGTTGTGGCCGAGCTCGATCACCGCATCGCCATGGGTATTGGTGGTGATGAACGACGCTAATTGCTGAGTGTTTTGAATGTTGGCGAAGTGGTCGAGCTCAATGGTATCGGCCTGCGGATTAAAGTTGATGATGGTGTCGGTTCCGATGCCCGGCTGGAAGACGAAATTGTCATTGCCGGGCCCGCCAATCGATACCGACACCATTTGATTCACATTAGCACTGGGGTTCTGGGCATCTGTGACGCTCACGCCGTACGACTGGGTCAATGTTTGACCCGGCGTGAAGTTGATCTGATCGTTGCCGAGCGTGAAACCGTATTCGATAGATGTTCCGCCATTGCTCTCGGTCACCGGTTCGACGAAGAAGGCGCCCACATAGCCGGAACCTTGCGGCGTAACGCTCTCATTGTAGGCACCCGCGGGCCCGGCGTCGGCGACCGAAATCTCGCCCTCCACGGTCGCGGATGCGCCGGCTGGTGGATCGGTAACGAGCGTGCCGCCGCTACCATCGGATGCAAAATCCAGCGTCGCGTTGAAATTAACAAATGTGAGCGTTGAGACGTTGCTCCCATCAGTCGCCGTTAGCACAAGATTTCCATTCGAACTGGTTTCCGAGAAAGTCGTCGCAGCATAATTAAAGCCCAACAGATCAATCGTATCCGAGTCAGCCGCATTGGGTGCGGTGCCGGTAAATCCGGATATTTGCCCATCGAACGTTTCCGGCTGGCTGAGGACGAGTGTTCCGGTGCCCCCTTCGAACGTCACCGTTGCGCTCGATGGACCGCTGATGTCCAAGCTGCCGCCGGCGCTGATCATCGGCATTACCGGAGATCCGGAAATGTCGACGCTTGATTCGGAAACGTAGACGCCGCCATGTCCGTCGCTCGACGTTGCGAACGACGACGCCGTATAGCTGCCGAGCAGCGTCAGATCGACGGTGTGCGTGCCGTCGCTCACTATCAGCGTGCCGCCGGTGTCATTGCTGTTGGCGGCATAGCTCAGCGTCGTATCTGCGGAAAATGCGATGTCCCCCAGATCGATTTGAGCCTGGGTGCCAAGACCGGAAATCGTACCGGTAAAGCTTTGCGATTGATCGAGGACGAGGATAGCCGCGGTGTTGCCGGTGAACGTCACATTGTTGTCGGAAGCAGCCGAGAACTCGAGCGTGCCGCCGGCGATAATAGCGTTGCCTCCGCCTGTCACTGGACTGTCGATGATCAGCGTGCCACCGTCCGTTTCCAATGTCCCGGTATTGACGAATGGGTTCGTCCCAGTATCGATGATCAACGCATAGGGGCCGCCGCTTGTCTCGATCACTCCCGCGTTATTGAATATGAGCGAACCGTTGCCTATGTCGCCACTGCCCGAGATCGTATTGTCGACATTGGTCAGTGTGCCGTCGCCGAAAATGTAATTCTCGTTGCTATCCGATAGTTGGATGTGTCCCCCGCCTTGCAGCGTTACGCTGCCCTCGATCCCAATAGCCGTAGCATCGCTTGCTCCATCGACGGCGATCACGCCGCTATTGTCGATGGTGCCGGCAAGTGCAAGCTCCGTTCCATCGGCCACCGTCAGAGTACCCGCGTTACTCGCCGGCGATGCGGAACCGTCCAGCGTCTGCGTGAGGTTCACTTGCGACTGTTGGAGCGGCGGGTCGAAAGTCAAATCGAGCGTAACGATGGTGCTGGTAGTGAAACTTAGACCCTCCCAATTCACCTCCACATAATCCGACCCGAAGCTGATGTCGGCGGCGGTTAATCCGACCATGTTGGTGCTAGAGTCGATCGTAACGCCTGAAATGATTGAGTGGCTCTCGTCGACGATTTCGAAGCCGTTGAACGACGCGGAAGTAAAGCTGTCGTCGAATGCAAAATGCGATACCGTGATGCTCGTACTATTAACTGACAATTGAAAGACATTGTTAGTTCCTGGCTGATCCAACCCATCTATTCCGCTCGCCGGAACGGTGAATGTCGGCGACGTGTAATATACGGTCCCGTATGATGGGAAATAATAAGTTTCGACCAACGTATCTCCTGCCCAGCTCGCTGGGTTCACCGTCACATCGATCGCCGCCGTGCCGCTGTTGCCGAAGCTGTCGTGTGCGGTCAGCGTGATATTATTGGTCCCGGCCGTGCCGTTCGTGTCCGTCAGCGTCGCGAGGTCGAGGTTCACCTGGGTCAGCGAGACGTCGCTGATCGTCAGGGTGTGATCGGCGCTGTCCCAGGTGCCGCCGCTCGCCGCCAGCACGCCAGTGCTGTCGGTCAGCGTCACCGTGAAGGTCTCGCCAGTGGGGTTGCCGCTCTCCGACAG
>Ga0182024_10025529_pt1 | contig 10427 bp, 9 predicted proteins | sample P32metaG_FD_120480 | JGI IMG/M metagenome (GOLD analysis project Ga0182024, IMG submission 120480) | Permafrost microbial communities from Stordalen Mire, Sweden - P3-2 metaG (Illumina Assembly) | ecosystem: Environmental > Terrestrial > Soil > Wetlands > Permafrost | place: Sweden: Stordalen...
CTTCACGGTCTGACGCTGCGTGTAGAATCGCCAGCCAAATATGCCCAGCGCGATAACCAGCACCACGCCGCCGACGGTCCAGGCGGTTTTCTGGTGAGTCGCCACGGCCTCTGCGCCGTGAACAAAGCTCTCGCGGAATTCATCTCGCTTCAGTTCTTTGCGGGAAAGAGTATGCTGTGGCACCAACTGCTCCTGTACCGCAACGCGCTCGGCGCGGGCCGGAAAAGCTCCGCTCTCTACGCGCGCCGGGAACCCTACTTCCAAGCGTCATCCTATCATACCGGGCTATCGCACCGTGTTATTGCGCCGGGCACCGCGCGGCGCGCAGCCGACAACCTCGGCACACACCCGGGCAGGTGTGCGAAGACGGCACCAGACCCGGGAAACCTCGATCGGCGGGCTAGACTGCGGTGACGCTCTCGGCCTGAAAACCCTTCGGCCCCTGGCGGACTTCAAATTCGACCAGTTGTCCTTCGTTCAGGGTCTTGTAGCCGTCCATCTGGATCGCGGAGAAGTGCACGAAAACATCTTCGCCCGACTGGCGCTGAATGAATCCGTACCCTTTGGAAGCGTTGAACCATTTCACCACACCTTGTTCTCTGGCCAACTCCCGACTCCCTTCGACCTGAAGTGTTGCTTACTTGACGGGATGTAACGCCTGTCGGTAGCACGACTAAGTCCGCCGCGAGGACGCCCAAGCACGGCCTCGTACACCAAACGGGCTTACAGAACCCCCCAATGCCGCGATACTCTCGCATAAGAAGCCAAAGTTTGTCCAGCGGATAGAAGGCGTTTGGAATTCAAAATATGAGACGCGACGATTAACATCTACACGGTGCTGCGGAGGATGCTGGGCTAGGTCCCGGGTTTATTATTCGCGTTGTTGTGGGCGGGAATTCGCTTGGACATCACCAGTTCGGCGCCGCCGGAGTGGCCCTTGCGCACTTCGAATTCATCCATGAATGTGCGCATCAGGAAAATGCCGCGTCCGGAGGCCTTCAGAAGATTTTCGTCGGTGAGGGGATCGGGCACATCGGCGAGATTGAAGCCGGTGCCTTGATCGAGGACGTGGATCACCAGCTTTTCGGGGCCGCACTCGAAGGTCAGATGGACTTTCTTAGCGCGCTCGAGTCCGTTGCCGTAATTGACCGCGTTGATCACGCCTTCGCGCACGGCCATGCTGATCTTGTAGCGCTCGCCCTCGTCGAAGCCCGCGGCTTCGGTGATGCGCATGCAGATTTCTTCAGCCAGGGAAACGCTGTCGATCAACGATTCAAGCGTCACTTCGACGTGCTGAAGGTCCGAGGGCATGGCGGTGCTCCGCGATCCGCGCGCGTATCCGTAGCACAGCCGCGTGCGGTGAGTCAATACGGGAAGATAGGGATAAGATCCGTATCAAATCTTAGACGACAATTTGGGCTCCGCGGGCGGTTCTGCTCCCGCAGACGCGGCGGCCGTGCCGCCAGCTTCAGCCGCCTTTGGCCCGAACGCTTTGTGGATGGAATAGAGCACCAGAGCCGCGAGTGCGCCGGCCGGTGCGGCCAGCCACGTTGCTTCGCGTTCGACAATCATCGGCGCGAGCACGAAAAACGACCACACGCTCGGCATATTTCCGGGCTGCCACAGCATGGCGTCTCCCCAGCGCGCCAAGGCGAAAATTTCGAGGGGAGCCAGCAGCGCTCCGGCGAGAGCCCATTGCCACGCGTGGCGGAAATGCGCGGCGATGGCCACGCGGCGCAAAACGAATCCGCCCAGGATCGAATCCAGAAATCCGAATATCAAGCTGAAAAAATAAACTGTGAGCAGATTACTCGCGCCACTTGACCCGCGCATCAACGAGTGCCCAGTGACCGCGGCGTGGGCCCACACCGCGAGAGCCAGGAAAAAGCAGCCGCAAATCCACGCGGCCAGATAATAGGCCAGGCTTCCGCTGCGCGTCATATGCGCCGCTGAATGTTCGGGAAATCTACCCAGACCTTGACGCCGCAGAAATGCGAGCCTTCGGTGCAGATCGGCGATGCGACTTCGGCACGCAGCGCGCACGGCGGACCGAGATGCCGCCCGAGCGCCGGCAGCGCCGCTTGCACTTGCGCGATTTCTTCCATCGAGGCTTGGTAAATCTCTTCCTGCGCGTTGAAGCAAGTGCGCATGGTCCACTTGTGCAGTAAATGCAAAAGGGAGCCGGATTCAACTAGTCGTATCGACGTGGCATTCGGCAGCAGATACAGCGCGTATTCGGCGGGAACGCCGCGCGAGATCAATTCATTTTTCGCCGACCACGCATCGGTCATGGCGCGCTCGAAAATTTCGCGCGCGCGCGGATTGGCGGCGATCAGCATCGGGACGATGTAATCCGGTTCGTCCGGGTCCGCGAAGGCCAGGATCGGCCGCGAGCCGGGCACCATGCGATGGCGTTGATCCTGGCTATCGGCGGTGTGGCTGATTTTTTTCGCGAAGGTGAAATTGGCATGCTGCAAGGCGCGCATCATCGGCGCGTGCACCCCGACGTTCAGCGTCTCCAGGCGATACGGATTGCGCGCCGGATTCAGCAGGCGATCGAGCGCTTCGGCATCCGGGCAAGCGGCTTCGGTGAGCCCCAGCACGGCGCGATACGCAGCGGCCACCACGTGCGGCGCCGACGGCGAATAATCCACGAGCTTCGAGGTGTGCCCCGCCAGATCGGCGTCGAATTCGCGCGCGAAGGCGCCATCGCCAGCGCGAGCGCGAGGCGCGCTCCATTCTGGCGGTTCATCCATCGGCTCAGTCTCAAAGCGATCGAAAAATTGCGGATCGATTTCGCGCACTCGCTCGACCATTTCGCCGATCACGCAGCGCGCTTCGGTCGGCGTATCTGAAGCCGCCGCCATGCGCCACAGCCGATGCAGCACGATGCCCGAAAGCGTGTGCACCATCGTGGTGGCCGCAGCCACCGGCAGAACGTAACGCGCCACTTCGATCGAGCGCTTTTCCGCTTGCCGCTCAACTTTATCCACGCGCTTCGGATGCGAGATCGAACTCAAGTGCCAAATGTCGCCAAGAATTGCGCGCGCGTCGTCCACCAGCATGGCGCTCAGATCGCGATAGCTTTGCCACGCGCGCTCCACACCGCGGCGATAAATGTCTTCTTCAGCCGCGCCGAAACTCGGGCCGAAAACCGGAAGGTAAGCCGACGCGTGATCCAGCCGAACATAGCGCTGGCTCTGCTGCTCGGAATTGTAAAAAGGATGCGCGTGCAGAAACGACCAAACGAATTGCCGGCTGACATTCTCAAGCCCGAATTCAAAGTGCGCGTGCTGATAAACGGTGTGATGTCCGGCGTAAAACGTGGCCGCCCCGATGGTCAGACGCTGCTTGTCGGTGATTTCTTCGGCACCAATTAAACGCGGCGCGTAGCAGGTGCGCGCGGCGGCGATGGCCGAATCGTAGGGATGTGCGAAATAGTTGCGCAGCGTGACGCGAGGAGTGGCCGCCTCAAATGTTACCGGTGCGACGACGCGACGCGTGGACTCGATGGCCATAGCCTGAAGGGCATTCTACACCGAGAGCGACGTGGTTACTCCCTTGCAGGCTATGTCAGTGTGGATTTTGCTGCCCTTGCTCGCGCGCCTCTTCCTGCGCATAGAGAAGGTAGACGCTCGAAGTCCACGTGTAAGACGGATCTCGCCGTTCGTGATCGGGCGCGTCAAGATCAGGCATCACCGAGCCCGCGCCGGTGATGGCGTCGAAATTTTCCGCGAAGCCGCTGCGGCTGATCAAGTTGCACAATCGCTCGCGCAAATCCTGCTCAAGGTCGGTCCTTCCATCTTCCTTCAGGCCCTCTCCGATCATATAAACGGTCGGGGCCCAGATCGGCCCCAGCCAATATCCGCCGGAGACGTAATGCGGGCTTTGCAATTCCTCGGTGGCCAGGCCGTTCGGAGTCAGAAAGCGCCCCGGCTCGAAAAGTCGCGCGATCAATTGCGAGCGCATGGGTTCCGGCAGGCGCGTGCCCAGAATAATCGGCACGTACAGCAGCAGGCTGGTGCGCGGCGTGTCTTCGTGCGTGAACGCGCGGCGCGCAACGAACTGGCCGTCCTTCCAATACGCGGCGATCATGCGCGCCAGCAACGCGTCGCTGCGCTCATGCCACTTGGCGGCTTCATCCGGCTTGCCAAGCTTCGTAGCAATGTCGGAGAGCACGTCCATCTGTACCACGAGGAACGCCGCGAGATCGGGCGCCTCGATCGGCGGCGCGCTCAAGAAAATCGTGGAATTATCCCATCCCGAATCGTCGCCTTGGTTGTATTCCGGAAGACCGTCGTGGTCCGCGTCTTTAAATTTGAAGTACCAATCGGTCCAGCGCGAGAGCGGCCCATAAATCTGCTGCAGCTTGTCCGTGGTGATCGCGTTGCTGTGCTCCATCATCCAGCGCAACACCCAGCCGTGCACGGGAGGTTTCGTGTGCCGGAACGATGCTTCAAAATCGTCCATGCGATCCGGCAATGCGCCATCCTTATCCTGCTGATCGAAAGGGATCATGAATTGATCCCACGCGAAATCCGGGTCGACGTTGATCATGGCCATCGCGTTCAGACAGTGGTCCCAACTCCACAGGCTGACCATCCAGTTTTTTGACATCAGCATCGCGGGGCGGCTGAGATGGCCCGCGGGCGCGACCACATCCGACCAATCGAGATACGCCGCGCGTTCGGCGGTCGCGCGCATGCCGGCGGGCACAGGCGGGAACTTCGCGATCCATGCGCGATATTCGGCGGGGACACCAGTCGCCGCGTCGTCGTAACTCTGCGCTGCGGGCTCGTGCCACTCCGTAAGGTAATCGCCGATGTAACCTTCGCTGATTTTATCGCTCGCGTTAGGCTGGAACTCAGCGGTGGCAGGCGCGGCGGATATGCCATCCCACTTCGCGTCGACGCGCACGGTTCCATGCAGCGCGGCCAGCCGGTAATTGCTCCAGCCGTGGAACTCCCACTCCTGCGGCCCTTCCTGCACCGGATAATTTAAGGGGGTGTCGGAAGTAAGCCGCAGCGCGACGCCGTGCGTGCGGAAGCGAATCAGGTTCGGCGCGGCGAAGCAAATATCGACAGTGCCCGCGCTGCTGATGAGCTGCATGGATGTCGGACGAACATTTTCCGTAAACGGAATCGACTGACCGCCATCCACCAATTCCACGCGCAACGCGTTCTTGATCACATTTTCGCGCCCGGAATTGTGGTGCAGTTCGCGCAGAAAAAGTCCCTGAGGAAATTTCGAGAAAACCATGTAAGAGCCGAATCGGCTGAAAGAAAGATTGCTCAGGTCGATCGACACATCGCCCGTCAGCCGCTGAAGGGGTGGCTTCCTTTCTCTAACGATTGTGCTGGTTTCCTGGCACGCCGCCGCCGGCGCCAGCAAGAAAATCGCAGGCGCGAGAAGCGCTAGAAATCCTCCGAATAGCACGGGGACGAGCCGAAGGCCGGTGTCGCGGCGCAGGCGAACTGCGGCCATCATGCCGCGCGCCAACCTGGCTGCTTCGATCGAGTGGTTGGGGATTCGGTGGCCATGGCCCGCCCGGCATTCTACACCGAGCGCAAGCCTGTGTGAGACCTGCGGTCTGGGCGGAGCACGATGTAAGCAGCGGCGGCTAGCCCGCATTTCTCTGCGTGCCTCAGCGCTCTCCGCGCCTCTGCGTTATCTTTAGGTTTTCTTCAACGCCTCGACCGAGCGCCCCAAACGAAAAAGCTAACGCAGTGCCGCGGAGTTCGCGCTGGTTACTTCTTCTTGGCGTCGGCGGCGGCTTTGACGGCTTCAGCGGCCTTCGCGTATTTGCGGGTGAAGCGTTCCACGCGGCCGGCGGTATCCAGCAGCTTCTGAGTGCCGGTGAAAAACGGATGGCAGCTCGAGCAGATTTCGACCTTCAGCAAATCGCCTTTGATCGTCGAGCGTGTTTTAAACGTCGCGGCGCAGGCGCAATGTACGGTCACTTCGTGGTAATCGGGATGAATGCCGGGTTTCATGGAAGAAAACTCCTCTTTGCGGGCCGGTCTGCGCGGCTTCCGATGGGATCGGAAAGGCTACAGCCGCGTCGCTAGGTCCGCTGACAATCGGTAAGTTTACGCGAATCTCAGGCGCTTGCCAACCGTACGCGCTCAGCCATTAGATAGGTCGGCGCCCCTTTTGGATTCCGGCAGGCTCGTGTCCGGATCGTCTACCAGCAGCCAACAACCTGGTCTTCGGCTGGAAACCAAAGATCAAGTCGCCGGCGTAGCGCTGCTCCGCTACCTCGCTTTACGTTTACCAGACGTACGTTCCTGTGGATTCTTCGGGCAGGGTCGTCGTGAATGATCTGCCGTGATACCTCACATCGAACGTTTTTGAGAAGTTGCCGGTATTTGATATGACCAGCACGATCTTACCGTCAGGGGTCAGAAAGGCCACATCTGACAATTGTTCCAGTTCATTGGACCCAACCCGCACAGAACCGGGCGGCACAAATGTCGCAAAGTGCGCGAGCGCGTAGTAGGCCAAATTGCGAGTTGCGTTATTGCCGTCGAGAGTGATCGCGCCTTGGCACCCCGTGCATCCCCCATTATTGGTGTGCGGCCCGTCGTTCGGGTCGGCGGCGAGGTTCCAGAGGAGTACGTTGCGGCTCCAGTTCCGGGTGGCGCCGATCAGCACCCGGCTTACGGACGCAGCGATATCGAGCGGTCCGCGCCGACCTCCGGTTATCGACTGCTCGGTCATGTACAAATTCTTGTTCGGATATTCATCATGCACCGTCGTCAACGTAGAGGCATCTCCGCCGTATAAGTGAAAGGCGGTGCCATCGACATACTTGCTGGCATCGGGGTCTGCCAGGATCGACAAAGGATACGATGGAACGTCGGGGTTGTGATCGTACAAAAGAATCTTCGTACGGATATCCGCCTTCTGAAACGCGGGTCCGAGATACTTTGCGATGAAGGTGTCCTCTTCCGGCGCGAACACCACCATGCTCGGCGTGTTCTTCGGGTTCAAGGGCTCATTTTCTATTGTGATGGCGTCGATCGCGATGCCTTCGGCTTTCATGCCTTCGATATACTTCACCAAATACTCCGCATACGCGCCGTAATACTCAGGCTTTAGACTGCCTCCTTTCGCATCGTCATTCGTTTTCATCCAGGGTGGAGCAGACCAGGGAGAGCCAAGTATCTTGATTCGGGGGTTGATCGCCAGAATCTCTTTCAGGACGGGGAGAACATCGGCACGATCAGGGGCCAGACTGAATTTGGCCAGATCCACATCGGTTTCTCCCGCCGGCAAATCATCGTAGGAAAACACATGGTCATTCATGTCGGAAGAGCCGATCGTTAACCTAAGGTAGCTGATTCCAATATCGTGTTCTTGGGTTGCGAAGAGTTCTTGCAGAAGGGAGGTTCTTTGAGCAGGGTCCATACGCATAAGAAGTTGCGCACTTCCGCCTGTCAGAGCAAGACCGAAACCCTCGATGGGTTGATACTGCTCCATATCGTTCACGTCGACGATGGGAAGCGCATCGCTGGATTCAGAGAACCGCAGGGGGGGCGTCTGGAGAGCGAACAATGAAGATCGATCGGCAGTCGTCAACCAGAGACGAGCGTCCCGGTGCTCCTGGGCCTTCGATGAGATGGACGGGAATATCGCGAGTGCGCACAACAAAAACAGGGCGAGTCTACGATTCATGGAAATCTCCTCTTGCGAACCCCGGATCACGGTCCAGCGTGTATTCTACCGGCACTGCAGCATTCTGGTTAAGAAAAACGATTATCTTCAGCACAATAGAAGGATGGGCCAAAGCCGCCCATCATAAAAACAGAGCAGACCTGCGCTTGTCAAGGGCGCATATTTCTCGGCAGCGTCCTGATGATTTCAGCTCGTCGGCGGAACCACGCATTTTGCCAATAATGTGCCGGCACAAATGATGCGCGGGATCACCTCATAATTTTCGAATGACGGCGTGCCCGGAAGTCATGCTGCCAACTGTCGGATTCTGTTTTTGTGTTGCCGCTGGCGGCAAAACGCGATCCATACCTGCGCCGAAAATGCGTTGACTTCGTGTCCACGGCTGAGTAAGTTCCCGGCGAGAAACGGCGCATTCCGCGAGGCTCCCATGAAGAAGTGCCCCTTCTGCGCGCAGGAAATCGAAGATGACGCAATCCGCTGCCCCGCATGCCAAGAGGACCTCGCCACCGGCACGGTCCGCGCCGCGCAGCCGGCCGCACCGCCGCAACCGCCTCCGCCTCCGCCGGTGCGCTTGAGCTCTGCCGGGGTGCCCTTGCCGCCCGGGCACGCGTCACAGGCCGCGTACGCTGCTGATGCTGACGCGAAGACCAGTGGCTTGGCGATTGGCAGCCTGATCTGCGGCGTTTTGTTTTTCATCTTTCCGGCAGCGCTCGCCGCGGTAATTTTCGGGCACCTTTCGCACTCGCAGATTCACAAGAGCGCCGGGCGCCTGAAAGGGAGCGGCCTCGCGACCGCCGGACTGATTCTCGGTTACATGGGAATTGCAATCATTCCGTTCATCATGATCATCGCCGCGATTGCGATACCGAACCTGCTGCGCTCGAGGATGGGCGCGAATGAGGCTTCGGCGGTCGGCTCCGTGCGCACGATCAACACCGCGTGCGTGACGTATTCCATAACTTACGGCGGTTTTCCCCGGTCGCTTGACGCGCTCGGTGGCATGGGGAATAGCGCTGGCCCGTCCGCGGCAGCAGCCCAATTGATAGATAGCGCTCTACAAAACGGCAGGAAGTCCGGCTACTTCTTTTACTACGCGGCCGGCGATAAGGACGGTTCCGGGAACATCGTCTCCTACACCGTCACCGCGGATCCCCTCACGCACGGCACCACAGGCATCAGACATTTCTTCACCGATCAGACCGGAGTGATCCGCGTGGATTCTACCGGCACCGCGAACGCGGATAGTCCCCCGATTGACTGATTTTGGTTCTGCGGACAGTTTCGGGAGCCGCCTAAATCTCCTCGCTGGTCAACCTGCGCGGTAGAAATTCGATAGAATACGGGATTCGCGCGTTTCTCAGGAGGATTGTGATGTCGCGGGGAGCAGGCTCGTTCGCGCAAGTGCGTGCGCTGGTGTTCGATCTGGATGGCACGCTGATCGATTCCAAACTCGATCTTGCGCTCGCCGTGAACGCTACGCTGGCCGCAGCGGGCCGCGCGGAGTTGCCGCATGAGCGGGTTTTCAGCTACGTCGGGCAGGGCGCGATGCGTTTGGTCGAGCGGGCTTTAGGCGAAGGCACGACGTCCGAAGAGGTCGAACGCGCACACGATTTTTTCCTCGCTTATTACCGCGCGCACATGCTCGATAACACCATCCTTTATCCTGGTGTGCGCGAATGCCTCGATGCGCTCCTCGATCGCCCCATGGCCGTGCTCACCAACAAGCCCTGGCGCTTCAGCCGCGAAATTCTGGAAGGCCTGGGTATCGCGCACTATTTCAAGGAAATTCATGGCGGAAACAGTTTTGAAACGAAGAAGCCCGATCCCTTCGGCATGCTCGCCATCCTCGAGACGTTCGGCGTTCAGCCGAACCATGCCATATTGGTCGGCGATTCCGATGTGGATGTGAAGACCGCGCGCAATTCCGGCGCGTGGTCTTGCGGAGTGACCTACGGATTCGGCGCGGAAAGGTTGAAAGAATTTCCGCCGGATATCTTGCTCGATAGCTTGGCCGAGTTGCCCGCTTATCTCGATTTGTAGCAATGTGCTCCGCGCAGACCTGGCGCCAGCCGGAAAAGCCGGTTAGCTTATCGGCCGTGTCGGCCGATCAAGACGCGGCGATCTTGTTCTGCGCTGCGAACCATTCCCATGTGCGTCGCAGGCCCTCTTCAAAGCCGACAGTTGGCTCGTAGCCGAGCTTCTCCCGCGCAAGCGCGATGTCCGCCTGCGAATCGCGGATGTCGCCGACTCTCGTATCTGCATATTGTGCGCGCGCGGTACGCCCCGAGATTTTTTCGAGCAGCTTCAGAGTTTGATTGAGCGTGTAGCGATTGCCCGTGCCGACGTTGATGGCCAAGCCCAAGGCTGCAGGCGCCTCGCACGCGCGAAGATTTGCCTGAACGACGTTATCGACGTAAGTGAAATCGCGCGACTGTTCTCCATCGCCGTAGACAATCGCAGGCTGGCCATCGCGCAACGCCGCACAAAAAAGCGAAAGCACGCCGGAGTAGGGCGATCCCGGATCCTGCCGCGGACCGAACACGTTGAAATAGCGCAGCGAGACGGTTTCAAGGCCATAGGCGCGCGTGAAAACCTGCGCGTAAAGTTCCGCCGTCAATTTCGACGCGCCGTACGGAGAAATTGGAGCCGGCGCCATGGACTCGGATTTCGGCAGCGCGAGCGATTCTCCATAAATAGCCGACGAGCTGGCCAAAATCACGCGCGTGGCCTGCGCATCCCGCGCGGCCACC
>Ga0182024_10025530_pt1 | contig 10427 bp, 9 predicted proteins | sample P32metaG_FD_120480 | JGI IMG/M metagenome (GOLD analysis project Ga0182024, IMG submission 120480) | Permafrost microbial communities from Stordalen Mire, Sweden - P3-2 metaG (Illumina Assembly) | ecosystem: Environmental > Terrestrial > Soil > Wetlands > Permafrost | place: Sweden: Stordalen...
CCCGGGCTGGTCATCCCGCCGAGCACGGCGCCGGCAAAGCCGTACAAGAGGACACCCAGCATCATGTTCGGTTCGAGGAACACCACCGGCGCGATCAGCATCCCAGCCACCGCGCCGATCGCGGCCGCCATGCCCCAGCCGAGCGCGGTCATCCAGCCGACCCGGATGCCAACCAGCCGGGCCGATTGCGGGTTGGCGGCAGCCGCCCGCATCGCCAGCCCGAGGCGCGTGCCGCGGAAAAACAGATAGAGCAGCCCGAGCATCGCCAGGGTCACGCCGATCATCCCGGCTTCATGCGTGTCGATGAGAGTTGTGCCGAACAGCGGCCGGTGACCGAACGGGGTCGGGAAGTTCTTGATCGTGAAGTTCCAGATCTGGCCGGCCGAACTGTTGAGAATACTGAATAACGCGATGAACGCGACAATCTGGCTGAGGATCGGCGCGTTCTGAATCGGTCGGAACAGCACCCGGTCGATCAGGATTCCGGCAACGAACGACACGATGACCGTAAGCGCGAAGGCCACCCAATAAGGCAGGCCCCATTGGATCAGCTGCCAGGCGATGAACGTCGAAAACATCGCCATCTCGCCTTGGGCGAAATTCAGATGGTCGATCGCCTGGTAGATCATCACCACGGCGAGCGCCATGCAGGCATAGATGGCGCCGTTCGCCAGCCCCGCCATCACTTGCTGCAGCACCAATTCCATCGGCTAATACCCGAGATAGGCGCGGCGGATCGACTCGTCGGCGCCGATCACTTCTGCCGGTCCCTCCATCACGATGCGCCCGGTTTCGAGCACATAAGCGTGCTCCGCCAGATCGAGCGCCAGGGTCGCATTCTGCTCGACGATCAGCATCGCTACCCCCGTTTCCCGATTGACCCGGCGCAGGATCGCGAACAATTCCTCCACAACGAGCGGCGCGAGCCCGAAGGAAGGCTCGTCGAGCAGCATCAGCCGGGGCCGCAGCATCAACGCGCGGCCGACCGCCAGCATTTGCTGCTCGCCGCCGGAGAGCGTTCCGGCCTGCTGCAGGCGGCGTTCCTTGAGGCGCGGGAAATGCTCGTAGACCAGCTCGATATCCCCGGCAATGCCGGGTTGATCGCGGCGGGTCATCGCGCCGAGCTGAAGATTCTCTTCGACGGTGACGCGCAGGAACGTGCCGCGTCCCTCGGGGACGTGGGCGATCCCCAGGCGCACGATATCCTCGGTCGCCCAGCCGACGATGCGCTTGCCGTAAAAGCTGATCTGGCCGCTCGGGCGCACCATGCCGCTGAGCGCGCGCAGCACCGTCGTCTTGCCGGCGCCATTGGCCCCGAGGAGGGTGCGTACCTGCCCCTCATCGAGGCTGAAACCGACCCCGAACAGGGCCTGCTGCTCGCCGTAAAAGGCGTCGAGGTTCTCGACCTCGAGCATCATCGGCGAGGTTCCATGCGCGCCGGTTTTTGGCCGGTCGTTGGGCCGGTGCCGAGATAAGCGCGGATCACCGCCTCGTCCTGCTGCACCTCGGCCGGCGTGCCCTCGGCGATCTTGCGGCCGAAATCGAGCGCGACGACCTTGTCGGAAACCGCCATCACCAAATTCATGTGGTGCTCGACGAGGAGCACGGTGACGTGGCGCTCGTCGCGCACCCGGCGAATGAGAGCGCCGAGTTCGCCGACCTCCTCGTGATTGAGCCCGCCCGCCGGCTCGTCGAGCAGCAGCAGCTTTGGCGTTCCGGCGAGCGCCCTGGCGAGTTCGACCCGCTTCCTGGTACCGAGCGGCAGCCCGGCGGCGGGGCGAAAGGCGACCCCCTCGAGATCGAGCATGTGGAGCAGAGACCAGGCGATCTCACTGAGCGCCGCCTCCTCGCGCCGCACCCAGGGCAGGTGCAACGCATCGCTGAGGAAATCGCTGCGGCTATGGGCATGGCCGCCGATGCGGACATTGTCGAGGACCGATTGCGGCGCGAACAGCGCGAGGTTCTGGAAGGTCCGCCCGATGCCGATCTCGGCGATCGTGTGCGGCGGCCGCGCCAGCATCGATCGGCCTTCAAACAGGATGTCGCCGCGATTGGGGGTATAGAGCCGGCTGACGCAGTTAAAGAGCGTGGTCTTGCCGGCGCCATTCGGGCCGATGAGGCCAAGGATCTCGCCTTCCTCGATGGCGAACGAGACGCCGTCGAGCGCGACGATGCCGCCGAAGCGGACAGCGATGTCGCGGATTTCGAGCAATGGCATGCGCGGACCGGGGCTGCCGTCCGGCCCCTCTGTCGCTGCAACACCGGCACTAGCCACGGCCCGCCGCCGATGGCCGAAACACGCACGGGCCGTGCATGCGCACCCTCCCATTATCTCATGTGGGCCGAAGCCGGCGCGACCCTGCCGACCGCGAGTCGCCGAGTCAAGGCGCTATCGCCGGCCGCTCCGGGGTTCGGCGGGCGGGTTTTGCCGCCGCAGCCCCGTTTACGGCTTCCTGGCGAAGTATTCGGCGCGGGCGAGCTTGCGCAGCCGCGCCAGGCGATCGCGCACGCCGAGCGGAGGCTCGCCTCGCGCCACGCCCCCCATCTTGCCGCCGACGATCCGCCCGCGGTTCGACACCAGCATCTCGCCCCGCTTGTTGAAACGGATCCGGTGCCGACCGGCGAGGAGGGTCCCGAGCCCGGTGTGATCGAGATCCCAGTTGCGCACCGGGCCGGTGTCGATGTGCATAAAGCTGGAATGGGGATACCAGCCCACCCCACCGCGCTGCATCGCGCGCGCCGCCTTCATCGCCTCGGCGAGCTTGTCGCCGAAATGAACGTCGAGGGCGCGGCCGTAGATATGCTGGCTGTTTTCGGCGACCCCGAAATGGGTGTGCGCCAGCATCTCATTGGTTTCCAGCGTGCGGTAGGCCGAGAGGATCTGGGCATTGGTCTCGCCCACGGCCTGCATGACCCCGGAAAGGAAATCGATGACCCCGACATCGATGTCGATCTTTTCTCCCGAATGAAAGTCGCGCAGGAACACCGACAGCTCCTCCATCACGCGCGGGATCGGGCCGTTGTCGTCGCGATAGATGCCGCTGAAACTCTCCCCGGTATGCGGATTGTTAAGATTGAGCCGGTGCGGTTGCGGCGGTGCCGAGGGTAGGGCACGCACCATGTGAGGCAGGGTCACCGTACCGGCGATTAACGACAGAAAAAGCCGTCGATTCATCGTCCTCGATTAAGATTATTTCCCCAAATGCATCCGGTTCGGCTCTGGCGCACCCCAAGTGCGCGTAACAAAGCTTCGCAGAACGCATCGATCTATAACCGAAGAACGACGGTCTGTAAATGCAGCAAAACGTGGTCCAAGATTAAAAACGCTTTAGTAATCGCTCTATGTAATCCAATTCTATCGGAGGTCGGAAACGCTCGCCGGCACGACGGCGTAATTCATCGAGAATCCGTCGAGATTTTTGCAAAACGCCCTCGTCGGGGATTTTAACGTCGCCCTGATCGTAACTGCCGTTATTCGACATCGGCCGGCCGAACGGGTCGCGCTCGATCCGCTCGCCGGGATTGCGATCGGTCGCGCCGATCTCATCGCCACCGGGCTCGCCGAACATATTGCCAAGGCGCTGCTGGAGCTGCTTGGCGAAATCGCGCGCCGCCTGCTGCAGCTGGTCGAGCGCTTCGGTTTGCGGCGCGATCGCTTCCGTCGGCCGGCTGCGTTGCAACGCGCCGGCGGCGTCGCGCATCGCTCGCTCGGCCCGGCCGAACGGTTCGGGGATATCGCCCATCCCATCGCCGAGCTGTCGCATGATCTCGCCGAGTTGCCGGCGCAACCCCTCCTGCTGTCCGGCGGCTTCGCCCATTTCGCCGGGTTGCCCGGCATCGGCCTGATCGTCGCCGGGCTGCTGCCCTGGCTGTTGTCCTGGCTGCTGCCCCGGCTGCTGACCGGGTTGCTGCCCCGGCTGCCCATTGCGGTTCTGCTGGCGCTGGGCGCGGAAGCTGCGGTCGAGCAATTGCTGCTGATGTTGCATCAGCTCCTGCAAGCCGCGCATCATCTGCTGCGCCTGATTGCCGCCGCGTTGCTGCATCTGGCCTGGGCGGGCGGCACGTAAATTCTCCAGCATGCTTTGCAGCTGCGACAGGAGTTCGCGAGCCTGGTCGCGCGCCCCGCTGCGCGCCAGTTCGCCGGCGCGGTCGAGCATGCGTTGCAGATCGCGCCCGGTGAGCACCTGCGAGGGGTCGAGCGGCGGCGTCGCCTCGTTCGGATGGTTTTGCAGCTCCTGCGCCAGCGCCTGCAAATAACGGTCGAGAGCCGCGCGCAGCTCCTGCATCAGCCGGTCGATCTCGGCGTCGGGCGCGCCCTTGGCGAGCGCATCCTGCAAGGCCTGCTGGAGCCGGCGCAGGTCGCGCTCGGCGACCGATATGTGGCCGTCTTCAATGCGCAGCGCGGTGTCCCACAACAGCTGCTCGACTGCGGCGACCGCGTCGTTGCCCGCCGCATTGCGCAGCCGCTGCGCGGCAAGCCGTAGGGCGAGATGCACCACCGTATCGTCGCGGTAGAGCGCGGGCCGCTGGTTCAAATCGCCGAGGATCTCGGCGACCGCTCCGGCCGACGCCGGGTTCTTCGCCAGCTCCTTGCGCTGGTCGATGATCGCGCGCGCCACCGGGTGATGAAAGGCGCGTTCGGGCAATACCATCCGCACCTTCTCGCTTTCGCCGGTCTGGCCGAGCGCGTCCGTTGCGATGAGGCGGATCTCGACCGGCAGGCCGGCCCAGGGATGCGGCGACAGGTCGTGGAAGCTGACCGCCGCGGCTTCCTTGAGGTGGAGACCCGGCAAGGGCAATTCGAGTTCGATTGTATCCTCGGGGCTGCCGCCCTGACGGCGGATCACCGCCTTTGCGCTCTCGACCCCGTAATCGTCGCTCGCCTGGTATTCGAGGCGCAGCGCCGCGCGCGCCGTTGGTTTGGGCGGCTGGGCAAAAGCGATCGTCGGCGGGTTGTCGGGAACGATCGCGATCGGCCAGCTGCCGAGCACCGCCCCACCCTGGCTCAAGGTGAGCAGCTTGCCGCTGGCCAGGGTGGCCTCGAACCGGAAATTCTGCTTGTCGAGCGCCGCGAAATCGCTGGCGGCGCCGTCGACCGCCAGGCGCGGCACGGCATTGCCGCCATGCACCTGGGCAAGTAACGCGCTGCCGACCGGAACCTGTGCCGTCTCCTTGTCGCCGGTGCGCAGGAATTGCGGCGCCAGCCCGGTATATTCCGGCGGTGTCAGCCACAGATCGAAGCTCGCCGCGACCCCCGCCGCCCCGCCATCGAGACCGGGCGTAAAGGCGCGGGTCACCCGGTCGCGCCAATCGGCGCCGGCGTCGATCGCGCCGAGCAGCAACAGGATCGCCAGCACCGAGCGCACGCCCCATGGGTCGCGCCGCGCGAGGCCCGAAGCGGGCCAGCCGACCCGCAATCGGCGCACCGCCTCTGCCATCCGGCGTTGATGCGCCACCCACAGTACGGAAGCCGGGCCGTCGAGCGGTGCGCTCGGGCGGTCGGCGAGCGCCTCTAGCGGGCGATGCGGCAACCCGCTCGCCGCTTCGATGCGGCGTCTTGCCATGATTGGATCGGGCCAACTGGCAATCCCGGCCGCGCGTGCTCCCCACGCCACCGCACCGGCGAAAGCGATCGCGAAGAGCGCAAGGACGCCCGCATGCGCCATTGCCGGTAGGCGCGGCAACACATCGAACAGCCCCGCGACGGCAAGGATGCCGAGGACGCACAACGCCGGCCAGGCCGCCGGCCACACCCGTTCCCAGACCAGCGCGGCGCGCGCCAGCCGCAATCGCGCGACGAGCCGACGCCCGTTTGCCGGACGATCGGTCATGCCGCCCCTCGCTTGCGAGCGGGCTCAAGCGGATCAGCGAGCCAATCGGGAACGGCATCGAGCCCAAGCATCGCATCATAGCTCGGCCGCGCCCGGATTACGGCAAAACGGCGGCCGTCGACGAGCACCTCGGGCACCAGCAGCCGGCTGTTGTAGGTCGAGCTCATCACCGCGCCATACGCCCCCGCACTGGTCAGCGCCACGAGATCGTCCTCGGCAAGCGGCGGGAGATCGCGCCCGGCGGCGAAACTGTCGCCGGTTTCACAGACCGGGCCGACGACATCGGCGGGGCTCAGCACCGCGCCGGGGGCAGGGAGACGCACGGGAACGATATCGTGCCACGCATCATATAGCGCCGGCCGGATCAGGTCGTTCATCGCCGCGTCGACGATGACGAACCGTTTGCTCGCGCCCTCCTTGACGTAAATCACCCGGGCAACCAGCAATCCGGCCGGTCCGGCCAGCACCCGGCCGGGCTCGCAGGCGATGTCGAGGTCGAGTGGAGCGAAGATATCGCGGACCAAGGCGGCATAGGCGGTCACGCCGGGCGGGGTCTCGTTGCGGTAGCGGATGCCGAGGCCGCCGCCGAGATCGACCCGGCGCACCACCAATCCGATCCGGCGGAACTCGATGACCAGCTCGGCAAGCCGCTCGAAGGCCTCGCGGAACGGGCCGAGCCCGCCACCGGCTTGCGAGCCGATATGCACCGCCAGACCGACGGGTTCGATGCCCGGCAGCTCGCCCGCCAGGCGATACGCCTCGCCAGCATCCTCGATGTCGATCCCGAACTTGTTCTCCTTCTTGCCGGTGGCGATCTTGGCGTGGGTCAGCGCGTCGACATCGGGATTGACCCGGATCGCGACCCGGGTGGTGTCGCCGCGCGCCGCCGCGACCGCGCTCAGCCGCTGCAGCTCTGGGATCGACTCGACATTGATCTGGTGAATTCCCGCCGACAGCGCGGCCTCGAGGTCGACGCGGGTCTTGCCGACGCCGGAAAAGACGATGCGCTGCGGTGGGATGCCGGCGGCCAGCGCGCGCCGCAATTCGCCCTCAGAGACGACGTCGGCGCCGGCCCCGAGCCGGGCGAAGACCCGCAGCACGGCGAGGTTCGAATTGGCCTTCACGGCATAGCAGATCAGCGGGCGCTCCGGCGCGAACGCCTCGGCAAAGGCGCGATAGCGGGCGGCCAGCGCGCCGGCGGAATAGAGATAGAACGGCGTGCCGACGGCATCGGCGATGCGCGCGACCGGAACTCCCTCGGCAAATAGCTCGTCGTCGCGATAGGGAAAGAAATCAGGCACCGGGATAGGTCCTGGGAAAGGTGTTGGGCTGGTCGGGCGGCGGCTGCGGCGTCCCCTTCTTGCCGCAACCGGCGAGCGCCAGCGCTATGAGGAAGAGGACGAGTACCCGACTAATGACAGCTGGCGCCGCTGTCTTGCGTCCTTCGAGACGCGCCCCGCCGGGGCGCTCCTCAGGATGAGGGAGATTTGTTCGTGGCATTAAATATCTACCTCATCCTGAGGAGCCCGCGAAGCGGGCGTCTCGAAGGGCGCACCGGTCCCATCGCGCTCATTCGAGGAACCTCTCGCGCGCGGCGGCGGCGGCTTCGCGGACCCGCATCGGCGCGGTGCCGCCGAAGCTCGTGCGGCTGGCGACCGAGCGCTCGACCTCGAGCGCCTCATAGACCGCCTGGGTGATGGCCGACTCGACTTCCTGCAGCTCCGAGAGCGGCAATTCGGCGAGGGTTGCGCCGCGTGCCTCGGCGCGCTTGACGATCTCGCCGGTGAGGTGGTGGGCGCGGCGGAACGGCACACCCAGCACGCGCACCAGCCAGTCGGCGAGATCGGTCGCGGTGCTGAAGCCGCGCGCCGCGGCTTCGCGCAGCCTCGCGCGGTCGGGGTGCAGGTCGCGCACCATGCCCTCGGTCGCGGCCAGGCACAATTCGAGCGCGTCGGCGGCCTCGAACACCGGAACCTTGTCTTCCTGCATGTCCTTTTGATAGGCGAGCGGCAGCCCCTTCATCACCGTCAGCAGGGCAAGAAGCGAGCCATTGAGCCGCCCGGTCTTGGCGCGGACCAGCTCGGCGGCGTCGGGGTTGCGCTTTTGCGGCATGATCGAACTGCCGGTGGTGAACGCGTCGCTGAGCCTGATAAAGCTGAACGGCTCGCTCGACCACAAGACGATCTCCTCGGCGAAGCGCGACAGGTGGGTGCCGGCGAGCGCCGCGGCGGCGAGAAATTCGATCGCAAAGTCGCGGTCGGAGACGGCGTCCAATGAATTTGCCGCGGGGCCATCGAAGCCGAGCGCCTTGGCCGTCGCGTCGCGGTCGATCGGAAAGGCGGTGCCGGCGAGCGCGGCGGCGCCGAGCGGACATTCGTTGAGGCGACGCCGGCAGTCGGCGAGCCGGCTGCGGTCGCGCCCGATCATCTCGACATAGGCGAGGAGATGGTGGCCCAGCGTCACCGGCTGGGCGATTTGGAGATGGGTGAAGCCGGGCATCACCCAATCGGCATGCGCCTCGGCCTGGTCGATCAGCGCCGCCTGCAAATCGCGCATCGCGACATCGCTGCGCTCGATTGCGCCGCGCACCCAGAGGCGGAAATCGGTCGCGACCTGGTCGTTGCGCGAGCGCGCGGTGTGGAGGCGCCCGGCTGTGGGGCCGATCAGCTCGGCGAGGCGCGCCTCGATGTTGAGGTGGATGTCTTCGTTCGCCTCGCTGAACACAAAGGCGCCGCCCTCGATCTCGCCGCGGATTTGCTCTAGACCCTTGGCGATCGCGACGCCATCTTCCGCCGTCAGGATCTGTTGCGCGACGAGCATCGCGCAATGCGCCAGCGAGCCGGCGATATCCTCGGCATAGAGCCGCTTGTCGAAATCGATCGAGGCATTGATGCGGCGCATGATCGCGGCCGGACCGCCGGCGAAGCGGCCCCCCCAATTCGGATTGGTCTCGCGGTCAGCTTGGTTCGGCACCGTCGCGGTTGCGCTCCTCGTCGCCCTCTCGGCGGCCGCGGCGGCCGAGGAAGAAAAGCTAAGGCTCGGCGAGTTTATCGCGGAGAAGGCGCCGCAGCCAGCGCCAGAGACCGCCTTCACCGACGCCGACGGCAAGCCGGCAAGCCTAGCCGATTTCAAGGGTAAGCCCGTTATTGTCAATTTGTGGGCGACGTGGTGCCAGCCGTGCCTCAAGGAGATGCCCTCGCTCGATCGCTTGCAGTCGGCGCTCGACGGGCGGCTCGCCGTCGCCGCGATCTCCGAAGACCGCGGCGGGGCCCAGCGGGTCGGCCCGTTTGTCGCCGGCATGGGGTTGCAGAAGCTCAAGATCTACCTCGACCCGCAATCCGATGTCGGCCACGCCTTCCACGTGCGCGGGCTGCCGACGAGCATCGTCATCGACGCTGGCGGCCGGGTAGTCGGGCGCGTGGAAGGCGCCGCCGAGTGGGATTCCGCGACAATGATGGCCGTGCTTAAGCCGCTGCTGGGGGCGGAGCGCTGAGCACCTCGCGCAGGAAGCGCCCGCCCCGTTGCAGCCCTTCCGGGTCGATCGCATGCGCCGTCCCGGCACAGGCCAGGGTCTCGACCGGGACTCCGGCATCCTTGAGCGCGGCTTCGGCCGCGGCGAGCGAGTCGAACGGCACCAGCGGGTCCGCGGTGCCGTGAACCAGCAGCACCGGCGGGCGCGAGCGCAATTCGCTCGCCAAGAGATCGGGTGCGATCAGTCGGCCGGAATAGCCGAGAATGCCGGCCAGCGGCTTCCCCCGGCGCAGGCCGACGAACAGCGACATCATCGTGCCTTGCGAAAAGCCGACAAGCGCGGCGTCCTTCTCCTCGAGGCCGCGCTTTCGCAGTTCGTCATCGATGAAGGCGTCGAGCAGCGGGGCGGCGGCGCGCACCCCGCCCAGCACTCCCTCGCGGCTGCGGTCCTGTACGCTGAACCATTGAAAGCCGTAGGGCGCCATGTCGCAGGGAAACGGCGCGTTCGGCGAGATGAATTCCGCCTCGGGCACCAGCCGTCCCCAATATTGCTGCAGCCCTATAAGGTCATTGCCGTCGGCGCCAAGCCCGTGCAGCAGAATGACGAGGCGGCTGGGCTTGCCGCCGGCAACCGGCGGGCGGGAGGGACCGGACAGGGCCATCAGCATCGGAGCAGCCTTGTTCTTGTAGAAAAGATTTGTACGGCAGGGATAGCCGATTCGGTACGCTGTTGTCACCGCGCGCAGTAGGTGTCCCTCTCCTCTCCCGCGGTGCGGGAGAGGGATTATATCCACAGTCTATGTCGCCGGTTCCTGCCGCCAAACCCGTCGTCACCCGGTTTGCGCCGAGCCCGACCGGCTATCTGCATCTGGGGCATGTCCGTTCGGCGCTCGAAGGCTGGCGGGCGGCACGGGACGCGGGCGGCCGGTTTCTGCTGCGACTCGAGGACATCGACCACACCCGCTGTCGCGACGAATACGCCGCGGCGATCGTCGAGGATCTGGCCTGGCTCGGCCTCGACTGGGATGGGCCGATCCGGCGGCAATCCGAGCATTTCGCCGATTACCGCGCCGCGTTGGTGCGGATGGAGGCGGCGGGGCTGCTCTATCCCTGCTTCTGCACGCG
>Ga0182024_10025531_pt1 | contig 10426 bp, 7 predicted proteins | sample P32metaG_FD_120480 | JGI IMG/M metagenome (GOLD analysis project Ga0182024, IMG submission 120480) | Permafrost microbial communities from Stordalen Mire, Sweden - P3-2 metaG (Illumina Assembly) | ecosystem: Environmental > Terrestrial > Soil > Wetlands > Permafrost | place: Sweden: Stordalen...
CGACCGTGGTGGTCAGCGGCCAATATCCAGGCGCTTCGCCTAAAACCATCGCGGAGACCGTGATCACGCCGCTCGAACAGCAGATCAACGGCGTGGAAAACGCGATTTACACCAATTCGACGGCGACGCCGGACGGCGCGTTCTCCATCACCGTCACCTTCCGGCTTGGAACGAACTTGGACATCGCCCAGGTTCAAACGCAAAACCGGGTGTCGCAGGCCGAGCCGCGCCTGCCCGAAGTAGTACGCCAGGTCGGCCTGGTGACGCAGAAGCGCTCACCCGATCTCACCATGGTGGTCTTCTTGCGCTCGGTCGACGGCCGGTACGACTCCTTATATCTGCGTAACTATGCAGTCATTCAGATCAGGGATGTCCTCGCCCGGCTGCCCGGCGCGGGCGATGTCGAAGTGTTCGGTTCGGGCGATTATGCAATGCGGCTCTGGCTGGATCCAGGCAAGATCGCCGCGCGCAACATGGATGTCGACGAAGTACTTGCTGCCGTGCGCGAGCAGAACGTGCAGGTCGCGGCGGGTCAGATCGGCGGCCAGCCGGCGTTGCCGGGGACGGATTTCCAGTACATCGTCAACGCCCAAGGACGGCTGCAGACCGAGCAGGAATTCGGGAACATCGTGGTCAAGAACGGGGCCAACGGCGAGACCACCTATCTGCGCGACGTCGCGAGACTGGAACTCGGTCCCGACAATTACGCCTTGCGCAGCATGCTCGACGGCGGTCCCGCCGTCGCCCTGCCGGTGTTTCAACTGCCGGGCGCCAATGCCCTGGATCTTTCCACGGCAGTCCGGGCAACCATGAAGGATCTCGCCAAAAGCTTTCCGGAGGGCGTGAGCTACGAAATCGATTACGACCCCACGGTGTTCGTGCGCGCCTCCATAGAGGCGGTGGTCCATACCCTGTTCGAGGCCGTGCTGCTGGTCGTGCTGGTCGTGGTCGTGTTCCTGCAAACCTGGCGTGCGAGCGTCATCCCACTCGTGGCCGTGCCGGTGGCGATCATCGGCACCATGGCAGCGCTGCTCGCCGCGGGATTTTCCATCAATTCGCTGACCTTGTTCGGCCTGGTGCTCGCCACCGGCATCGTGGTTGACGATGCCATCGTCGTGGTGGAGAACATCGAGCGCAAGATCGAGAGCGGATTGAACCCCCATGCGGCCGCGCATGCCGCCATGGCAGAGGTGACCCGCCCGATCGTCTCCATCATGCTGGTGCTCTGCGCGGTGTTCATCCCGGTGGCGTTCGTCAGCGGGCTGACCGGACAGTTCTACCGCCAATTCGGCATCACCATTGCCGCAAGCACCATAATCTCGACGTTCAACTCCCTCACGCTGTCTCCGGCATTGGCGGCTCTCCTGTTGAGGCCGCGCAATGCCCCGCCGGATTTGTTTCAGCGCGGTATGAATCGCGTGCTCGGCGGTTTCTTCCGCCTGTTCAACCGCCTGTTCGCGCGCGTTTCCGAGCGCTACGGGGACGGCGTGTCGCGCATCACCTCGATGCGGGGCGCCATGCTCGTGATATTCGCGGTGCTGCTCGTCGCAACCTGGGGCATGTTTCATGTGGTACCCGGAGGATTCATTCCTTCCCAGGACAAGCAGTACCTGATAGGCATCGTGCAGTTGCCGGATGCGGCCTCGCTGGATCGTACGGAGAAGGTCGTTCGGCAGATCTCCGAGATCGCGAAGCGGACGCCCGGCGTCGATCATGTCATCGGGTTTACCGGTCTCTCGGTGCAGGGCTTCGTGAACTTGAGCAACGCGGCGGTCTGCTTCTTTCCGCTGAAGTCGTTCGATGAACGCAAGACCAAGGATTTGTCGGCGCCTGCAATTGCCGCCGCCCTCAATCGGCAATTCTCGGCCATTCAGGACGCGGTGATCTTCGCAGTACCGCCGCCGCCCGTGCAGGGACTGGGCAACACCGGCGGCTTCAAACTCTATCTGCAAGACCGCGGCGCCCATGGCTACGATGAGCTGGCTCGCGTCACCTCCGAAGTGCTCAACGAGGCGCGGCAGCAGCGTGAGCTCAATCCCAACGCGACCTACACGACGTTCCAGAACAGCGTGCCGCAGCTCTACGCGGACGTCGATCGAGTCAAGGCGAAACGCGAATCGGTGCCGCTGTCGAGCGTTTTCGATACGCTTCAGGCTTACCTCGGCTCGGTCTACATCAACGACTTCAATCGATTCGGAAGGACGTATCGCGTCTACGCACAGGCCGAGGCACAATTTCGCAATCAGCCGGAGGACATCGCGAACCTCAAGATGCGCAATTTGAACGGCGACATGGTGCCCATGGGCGCGGTCGCGGACGTGCGCTTCGAGGCGGGCCCGGACAGGGTCTCACACTACAACGTCTACCTCGCCTCGGACATCAACAGCCAAGCGGCCCCCGGGGTATCGTCGGATCAGGCGACCGCGGCCATGGAACGGGTCCTCAAGGACACTCTGCCCAATGGATTCGGTTACGAGTGGACGGATCTGACCTTTCAGCAAAAGTCGGCGGGCAACACGGCGCTCCTGGTCTTTCCCATCTGCGTCATGCTGGTCTTTCTCATCCTATCGGCGCAGTACGAGAGCTGGGCGCTGCCGCTCGCGGTCATCCTGATCGTCCCGATGTGCCTGCTGTCGGCGATGATCGGCGTTTGGCTCAAGGGTTCGGACAACAATGTACTCACCCAGATCGGCTTCATCGTGCTGGTTGGACTCGCCTGCAAGAATGCAATCCTCATCGTGGAGTTCGCGCGCGAGCGCGTGGAGCACGGGTTGACGCCGGTGGCCGCGGCGGTCGAGGCGTGTCGCCTGCGCTTGAGGCCGATCCTCATGACCTCCTTCGCATTCATCATGGGCGTCATTCCGCTCGTCGTGGCGGCGGGGGCGGGAAGCGAGATGCGCCAGGCGATAGGCATCGCGGTGTTCGCCGGTATGCTGGGTGTGACGACCTTCGGCCTGTTTCTGACGCCCGTGTTCTTCGTCATCCTCGAGATGTGGCTGGCGCGAGGGCAATCCGGGGGCATCGGCCGGCCGCTGGGCTATTCGGGCATCGCGGAGGAGAACGCTCGCAATGGGTAAGCTCGACGCGATGAAGAGATCGATAGCCGTGGGACTCGCGCTGACCTCCCTCTGCACGTCCCCGCTCCTCGGATTGTCGGCGCTCCTCTCCGGATGCGCCGTGGGCCCCGATTATCACCGGCCGGCGGTGTCCGTGGACGCGCGCTTTATGAACGCCGGCGAGCCTGGGCTGACCGAAGGAGATCCTGTCGAGCGGTACTGGACGGAGTTTCAGGATGCCTCGCTCACCCAATTGGTCGAGGATGCGATTGCCCACAACAAGGACCTTCAGGTGGCGACGGCGAATCTCAAAGCCGCCCGTGCTGCCCGCCGGCTCGCGGGTTTCGATCAGTACCCGACGGTCACTTTTGCGGGTGGCTACACGAGAAATCTCGATTCCCAGCAGGAACTCCCCGGATACACTTTTTCGCAGCGCGAGTTCGATACCGCCGAGGCGGGTTTCGACGGGCTTTGGGAACTCGACCTTTTCGGACGCGTGAGGCGGAACGTCGAGGCGGCGCGGGCAGACCTGGGTGCGGCCGAGGCGACGCTGCGCGATGCGCGCGTGAGCGTCATTGCAGAGGTGGCACGGGATTATTTCGTTTTGCGCGGCCTGCAAGACCAGCTCTCGCTCACACGGGCAAATGCCGACAACCAATTCAACTCGCTCAAGCTGACGCGCACCCGGCTCGAGGCGGGCAGGGGCAATGAGCTCGATACGTCGCGCGCCGAGGCGCAATGGCAGACCACGCTGGCCAGCATTCCGACGCTCGAGGCCTCGATGTCGACCACCATCTACCGGCTGAGCGTGCTCACCGGCAGGCAGCCGGGCGCACTCGAGGAGCGGCTGTCTTCGCCGGCGCCGCAACCCGCGCTTCCGCCATTCAGTGCCGTCGGAACGCCCGAGCGGCTATTGCGGCGCCGGCCGGACGTGCGCGTCGCCGAACGCCAACTCGCTGCCGCTACCGCACGAGTCGGCGTAGCGATGGGCGATCTCTTTCCGAAGGTAACCCTGCTCGGCGAGTTGGGCTACGCGGCACCTACTCTCGGCGACATGGGACAGCGCGAGTCGCGATACTTCTCCTATGGACCGAGTATTTCCTGGGCAGCCTTCGATTTGGGCCGCGTAGAGGCGCGCATCGGGGTGGCGAGGGCGGACACCGAAGGAGCGCTCGCGCGTTATCAGGGCGCCGTGCTGAACGCATTGGAGGACACCGAGGGTGCGATGATCAGTTATGGGCGTACCCAGTCTCGGCGCGAGGCTCTCAGGGTGGCCGCGGCTGCGAGCGATAAGGCCGCAGATCTCGCGCGGCAACGCTTCCAAGGCGGCTTGATCGATTTTTTAGAGGTGCTGGACGCCGAGCGCACCGCGTTGAGCGCGGAACTGCTGCTCGCCCAAAGCCGTACTGATACCGCGACGTCCCTCATTGCGGTTTACAAGGCACTTGGGGCGGGCTGGGCTCTTCCTGAAGCGAGCGCTCCTGTGGTGTCCGCTCGTTGAAGCGGATCACCGCGGTTACCCGGGTTTTTTACAGGATCTGTCAGCGTAGGCCTACTCGCGGTCGCGCACTTCCCGGATGGGCGCGGGGCCCGCAGCTCCTTAGCGTATGGTGGTCAGCGCTGCAGGAGCAACTTAATGGCCACTACATCCGACCCCTCCACGACCCGGCACGGACCGAGTCACACCGATGTGCACCCGGACAAGCAGGAGCAAAAGGCGATCGAGGAGAGCAGACACGAGACGGTGTCGAAGCCCGACGGCTTCAAGAACGACCCCGACGATCCCACGAATCCGAACGAGGCCATCGAACGGCAGCGCCGCAAGCTTAGACCTTGAACCTCATCCCCCTTGCGGCTTAGATTTCAGGACATCCGGAGCGTCGTCGCCGACTCGGTATCCTCGTGGGTCGCGCACAGCGCCTCGAGCATGGGGGCGGCGCTGGCGTTTTATACCCTCTTCTCGGTCGCGCCGATCTTGATCATTGCGCTGGCCATCGCCGGCTGGGTCTTTGGCCCGCATACCGCCGAGACCGAACTGCTCGCCCAGCTGCAGGCGTTGACGGGAAATGCGGGTGCCGATGCGCTGCGTAATCTTCTGAATAGCGCTCATTACAGCGACAAGAAGGGAATGGCCGCGGTCTTGGGCATCGTCACCTTGGTGGTCGGAGCCACCAGTGTCTTCGGCGAGCTGCAGCACGCCCTCGATATCATCTGGGGCACGCCGCACGCCAAGCAGGCGAGTGGGTGGTGGGCATTCATCCATAGCCGTTTGCTGTCGTTCGGTATGGTTCTTGGGGTCGGCTTTCTGCTGCTCGTATCGCTGATTGCCAGCGCGATCCTGGCGGCATTCGGGGGCTGGCTTCAATCGCAGTTCGTAGGGTCGCAGTTCTCAGGGCTGCAGATCGTGCTGCCGCTTTTGGATGTGGTGGTGAGCTTCGCCATGACCGTGGTTCTGTTCGCGATGATCTACAAGTACGTCCCGCGCGAGGACATCGCGTGGCGTGACGTCTGGATAGGTGCGATCGTCACCGCATTTTTGTTCACGATCGGCAAGTTGCTGATCGGTCTTTATCTCGGCAGAAGCTCCTTCAACGGCGCGTACGGGGCGGCAGGCTCGCTCGTCGTGCTGCTGCTCTGGGTTTATTATTCCGCGCAGATCTTCCTGCTCGGCGCGGAATTCACCCGCGCTTTCGCTTATTCTCAGGGCTCGCGCACCGGCGCGCCAGGGACATTGCATGGCTCTACCCATTGAACAGTACGCCCTGATCGGCGACCTGCATACGGCGGCGCTGGTCGGCCTTGACGGTTCGATGGATTGGCTTTGCTTCCCACGGTTCGATTCCCCGGCATGCTTTGCGGCGCTTCTCGGTACGCCGGAGCACGGCCGCTGGCAGCTCGCGCCGACCGGAAAAGTGACCGCGGTGCGCCGTCGATATCGAGGCAATACGCTGATACTCGAGACCGAGTTCGACACGGAGGAAGGGAGCGTCCGGGTGACCGATTTCATGCCGCTGTCGGACCATCGGTGGGACGCAGTACGCATCGTCGACGGGCTTCGCGGCGAGGTGGCGCTACGGATGGAGCTCGTGGTGCGCTTTGACTACGGGAACATCGTGCCCTGGGTGCACAAGCTGGATGGCGTGCTGCTGATCACCGCGGGACCGGACACCCTCGAGCTCACGGGATCCGTTCCCGCGGAGGGCGAAGGCATGAAGACAGTGGCGACGTTCACCGTCAAAGCCGGCGAGCGCGAATGGTTCATGCTCAACTATCGAGCCTCCCATCTCGACATCATGCCCACGGTCGGCGCCGAGGAGGAGCTCGCGCGCACCGAGTCGCTTTGGAAGCGTTGGTCCGGACGCTGTAAGTTGCACGGCAACTGGGACGAGGCCGTCCTGCGCTCGCTGATCACGCTGAAGGCGCTGACGTACCATCCGACCGGGGGGATCATTGCAGCTCCCACCACATCGCTGCCCGAAATGCCCGGCGGGGTGCGCAATTGGGACTACCGCTATTGCTGGTTGCGCGATGCCACCTTCACTTTGAACGCGCTGCTGCTCTCAGGTTACGTGAAGGAGGCTACGGCGTGGCGGTCGTGGTTGCTTCGGGCGGTCGCCGGATCTCCCAAGGATCTGCAGATCCTCTATGGCGTGACCGGCGTTCGGCGGCTCGACGAATACGAGATCGACTGGTTGCCCGGATACCAGGGCGCCGTCCCGGTACGAATCGGAAACGCCGCCTCGCGGCAATTCCAACTCGACGTGTACGGCGAGGTCATGGACACCTTGCACCTGGCCCGGCTCAGCGGACTCGAGCCGGAGCCCGCCGCATGGAGCCTGCAGATGGCCCTGCTCGAGTTCCTGGAATCGCGCTGGAATCTCCCCGACGATGGGATCTGGGAGGTCCGTGGACCTCAAAAACACTTTACCCACTCGAAAATCATGGCATGGGTGGCGTTCGATCGCGTCATCAAGGATGCGGAGCGCGACGATCTCGAGGCGCCGGTCGAGCGGTGGAGTGAAATACGCGACCAGATTCACGCCGAGATCTGTGAACGCGGGTTCGACTCGCGCCGAAACACGTTCGTCCAATCGTACGAGTCCCCGCACCTGGATGCGAGCCTGCTGCTCATTCCCCAGGTGGGATTTCTTCCGCCGGACGATCCGCGGGTGCTAGGCACCATCGCAGCCATCGAACGGGAATTGCTCTTGGACGGATTGGTCCTGCGTTATTCGACGGAAACGGGGGTCGATGCGCTGCCGGCGGGGGAGGGGGCATTTCTGCCATGCTCGTTTTGGCTGGCCGATTGTTATGCGCTCACCGGGCGCCGCAAGGAAGCTGCGGAGCTGTTCGAGCGGCTGCTGTCCCTGCGCAATGACGTGGGACTGTTCGCGGAAGAGTACGATCCCCGGACACACCGCATGCTCGGCAACTTTCCGCAGGCCCTCACTCATATGGCGCTCGTGAATACCGCGCGCTTGCTGTCGATGCCGGAGCACGACGCCAAAACGGCGAGCGCCCGTGGCGAGCGTCCGACCACCGCGGCGATGCACAGCGTGGAGGGCGACACTGCCTTAGAGGCGGGAGGCGACGATGCGATGGCGCCCAAGACGGTGAAAGGACCGCCGGATTCGAAGGCCGAGGCGAAGGCGGAGCACGAAACTGAATCGAATTGAGAATCGTTATCGATTGATGCGAGTCGGAATTTTCTTGCAGACACGGACCGCCGGAACACGGAAAATAGGCCCCCCTTTTCACCGAATGAGTTCACCACGATGCAACACAAAATTTCCCGGCGAGCAATGGTCAAGCGCAGCCTGCTGGCGAGCGCGCTGGTTCCGGCACTCGGATTGATCGGCAACGCGGCCGAAGCCGATGCCATGACGCCGCTCGACCCGAGCGATCCGCAAGCGAAGGCATTAGGTTTCGTTTCCGACGCGAGCAAGGTCAATGCTGCGGCGAACCCCACCTTCAAGGCGGGTCAGAAGTGCGACACTTGCGCGCAGTTCCAAGGCAAGGCGGGCGATGCCACCGCCGGCTGCAATATCTTCGTCGGCCACAGCGTTCCCGCCGGTGGGTGGTGCAAGGTTTGGGCTCAAAAGCCCGCGTGATCTGTCCCTAGCTTCCCATCGGGGCATCGACAGGGATCACGGAACCGCCGGCCTGGGTGCGCCACACTCGACCCATGTGGCGACATCCGGCTGTCAAGGCGCTGTTCGCGGCTTATGTCGCGTGGGGCGCGTGGGACTGGTTACAGCACCGGACGGTCACACCGCCAGACGGCGTACGCGCGTCCGGCGATCCCATTCAGGTGGACGTACCCGACGGCGATCGCACGCGCATCGGAAAATGGACGCTCACCGTTCGCGCGCATTACCGAATAACCGCCCGGATACTCGGTCTCGAGCATTATCACTGGGATGCTTTGGCCGCGTTGGTGCCGGAAGATCTGGCCCTCGGCTGGGGATTGATGTCCGACAATAGCGTATTGAAGAGTGTGGACATCTCGCAATCCAATCGCTTTTATTATTGGCGCACGCCGGCAGGCGCCCCTCTTGCGCGCGAGGCCATCATCGGCCACAGCGCCAATACGCACGTCATTCCGGCCGACGCGTTCGTCGCGCGCCAGCTGGGCCGCCTGCGTCCCGGCGAAACCGTCATGCTGACCGGAGATTTGGTCGACGGTGTGCGCGATGACGGCGCTTTCATTCACACATCGCTGACCCGGACCGACACGGGTCCCGGGGCCTGCGAAGTCATGCTGGTGCGCGGCGTGGAGGTCGCCCGCTAGGGGGCGCGGCGCAGCATCGATTTGATGCCGCGAACGGCCTGACGAATGCGGCTCTCGTTCTCGATCAGCGCGAACCGAACGTAGCCGTCGCCGTAATCTCCGAACCCTATGCCGGGCGATACGGATACCTTGGCCTGCTCCAACAGCTGTTTGGAGAACTCGAGCGATCCCAGCGAGCGGTAGCGCTCGGGGATTCGCGCCCAGATGTACATCGACGCCTTTGGGATGTCGACCGGCCACCCGGCCTCGACCAGTCCCTTCACCAGTACGTCGCGCCGGCGTTGATACTGCTCGGCGATATCTCTCACGCACTGCTGGTCCCCCTCGAGTGCGGCGATCGCCGCCACTTGAAGCGGCGTGAACGTGCCGTAGTCGTGGTAGCTCTTGATGCGCGCCAGTGCGCTCACGAGCTCACGGTTCCCGACCATGAAACCGATCCGCCAACCGGCCATGTTGTAGCTCTTCGATAGTGTGAAGAATTCCACGGCAACTTCCTTGGCACCCGGCACTTGCATGATCGACGGTGCTTTCCACCCGTCGAACACAATGTCGGCATAGGCCAGGTCGTGCACCACGAGAATGCCATGCTGGCGCGCGAGCGCGATCACCCGCTCGAAGAACGGCAGGTCGACGCACTGGGCGGTGGGATTGGATGGAAATCCCAGAACCATCATTTTGGGCTTGGGGTAGCTGCCGCGGATCGCGCGTTCGAGCTCGCTGAAGAAATCGATGTCGGGTGCGATCGGCACCGACCGAATATCCGCACCGGCGATGACGGCACCGTAGATGTGGATGGGATAGCTCGGATCCGGGACCAGAACGGTATCTCCCCGATCGAGCGCGGCGAGCATGAGGTGCGCCAAGCCCTCCTTCGAGCCGATCGTGACCACGGCTTCGTGATCCGGGTCGATCGCTGCGCCGTAGCGTTTCTGGTACCAATGGGCAATGGCGTGCCGCAGTCGAGGAATGCCCTTTGACGTCGAATAGCCGTGCGTGTCCGGGCGCTGCGCGGCGTCGACGAGCTTCGCGACGATGTGCGCAGGCGTGGCACCATCGGGATTCCCCATGCTCAGGTCGATGATGTCCTCGCCGCGGCGCCGCGCCGCGAGTTTGAGTTCCGCGGTGACGTTGAATACATAGGGGGGCAGGCGATCGATGCGCGCGAAGCGCCGCTTGCCGACGGAAGACTCGGACATCCTGTGAGTGTAACGGGGGATCACTCCCCCGTATACACGACCTTTCCGCCGACCATGGTCATGGTCACGCGCGTCTTGCCGATGACCTCGGGGCTCACAGTGAAAATATCCTGTGAAAGGACCGCAAGATCCGCCAATTTGCCGCTCTCCAGGGTGCCGACGCGATCCTCGGCGCGCGCTGCGTAGGCCGATCCCTTGGTGTACGCGCGAACGGCATCCTCGACCTTGATGCGTTCATCGGGTACGTAGATGGCGCCCGTGGGCTTGGCTCCTCCCTGCGCAGCGCCGTCGACCGGCTGACCGGCGACGTTGGCGGTATTGTCCGATTTCCAGACCTGACGCGTCACGGTTTCTTGGATCGACACGAACGGATCGGGCGGCCA
>Ga0182024_10025532_pt1 | contig 10426 bp, 11 predicted proteins | sample P32metaG_FD_120480 | JGI IMG/M metagenome (GOLD analysis project Ga0182024, IMG submission 120480) | Permafrost microbial communities from Stordalen Mire, Sweden - P3-2 metaG (Illumina Assembly) | ecosystem: Environmental > Terrestrial > Soil > Wetlands > Permafrost | place: Sweden: Stordalen...
CCCAAGGCCGGCCCGATGGCGCGCCCGACATTGAAGCCGACGTTGTTGGCGGCCGTCGCGCCATCGAGATCCTGCTTGGACACAAGAAAGGGAATCGTCGTGCCCCAAGCGGGCGACGTGAGCGCGCCGCCGACGCCCAGCAAGAAAGTCGTCGCCAACAAAGCCGCGGGCGCGGCGAGGTCAATGAGACCAGGCCGGCGAAGATCACGGAAACGCCGAAAATGGCGACTTCGACCATTATGAGCAACCGTCGCGAGTCGATGACGTCCGCCAATGCGCCGGCCGGCAAAGTAAACAAGAACAGCGGCAGGCTGATCGCCACTTGGACCAAAGATACGGTGATCGGATCGGCGCTGAGGCCCGTTGTCAGCCAACCGGATGCGGTGTCGAACATCGCGGTGCCGACGTTCGACACGACGCTCGCGGTCCCTATGACTGTGAACGCCAGATAGCTGAAGGCCCCCCATCGGGACGGCGCAGGTTGGGTTGGAGCAGGGGAAGTCAGGCTGGCGCTCAAGCAAGTCTCCCTGGACGGCGAGTTGTGCAGATCCCTCCGGCGACCCGACCCCGGGAATCCGGGGCAATCCGACCGAATCGATCGGTCGGCGCCGCCGTAAGTGCAGCGGTTCGTGCTGCGGAAGCGGGATAGCGGGCTGTTTTGGGAGACGTTCCCGCCTCGCGGACAACCCCTCAAGTGAGCCTGGCGTCCGCTTTGGGCAATAACTCAATCTCGCAATCCTTCGGCGCCGAAGCGATCGCGCGATGAAAGTCCTTTATCAGTTTCAATCGTCCAGGGCCGCGGATCCGATCTTCCGCGCCGAGGCCTTGCATCCCTCCTATATATCGATAATTCTTGATATATGGATGATACGGAGGTCATCGCCGCCCTGGCGGCTCTCGCCCAATCGACCCGGCTCGAAACGTTCCGCCTGCTGTCAGCCGCGAGCCAGACGGGGTGGCCGCCGGCGATCTGGCGCGGCTTGTGTCGATTCCGCAAAACACGATGTCGACGCACCTGGCGATCTTGGCGCGCGCCGGCCTCGTCCGCGGCGAGCGCCGGAGCCGCTCGATCGTCTATCGCGCCGACCTGGAGAGGTTCCGCGAGGTGACGCTGTTTCTGCTCAAGGATTGCTGTGGCGGCCGCGCGGAACTGTGCGCCCCACTGATCGCCGACCTCACCCCTTGCTGCGCGCCCGAGGAGCCCGTCCATCGCTGACCGCGTCTTCAATGTCCTGTTTCTTTGCACCGGCAAAAGCGCGCGATCGATCCTCGCCGAAAGCATTCTGCGCAAGGACGGCGCAGGGCGCTTCCGCGCCTTGTTCGTGCTGGCGGCGCGCTACCTCAAGAACCGGATTTCCGTCTTCGCCAATCTGCCGCTCGAGAGCCTCGACAAGCGGTCGATCGCCGTGCGGGTGCGCGAGATAGGGGCCATGCCGGGCGTGTCGAAAGCCCGGCGGGAGGTCGCATGATGGACGTGATCATCTACCACAATCCCGCCTGCGAAACCTCGCGCAATACGCTCGCGATGATCCGCAACGCAGGCGTCGAGCCGCACATCGTCGAATATCTCAAATGTCCGCCGACGCGGTTGCTTCTGACGCAATTGTTCGATCGCGCGGGCCTGACCGTGCGCCAGATTCTGCGCGAGAACGGCACTCCTTTTCACGATCTCGGCCTCGCCGATCCCTCCCTCTCCGACGACGCGCTGCTCGACGCGATCGGCGCCCATCCGATCCTGATCAACCGACCGATCGTCGTCACGCCCAAAGGCGTTCGTCTGTGCCGGCCTTCCGAACAGGTGCTCGATCTCCTGCCGCCGCACCGCGACCAGTTCATCAAGGAGGATGGGGAGCGCGTGGTCGACGATCACGGCCGGCGCGTGGCCACGGCGTGACCTTTTCCCTGACCAGACGCGTCGCGGCCGAATGCCTCGGTACGGGGCTGCTGGTGGCGACGGTCGTCGGCTCCGGCATCATGGGCGAAAGGCTCGCGGGCGGAAACATCGCCCTCGCGCTGCTCGGCAACACCCTGCCGACGGGCGCGATCCTGGTCGTGCTGACCCTGGCGCTCGGGCCGATCTCCGGCGCGCATTTCAATCCGGCGGTGTCGCTGGTGATGGGTCTGCGCAAGGAACACTCGTGGCGGGAATTTCTTCCGTATGCCGCCGCGCAAATTGTCGGTGGCTGCGTCGGGACCCTCGTCGCGCATGGCATGTTCGAGCTGCCGCTGTTCGAACTCGCGGTCAAGGCGCGCACCGGGCCGGCGCAATGGTTCGCGGAATTCGTCGCGACCTTCGGCCTGATCGTCACCATTCTGGCCGTGTCTCGCTTCAAGGGAGAAGCGATTCCGGTCGCCATCGGGCTCTACATCACGGCCGCCTACTGGTTCACGGCGTCCACGTCGTTCGCCAACCCAGCCGTCACGATCGCGCGCGCGCTGACCGACAGCTTCGCGGGCATCGCGCCGGGCGACGTGCCGATGTTCATCGTCGCGCAACTGGTCGGCGCGCTGGCCGGCCTCGGCGTCATGATCTGGTTTTTCGCGGCGTCGGAAATCCCCGAGCGGCTGGCGGCTCCGCAGCGCGTCTGATGCTCCCATCGCGTAAACTCGCGCGCCGCCCCCTCGGACGTTCCGACCGATGCGATCGGCGCTTGCGAAAACCGGTGTCTTCGAGGGAAAGACCACAGGATGGCAACTGGCCGCGACACTCTCCGAGACGGGAACTGAATTTGATCGGCGCGACTGACGACGGCGGCGTTTCACTCAGGCCGGACGCGACGCAAGGCTCGCCGGCGGAAGTGTTTCGCGGCGAAGCGGCGCTGGTCGCGGGGCGGTTGCGCTTTCCGATATCCAGGCGCGGCGGTGTGACCGCCCTCGCCCTGTTCGCCGCGATCTTCGCGTTGCCGCAGGTCCTGGCGGGCGCCCATGGCTTTCAACGGATTCGGCTATTCGTCGCCTTCTATCGCTCGGGCGCGCTGGTCTTCGGCGGCGGCCATGTGGTGCTGCCGTTGCTCCAGGCTGAAGTGGTGGCGCCGGGCTGGGTGACGAACGAGGCGTTCCTGTCAGGTTACGGCCTCGCCCAGGCCGCGCCGGGGCCCCTCTTCGCGTTCGCCCCCTATCTCGGCGCGGTGATGGCGCCGCCGCCGAACGGCTTGGCGGCCGCGGCGATTGCGCTCGTCGCGATCTTTCTGCCGGATCTGTTGCTGGTCTATGGGATGCTGCCGTTCTGGGACGGGCTGCGTTCGCGTCCCGTCGCCCAAGCCGCCATGCGCGGCGCGAATGCGGCCGTCGTCGGCATTCTTGCGCTGGCGCTCTACGATCCGATCTGGACGAACGGCGTCCGCACGCCGCGCGACTTCGCGCTCGCGGCCGGCGGGTTCCTGCTTGTTGACGGTCTGGAAGGCTCCGTCGTCGGCCGTGGTCGTCTTGCTGGCCGTTGCCGGAACGCTGTTGGTCGGAACGCTGTTGGCCGCGATGCATGTCTCCTGATGTGGGCCAATTTCGATAATTGTAGAAATACAGCTTGACGGTCGGCAAGCGACGAACTATCACTATTTCGATGAAAATCGAACAAGCGGCGAAGCAGCTCGAAGCGCTCGGCAATCCGACCCGGCTCCAGGTCTATCGCGCGCTCGTCCGGGCCGGCGACGGCGGTCTGCCGGTCGGCCGCTTGCAGGAAAAGCTCGGGATCGCCGCCTCCACGCTTTCGCATCATCTGCATCGGTTGATCCTGACCGGGCTCGTCACCCAGGAGCGGCAGGTGACGACGCTGATCTGCCGCGCCAACTATCCCGCCATGGACGGCCTCGTCGGATTCCTGGTCGACGAGTGCTGCGTCGACGCCAAATGCGCGGCCACCGAAGGGGAAGCCGCGGCGTAAGGCCTCCCTCATTTTTGCCTTTAATTTCTATAATGCTGGAAGGATAGAACATGAAAATGCCCGTTCTCGATACGCTTCCCGTCGCGGTCATCGGCGGCGGCCCTGTCGGCCTGGCCGCGGCCGCGCATCTCGTCGCGCGCGGCGTGGCGGTGAAGCTGTACGAAGCCGGCCCCGCGATCGGCGCAAACTTGCGCGATTGGGGCCATGTCCGTCTTTTCACGCCCTGGCGCTACTGCCTGGACGCGGCGTCGACCGCGCTCCTCGCACGGCACGGCTGGCAAGCGCCTCCGCCCGACGCCTTTCCGACGGGGGCCGAACTGGTCGGCGACTATCTCGAACCGCTGGCACAAACGCCCGAGATGGCGGCCGTCATTGAAACCGATGCCCGCGTCACCGCGATCTCGCGTCATGGCGTCGACAAGGTCGTCAGCCGTGGGCGGGAAACGCGCCCCTTCGTCCTGGCGATCGAGTCGCGCGAGGGCGTCCGCCGCGACCTGGCGCGCGCGGTCGTCGACGCCTCCGGCACATGGTCGACGCCGAATCCGCTCGGGGCGAGCGGATTGCCCGCGATGGGCGAAGCGGAGTTTCGCGATCGGATCGCCTATGGCATTCCCGATATCCTCGGCCGCGATCGCAACCACTTTGCGGGCGTGACAACGCTTGTCGTCGGGTCGGGCCATTCGGCCGGCAACGCGTTGCTCGAACTTGCGCAGCTAGCGGAAAACGATCCGCGCACCTCGCTTCTTTGGGCCACGCGAAGCTCCAATCTCGCGCGGATTTTCAGCGGCGGCGATGCCGACCAGTTGCCGGCGCGCGGCGAACTCGGCGCGGACGTGCGGGCGCTAGTGGATAGCGGCCGTGTAGCGCTGCTGACGGGTTTCGCTGTCGTCGCACTCAAAGACAGTAGTGAAGGCGTCGTCATCGAGGGCGCTACGACCGATGGATTGCGCCGGATCGGGCCGATCGACCGCATCATCGCCGCCACGGGGCAGCGCCCGGACCTGTCGCTGACGCGCGAATTGCGGCTCGACCTCGATCCCTGGCTCGAAAGCGCCAAAGCTCTGGGCCCGCTGATCGATCCGAACCTGCACTCCTGCGGCTCGGCGCCGCCGCACGGCCATCGCGAACTGGCCCATCCCGAGCCCGGCTTCTACACGGTCGGCATCAAGAGCTATGGCCGCGCGCCGACCTTCCTGCTGCTGACCGGCTATGAGCAGGTCCGCTCCGTCGCCGCCGCGATCGCCGGCGACCTGACTGCCGCGGACGACGTGCGGCTGGTGCTGCCGGAAACCGGCGTCTGCTCGACGCGTCCCGTCGTTGCGGAGAATGAAGCTGCCGGCTGTTGTGGCGGGCCCGCGCCGGCGAAAGTCGATGCGAGCTGCGCCGACGCTGTGGCGAAGGACGAAGGAAAGGCCGGCGGCGGATGTCGCGCGGCGGCGTGAGTGGCTCCGCCGGTGACGTCCCGATTGTGAAGGCTCCGAGCCGCGCCCTGGTCATTTCGGGGCTCGGAATCACCCAGATCTTCGCTTGGGGGACGAGCTACTATCTTCCCGCCGTCCTCGCCGCGCCGATCGTCGCCGATACCGGTTGGTCGCTGGCCTGGGTGGTCGGCGGGCTGTCGCTCGGCCTGTTGACGGCCGGAATCGTCTCCCCCCGGGTCGGCCGCGCCATCGCGCAGCGCGGCGGACGGCCGGTGTTGGCCGCGAGCGCCGGCCTTCTCGCGGCCGGCCTCCTGGCTCTGGCCGCGGCGCATTCCGTGCCGACGTTTCTGATGGCCTGGCTTGTGATCGGGCTCGGGATGGGCGCGGGCCTGTACGATCCCGCCTTTGCGACCCTCGGTCGCCTCTACGGCGAGAGCGGACGCTCGGCGATCACCACGCTGACGTTGTTCGGCGGTTTCGCGAGCACGGTGTGCTGGCCTCTTTCCGCGTTCCTCGATGCGAGTCTCGGCTGGCGCGGCGCGTGTCTGGCGTATGCGGCCTTTCAGATCGTCGTGGCGCTGCCGATCTATTTGCTCCTGCTGCCGCGGGAGTCTCGCCGGCCGGCAACCACACGTTCGTCCGCGCTCGCGCCGGGCCGGACGGCGCCGCCTAGGGCAGGTATTTTTCTTCTGCTCGCCACGACCATTACGCTGGCTTCGGTGATTTCGACGGCGATGTCCGTGCATCTGCTGACGATATTGCAGGCCAAGGGATTCGCCCTCGCCGTGGTCGTGTCCCTCGGCGCCCTCGTTGGCCCGTCGCAAGTGACCGCCAGGGCGATCGAGATGGCGATCGCGCGCTATCACCATGCTATCTGGACGAAGCTCGCCGCTACTTCCTTGGTCACTGCGGGCCTAGCGGCGATGTGGTTTGGGGGACCCGTCGTTACGCTCGCGCTCGTTCTGTACGGCGCGGGTATCGGCCTGGAGAGCATCGCCAGAGGAACCCTGCCGCTCGCGATCTTCGGCCCGGAGCGCTACCCCATCGTCATGGGCCGCATCGCGATGCCGAGCCTGATCGCCCAGGCGGTCGCCCCGACGATCGGCGCGCTCCTGCTGAAATCGGGAGGACCGGACGGAGCGCTGGCGGCGTTCTTCGCCGTCGCCGCCTGCAACGCGCTTCTGGCGGCAGTCCTTTGCTTCTTTTTGCGATCGCCGCGAACGGGATCCGCGAAGATCGCGTAGACCTTTCGCATCGGCGCGACGATCGCACGGCGAAGGCATGCGTTGGCCCGAAGGCCGCACATGTCTCGTCGCGGCTTCCTTTTGCCGAGCCCTCGCGAAGCGCGGCGGATATCCGGCGCCTTCAAATGAATCTCGCCCTGATTATGTCGACGCGACTTGTTTCAACGAGATGACTCTCGGCTCGAACTCGCCCTTTGCCGACGACCGTGTTCGTCCGCGAGTTCCTGCCACAAGATCGCAAGATCCAAGTCGAACGATTGACGAACGGGGAAGTGACGAGGTGGCCGGGTTTCAAGCGTCGCGATCTGCTGGCAGGCCATGAACGTGGCTATCTCGACCACTGCGACGAGTCTTCGCGATGGCTTCCTTTCCGGGCCGCCCAGGCCTATAATTTCCCATGGTTCGCGACGTTTCGAACCCCATGAGGGAGGGCGGACGAGCATGTCGGATATCGCGCAAGCGCGCGCATCATTGCTCTTGCGGCTTCTAGAAGGGGATGGCCACGCCTCGCCCCGTGAGCGGCGCGCCGCCTTCAACGATATCGAGCTTGAACCACCGGTAAGCGGGCTTGTCGACAAAGTCGCAAAGGACGCAGACAGCGTAAGCGCCGACGATATCAAGGCGGCAATACAGTCGGGCTTCACCGAGGATCAGATATTCGAGCTGATAGTGTGCGCTGCCGTCGGCGAGGCCGACCGACAGCATAATGCCGCTCTCGCGGTCCTCGACGCCGCAACTGCCGGACCATGAAGATGCGTCTCGCGATCCTCGACAATGGCCATTCCTTCAGTACCAAGATGCTGTTCGCGATCATCCGAGCCGCTTCGCGCCACCCGACGCCCGAACCGCTTAAATTGATGAAATACCGGCCCGATTTCTTCGGCGCACCCATGCAGAAGCTCATGAACGAGGCGATGCGCGGACCCTCGGCATGGTCGGTCGCCGATCGTGAACTCATGGCAGCGTATATTTCGAAAGCGAACCGATGCGAATACTGCACGAAGGCCCACGCGGCCGTCGCCGCGCTGGCCTACCGCGATGACGCAAAGGCAACCGCGGTCCTCGTTGATCTTGAGTCTGCGCCGATCGAAGCGCCACTCCGCGCAACATTGCGGATGCTGGGCAAGCTGGCGGTAAACCAGACGATAAGCGCGGACGATGTACGCAGCGTTTTGGTCGCGGGCGCATCGCGCGAACAAGTCAGCGACGCGCTTGCGGTTTGCTTCGCGCTCAATGTTATCGATCGACTTGCGAACGCCTTCGCCTTTGCGGTTCCCGGTCGTGAGGCGTTCGCAGCGGGCGCGAAATTCCTGCTCTCGCGCGGCTATGGCTGAGCGCCGTCGGGAACGCCAAGCCGCCAGCCGAAACGGAAAACGCTAAACTGAAACGATTGGGTCGATCCCCACGGCGTCGCATGGGTGTGCCTGCGCGTTTCGACAAGCTCGAAGGCTTGGCCGAGGGCGTCGCCGAGGGCTTCGGCATCATAGCGCATGACCGCCAAGCCGCTGCATCGCTCCGGCCCGTCCGGCGCGAAGGTGGCGACGACGGCGTGACTTCCGGGCCGCAAAGCTTTTTTCATGCGAACGACATACGCGGCGCGGTCGCTTTCTTCGGTGAGAAAGTGGAAGGCGGCGCGGTCGTGCCAAATGTCATAGATTTCGGTCGGCTTCCAAAGCGTGGCATCCGCGACAATCCAGTTGACCTTTTCCGCCTGCGCTCCGAGGCGCGATTTGGCGGCCTTCAAGGCGGAACCCGACAAATCGAGCACGGTGAGGGCGCGAAAGCCCTTCGCCAACAAGCCGTCGACGAGGCGCGAAGCTCCGCCGCCGATATCGATGATCGCGGTTGCGGGCGTCGCCCCAACTGCCGCGATCAGCTCAAGGGAAGGGGCGGGGTTGTCTTGAAACCAGCTTACCTCGTTCTCACCTTTCGCGGTGTAAACACCCTCCCAATGGGCCTGACGGGTCCCCGTCTCCATAAGCATTTCCTCAAGCATTGTCAGGTCAATGTAACATGGTCGCTCCGCCCATACTCGGCAACAAATTTACATCGAGGCCGTCGGTGTTTGCGCCCGCAGCGCTACTGAGAGAAGCGCGGCGGCAAAAAGGTCTTGGCAACACAGACGTGCCACCCGTATGCATCCTCGATCCGGATGGCGATCTTGTGCGCCAGTTGCGCCAGCGTGGCGAGGCGAAGCCGTTCACCGACTGGCCCTGTTACCACACGGAACTCGATACATGCGAGCTTGGCGGGCAGTACGTCGGCATCATAGGCCGTGTCGTCGGCGCGTCCTTCGCTGTATTGGTCGCGGAAGAATTGTTCGCCTGCGGGTGCAAGCTGCTGGTGAGCCTAACCTCGGCGGGACGGATTACCCCCGCCGGAAGCCCGCCGTATTTCGTGGTGATCGATCGCGCGTTACGTGACGAGGGCACAAGCTATCACTACGCCCCGCCTTCCGAATTTGCGGAAGCTGATCCCGAATTGGTGAGGACGACGGCAGCGGCGTTGGCGGAGCTTGGTCCGCATAGCGTCGTGGGCGCGAGCTGGACGACGGACGCACCCTTTCGAGAAACGGCGGAGGCCATAGACGCTGCACGAAGCCGAGGGATTCTCGCTGTCGAGATGGAGGCCGCCGCATTGTACGCGTTTGCCGCGGCGGCGGGGGTTCGGGTGCTCTGCCTCGCTCATGTCACCAACACAATGGGACAGACCGGAAATGATTTCGAGAAAGGCGAAGCGGACGGAACGCGCGACGCCCTGGCCGTCCTTGGCGCTGTTATCAACGCCTTGCATGCGCCTCAATGCGAGCGAGGTTAGCAGGGTCTCTCGTCGCACGCCCGCGGACCGTGCTGATGAAGCGCATCGGTCCTCACCACGCGGGCGCAGGAGGCGGACTACTATCGGAGCCGTCTCGCCCGCTTTACGTCGCTGTCCCACCTGACGGCCGAGGTCACCCATAAATCTTGACGCGCCGGCATCGGCCTGGAGAGCATCGCCAGAGGCACGCTGCCGCTTGCAATCTTTGGCCCGGACCGTTACCCGGTCATCATGGGCCGGATCGCCATGCCCAGCCTGTTCGCCCAGGCAGCCGCGCCATCGATTGGCGCGGTCCTGCTCGAAACAGTCGGGCCGGCTGGGGCTCTGACGGTGTTTCTGGACTGCCGCCTGCAATGTGCTTCTTGCTTTTTGCCTGTTCCTGACGCCGTGGTCCTCGTCATTTGGAATTTCGCCCATGCGAAAACTTGATTTCGGCGCGGCGATCGAAACAGGAAAGGGCAGTTCGTGCGCGTTAATTGCGGTGAGGGAATAGCGATCCGCATCGGCGCGGCGCCGCGCATTGGCCGCGGCGAATGCGCTGGCGGCGCATCGGCCGGGGAGCGCATCGGCAACGACATCCGGGTGACGACAGCGGATATTTCTGGGCAACGAAACGAAGAACCCGAGCGGGCGAGGGACCGACATGAGACTTTTCCAATACGCCGCAGCGGCCTTCCTGTTCATAGGGGCTTCGGGCAGCCAACTCGGAGCCCAAGGCTCGTTGGAGGGCACGATCAAGGTGGAGAACCCGTGGTCGCGAGCGACCCCCGCCGGATCGAAGACCGGCGTGATCTATCTGACGCTCGTCAATGTGGGAACGACTGCGGACCGACTGCTCGGCGGGACGACGCCGGTCGCCGAGACGGTAATGTTCCATTCGAGCATCAACGACAACGGCATAATGAAGATGCGCGAGCTGGCGGCGATCGATCTCGCGCCGGGAGCAAAAGTCACGCTCAAGCCAAGCGGCACGCATGTCATGCTGGTCGGACTGAGGCAGCCGCTCAAGCAAGGCGGTTCCTTTCCGCACACTCTGGAATTTGAAAAGGCAGGCAAGGTCGACG
>Ga0182024_10025533_pt1 | contig 10426 bp, 10 predicted proteins | sample P32metaG_FD_120480 | JGI IMG/M metagenome (GOLD analysis project Ga0182024, IMG submission 120480) | Permafrost microbial communities from Stordalen Mire, Sweden - P3-2 metaG (Illumina Assembly) | ecosystem: Environmental > Terrestrial > Soil > Wetlands > Permafrost | place: Sweden: Stordalen...
GCACGCGCGTCCGGTCTTTCACGGGTGCTGGCCTCCCACGGTCGCGACGAGCGGGCGGCTCGCATACGGCTGCGCGGGACCCTCGGTGCCGGCCTGCTGCTGCTGGCGCGCCGCTTTCTTGTCGTAATACAACTTCACCACGTCACGCACCACCGGGCCCGCAGCCTCGCCGCCGTGTTCCAGCGTGTCTTGCACGATCGCGGCAACCACAATTTCCGGATTGCGCCGCGGCGCGAAGCCTACGAACCAGCCATCCATCTTCTTCGTGCCCAGGCGATTCGCCGCGTCGTAGCTCATCAGCTGCGCGGTGCCAGACTTTCCGCAAAAATCCACGTTCTGCAGCCGCAAATGATAGCCGGTGCCGCCGCCCTCGTTCACCACGCCGTAAAGTCCCTGCGTCACCGTTTCGACGGTGCTGTCGGAAAGCTGGAAGTGCTCGGTCTTCATGTTCGTCGCATTCTTCAGGAAGTGCGGCTGCACCAGCGTGCCGCCGCTCGCTACCGCCGCAGCCATGCGCGCTAACTGGATCGGCGTCACCGTTACCGCACCCTGTCCCACGGCTACGGAGATCGTTTCACCGGCATACCATTTGTGGTGATAAACGCGTTCGACCCACGCTTCCGAAGGCATCAGTCCGGGTTCTTCGCTGGGCAAATCAACACCAGTGCGCCTGCCGAAACCGAGTCCCGAGCCGTAGTAGGAGATGGTGTCAATGCCAAGCTGCTTGCCTACGTTGTAGAAAAATACGTCGCAGGAATCCACGATCGCCTGATGCAGGCCCACGGTTCCATGTCCCTGTGGACGCCAGCAATGAAACTCGCGGCCGTAAAAGTTCGCGTGGCCGGGGCAGTACGCGGTGAAGCTAGCGGGAATCGCCTTCGATTCGAGCATCGCCGCCGCCATCACAATCTTGAAAACGGAGCCCGGAGCAAGCTGCGCCTGAATCGCGCGATTCAGCAACGGCGTGCGCTTATCGGTATTCAACTTCTGCCATTCGTCCTGCGGAATGCGCACCGCAAAATCGTTGGGGTTGAAGGTGGGCCTGCTGACCATCGCCAGGATTTCACCGGTGCGCGCATCCATGGCCACCACCGCGCCCTCTTTGCCCACCATGTCCGCTTCCGCGACCGCTTGCAAGTCGTAATCAATCGTAAGTTGTATCGGCTTGCCGGGAATGGATTCGATGTCGTCGAGCGTGCGCACCACTTTGCCGACGCTATTCACCACCACGCGCCGCATGCCATCGGTGCCCTCGAGCTGGTCGTTGTATTCGCGCTCCAGGCCCGCTTTTCCAACGATGTCGCCGGGGCGATAATGCCCGTCGCTATCCTCTAATTGTTGTGCGGAAACTTCGCCGACGTAACCGACCGCGTTGGCCAGCATTTCATCATGCTGATAGCGGCGGCGCTGCACCATCAGCAGTTCCAGCAGCGGCAAATCGGCGCGGTGCGATTCCACGAATGCAATGTCCGCCTGTGTTGCCGCGGGCTTGATCACCACCGGCTGAAATTTCGGCTCGTTCTTGGCAATGTCCAGCGCCTGTTGCAAATCTTCGTGGCTGATCCCCAGCCCCTCTTCAATTTGCGGAAGGCTTTTCCCCAGCGACTTGGGATCATCGCGCAACAGCAAAATGCTGAACGAAGGATAGCTGTCCACCAGCACGCGACCTTCGCGATCCAGCATCGGGCCGCGCGGAGCAATGATGGGAATCGAGCGCGTGCGGTTGCGGTCCGCCAGGTCCGCAAAATGCCCGGACTGAACCACTTGCAGCTTCCAGAATCCGACCATCAGGAGTACCACAAAAATCACCGACAGGTAGGAAACCAGCGCAAGCCTGCCCTGGGGGATTTTCTGGTCGTTAACATTCCACGATGGCAAGGAAATTCCTGCTCCCGCGCGGGGTCCTGCTCGGCCCAGGTGCGCTTACATGCTTCGAATGCGCAATCAATTCGAAGTGTTAACTACGCTATCACCCGCGGCGCAGCGCCCGCAAGTTGCGCATGTCCATTCGGTCAACTGGCCATACGGATGGGTTTCGTCTTTGCCTCGCACACGCCGCTGCCTTGCTCGCGCCGTTGACGTGGCCTTTGAATTTGCCTTTGTAGCGGCCGCCTGTCTTTCAGGCGGGCGTAGTTGAACTTGTCTTTGAATTTGCCTTTGAACTTCCATCACGCCGTCGCGTCTGACGCCGCAGGGAGGCCCTTCGACCGCCGGCACAGCGCATTCGATCCACACGCGATACGTTTAACTTGGATTAGGGTAAAATCCACGCCGATGAAACGCAAACTCTGGTTCACGGCGGCGATTCTACTGGCGCTTGCAGCGACAACGATTTTATTGTCGGGACATTTGCGCGCCGTCCACGCCGGTTCGGATTACATGGTCCTCACCGTAAAAGACTTTGAGTCGGGCATCTCCTATCGCGCGGTGCAGTCCCACGCGCCCATCGGCCTGCTCACGAATCCCTGCTCGTATGCCGATAATTTCGTGCCCACAATCGATTGGAACGACGGTACAGGCGAGCACAAACCAGACATCAACGCCGAAACAAAAATGTTCTACAGCAAAGTTCCCGTCATACCGAACGGCGATTATCTGTTTTGGGACGACACTCACGTTGCCGCCGATCCCGGCCCGCAAATCGTCGTCACCAAATTGCTCGTCCATTGCCTGGGCGACCCGCCGGGAGATCGCGCTTACGTCACGCGAAATTTCGTCAACGTATACGCGCGCATTCCCTTGAATCAGGCGGAATGCACCAAAAATGGCAAGAGCGTGGACACAGTGAAAGGCCACGACACCGTGGACCTGACGCTTACGCTCGATGCTCCAGCGCCCGCGTCTGGCACTTGGGTGAAACTGGAAACCACGCCACCAGGTGTTTTGAATAACCTGCCCCCGTACTTTCGCATTCCAGCGCGCCAGACTCAGGCCACCATCTGCGACATGGAAGTGCGCAAGCCCACCTCAGATGCGATTTTAATCGTGACAGCTTCCACGGTGGGGCGTCCGCGACAAACGCAGCAACTGACAATCGTTCCTTGAACGATAGCGACACGAAATAGCGGAGGAACTAATTAGGAACCCTTGCGCAAGCGATCCAACAACGCGAACAGCGGCACGGCGAACGCCGCGGTGACCAGCGAATCGAGGAACAGCCGCAGCGTGAATAGCGGCGCCGAATGATTCAACAGCACGCGCTGCGTGATCGCTAGCACGATCTGGTGAAAATGGAAGAGAAAGAAAACCAGTCCGAAGCGGCTTAGCGGGTGTTCAGTGTCAACGCGCCCGCCAACCGAAGACGCCAGATAGCCCACCATGGTTTTGGCGATCCCATACATCCCGATCGGATTGTCATGGCTCAGCGCGTCCTGCAGAATCCCGATCGTGCCTCCCAGGAATAATCCCGTCACCGGATTTCTGCGGCTTACGCCAAAATAAATCGTGACCAATAGCGGCAGGTCAATCAGCTCCGACCATCGCCCGTATTTGTGCAGGAACGCCTGGAACACCAGGGCCAGCAGGCACACGGCGAGAACCGCCCCGCCGTAGAATTTGTGTACTTCCACATTGGGGTCCGATCGCTCGCCGACATTTAGCATGTACGCCATCTCATTGCGGAGCTGCAGAAGGATTCGCCGCCGCCGTTTTCGCGGGCGTCGCCCCGTGCGTTGTTTCGCCCCCAGGCCCGGCATTGGCGGCAGCCGCGGCTGCGGGAGCCTCCGGCTTCTTGAACACTACTTCCTGCTGCGACAGCAGCACCAGCACCTCTTCCAGCCGGTCCAGCCGCGCGCTGGGCTGCACACGAATCACCTGGAACGGGTTTCCCGGCTTAGCGCTCTCCACTGTCCCGATCGGAAAATCCTTTGGGAAGATCCGATCCTCGCCGGACGTGACGATCGCGTCGCCAACCTGCACTTTTTCGTCGTTCACCACGTAGTCCATGCGCGGCTCGGGATCTCCGCTTCCCCTCACCACTCCGTGCGTCCGCGTCGCGCTGAATAGCGCCCCCACTCCGCTGTCTTTATCATTAATCAACAGCACCTGCGCGGTGTTGGGCAGCACTTCCACGATTTTGCCGACGATCCCATCCGGCGTCACCACGCCCATATTCATCCGCAAACGATCGTGCTCACCGCGATTGATGAACAGCGTGTGCGAAGTGGGATCCGCGCTGGACCCGATCACCTGCGCCGCCAGCATGGACGCTTCGGCGTGCGCGTTGCGGAAATTCAGCACCGTGCTCAGGCGCTGGGCTTGGGCAGCCTGGCTTTCCAGCTCGCGATTGCGCAAGCGCAGCTGGTCCAACTCGATGCGCATGCGCTCATTTTCAGCGCGCGCGTTACGCAGCCCCACGTACCCGCCCCACGCCCCGCCCACTTTGGAGAAGCTCCACGTGCCGGCACGCTCCAGCGGTGTCACCAGCGCCACCGCCCAGTAGCGTATCAGGCGCACGTCGTGCTCGCCCTTGACCTGAAACGCGAGCAGCATTACCTGCGCCACCACCACGATAACCAGCAACGCAAGCGGGCGATGTCGGGAATAAGTGTCAATCATGTTCTCTGCGCTCTAAATGGTACGAAGCTATTTTTTTCTGCCAACCGTGAAGACGCGAGCCCGCCGCCGGCTACCTTGGAATGCAATTACGTTCAACGAAGCGCTTCAGTCAATCGAGACGAGCCGCAGCAGCCGGAAATCGCTGAGCATCTTCCCGGTGCCCAGCACCACCGACGCCAGTGGATCGTCCGCGATGGAAACAGGCAATCCGGTTTCCTCGCGAATGCGCTTATCCAGATTCTTAATGAGCGCGCCGCCACCAGTCAGCACAATCCCGCGGTCGCTGATGTCCGCGGAAAGTTCCGGCGGCGTGCGTTCCAGCGCCACGCGAATGGCGTTCAAAATCGTCGAGATGCACTCGGAAAGCGCCTCGCGAATTTCGCTGTCATCAATCGTCACGGTCCGCGGCACGCCTTCAATCAGGTTGCGCCCTTTCACTTCCAGCGTCAGCGGTTTTTCCAGCGGATAAGCCGAGCCAATCTCGATCTTGATTTGTTCCGCGGTGCGTTCGCCCACCAGCAGGTTGTATTTCCGCTTCAGGTAGTGCATCACGGCTTCATCCATTTCATTTCCGGCCACGCGCACCGAACGCGAATAGACGATCCCGCTCATCGAAATCACCGCAATGTCCGTGGTGCCGCCGCCGATATCCACCACCATGTTGCCCGAAGGCTCTTCGATCGGTAGCCCCGCGCCGATGGCCGCGGCCATGGCCTGCTCCACCAGATAAACTTCACTCGCGCGCGCGCGATACGCCGAATCCTGCACCGCGCGTTTTTCCACCGGCGTGATTTCGCTGGGCACGCCGATTACGATGCGCGGATGCACCAGCACGCGCCGGTTGTGCGCTTTCTGAATGAAGTAGGTGAGCATCTTCTCCGTCACCTTGAAATCCGCGATCACGCCGTCCTTCATCGGCTTGATGGCCACCACGTTGCCAGGCGTGCGGCCTAGCATTTCCTTCGCTTCACGGCCCACCGCCACTACTTCGCCGCTGTTCTTATTGATGGCTACGATGGAAGGCTCGTTCACCACGATGCCCTTGCCCCGCGCGAATACCAGCGTATTGGCGGTGCCCAGATCGATAGCCAGGTCCGATGAGAACAGGCTGAAAACCGACCGCATGTTGTAGCTGCTTTTCGTCACGTCTTGCTTCCCCCAGAATCCACTTGAGCGCCGTTGCGGCGACGAGTTATTTTGCCGGTCTTCGATTCGTGCTGCGCATGCCCTCGGTACACGCCCTATGCTTAAGGAATCACCACTTCGACGCGCTTCGTTGCAGTTCCGCCGCGCCGGTTCTGCCCGGTGAGAATGATTTCATGGCTGCCTTTGGTCATCGCCTGCAGAAAATGGCGGAAATGTCCGTCCCCCTGAATGCTGGCCACTTGCTCCCCATTAATGATCAGCGCGGCCCCCGGTTCGGTTCGGCCAATCACTTCGACCACGTTGCCATTCAGCTCGGTGGAATCCACTTCCAGCAGCATCTCCTGCTCTTTTCCATGCACCACCAGAATAAACTTGAACGGATCGCTCACGTCGCTGGTCTTGTTGTCCGCGTCAATCGCCCGCACGCGCCAGAAATAATCGCCGGGATCGAGTCCCGTGATCTCCACGTTTTCAGTCGAAATTTTCTTGTCCATCACCACGTGATTGAATGCCGCCGTGGTGCTGATCTGAAATTCATACGATTTCGCCGTTGCCACCGCATTCCACGCGAAATGCACCGGATCGCGCTTGGGATCATTCACCGTGATGGGCTGCAAGTTCAGCGGCTGCACCAATTCCGGCGGAGCCAGCACTTGTGACTTCGTCATCTGGCCGCCCGTAGGGAACGTCACTTTCTCGAACTGGCCGATATCCATATGTTCACTGCCGCGATTCAGTTCCGCGCTACCGGAAGCAACCGTGATCTCCTGCTGCTTGGTTTCCGGATCGCTGCGCACCGCCGCGCGCGTATTCGCCTGCAACGACGCCACCGCATTCTCGAACGAAACCTCGGCCTTCGATCCCGGAACTTCCCACGTTCCAGTTGCCAAATCCACTTGACCGGAAGAGATGTGCACGCCCACCGACGACGCGCGATCGTGTTCCACGAGATTTTCTTCCACGGTGACGAGCGTATCGCCCTTTACCGTGTACTGCGTTCCGTCGGCGAAGGCGATACGCGCCACTCCCTCCGGACCGGTTTGCACCAGGTCCCCCTTATCCAGCGTCAATTGGTAGTCGGCGCTCGCCCATGTTACTGAGTTTACTTTCTTCACCTGCACCTTGCCGTCCAGGTTGACGAACCGCGCCTGCCTCGCGCTGATCGTCGCCACCCCCGATTCAGGGCGAGCAATTGTGTCCGAAATGTGCCGGGCCAGGCTGGCGGTTGCTTCCGGGAAAACCAGGTAGGTCGCTGAACCGATGATGGCGGCAATCACAATCACGTACAGCGCCACGGTCTTGTAAGTGACTGTGTGCCAATACACCTCGACGCGCGATATTTTCGGTTTCGCCGGCGTCGTTAGTTTGCTGTCACTCATGTTATTTTTGGGGCTAATCTAGAAATCTAGCACACGGGTATAGGCCATACAACTCGGCGGGGAAACAGTTGCGAAACTGCTACCCCCCTGTGATTCCAATCGGTTAACGGCGGATAGGCGTTGGTAAAACGCCTACAGTCCTGGTACTACGGTTGCGCCATTTTGGAGGTTGACCCCAGCCCCGCAATTTAGCGAGACTAAGACGTTCGGGGCGGCTCCTTCCTTGTCCTTGCACCCCGCTGCGAACAGGTTTCATGGCGCTCTCTCCAAGACTGAGAAGACCACTGCCATGCGAGGAATTTAACTATGAATGAAATGATCGGCGAACTTCTGCCACCTATGCGTTTGATGTTGACGCCAGGTCCTTCCAATATGGACGCGCGCGTGTACCGCGCCCTCAGTACTCCTCTCGTGGGCCACATGGATCCCTGGTTCATCGAAATGATGGGCGACGTGCAGGCCTTGTTGCGCCGTGTTTTCCAAACGCAGAATCGCATCACCTTTCCGATTTCAGCGTCCGGTTCGGGCGGCATCGAAGCGGCCGTGCTGAATCCGCTCGAAGAAGGCGACGAGTGCATCGTCTGCAGCAACGGATGGTTTTCCGAACGCATGGCCGTGATCGCCGAACGCAGCCCGTCCGTAAAAGTGATTCGCGTCGAGGCGCCCTACGGCAGCACCGTGGACCCGGAAGATGTGCGCCGCGCGGGCAAAGGCAAGAAAATCAAATTCGTCGGCTTGGCGCATGGCGAAACCTCCAGCGGCGTGGCGCAGCGGCTCGCCGATTTCCGCAAAGTGGCGGACGAGCTCGGCGCTCTACTCGTCGTGGACGCAGTGGCCACTCTCGCGGGCATGCCACTCGACGTTGACCGCGAAAAAATTGACATCTGCTTCAGCGGTTCGCAAAAGGCGATCAGCGCACCCCCAGGCATGTCGCCCATCACGGTAAACACGCGTGTGGAAGAATTGATGCGCGCGCGCAAAACTCCCGTGGGCAGCTGGTATTTCGATTTCACGCCGATCATGACCATGTGGGGCGGCGAACGCACTTATCATCACACTCCGCCGATCTCCCTGATTTACGGCATGCGCGAAGCCTTGCGCCTGGTGCTCGAGGAGGGCCTCGAAGCGCGCTGGGAACGCCATCGCAACAATCAACAGGCGCTGGTGGCCGGCCTCGAAGCCATGGGTCTGGAAATGCTCGTCCCCAATCCTGCCGATCGCCTGATCACCGTGACGAGCGTGAAAATTCCCGCAGGAATTGACGACCGCAAAGTGCGCCTGCAATTACTCGACGAATTCAATATCGAAATCGCCGGCGGCTTCGGTCCAGTGAAAGGAAAAATCTGGCGCGTGGGATTAATGGGCTATTCCAGCCAGAATACCAACGTGCTGCTGTTCCTCGCCGCGTTCGAAAAAGTGTTGCTGGACCACGGAATGCGCGTCCCGGCCGGGGCTGGAGTGGCCGCCGCGATTCGCAGTTATCAGCAAGCAGGGCAGAATGCGGTAGCAGGCGCAAGAAAGTAATCACGGCGCGGTGATTCGCGCTCGCAAGCGAAATGCACTGGGGGGAAGTTTATGGCCAAGTCCGAAGTGGCGTGGATTCCGAACCTCGGCGCGATGAGCGATTTCATCGGCGCGTTCGACGTGCCCTCGAAAGTAACGGACTACGTCTACCGTTGCCGTTTCTCGCATTGCTGGAATGGCATTGCCACTCGCCACGCCGATACCATGGATTGCAAATTCTTCGTGGACGGCCGGGGCGTCGTGCTCGGCCTCGCGCATCCCGGTTTCGTCGAATTTCAAGGCCGCACCGGACGCGACCTCAGCGATCGCGAAGCCAGTTACGTTGGCGCCGAATATCTCCGCGAGCGCCTCGAGCAGGAAGACGAACACTCTCTCTACGACGTTTCCACCTCCGACGTCACCCGCATCATCCAGAAGCTCGGCATCCGCTGAGCTGGCCGGAATCCGCGGCTACTGTTTCGCTGGCGCCGTGAAATCTTTTTTCGCGAGCGACCGAATGTAGATCACCACATTCCAAATTTCCTCAGGCTTGCTGCGATCGCCCTCGCCAGTCATCTCGCCTTTTCCATTTTTGATGATGTAGAACAGGTCTCCGTCGGTCAAGTCCTTCAGCGACGCCGGATCGCGATAATCGGCCAGCTTCAATTTCATGTCCGCCGCAAGGTCACCTTTGCCGTCGCCGTCCTTCCCATGGCACATCGCGCAGTCAAAACCGTAAGTTTTCTTTCCCGCCGCGAGCGCCGCCGCTGTGGGCTTCACAGGATTGGGGAGTTTCGAGGCCTCGGGTGGGATCTTATATTCAGCCGCGGCGCCCGCCGCCGGAGCTTTCTGCTCTTGTCGAGCGGAAACTGCGCAGCATAACAGCACCAGAGCCGCGACAACGCGAACGGCTATCCGCATAGGGCCTCCACAATGCACGCACATGAAATGGGTGAAGGCGCATTTTACTCCCGAGCCGCGAATCCGATGCAAAAATTCTTCGCGCGGTTCCCATCGTGCGCTCAGGCGTCGGAGAGCGACTCGCCGAAACCCGGCTCTTCATTCTTCAGTTCGCCGGCTTCCAGTATCTCCCCGCAATCCAGGCACTCCACATACTGCTCATCTTCATCCTTGGCGATGAGTTGCGTTCGCTTGTGCCGGCAGGCAGGATCGGGTGTTAACATGCTCGTTCCACAAAATCTCCGCGCATTATATCACTTGCGAGTTGCGCAAGTGGGCGCCCGTGGCAGTTGACAAACGCCCCGATTGAATCTATCAGTCTCCTGGCGGGCCGGTGAAAAGAGAGATCCTTTGAGCGCAGAACAAACCACGCAGAAACGCCTGGGCACGGTGCTTTTTTACGGCATCGTCGCGATCCTGGCGTACTTCGTGTTCCTGGTCTTCCAGCCTTTTCTGCCTGCGTTGGCGTGGGCCATCGTTATCGTAGTCGTTTCCTACCCGGCCTACCTGCGGCTCGCGCGGCGCTTCCAGCCCACGCCAGCCGCCTTGATCTGCACAATCGGAATCACGGTGATCCTCATTGTCCCGGCGCTGCTGGGCATGGCCGCGTTCGTGCACCAGGGTGTGCAGGCCGTGCAGACCCTGCAGCTGCAAATCCAGAACGGGCATTTCGATTGGATGAACCGCGCGTGGCTCGATTTGCAATCGCGCTTTCCCGATAACGACGCCACCAGCCTCGCAACACTCCTCAGCCGATACGCCGATCAGGCCGCAGCCTACATCGCCGCGCGCCTCGGCACACTCTTGAGAAATACCGCGCTGTTTCTCTTTCATCTCAGCGTCACCATGCTCGCCATGTTTTATCTCTATCGCGATGGCCC
>Ga0182024_10025534_pt1 | contig 10425 bp, 15 predicted proteins | sample P32metaG_FD_120480 | JGI IMG/M metagenome (GOLD analysis project Ga0182024, IMG submission 120480) | Permafrost microbial communities from Stordalen Mire, Sweden - P3-2 metaG (Illumina Assembly) | ecosystem: Environmental > Terrestrial > Soil > Wetlands > Permafrost | place: Sweden: Stordalen...
CAATGCTACCCTGATACTAGAAATGCCTGGGATGGGTCCCATTGTGCCAGTCACGATATCTCCAGACGACATCATTATGGATCTTGTCGTGGAAGACGTAATAGCTGTCCCGGACGAAACGCCAGGACACCCTCATGAGATTTCGACAGAGGAGTTGGATACAGAATGTCTGTTCCTATGGAATATGGGAACTAATAATAGTTCTGGATGTTCGACGACGGAATTTTTGGAATTCTTGGTTACGATATCGGTATCGCAAACAATCCCAGCAGGGACTATACACGACGACGAACGTGGGCAGCGACTGGTCTGATTTACTGTCATTTGTAAGACCTATCAGGGATGTCGCTGATCTCAGTTGATGGAAAGTCGACCGTTGGAAATCACGGAGGATGACCACGATAAGGGCATGGATCTCCAAGGTTTGTCGTGGGGAATAGGCGATATCCCTGTGAAAGAAGACTTCCGAGAGAAACGGTTCATCACCTCCCTATCTCCCAAATCTGACAGTAGGGTCAAAGATTATGGATCATTAATAGTCAAACCACCACCTCAACCAGCATCTGTTAATCCCGTATATCACCCGATGCGAGGTCTAGCTAATTCAAGGCCCACGACCCTTCTCGAATTCACAACTTCTACAAATTCCGCTACACGAATCTTACCCATCGATGCAGTCTACATCACTTTCAACTACGCTACCTCCTCTCCGCAACCTCCAAAAACGATCTCTATTACATCCACGACAACAGTCTCCGTCGCTGGGATAGTATGGCCCGAACCAGTGATTTAATCTACAACTTCAAACAATCCCGCCAAGCCCCCTGGAAAGGCTGGATGCCCTCCACCCTCTCCTGCAAAAACGGGATCGCCGCCGTAGGAGGGTATTCCGGGGAATACGCCCTTATCCCACTGACCACACGATCCACTTCCTCCGTGCGAATGGGATCTCTAGCACACAGCCAATTCATCACCAATCATGTCGACATCATTCAACCGAGACAAGGTGGAGTACGAGTCATCTGGGCAAATAACGATTCAGCCATACGGCAGCAGGATGTTGAGACGGGGACGTTTGTGCAGACTCATTCGCTAGGTTGGCCTGTTAATGCTACTTCCACGAGTCCTGATGGACGGATACGCGCTGCGGTCGGGGATGCGAAGGAGGTGGTCTTGATGGATGCTCAACGGGGGGAAGTCATTAAAACTTTATGGGGTCATAATCATTGGAGTTTTGCCGTGGATTGGAGAAATGATGGATACACCTTTGTCACCGGAAACCAAGATATGTCCGCGAGGTACAACCCCCCCGGTCCAACATCACGATCTTTAATGAATGGTTCTGACGTGTAGATTATGGGACGCGCGAAAGATGTCAGAGTCATTTTTGACGTTACCCGCGAAAATGGGTGCAATCCGATCCGTCCATTTCTCGCCCGATGGGAAGTACCTCGCGGTCGCCGAGCCAGCCGACTACGTCCACGTCTACGACGCCTCAACGGGTCTCTACGAAGACAAACAAACCCTCGAATTCATCGGCGAGACCGCGGGAGTAAGTTTCGATCCCACGGGGGATAGTCTCTTCATTGGCAACGCCGACGATCTTGTCGGAAGTATCTACGAATTCATTCGAGTTCGCGGAAAAGAGTCCCCACAGTCATGGGAAGACCTTGTCCTATGATCACAGCCTCGCTTTGACGGATCCGCGCCCACTTCCCCGAATAATGGGATGGTGTCGGGCGGCATGTTAAAGCGAGTGATACCTTCAGGGCGATCGATCTATTTGGGGGTATGAGGCGGATGACGTGTATGTGTGCGATGACGCGGTGGATTGGAGGAATTGTATAATTTTTCGTGTCAGAGAGAGTTTGTTTCTTGGACATTGTACGGGGAAGCACCCCTTTTGGAATATACATAGTAGTAGTAGTATACTCGGTTTGATTACGCCGGTGGAGTTCGTTTGTTTTGTTTTGGCATTTTGGGGGAGCGAGGTGGATTAACATCAATCAATCACTTGCATTAGTTACCTGTGTCACACATAGCTTTAACACGTCGGAGCTGTATGGCTTGTTTGTATTCCTCTTTGCTCATTGTTCTTGCGAAGGCGAAATCGAGGTTTCAAGAAACTATAATGATGAGGGCTTCTGTGTAGGTAGGGAAGCAAGATTGAAATAGATACCGCCTCTATCTGTGATAGAAGGAATTCATAAACGCAACAGCTCCATGGATGATGGGTGAGTGTTAATGACCCTTCTTCTGCATGTAGATCAAGACATCGCTGCATCTAAAGGCTTCCAGGGGAAGAACGATTGGGAACCCGGGACCAATGGTAGCGATTTAGTATGTGTGTGCTGATATTCGTCGGCTGTTCTGGCCTGACCCTTTAATTAAGGGGCTCTCTGGTTCTCAGTTTCTGTTTGATTGGTCGCCCGATCCCCGGCGGCTGGCGGAATTTTGGGGGTTTCGAAACTTTTGGTAGCCTGGGAGATTTGACCAAATTGAAAGGCACAAAAAAGGGGTCGGTGCACGCTTGGTATTATTGCACAAGGCAAACAGCATCCGTTTCTCACTGGGCTTCTTTAATGACGGGCACAGGCCGTTTTCTGGCTTATTAACTCTGCATTCTGTCAACGGCTCCTGATGGCTTTGATTGGTATTAGCTGGCGTGCTTCTAAGATTAGGCTGCCATGTCCACGCACATTAGTCGATATTAGGGAAATTTTGCTGTTGATTACTACCGACGCTCCGTGTTTCTGCATACCTTCTCGTGCTTACGCCCCTCCCTTCCTTTAACGACATCCTCGTCCTTGAGCTACTCACCCAAGTCTGTCTTTTATTTTATATTCTTGCATTTGTATCGTCAACAGTGTTCGACATTAGTTTTTGGAATAACTGCAACGAGCTCCGAGAGTATCTGGTAGATCAGGGGCACAAATGAGGGTCCGGAAATCGGTGGGAATACTGCTGGCCTCGATCCTTTCAGCCGCGAATGTTCAGGCTCATCGTTGTAAGCTGCCGACCGAGTCAATCACTGATCTACAGATGCATACAATCCACATCTCGTCCACAAGAGGGCGACAGATACCTGTGCTTGCGTCGTGAGAACAACGACAACATGGGTCCCTTATGACCCTTCCGAATGGTCGACTCCCTCGTCAACCACGACCACGACAGTGCATCAGACAGCTTGGGTACTAGTCGAGGAAGATGCAACGACAACTATTACGACAACTGTTACGGGCGATACGCGAACAACGCCAACACCAACTGCGTCGGCTAACAACTTGGATAAGCGTGGAAACATCGCAAACATGATATACGCCAAGATTTCGGAAGCAGAATCTTCAATCTTGGACGAGGCAACTACAACCGCGTTTGCTAACATCGCAGACGTCGCAAAGGCTTGTTCATGTTACGAGACTGTACTCACTACTTGGGTTCCTTATACGCCAAACCAATTTGTCCTTGGAACACCAGCAAATGGAACAACTACCCAATCTAGTTATTCGCACAAAATCAAAGCAAAAACCAGTAGTACTTCCACCAGTAGCTCTAGCAGCTCTCGGACATCCTCTTCGTCTTCGTCCACCTCTTCGTCGTCTTCTTCATCTTCGTCTTCAAGCACTACCACATCCTCGAGCTCTTCGAGTCCATCCCCTGTTGCAGATGCTCTTAAGGTTGCTCCCACTCCTGAGCCCGCTTCATCTTCACAACCACCTCCCGCCGCGACCACATCACCAGCACCTGTGGCTGCTGCCGCTGGTGGATTGTATGCGATAACTTATACTCCCTACAACGAAGGTGGAGGATGTAAAACTGCCGACGTAGTATTATCAGATCTTCAGTCCATTCAGGCCAAGGGGTTCCCCCATATTCGGATGTACAGTACCGATTGCGGTCAATTACAGACTGTCGCGGATCAGGCTATCTCACTTGGCCTTCAATTGACGCTGGGTGTCTTCATCGATAGTACCGGTTTTACCCGCGGTTACTCTGATCTGGCTGCAATTATCGCATGGGGAAAATGGGGCAGCGTTGTAACCATCAACATCGGTATCTTGTTCCCTTATATTGGATCTGACGAATAGGCAATGAAGCTGTTTTCGGCGGTTTAGTAGGTGCAAGTGATATGGTCTCGTTTATTGCAACGTGCACAGGACAACTTCGATCTGCCGGGTTTACTGGAATAATCAGTACAGTCGAAACAGTCGGTACATTTCAGCAATATCCAGCCTTGTGTCAATCTCTGGAGAGCGTTGTCCATGCAAATATCCACCCATACTTCAACCCGGCCACATCATCCGCCGACGCTGGCTCATTCGTTGTCTCACAACGATCAATCCTTGCTTCCCTATGTGGCAAGTCAGTTATCGTCTCTGAAACTGGATGGCCATCAGGCGGTGGTTCCAATGGTGCCGCGATCGCAAGTGTGGCCGATCAACAAACCGCCGTCGCAAGTATAAAGGCTGCAACAGGTAGTACAGGTATTACGTATTTCAGCTTCACCAATGATGATTGGAAACCTGCCGGTGTCGAACAATTTTTTGGTAATTTATCTCCGTTGTCCGATGTTGATTGCGTAGGTCTTGGGGATTTATTTTAATTTTGGACTTCTTAGATGGGATTGCCTGCGATCCTTTGTATTTGATAACTTAAATGACATTGGTTTGGATGTTGAGGGAGTAGGATATTCTGTAGGCGCATATTAAGAAGCTTCTCAATTAAAAATTTGTTTATACTCGAGCTTCGAGGACTTTTCTATCCGAGGCTTAATTTAGACGTATACCTGCTTCGGGAATAAAGGCTGAAAATTGACCCCCGTCGATCTTCAACTGGGATACGCGTCATGGCCCAGAATTTGTTCCTCGCGTTCGGAAGACTGCTATTCTTCTTCGTATCCCTTTGCACACATCTTTCTGAGTCTAGGTCGTTTTCCTGATATTCTTCATTGGGTATTGTTCTCAGTATTTCGTTCTCTTCCCATGGCTCGGGCCATCGCTATCGACACATGTCCGATTATTGCCCCTGAACTTCCTTCTGGGAATGGTGTGGTTGACATACTATCTGGCCGTAAGAACCGATCCAGGAGCTGTTCCAAGGTGGTTTGAGCCGACGCCTTCAACGGCAGCAAAGGCAGGACTCCGTTGGTGCAAGCTGTGCAAAGTGTTCAAACCGTACTCCAGGGCGGAATGTTTCTTACGGTAGACCACGAACACACCATTGCAGTATATGCAAGCGCTGTGTCCTTAAAATGGACCATCACTGTCCATGGACATTAAATTGTATCGGCGCACATAACCACGCTCACTTCATTCGGTTCCTGATCTACACCATTCTTGCAGACTCAATTGTTCTAAGTTTCCTCGCGAGACGGATATATTCAATCTATCTTATTGCACATTTATCGTCTATGCATGGCCCGAGTACGAGAGAACTGATATTCCTAATACTAACCACATTCGCCTCCTTTTGTACATTGTTCCTTATCTCAATACTCGCAGGATACCAAATCTATTCTATCATCGAAAATACAACCACAATCGAAGCTCTCGAAAAGCAGCGGGTGGAATCATGGGCCGAGAAGAACCATGCTCAAGAGATTGAGTTTCCCTATAATACGACACTTTCTTCCAATCTATCTCTTGTTTTTGGCTCCAACCATCCATTATTATGGTTATGGCCTTGGAATAGCACAAGTCATGATGGACTCGATTATCCTATCCTCGAGGATGCCGATCTGCCTTGGCCGCCTCCTCAAACTCTCCCCAGTAACGATCTCGCGCCTCCTACCACCGAATTGCCGTGGTCTTCGTCTCAATCATATAAGCACAGCGCCATTTCGAGAATACGGAGGCGGTATCCAAATGATGAGGAGAGCGGAGAGTCAGAGATTGATTCGTCGGACGAGGAGGAGAATGACTTCTTTGATGGCTGGTTCGGAATGGAGGATATGGAAGATTATGGAGTAGATATGGATAACGAGATAAGAGGATTAAGGAAGGAGGAAGAAGGAGTCGTGTGGGAGGAAGTTCTAAGAAGGCGGAGGGAGGAGGACTAGATTATTTATATACCCCTGGAGTTCGTGAAGCATTACCGTGCAACAAGAAATTCCAAGTGACATGATAATAATGGTTGGAAGTACGATTGTAGCGACGTGTATTGGAATGTTTACTACTACAATAATACAAACGTAACCTAGCAAAGAGGAAACTATATATCACACAAAACGTAATCAACCCCTCGACGCCGAAGCATAACTTGACTCGCAACGGACAACCACCACAGGAGCCAGCTTAGGAAACATCTTTAACGCACAAGCAGTACATTCCCAATTACCCACCTCAGTCCAAATCAGCTTCTACGCATCCGCCATTTCCACGTCTTCATTTGTAGCTTTAGGCCCTTCTGCTTCGGGTTCCGGGGGAACAGAATTAGGCTGAGATGGTTCTAAATCCATTGCTTCGCCAGACTCAACAGGAGGAGATTCGATTTTAACGTCCCCGGTCGGAACAGGTTCCTCAGCTGCCGAGACGGGAGGATTTGGGGTTACTGATGAACGTGGGGCATCTATTTGGGGGACCGGAGTCGCTGACGATGCTGGAGGAGGGCTAACTTGCACGCTAGGTGTGACAACACTGGCAGGATGCGCAGCAAGATGTTCCTTGGCCGCCTCCGCCGCTGCGGCAGCAGCATTTTGTTCCTCCTTTGTATGTGTACCATCCCGCGTCCATTTCCTGCCATCTACAATTCTGCACTTGCGGTTGTAATCCAGTCTCTTTATGTTGATGTTACGATTAGACTTCCCCCGTACAAGAGCATCTTCCGTGTTAACGAGGTAGAATAACTTGTAGGTATTGAGACAGATCTTAACTTGTAGCTCATTGATGAAGAGATTTGCATCCAGTGGGAAGTCATTTGACTTGACTGATCGACGAAGCCAGGGCGCAGAAAGTAGATCGGTGGCAACTCCCTCGGTGTCTGCATGCATATAGTACGAATCGACGTAATACGCCCATTGTTCTTCGCGGGTAGTCGCTTGATCGAGAGTCAAATCCTCTTTGTGCAGCAACTGAATACCAAGTCTGCGGAAGTCATCATCCTAAAATAAGAAGTGATCTATCGGAATACATGCCCATTCGAAACGCATGAGATGATCTTCGGATCCGACAATTCCCTCAACTTGGATCCTATAAATTATCTGCTCGCGAGGCGTGGTTCTCTCGCGTAGGCGGTCGGTTTCATACAACATCAAGATCGAGGTTGTCTTCTGATCGGTTGTGATGTGCGACAACTGAAAAATCAGCGAATTTGGTTTAAATAGATACTTGTTTAACGATGGCCTGGATGAGTTTATCGACTGTGTATATCTTATAGCCCTTTGTTCCGTACAAGTGTCTCACTGCATCCTCGAATTGGTTGCTGTCCTGATCTTGCTCAATTAAACGCTTGCAGAGCTCGAGCAAAGGAGGATAGCGACTCTTCGCCTCTTCGACTTCCTTATCTAAATCGTCCCAGGTATCGGAATGGAAGCCAAACTCGATGGCGATAGGATTGGGATTACTGAATTTACTCTGATCCGGTCTCAAAGGACCATTGACCTTAAGTTCAAGGAGACGAGAATACAGCATCTAAGGTCAGAGAGGAGACAAAGTCAATGTACCTGGAACATGCGGAAAAAACAGTAAATCGCGTTATTGCCAAACAAATTGTAAACATGGCGCTTAACCTCCTGAGTAGTGAAATCTTGCTCAGGAACAACGGCTTTCCCGGAAAATCCTTCTCTAGGGCGATTGACATCTGCAGTAACTGGTTGAATCCAAGTCTCTACAGCTTCTTTAACAGCATACTGAATCTCTTGTTCAGTCTCTTCCACATCAGCGTCATTCATAGTCACATCGTCATCGGCCAGACTCCCAGCATCGCCGTTAAGATCGGTTTCGGAGAACGGAGTTTGCGTCTCACGGGGAGTTGCAGTCGGGGACGCTTCACCACCAGGAGTAGATTCTCGGCTAGCCATAGTACTCCTGACTGGTTTATCCTTTGACTTCCTGGTGCGTTTCAGAACGTCTTTTAGCAGATTTGTTTCGGCTCGACCACCTTTGCGGTTCTTTCTTGAGGGTGTTGCGGAACCGTCTTCATCGATAGCGAGACTAGCACCATCCGCCTGATCCCCCATCTCGGCGAATCTCTGCTCCACAGTGCCTTCATGCAAGGAGAAGAACAAGGGCAAAAACTTCTTGAGGAAATCCAACATTCCATCAACCTCGACCTGATTAGGTCTGTTAGGCGCCTCCCGTAATGCATGGGCGATCAATACACCTGCATCAACAATAACACCCTCATCTTCGAACAAGTAATCAAAGTGATACTTCTTCTTGGGTGTGAGCGGATTAATTCGCCTGTCTTTGTCCTGCTTTGAACGCACTTCGATTTCATTAATAAGCGTCTTGATGTTCATGGACTTTTTATCCAGTGTCTTGAACTGTGGGCCCATGTGATCAAGCGATTTGAGAAAGTTGCGTGCTTCGGTCTCGCGCCAGACTTTATTCCATTCACGTTGTGCACGCTTCCATTCTTCGTCCTTTTGCTTCAGACGTTGTAGAACGACCGGGATTGCGGCCGCCGGATTATCATGCAAGGCTTCGATGACTTCTAAACCCTTCTCGCGGTCATAAATTTTCTTGATGACACGTTGATAAATGGCGACACTTGAACCACCGAGACCTGGAGGAAGTTTGAATGTGCTCTTCTCGTCGGGTGTCATAGTTGAGACGCGCTGCGCAATGGGCTCGAGAAGTTGAATAGTACGGAGGTTTGCTTCGATGTTGAGATCGTATTCGTAACGTTCCTCCTCGCATTTATGCAGCGCCTCCTCGTGCTGATTCTTCCGATGTGCTGTGAATCCTTCCTCGGACGCCCATGTAGGATGACTAACCCAATCATCATTCAAAACTTCCCAGCACATGTCATCACGCCCGGAACATTGGAGCTTGGCCTCAGATTTAGGGAGTTGGCGATAACTTGGACCGTTTTTCTTGCAGTGGTTCAAGTCCACCCTTGGCTTTGCCAAAGGGATATTGTCAATGATTTCGTCTTGTCCATTATAACCAATCATCAACTTAAAATGGGTTAATTGATCAGGCGAAGACATCAGGAAAGGCTCGACGCGTTGAATGAGCGTGTTCTTGTCGATGATGTCGTTAGTGAACATGCTGATTAATTTGAGGAACTCATTGTATGTCGCCTTATTGTTCATAGCTTTCTTGAGCTTCTCGAAGAAGGCAACCTCTTCTGCTGTGACATTCAGCTTGGGAGGCGGTCCCAAAGGCTCAGGAAATTGCGGTACAAGTGTGGGATCCATCTGTTCCATTTCGGGAGGAGCAGGATGACGATGTTTGGAGCGCTGTCATTAGCATGATAACAAGCCGGGATGTGATACCTTTGATCCAGAGGGCCTCGAACCAATAGGAACAGGCTCCATCGTATGAGAGGGACGTTTCTTCTTGGGAGGCAAAGTCGACGGAGGAGGTGCAAAGCTACCAACAGGAGGCATACTTCGCGCTCCAGTGATTGGGGCTCCGGGCTGTTGTGCGCTATTATCCGGTAAAAATTGTTTGAAATCATCTAGCAGGTCTTGTGCTCCTTCGAAAAGCCGCGTAACTTGCGAATAGACCTCTTGGATCGGGCGCGACTCGCGCTGATAGGTTTGGAGAATCTCCAAGAAATTCTTGTATATCTCTGGCTTGTCTGCAAAACGAGTCTATGCATAAGCAAAACATGTTGGGGCTCTAACCTTAATTTTATTGACGTAGTGGATAGCATGATTAAATTCGACCGGCCCTTTGGTATCTCCTCGTCGGCCCGTTGCCGCAGCTTGGAGTTGAGCGATTTGGCCATTTGAGCCGCCTCCGTAGAAACCAGCATCACGCTCACGGTCGTAGACAGGGGCGGTCTCGGGGTATGCTGCCCTGTCTGCCCAGGCATCATTGCGGTAGACTGGGGGCGGACGGTCCGGAGGATGCGGGATTCTGGGAGGCATGGGCTGGCCAGAAGTAGTCGTGGTTGTGCCCAATGGAGTGGTAACCTTGATAGGATTAGGATCCGACGGGTCATCCGAGCATTCTATGCGATATCCGGGAGGGAGGAATGTGTTGAATCCTTGAATAAGGTTTGGATTTCCACGAAATAGAGTGGAAACGCGATCAATGACGCCTGGTGTATCGATGCTACGATTAGGAAGGTCGCGGGATACCGTACCTTTGACTCTTGAAATCTTTCATGATGTCCAGAAACTTATTGTAAACATCAGGCCTTTCTTGAAACTGCACTTTGACTTGATCAAGGTACGTAAGTGCGTCTTTGACATTGAGAGGACGATAAGAGGTCGTCGCTGCAGAGGCCGACTGCATCAAGACAGGCGTCGTC
>Ga0182024_10025535_pt1 | contig 10425 bp, 13 predicted proteins | sample P32metaG_FD_120480 | JGI IMG/M metagenome (GOLD analysis project Ga0182024, IMG submission 120480) | Permafrost microbial communities from Stordalen Mire, Sweden - P3-2 metaG (Illumina Assembly) | ecosystem: Environmental > Terrestrial > Soil > Wetlands > Permafrost | place: Sweden: Stordalen...
AAATAAGGACAGCCCGGAGCCCCCGAAGCCGTCCTTGGAAACCCTCCCGGTTAGAAGGGCAACTTGATGACTCGACATTACCGAAGCGATGTTGCAAGATGATGGCGAAATCGTGAATATCTGATGAATTCGTCCGCCGCGGCGCTGGTATAGTATTCGCGCGGTCTTGTTCTGTTCATACCGTTCTGTTCATACTTATTGTGGGAGCCTCGATGCCATCCACAACATCTCGAAAAGTCGAGCAGTCGCGCCGTTTGCAGCAACGCGCTGAGAGCATGATTCCCGGCGGAGTGAATTCGCCGGTGCGCGCATTTGGCTCGGTGGGTGGCGACCCGCCGTTTATTGTGCGCGGCAAAGGCTCGCATATCTGGGATGCCGACGAAAACGAGTTCATCGACTACGTTGGTTCCTGGGGGCCGCTCATTCTCGGCCACGCCGCGCCCGACGTGCTCGACGCTATCGTCAGCGCTGCCTGCAACGGCACTAGCTTCGGAGCTTCCACGCCGGCTGAGGCTGACCTCGCAGAGTTGGTCCTGGCCGCGTTTCCCTCCATGCAGAAAGTTCGCTTCGTGAGTTCTGGAACCGAAGCTACGATGTCGGCGATTCGTTTGGCTCGCGCGTACACGAAACGCAAATACATTGTGAAGTTCGAGGGCTGCTACCACGGTCACTCGGATTCGCTGCTGGTGAAAGCGGGTTCGGGTGTTGCGACGCTCGGAATCCCAGGATCGGCGGGCGTTCCCGAGGAGTTCACGCAATTTACGCTCGCGCTGCCTTTCAACAATATCACGGCCGTGGAATACGCTTTCCAGAAGTTCAAGCATCAGATTGCCTGCGTGATCGTTGAACCGGTGGTCGGCAACATGGGATGCGTCCCTGCCGCAGACGATTATCTGGTAGCTCTGCGCTTGTTGACCGAGCGCGAAAAGGCAGTCCTGATTTTCGACGAAGTGATGACGGGATTTCGCGTGGCTTACGGCGGTGCGCAGGAACTCTACAGTATTCGTCCTGACCTGACGACCATGGGCAAAATCATTGGCGGCGGCTTGCCGGTCGGCGCCTACGGCGGTCCCAGCGAGATCATGAATCTGGTCGCGCCGCTTGGTCCGATGTATCAGGCGGGAACGCTCTCGGGCAATCCGTTGGCGATGGCTGCGGGATGCGCGATGCTGAAGCATCTGCGCGATCATAAGCAGGAGATTTATTCGCGCATCGACAAGTTGAGTGGAGAGTTGGTCGAAGGAGTCGCCGCAGCAGCCAAGAGCGCCGGCGTAGAGCTGTGTTACAACCGCGTTGGGTCAATGTTCACCTGGTTCTTCACGCCGGGCCCGGTAACCGATTGGGATTCAGCATCGAAATCGAACACTGAAGCATTCGGCAAATTCTTCCGCTTGATGCTCGATAGCGGAGTTTATCTGCCTCCGTCGCAGTACGAAGCCGCGTTCCTGAGCGCGGCACACACGGAAGGGGATGTTCAGCAGACGATTGCAGCGGCAAAGCAGGCGTTCGCAAAGTCGTAATCGTTATTTGTGCGAGGGCAGCACCATCCATATTTCAGGATCCTCGGTTCCCAGCACCCACGAACAAAAGCCCTGTAGATTGCGGTCGCGGGCCAGATTCCAGCGTTCCAGAAATCCGCGCTTGTCGGTGTAGAAGACCCACTCACGATTGTCGTCTTTGTAAAAATAAAACCACGCGACGCGATCGAACGCGTCCCACTCGACATGCGGATGATAAGCAGTGACATATTGATCGACATCCTGCTGCCCGATATATTCGGCACTCGGATTCGGTTTCTCATCTTTCCCCGGATCTCCCGCGAACCAGTGATATCCATAGACGGGAATGCCCAACGACAACTTTTCTTTCGGCACCGATTGCAGCGCGTATTCCAGTTGCTGCACCGTCCACGGATAACCCGCGACCGGTCCGGGCGCCGTCCAGCGCGTGTTTTGATCGTAGGTCATCAGGCAGATCAGATCGACGGACTGGGCCAGCGCCTTCAGATCGTAAGCGCCGCGCCAGTTCGCATAGAGCCAATGGGCGTAGGTACTCTTCCCCGGAGCGCCGGGAGCGTTCGGCACAGTTGCAATTGTGAGTTGCAAGCCGGCCTTGTGCAGCGACGCCGCAGTTTCGGCAACCAGGTTCGAGAGCAAATCGCGGTCGGTCCATAGCACATTTTCGAAATCGATTTGGAAGCCGCTGTATTCGTTCTTCTTGCATTCGCTGAGAACGGAATCGATGAAAGCCTTTCGTGCCTCGGGAGTCGTGAAAAGTTTGTGCAGGTCAGCCTGCACGAAGGTGGCGACGATGGGCATGACCGGCACGTGGTGCTGCGCGGCCGTCTCCAGCACATGTGGATTCGGGCCGCCCCACATGAGTCCGTTGCCATCGACCCAATACCACGCGGGCACAAGGAGGTCGATCTTGTCGGCATGGTCGGTAAATGATTTAACGGAATTGGGATTTTCAGTCATGTAGAAGAGCGCCTTGGGCTGCGCCGCGAACATGACCGTACTCGCCAGAAAAAGGAAAACTAGTTGCTTCATCGGACGGCTCCTGAATGCTCGCGCGTGAATTTCGATTCGCGTTTCCTCATTGATTTATCGCATCGGCCCATCGTCATAGCACCATCATCTGCGGAACGGTAAAAAAGTCATACCCTTCGGATTTGTACCGGGTAATCAGATGATCGGTCGCGCTCACGGTATTGGAGCGATCCGCGCCCATCTGCTTGTGCCCTCCATCGTGCAGCAGGATGACGTCGCCGCCGCGAATTTGTTTTGCCACCTTGCGCTCGATCGCCTCAGCCGGCGGGGCCTTCCAATCGTAGCCGGTTACGTTCCACATCACGGGCGCAAGGCCAAGTTCGCGCGCCACGCGAAGGACCGCGGGGCGTCGTCCTCCAAAAGGCGGACGGAAAAGATTGGAATGTTGGCCGACGGCATCCTGCAAAGCGGAGCGGCATTGGATGAGTTCCTGGCGGATTTCAGTTTCGCTTTTGAAGATCAGCAGCGGGTGCGTGAACGTGTGATTGCCAATGACGTGCCCGGCTCGAGCAATTTCACGGGCGATGTCTGGACGTTGCTGCACGTAGCGTCCGATCAGAAAAAAAGTCGCCTGCACCCCGTGCCTGGCGAGGACTTCCAGCAGGCGCAACGTGTGCGGGTCGTTCGGCCCGTCGTCGAAGGTAAGCGCAATCTGCCGCGAGCCGCGCGCCTGTCCGCTGAAGGTTCTCCCATACCATTGCCCCGTCGGCGCCATCGACTGATAACCCGCGGCACAAGCGGCAGCGGATACAGCAGTCAGGGCGAGCGCAAGCATGAGGGGATTGTAAACGGCTTGATTGAGTAATTGTGTAATTGAGTAATTTGAAAATTGAACGTAGCGAATGCTCTTCAAATTACTCAATTACAAAATTACCAAATTACCCAATTTGCTCTGTTAACTCTTACCTCAATTGCCACTCGGCTCCATCCGAGCTATCCTGCAGTTTCCGAAATATCGCGAACCCATGGCTAATCTTTTCGAGCTGCCCCGCTACATTGCAGTGGATGGTCCCATCCGAGTGGGTAAGAGCACGCTGGCCCGCATCCTGGCCGAGCGCCTGAATGCGCAGCGTGTGATCGAGCCTGAATCGAATCCGTTTCTCACAGCTTTCTATGAGGGCGAGCGCGGCGCGGCGTTTCAGGCGCAGTTCACGTTTCTCGTGAACCGCTTCGAACAGTTGCAGGCCCTCGATCTCGGCCCACGCTCGCAAAAAACAATCGTCGCCGACTACATCATCGAAAAAGATAAACTCTTCGCCTGCCTCAACCTTACCGACCAGGAACTCGATACCTACAACCGCTATTACAACCACTTCCGCGAGAAACTGCCCACGCCCGATCTCGTCATCTACCTGCAAGCCACGCCTGAGGTGCTGAAGAAGCGCCTGAAGAAAAAAAATGCTCCGGGCGAGCGCGCGGTTAGCGACGAATACTTGGAAGAAGTCGTGAAGGCCTACGAACACTTCTTTTTTCACTACACGTCGTCGGACCTGCTGATCGTGAATACATCCGATATCGATTTCGTCGACCGCAATGAAGACTTACAGGAACTGCTGCGCAAAGTCACGGAGCCAATCAAGGGCACGCAATATTTCTTGCCGCTGGGCGGGCAAGAAGCCGTGGGGGCGTAAACGCGCTCCCCGTGTAGTGTGGGATCGTCAGACTGATGTGAACGATTTATGGAAGAGCTTCGCCTTGGCGACCAACTTGTCCGCTTCAATCGCGAGGCGACAGCGGCAGCTTACCGCGAATTGCCCTTTGGCGGTGCAGATCGTTGTAAATGTGTTTACTGCCGCAACTTCGCAGCCCAACGGGCGACAGTCTTTCCACAAGGCTTTCGGGCGTTCCTCGATCAACTCGGGGTTGATCCCGACAAAGAAGGCGAAGTTTACGATATGGGCGGGACGGACGGGAGCAGAATCCGTCTGACCGGAGGTTGGTTCTATTTTGTAGGCGAGTTAATTGAAAAAGGAGAAAGCTTGATTCCGGCGGGAGATTTCCAGTACCGATTCCAACCGTCTTTCCCTCAGCCACCTGCATCTTTCGGCAAGCAGGTCGCCGCAATCGAGTTCTTCACGCAGGTTCCCTGGGTATTGGACGAACACCCAGCAGGCTGACTGGCCGTAAACTACCGCTCATGTCGCGGCAGCGAATAGATGGAGAGAGCTTGTCCGACCTTCGATAACGAAGGATCCGCCGTGACCAGCCATGCGCTGCGCTCGATAGCCAGTTCGGCGGCGAAGGCATCGGCATAACCCAACCCGTGTTTTTGCTTCAACGCTGCGGCGCGAGAGGCCCGATCTCGATCCACATCGACAACTGCAATGGGCATCTCCCTGAGCTTCGCTTCGGCTTCGTGAGCCTTTTCTTCTCCATGCCGCCGCCATGTGATGTAGAAGACTTCACCCCAGTTCACAGCCGACATCAAGAGTGGCAGTTCTTTCTGCAGAGCCTGTTCCAGCAGGCGTTCAATCTTAACCGCTGTGCCCTCGCGGTCCTCAAATAGCCCAATCAACGCGTTAGCATCCAGGACATGACGCCGCGAGCCTCCGCGCGCGAACAGTCGACTCATTGATCCTCTCGTTTGCGCTCGCGTTCCCGCTCCGCGAACAATTCTTCAAACATAGAGGGTTCTCCTTGCTTGGGCTTCAGAAACCCCCTGATTTCCCGCAGTCGCTGTTTCGTCATCGGGGTCAGCACAAGTTTCCCACGCTCTTCGCTCCAGGTAGCGGGGGTTCCCTTTTCCAGCCCAAACTGTTCGCGAAGTTGCACCGGAATTACGACTTGGCCTTTGGAACTTATCACGGTGCGGTAGCTTGCCATGCCGTGATCTTACTACCAGGTAAGACTAGATGCAAGCATCTTACATTCAAAATCATCTGCCTTCCGCCGGCAAGACCAGCGACAAAGGTGCTCGACGAACGCCGGCTTCGCCGCTACAATATCTCCAGCATCCCCGAAGATGCTGAACAGGCTCTATCCGGCCGAGCCGGAGGGGCACTGGAGGAAACAATGAGTCTCACCCCAATCGGCGGACCCGGCTTTCCCGGTCACGACCAGCGTCATCCTGACAAGCCTCGCCCAAAAATCACCACCGCTTCTCTGCGGGAACAGAAACTCCGTCACGAACCCATCACGTGTCTCACTGCCTACGATTACTCCACTGCGCGCCTCGTCGACGAGGCTGGTATCGAGATGATCCTGGTCGGCGATTCGCTGGCCCAGGCTATGCTCGGCTACGAAAACACGCTCTCGGTCACCATGGACGAGATGCTGCATCACGTGAAGGCAGTCAGGAGAGGAGTGAAGCATGCGCTGCTGCTGGCCGACATGCCTTACGGGTCTTATCAGGTTGACTCCGACGACGCCCTGCGTAACGCCACGCGCTTTGTGAAAGAAGGCGGCGCGGAAGTGGTAAAGATCGAGGGCGGCGAGAAGCGTGCCGACCTGATTCGCCGCATCATCGACGCCGAAATTCCTGTGGCCGGCCACATCGGACTGACTCCGCAATCGGTCAACGTCATGGGCGGCTACAAAGTGCAGGGAAAAAATCTCAGCGGCATCGAGCAACTCATGCGCGATGCTGTGGCTCTCGATCGCGCGGGCGTGGCCTGCCTTGTGCTCGAGGGCATTCCGCGCGAAGTTGCGGCAATGATTACAGCCGAGGTCGACACGCCGACCATCGGCATCGGCGCTGGTCCGGAGTGCGATGGGCAGGTGCTGGTAATTCACGACGTGCTCAACCTGACGTTCGCGCCCCCGGCCAAGTTTGTGCGCCGCTATGGCGATGCGGCCGCGCTGATTACGCAATCGGTGCAGGCATTTCGCGCCGATGTGAAATCGCTGCAATATCCGTCGGATGAAGAGTCCTACCATCTGCCGAAAGAGACCAAGGCCGGGCTGGATGCCGTTCTCGCGCGCAAGCGGGCGATGCGCTAGCTGGAAATACTTTGGCCACGGATTCACGCGGATCGCACGGATAAACCACACTGGCCTCGCACTTCAAAATCACGCGGCATTGGTGCTAGGCTATTTTGTTGAGGAGGTTTCTATGACGCACCTCTTGCCCGCGTTTTTCTTGCCGTTCTTTGGCTTCGGCTTTGTGCTGTATTTTCTGCCGTCGATCATCGCTCTCGCCCGCAGCAAGCGCGACATCGCCGCCATCATCCTGCTGAACTTTTTTCTGGGATGGACGGCGATCGGATGGGTGATCGCATTGATTTGGGCGGTGAAGACCGACGCGCCGATGGTAGCGCGGTGATCTTGTCGGCTGCACGCGTTTGCCCGCGAGGCCGCAGCCTACCCGTTTTCGCATTCGTTTTAGCTACGTTGGCTTTCTCTCTTGCGGCATGTACGCGGCAACCCGCGCCGCCGCCGGATGCGGCCACTCTGCTGCAAACGATCGCCGCCGCCGATCCATCGAAGTATCCGTCTCCGAAAGAATCCAGGCATTGGGGCAATCCGTATCTCGTCATTCGTCCCGATGGTATTGGCCTGCTCTCCAGCGTCGCTGCCAACGAAGAGCAGATTCTGAAATCGGAACAAGTGTTGAATGCATTGGCGCAGCTGCCCGCGTCGGCTTGGCCTTACGGTCGCGCGGTCGCGATCCTGGTGGATGAGAAACCGACGAGCTCTGAGCAGGATAAGATCGCGCTTCGACGAAACCGGGGCATTGTCGAAGGCGACTTGCAGGGAGCAAGTGTCGCGATTCGCCGGATTCCGGCGTCCTGAAGCTTGTCTTTCAAATTAGAAATGAGAATCTGCAACACCATCGAACTGATGCGCGCAGCAAGCCGTGCGGCACGCCGCGCAGGTAAGCGATTGGGATTCGTGCCCACCATGGGAGCGCTGCACGAAGGCCACTTATCGCTGGCGCGGGCGGCAAAAGCTTCGTGCGACACAGTCGCGGCTTCGATCTTCGTCAATCCCACGCAGTTTGGGCCGACAGAAGATTTGGCAAAGTATCCGCGAAACTTCGAGCGCGACCGGGAGTTGCTCGAAAAAGAAGGCGTGGAATTGCTTTTCACGCCATCGGTTGAGGAAATGTATCCGGCTGGCGCCGTGACCTGGGTGACGGTCGAGGGGCTGAGCGCCAAGCTGGACGGCCGTTCCCGCCCCGGTCATTTTCGCGGAGTCACGACAGTAGTAGCCAAACTATTTCACATCGTCGAGCCCGATGCTGCCTTCTTCGGCCAAAAAGACGCCGCGCAGGTGGCCATCATTCGTCGCATGACCGCCGACCAGAACTTTCCAGTGGAAATCGTCGCCTGCCCGATCGTGCGCGAACCCGACGGCCTGGCGATGAGTTCGCGCAACGCTTATCTCGATCCGCAGCAAAGAAAACAGGCGCTCGTATTGCATCGTTCGCTGTTGCGCGCGAATAAATTATGGGAAGCTGGCGAACGCGACGCCACAAAAATCGTAGCGGCGGCTCAGGAAGAATTTGCCGCAGAAAAATCAGTCCGCCTCGACTATTTGGAAATCGTCGATCCCGATAGTCTGGACCCACTCGAGGACGTGGCGAACGGCGCGCTGGTCGCGGTCGCCGCCTTCGTAGGCCAGACGCGGCTCATCGACAACCTCCTGCTGCCGAAACGATCCCAGTAAGACCTGTCATTCCCATTAATTAAAGTTTGTCATCCCGAAGCGAAGCGAGGGATCTTGGTGTTTGCTCGCGGCGGCCATGAATTTCGCAGCAGGCAAAAACCAGGATCCCTCGCTTCGCTTCGGGATGACAATCCGGAGTTGGGGGGACAAATAATCGGTAAGTACTAGCGCTGCGCAGGCTCCCCGGCAGAAACAGCCGCGGAAGTGTTCGGAGAAATTCCGGCGGACGCCAGCCGTTGCCGCACCAGATCCCCGATCTGCGACCAGACACGGTCGTCGCACTCGCTATACATGTGGTCGGGGGTGAACGTGCGATCGAACCACGAAGTTCCACTGCACACGATGGGATTCTTCTGATAATCCGTGAGGTAGTTCCCCAGAATCTCAGTCTTTGCAGGGTCGGCGGGGGTGATTCTCGTCCGCCCATGCACGAAGCCGTGCGGCTGATAAAAGTTCACGGCCTCAGCGACGTTGTCGGGAATGACAGAATCGTTCTGCCACACTTTCGCGACGCTATCGACCTGCACCGTCAGCAAAACCGGGACGCCTTCGCGCCGCAAGTCGCGCGCCAGCAGCACCGCTGCCGACGCTCCCCAACTGTGGCCGAAGAGAATAATTCGAGCTCGCGATTTTTCTTCGCTGGAAAGAACGCCGTCATGATTCGTATCCAGTTGGCGCAGGATTGCCTCGTAAGCGAGCCTTCTGCGCCGGTTTTCAAAAACCTGCACATAGGTGTCTTTGGGAAACGTGCGCCGGATTTGCTTCGCAAGTCGCACAGGGCCGTGATGCGGATTGTCGTGGCGGACGAAACCACCAACGAAACCGATTACGATGTTAGAAGGAGCGGCAATGGTCTGAGTCGTAGGAGACGCGGCATTCGCCTCGCGCGATAGGCCCGGTCGAGGCGCACCGAGAATCGCCGCAGCGACAAGCAAAATAACGAGTATGGTGCGAAATAAAACGAACCGGCTCACCGGGGCTCCCGCTTATCAGATGATTCGCCCCGTCAGGGGTTGCTAAGAAACGGACGACTCATACGCCGGGTGTTCATTCGGCGGGCATAACTCGCTAATCGTTCCCATCATCCCGCCGGCGTTTCGGAACTTCCCGGCACTTCGGTCAAATGCCTTGAACAAAGCGGCGTTCCCGCATTTGACCCGACGGACAGTTTACACCCGTTTGTCAATCGCAACCGCCAGACCGGCGTCGTACTTTAGTCTCTAGCAAGAGTTTTTCTGCCGGAGACGAACCTGTTCCCGCCAAGGATGTACCGCAGAGGATGGTCGGCCGCCTTGGTGATGCCGATGCGCGGAGTGACTTGGATATTTTTTGCGCGAAAGCCGTCGTCTCCAATCCACAAGCCGGAACTCGAAGAGGTTAGGTCGCAACCGTTGTCGCGCTCGCGCGTAACGCCGAAGGCTTCGGCCATGCGGCCCGGGCCGCTGGTAAGTCGAACCAGATCGCGCGGGCCCAGCAGTTCGATTTGCCGCGCCCGCGCCATTTCCTCAATGCCCTCCAGCGGTTCGAGCGCGCGGAAAAGAACTCCGCCGGCCTTGCCGTCGGGCTCGCAAGAAACGTTCAGACAGTAGTGATTGCCGTAGATGAAGTACACGTAGGCATATCCGGGCGGTCCGAACAGGACCGCAGTGCGAGCGGTCTTTCCCGCGAATGAGTGGGATGCGGGGTCGTTCGCTCCGAGGTAAGCCTCAACCTCAACAATGCGACCGGTAAGGTGAAGCCTTCCGGAATCGCGCACCAGCACCTTGCCCAGAAGCTCGCGAGCCACACGCCGCGGACTGCGCGCAAAGAACGCCCGATTCAGAGACTGAAATTTAGGAGTAGCTTCACTGGAACGCGTGCCCATGCCAGCGAAATCTTAAACTAGAACGACGTTCGTCGGGCGAAGGTAGACTTCTTGTTGGAAAAGCGGCTAAATGGGCTTGGGCTCCGTATTCTTAGCGGCGGTGACGTTTGAAGGCGTATCGCTGAACGATTTGCCGGGTTCATAGGCGACCTTCTCGTGCTTGGTGCCAACTTTGCGTATTGCATCGTGCCAGCCATCGTCCCAGCTGATGCGGGCTTCGCCATCCACCATGCTCCAGGTACCATGACTCGAGCCGCGAGTTTTCCTGGCCTCGCCGTCGGCTTCGAGCGTGATATAGAAATTGCTGCCATTGCCATCGCCCACCTCCCACTTGCCCACAAAGTGGTTCCGGCTGGGCCATGAAGCGCTCGCCGTATTTTCGAATTCAATGCGCTCGATGTCCGT
>Ga0182024_10025536_pt1 | contig 10425 bp, 14 predicted proteins | sample P32metaG_FD_120480 | JGI IMG/M metagenome (GOLD analysis project Ga0182024, IMG submission 120480) | Permafrost microbial communities from Stordalen Mire, Sweden - P3-2 metaG (Illumina Assembly) | ecosystem: Environmental > Terrestrial > Soil > Wetlands > Permafrost | place: Sweden: Stordalen...
CAAACGTGCCGGGAGACGAATACCGGCGTGTGCTTGACAGTAAACCCCGGTCGTGCGGGCGGCGCCTATGGCTATGTTGACATGGGTGGCTGGATTGGCGGACAGGCTCGCTACGTGATGGTGCCTTATGCTGACTTTAATCTACTTAAGTTTCCGGACAAAGACGCAGCGCTGGCCAAGATTATGGACCTTACCATGCTGACGGACATCCTGCCGACGGGCTTTCACGCCGCTTTGACCGCTGGGGTCAAGCCAGGCTCGACGGTCTATGTCGCTGGCGCGGGCCCGGTCGGCCTCGCGGCGGCTGCCTCCGCCCAGTTGCTTGGCGCATCGATCATCATGATTGGTGACATGAACCAAGGGCGACTGAATCATGCGGCGAATGTCGGCTTTGTTCCCATAGATCTCACCAAGCACGATCGCTTGGGCGAGCAAGTGGCCTCGATCATTGGCGAATCTACGGTCGATTCTGTGATTGATGCAGTGGGCTTCGAGGCTAAGGGGCGAGCGGGTGGCGACCGGCCCGCCGTCGTGCTGAACCAAGCGATGGAGATCATTCGGCCGGCTGGCGCAATTGGCATACCCGGACTGTACGTCACCGAAGATCCCGGTGCACACGACGAGGCCGCCAAGACTGGAAGTCTCAGTCTTCGCTTGGGACTTGGCTGGTCGAAGTCGAATTCCTTCCATACCGGCCAGACGCCTGTCCTGCGCTATAATCGTCAGCTCATGATGGCACTACTGAACGGCCGTCTGCCGATCGCGAAGATCGTTAATGCGAAAGCCCTCAGTCTTGAGGATGCACCGAAAGGCTACGCCGAATTTGACAAGGGCATTGCCGCAAAATTCGTACTCGACCCGCATGGACTATTGGCAAAATCGGCCTGAAGCAATTGATCAGTCGGCCCCGAGTTAAATTGGTGCCAGGTGAGCTTATGCCACGTTATCAATTTCGATTTTTCGGAGGAGACTATCGCATGCACAAATACCTGCCGAGCGCGCTATTGCTTGCAGCACTAGCCCCGACAGTAGCCTTTGCTCAACCCGCTTCGCCATTTCCGCCCATTACACCTGAACAGGCGAGAAGCAACGAGGGGGACAATGTGGTGATCGAAGGAATTGCGAGAGTTCATGCCGCGGAGCGGCGGCTGGGTTGGTATATAGACTTGAACGGTACGTGGCCCTCCTCGCCGTTCGCGGGCTACATTCCCGACGAAAACAAAAGTCAGTTTTCCAATTTGAGCATGATCAACGGAAAAACGGTTGACATCACTGGAGTGGTTCAGTTTCGCAACGGCAAACCCATAATTAAGATGACTGATGCTCACCAGTTGCGCTTGGTCAGGTAAGACTGACGCGACTCGAGGTCCGCCTCCCGTTCATCCAATTTCTCTAGTTCATGAAACTCATCAATAAGATTGGAGACCATCATGAAGTCCAAGAAACCGCAGAAGGCCGTAATTTCCAACTCGAAGGAAAAGCTGGACCTAAGGCATGGCATTCACGGAAGCCTCATGAATAACAGTATTGATGCCGGTCAAATGTCGACAGTTGATGACAGTAACCTTAGGCTCGCCACGCCAGACTTTGCAGTTCCCGTCGGGCAAACGACACACGAATAAAGGAAACGGCCATGATGTTAGATTGGGATGCATATCGCGATCAGATAAGTACCGCGGTCAAAGAAATGGCCACAGCCAACCCCGAACTCGTAAAGGCTTATGCGGGCTTGGATCACGCCAATGCGAGGTCAACGCACATTGATGCGAAAGCGCGTGAACTAATAGCGCTCGGCGTTGCGATCACATTGCGCTGCGATGGGTGCATCAATGCTCACACCGATGCTGCGATACAAGCGGGTGCAACTAAGGAAGAAATAATCGACGCGCTGGGTGTTGCTATTATGGTCAATGCCGGCGCGGCTATGGTGTATTCTGCGCGCACGATTGATGCGTTCAACGCCAAGAGCGGCTGATTCTCGAGACGTTCTTTACCAGGGGTAAACCGACAGTGAAAAAAAGGATTCTCAGCGTTCACGGCAATCCCAACCAACATTGGGTTGGTGATGGATTCCCGGTTCGGACCCTGTTCAGTTATGGCGCAGAGGCGCGGGCCGTCAGCCCTTTCCTGCTGCTTGATTTTGCTGGCCCGGCGATCTTCCCCTCTGGAATAACGCCTCGTGGCGTCGGTGCGCATCCGCATCGCGGCTTTGAAACCGTGACGATCGTCTATGAGGGCGAAATCTCCCATCGGGACTCTACTGGCCAGGGCGGGACCATCGGCCCAGGCGATGTCCAGTGGATGACCGCTGCAGGTGGGATTTTGCATGAAGAGTTTCACTCTCCGGCCTACACGCGTAGTGGGGGACCGTTTCGAATGGTACAGCTGTGGGTGAATTTGCCGGCGAAACACAAGATGAGTCAGCCCGGCTATCAGGCAATACTTGACGCCGAGATCAAATCGGTAGGGCTGCCGGATGGCGCAGGACGCGCCCGGGTCATCGCCGGTACGTTCAATGGCACTCGTGGTCCGGCGCGAACCTTCACCCCAATCAATGTGTGGGACCTGCGCCTGACCGCCGGCAAACCCGTTTCACTTGATTTACCTGAAGGGCATACCGCAATCCTGGTTGTGCTTTCTGGCGCCGTTCGAATCGAGACTGGGCGCCCTGTTGGCGAAGCCCAGATGGCGATTCTAAGCCGCGAAGGGCGCAGCGCAACGGTGACAGCCGATGAAGACGCAATATTGTTGGTGCTCACGGGCGAGCCGATCGATGAACCGGTCGTGGGTCACGGCCCCTTCGTCATGAATAGCCAAACCGAAATCCATCAAGCGATAAGCGATTTCAACGATGGACGCTTCGGACGGATGCCAGAATCCATAGCGGAAAGGACGTGACAATTCGCAGCTCATGCGCTGTCCATCGTTGCTCCTTGGCGAGCCTTAGCACAGGCCTAGCAATTGTTCATCTATATATCGATCCGTTGTTTTGGCCCAATGAGGAGTCCGTCGCCAGGCCTATCCTTCAAGATATGGGTGACGTAAGGCGCAGTGTGACACATTATCCCCCGTTCGCGCTGAGAGCGAAGCGACGTATAGCCTCCATGTTTTAGCGTCGGCACGGATAATTCGCCGGAACTCTTCCCGGCGCTCATAGCTGCTTTCCGCGTCTTCGCTCGGATTCGCTCTAAGATGCGCGTCTACCGCGGTCCACTTAGCGTCGTCTGTCAGGAGTTGCACAAACCGCGCCCAGGCACTGAGTGCCGCACGACGCTCTGCGATTAGATCGCTCCGCGCATAAACGTGCGTGATACCCATGTATTTCTTCGGGTCATGGTTCAATACGCTTCCGATTACATGAGGGGCAAAGCCGAGGATGTCACCCATGTGAGTGGCGGCGGTCCGGCGAAGATCGTGAAATCGCCATTCCGGCAAAGGCTCCACTTTCTCGCTATCCTTGCCGGTTGCAGCGGATTGATTGTGAATCAGTTCGAGGATGCGCGCGTTAAGGTGCTCCTTGATCTTTCCGAAGCCTGAAACTGGAGTCTTGCCGGTAGTACTAAAGACGTACGGACAGTCCTTGATTAAAGTCACCGATGCCAGAATTTCGAGGGCAAGATCTGACAGCGGTACTGCATGTGCACGCTTTGCCTTAGTCTCGCTTGGCGTGAGGGTCCAGGTTCTTCCATGCTCGGTGTCGAGTGCATCAATCGCCATAGTTGCGACCTCGCCGCGTCTCTGACCAGTGACAAGAAGCATATGACGATTGGTGAGATAGCGAGCATCCCGCGTTCGGCTACAGCCCAGTTGAATAGCTTGCGTATGACGGCCAATGCTCGGTTTGCACGAACAAAGCTGGCTCGATCCTCGATCGCGTCAAGGGCAGCAGCAATGTCGTCTCGATTTATTTCGGTTAGTAGGCGGTTCTTCCAGCGAGGAATAAAGTCTCGATCGAGGGTCGATTTCGTTTGCTTCCATCCTCGCGTTCGTTTCTTGCAGTACCGCTCGATGAATTGATCCGCGACGACAGAAAAACGCAGCGCGTCCTCTTTCTCAGCCGTGACCCGCTCAATCCGTTTTTCTTCCCTCGGGTCAATCCCCGCCTTGCACTTCTTGAGGATATCGCTCGCTTCCTGCCTAGCATCGACGAGCTTGAGCACCCGTGCGTCGCCAATCGTGATCCGGACTTGTTTCTCATTGATGCGGGTGCGCAAGGCAAATGATCGCGTGCCATCGCTAGTAATTCTGAGTGCGAGCTGGGGGATAATGGTGTCGTTGATTTCCTTGCGGCCGGTCTGTGGCGTGGGTTCACGTTCGATGAGCGGGGCGGTCAATTGCTTGCGCACGGGTATCTCACTCCGTCATTTCAAAAACATCCGCGTGTCGCCCGGGGTCACGCGGGGGTCACATTTTTGGATAGTTTCGGCGTGTGACCCGGTGTTTCGCAATGTGAAGCAGATTTCGAAAAAACTAAATAGCGAAAAATAGTTAGTCCCAATCGACGCGCGGATATGCGGAGGTATGTTCAGTGGTGTTCAGATGCCAAATCACATTGAAAATCCGCGTGTCGGCAGTTCGATTCTGTCCCTGGGCACCAGTTGAAATAACTCAATAAAATCAACATGTTATATGGTTATTTGGATTCCAATTTTCGGAATCGCATTTATCCAGGTCCATTGCAATTGCTAGCTTTTCCGACGCAGCAATCGGTCAAACTGCTCTCAACTCTGAGAAATTGTTGGTATGGCGTTGGACGCGGGGACCGATTGAAAACGGTGCCTTAGGGACGTTCCAGATGGCTATCCAAGCCTTATGAACAACCCAGCTGCTTGATCAAGCATAGACCCATTTTCTCTCAGCAAAAATATCGAAGTCACGGAGTTCGCCAATGTCCGCTTTGCGCCAATAGCGACCATTCGAGAAAGGGATGTTTTGCAGTGCGAAGGCCGCCGTTCTGGCCCCGCCATCGGCCAATAGCTTGGGGTCGGTGTAGGATTTCTTCCCGTCTTGTGGGGATTTTGCGCCTGAAAGTTCCCAATATTGCCAGCGGCTACAGCGTAGGCTTTCGTGCGCACCCATTTGCGAGGGCCAGTTGAAGACCAAATTCTCCCTTCCGCTTGCGAGCGCCTGCTTCGCCGCTATGACGCTTGCCGCACATGCAGCTTCACCGCCCGCATCGAACTTCCTGGTGGTGGATCGTGCCGCCCTTTTGGAGCAGTCCAAGGCTGGCCAAGACATCATACGTCAGGTCAAAGCCGCCACCGACGAGGTCGATAAGGACCTCAGCGTACGAAACACATCGCTGCAAACCGAACGTGATTATTTGCAGCAGCGGCCCGCGGTTATATTCCCACAGTTTAGAACCAAGGAGATCAAAGACTTTGATGCCAAGCAAAAAGATTTGCAGGACCTCTCACAGCAGAAGCAGGCGATGATCCCAGCTGGGTTCGTCAAAGCTCGTTCGCAAATCGAGTTACTGCTTGAGCCCATCCTTCAAGGTCTAATGAAGCAGCATGGGGCGGATGTGCTGATCGATAAGAAATATGTCGTCAACAACGATGAACGTGCTCTTGATATTACTGGTGCCGCGATTGCTCAGCTCAATAGGAAAATAGGCTCGCTCAAGGTGGATTTTGTGCCGGTGCCGAGTGCAGGTGCGACGCCGTAGTCTGAGCGCTAAAGTTGTAAGAACTTTTTACACTCTGGGCACGGAACAGAGCCAATATCCTTGATATCAGAGAGTGCACAATATTGGCTTGATAAATGCTTGCCTGACGGCCAGATAGGCTGGGCGATGCTTCCCAAGCCCTAAGAAAGCGTGCGCGATGCACTTCTTTCAGAAGTCACCTTCGATGCGCCACCAGCTCAGTCTGCTGGCCGTTCTGGCATTTGGGTTGTTCGCAACAATCTCTACGCAGGCCAACGCCCAGACGCTTGAGATCAATGGCAGCGGAATATTGACCGGTGTCGATGGTGTCGTCGTTGACGGCACCAATTACAACGTCACGTTCGTTGCTGGTTCTTGCATATCGGTGTTCAACGGTTGCACGAGCACTAGTGATTTTACTTTCGGGTCGAGCGGCGCATTTGATGCCTCGTCCGCGTTGGTGTCTATTTTGTCGGGAGGTTATGACAATTCAGCATTCTATGGCGGTATCGTGGACGGGTATTTGCAGAGCGATAATATTCTCACCCCCGACGGTTTGACCTCTCCTCTGGTTGACGTGTTTAATGCCGTAGTGATTGCTCATTCTTCGAATGGGCCATATGGTGCACTGATTGATCCGACGATTTTTTACTCGGATGGTTCGGCCACAGCCTGGGCCGTTTGGTCCGTTCCAGAGCCGGGCACTCTGTTCCTCTTCGGCGCCGGACTATTGGGCCTCGGCGCATTCCGCCAACGTCAAAAGTCGAAGAGCGCTATCACTCAATAGAGCTTTACCGAGCCTGGCTGGGCACCGTATCAAGCCGCAGCAACGCTGGACCTCCGCGATGCTGACAAAGCCGAACTGGCGAGGCGGACGCAGGACAAAATCTGAGATTTTTGTGCGGCTGCGAACGGCCGCTTTGGGTCAAAAGCGGTCATTCAGCCAACGTCCGCTTTGCGCCTATAGCGGACTTTAGTCAGGAGCGGTACAGGCGAGCGCGAGGGTTGGGTTTACGCGCTTGCGCCCGAAAGCCGGGCGCGGCTGATGGATAGGCGGATGCAAAGACCATCCGGTTGCCAATCGCGTTCGATCTCGCCGCCAAGCTGTCCCGTTACCGTCATGCGGGTGAGCACGTTGCCGAATCCCTCAGCATTTGGGCTTGCGTTGATGCGGGGGCCGCCATGCTCCCGCCAGGTGAGGAGGATCTTGTCGCCGACCTCGGAGATGGTGATTTCGAGGTGGCCGGAGGTAACCGATAACGCCCCATACTTGGCTGCATTGGTCGTGAACTCATGAAGAAGCAGGGCAAAACCCGTAAGGGCATCGCCGCCGACATCCATATCGATGCCTGCTACCCGGATTCGCGGATTATCGTCATCGGTCTTGCCATCATAAGCCGCGACGATGGTTCCGATAAGGGCGTGCAGCGTCGTACTCTGGCCAACACCGCTCCGCGTTGCCGCAACCGTGAGCGCGTGGGCTCTGGCGAGAGCTCCCAGGCGCTCGGAGACAGTATGCGCAAGGTCCCTGGGCGTTCGGGCAGAGCGCGCACTGAGCGCCACGACGCCATTGGCGAGCGCAAACAAGTTCTTCACGCGATGATCCATCTCCCGCAGCAACAAATCCCGCTGTTGGCGTTGGTGGTTGCGCTCTGTAATGTCGCGCGCAACTTTGGACGCCCCGATGATCTTCCCATCGACGCCCCTGACAGGAGAAACCGTCAGTGAAATATCAAGCAGCTTGCCATCTTTGCGGCGCCGGATGGTCTCATAATGGTCAATGCGCTCGCCATTGCGAATGCGCGACAGGATCGCCGGTTCTTCGTCCTGGTGATCCTCAGGGATAAGCGTCAAGATCGACTTTCCGAGAATCTCATCGGCGGTGTAGCCGAAAATTCTCTCCGCGCCCCTGTTCCAGGTCGTGATGATGCCGTCGAGGTTCTTGGTCAAGATGGCATCGTCGGAAGATTGCACGATTGCCGCCAGGTGTTGCACCGCTTCCTCCGCCCGTTTTCGGTCGGTGATGTCCACCAGCATGTTGACCGCGCCGACAAGGGTTCCGTCGGCAGCGAACAAGGGTGTTGGATAGGGGATAAAGGGAACGCGCGTCCCATCAGGGCGCTCCGCGATAGCTTCCGTCCCCCGGATTGTGCGTTTCTCCTTCACCGCCATAGCCATGGGGCATTCGCCATGGGGTAATGCCGATCCGTCCGGCCAGAACAGTTTCCAGGAACCGCACCACTCGCTTTCACCGAGTTTCGGGCTATGGCCCCACAGCGCCGCGGCAGCCTCATTGAAATAGGTTATGTGGCCCAAGCTATCGGTGGTGTAAATCGCGGCGGGCAACCCATCGAGGATTTTGCGAAAATGGTCATCATTGCTCTCGGGACGCATCATCCCTTCCAGCCTGCCCGGGCTGGAACGAGGCAAATTGCTGCGAAGAAAATCCGACATCAAAATAGTCCTAGTTAAACAGCCGGAGTAATCGGCCTGCCCACCTCATTTGTCGTAGGTGGAATTGGGACCGGCAGCCCCGCAGGAACTATTGGCCGCGCTATAGCACATCACTGGCAGGCCAATTAACAAATCAGTGGGCGTTTTCGTACCGTCCTAGGGAACTCGACCAGAACCGGATTCCATTGAAATTGCGCTTGTAGGGGTCCTAATCCGCTGGTCGGCTTGAGATTCATTGAAGGTCTTTTTCTCCATCGGGCAAGACTAGACCCGTGACCACGCTCAGTCTGGTCAATATGGACCAACATCCCCAGCCGCCGCCTCGTACCGAAGTAGTCGGCCCACTGGTCGCCGGCGGGGCTGATAACTATTTCGGCGCTGGGGTAATCAACATCTCGACGCCAATGGACGACAGCAGCGCCGAGCGTTTCTCGGAGAGCCTTTGGCTGGAGGCGCCAGGGGCGCACCAATTCGTGAACTTGCACATGGAGTTTATGACGAATCCGCTGAACCTAACGGACCTGGCGGACATGCTCAGCTTGATCGGAAGCTAGGCGAAGATGGCCGGCTGACGCAGGTTCCCTAAGAACCAAGACATCACGATGTCCGCTTTGCGCCAATAGCGTTCATAACGAGCAAAGCTATACCTGATAGTAGTGAGCGAAATCCCTAGACCGCGTGGTCTGCGGTTTTGGCGTCATTCGCAACGATGGCAAGTTGCGTGTGAGCAATGGAGACTGCTGTTCCTGGATTTGCGTCACCAACCTTGATAACGCCGTGTAGCTGCGCAGACAGTGCCTGAACAATGCTAGTGCCCAGGCCGGGCTTGGCGCTTGCGGCACCTGTCGGCATTCCAACACCGTTGTCGGCGACTGACAGCGCCCAGTTCGGACCGTGAGAGTGATAGTCGACTTTGATTTTGCCGCCCCGATCTTCTGGAAAGGCGTGTTTCAGCGCATTGATCACTAGTTCCGTGACGATCAGGCCTAGGCTTACCGAAACGTCGGCGCCGGTGACAGTGTCGTCCACCGTTACGTCCAATGACAGTTGATTGTGATCGCGGATCATCGACGCCCCAATGCTTTCGCAAAGGGAAGTAAGATATGGCCGCAATTCGACGTCGCCTACTTGGGAAGCGGCGAGTTGATGCTGCAAGGAAGCGACGGACATCACACGCTGATGCGCTTCATGCAAATGACCCCGGGCTTCTTCAGACTGCACTTTGCGTGCGCTTTGCATGAGCACGCTTGCAATAATCTGAAGACTGTTTGCAACGCGGTGTTGAAGTTCCTGAAGAAGGACAGCCTTCTCTTTCAACAAATCGTCCTTCAGTTTCTCAGCAATGCGCGCATCAGTGACATCCAATACGGCGACGAGCAGCCGGACGTTCTCTTCATTCCCGTATGCGAGCTTTTGGGCGTTGATAATGAGGCGGCGGTTGGACTGACCAACCCGGCACAGATCGATTTCGTAGCCTTCAATTTCGGCATGGCCTGATGCTGTCGCCTTTAGCAGAGAATTGAGCTGCGGCACATTCCATTCACCAGCTCCCAGTTCGCGCAGCGCCTTGTCCGGCACACTGGCGGGGTCAATCTTAAATGCGCGGCAAAAGGAATTACTTGCCGCGACGAGCGTGAGATCCCCATTGAGAAGGAGCAGAGGCGCCGTCGAAGAGGCGATGACCGCCAATGCGAGATTGAGGGCCACATCTGGATGCAAAAGCGGGCGGGGAGCCACGGCTACCCCTTTCTAGAGGCCGGAGGCTCGCGAAGCGAAAGCCATACCCGGGAACATTGTCAGGAAAGAAAAGCGCTGGCCCCAGTTGGGGCCAGCAAGTCTATCGTTAAGCCACCTTGCCATAATTTTGTATTACATCCTTTAAATAGCGGTAGGGCGCGGGAGTCGGGCCGAGAAGCTCTTGAAGTGCCTTTAAAAGTTCCTTTTGAGCATACGGTTTGCGGATAAACCGGCCCAACTTGGGAAATTCATCTTGCGTTGGCGCCTGTAGCCCCGACGCCACAATCAGATGAATCGGAGGCCAGCGGTCTTGAATCGCGTGCGCCAGCTTCAAGCCGCAAAGCGAGCCCGGCATTTGGATGTCGGTGAAGACGACGTTTATGTCGGTCCTGCTTTCCAAAATCTTGAGGGCGACATCGGCGTTACAGGCTTCCAGGATCTCAAAGCCCGCGTCTTCCAGCATTTGGGCCGTGCCCATACGAATAATCGCCTCGTCCTCGACAACTAGAATAACTGTCATTTTCCCTGCGCGATCTGCGGCTTATTCAAAGTATCGTTGGCGCCCGGGCGCTAGAAACACCCAATTC
>Ga0182024_10025537_pt1 | contig 10425 bp, 8 predicted proteins | sample P32metaG_FD_120480 | JGI IMG/M metagenome (GOLD analysis project Ga0182024, IMG submission 120480) | Permafrost microbial communities from Stordalen Mire, Sweden - P3-2 metaG (Illumina Assembly) | ecosystem: Environmental > Terrestrial > Soil > Wetlands > Permafrost | place: Sweden: Stordalen...
GCTCTTCGATGGCAGGAAGATCCGCGTTCTGACCATGGTCGACACGTTCACGCGTCTGTCGCCGGCGATCGACGTGCGGCAGAGTTACCGTGGCGGTGATGTCGTCGATACGCTCGAGCGGGTCGCCCGCGAGGTTGGCTATCCGAAGACGATCAGGCTCGACAACGGGCCCGAATTTATCAGCCGAGCCCTCGATCTGTGGGCCTTCATGCACGGTGTCACGCTCGACTTCAGCCCCCGGCAAGCCGACCAACAACGCGTTCATCGAAAGCCTGAACGGCAAGTACCGGGCGGAATGCCTGAACGCCAACTAGTTCTCAGTCTCGACGAGGCGCGGCGAACATGCGAGGCTTGGCGTAGACACTACAACTAGGTGCGCCCGCACAGCGCAATCGGCAACCAAGTGCCTGCGGCGCTTCATCGGTCGGCCGGCAATCCCGGCCGCCCGATGAAGCCAGGATTTTACGGCCGCGCGTGGTCCAAGGTTGGGGGCAAGGTCAACGGCATCAAGCATCGCCTGACGAAACCTGACCATCCTTGGACGAATGGCCAAGTTGAGCGACTCAACTGTACTTTCTAAGGACGCGACCGTCGACCAATATCAAAATGAGACGCACGACCAGCTCCATTTAGCCCGCTCCGCAACGGCATACAACTTCCCCGTAAGCTCAAGACCGCGATAGGCCTCTTCGATACGAGGACATCTGCCAGATCTGCACAAACGAACTAGACCGATTTGTCCCCGATCAAGTCGATCAAATGCCGCAGCTAGACATCTACGCTACACCGCCGTTCGACTACCTCGGCTAGCCAGTCGGCTCGCGCCTCTAACATAGCCTACGAATTTTAATAGCGCCTATCGATGGTGGCGTCAGGCCCCGTACACCTACAGCAAATGACCTTAACTGCTCCCTCAACTACGATAAATATCCCTGTCCTAATAGATTAACTCGTCGGTGAACTCCAATATAGCACCGTTAAGGTATATGGTAGCGCCACCACTGTTGACATTCGGTGTTGTTTGCATGTTGATCCGTCTATCTCATTCGCAGCTTTCGTTATCCGGCGCTCGCCGTTTTCATTTTTCCGGATTAGCAGATGAGCTCATCTTCGGGCACAACGTCGCTCACCGGTTTCTAGCCTGGTAAGCGCGAAATGCACCGGCGACAGCTACTTTCCATGATCGGTGGCATGATGACTTTGCCCCGAATTGCGTATGCAGCGCCGACGCCATCCTCATCCTCAACCAGTCTCCGGCTTGTCAACGCACACACGGGTGAAATTTTTGATGGCAGATATCGTGACGATAACGGTCCAATAGATGAGGTGATGGCCGATCTTTCTACATTCCTCCGCGATTTTCGCCGCGACGAAACAATTAATTACGACGTGGGCGTCGTTGATTTCCTGGCAGCGATCATGGAAGCAACGGGTCAGACCGAGGCAATTATCCTGTCGGCCTATCGCACGCGCGAAACTAATGAGATGCTCAGGCACACGACCTTCGGGGTCGCGGAAAATAGCCAGCACATCTATGGCCGGGCGCTCGATATTCATTTCAGCAGTAATCTGCCTGAGGCAATGACGGCGGCGCGAGCGATGCAGCGCGGGGGAGTCGGGTGGTATCCGAATTCCGGTTTCATTCATATCGACACGGGGCCGGTGCGCAACTGGAACTTAGACGAGGCCGGGCTCGGCTCTATATTTTCAAATGGCCGGCAGTCCACGCCTTCCGATAACAAAAGAAGTATCCTCATCGATGCTCGGAGTGGACGGCCTCTGCCCGAATTCGAGCATAGTGGCCGTTTCGTGCCTGGCATGGAGAAGAGCGGTCGCCTCCTAGAATAATTCGGCTCACGGATCCCAGATTGAGGATCACGAGTTGGTCTTGTCAGACGACGGTGCCCGCAATCGCGCCCGATTCGTTTGACAAAGCCATTGTGGTACTTTTTGCTCAAGTTCTGTTTTGATGTTCCGCGCGAGATGGTCAATACGCCGGCGCCACCCATTGCGCTCAAGAATTATCCAAAACAGCTCGAAAGACGAATTACTTAAACTCGCTTTATATCGACTTTCGCCGGCAAGAAAATGATAATAGCGTGCACCCCTATTCCGGTAGTGATCAAATGCTAGAACGTGGCTGACAAGCCCTGGTTTTAATCGCGGGTCAGAAGAAAAGCTGAATCCGTTTTGGTAACTGTACACAGAATTGCGGTATTGAAAATTGTATAGGTATCCGAGAATATGGCGGTCAGCGGCTATCTCAAGTACATCGACCTGCCCGTTGGCAAATCCCTTTGTAAGGAGCCGGTCGTGGAATTCCCTGAAGTATCGGGAAGCGAATGCGCCACCTTGCCCGACGGCCGTCCATCGGGCCTGATGTAGTCGAGCTAACTCCACTAGTCTACTCCTGGCGTCCGCCAACCCCGTAGATTGCATTATGCTCAGTGGCCCCATGCGCTCGTAGCGACGCATGGACCCAACAATTTGCGAGCGTGTGTTGCGGCTTAGCCCGCGCAACTCATTGTCGGGCTGAAGCCCAAGTATGCGATAGGGGCTGTTCCGAATTGCCGCGATACGGTGAGGCCAACGCGCTGCCAAGACTTGCGTCTTAACCCACCCAGGGACACCGCTCAAAGCAATGTCAGACTTGCTCTCAGCTTCTAATAAATCCAACGCAGCTCTGGCGACAGCTTGTTCATAGTTTCTTTCTGCGAGAAACCCGTTAGCTTCTATCATAACGGAGTCCCGACTAGGAATACCGGTTTCGTGAAGAAAAAGTGTCGACCGCGGAAACCCTAATAGTGCCCGTTGAGCGGATACGAGAAGGCCGAGGCCAACGATCCTACCACGCGCAAAGAACTCAAGCACAACGGGGTGTACACCAGAAGTTTCTAGCCAGGTACCGATCCAGGTCCACGACAAAAAAAATGAATTAGAACATCGGGGTTCGAGGTCCTGCCATAGCCGCCCCAGTACTTCCGCGGATTGATATTCAGCGAAGCGCACCTCCACGGGATCAAAACATTGCGATTCTGTATCTTCATGCATGGTTTCCATCTGTTCCTACCTCAACGAGGCGCCAAGCCCATTGCACGCTGTTAGCCAAACAATATCTGCCCGTGAGGTATTCGATCAGCCCGCAGCGTCTCAAGTCTTGTGAGGCCTCACGATTTTGGGCCGGCGGATTTGGGACAAAGTGTCGACACAGATCCGGTTAAATTGACTAGCAACTTGCGTCCAGGAGTATTTGGCCTCGAGTAGGGCTCGCGCTGAAATAGCAAGGTTCTCGTACAGATCAGGGTCATCGAGCAAGCGCAAGATGGCGTCGGCCATAGCGAGGGGGGTATCCGCGACTAAATAATGCTTATCCGGGCTCATACCGAGCCCCTCTACACCGACGGTGGTCGATACAACCGGTTTGCCGAGTGCCATAGCCTCAAATGCCTTCATCCGCGTACCGCTTCCTACCCGCAACGGTATCACAGACACATCAGCGTCGGTAATGTGAGGTCGCGCATCCTTTACAAATCCCGTGAAAGTCCAGTTTAACCTCGAGGAGCGAGTGCGTGCAACCAAGTCCTTTGGGGGATTTCGGCCGACTACAATAGTTCGAGCCCGAGGTCGCGCGTTGGTAATCAGCGGCCAAACCTTTTCCATGAAAAATCGAACACCATCAATATTTGCAAGGGAATCCATTGCTCCGGTGAACACAATGGTGCCGCGATCCTCTAAGGGCCTAGGCCGACCGTGAGGGTGGGCGAACGGTAGCGACTTCAGGTCTACCCCCGTATCGATACACCGCACATCTGTAGCCCCATAACGGTTTCGCATCGCGCTGGCGTCGAGCTCGGATACGGCGATCACAGTATCGAAATGTTGGATGACTGCTCTCTCGTACGCGTCCATCTTCCGAGCCTGAGCCCTCCAGATGAGCCGTCTAATACCGCGGGAATATGCGGCGTGGCGCTCAAAGATCTCCGCCTCAACATTATGCGTGAATAAAATCGAGGCGAGCCGTGCGATCGGCTGCGGTAACAAAACCGCGGCGTGCGGAAAATCTACGACGACAACGTCCGGTGCCTGAGCCAACAGGTTGGAAACGCATTTAGCCCCGACTGCGGACCGATCGTTAGCGACACTTACGGGCAAACCGGAAACTAAACGGCTCCATCGTCTTAGCGGTGATGTCTGATGTTGAGGCCACCCCACGAACCGGTCACAAATTTGCTTTAAATCGTTTTTATAATCGCCCAGGTTGTCGGGCGCAGGGGAGGTTAGCACTAGTTCGAAATTTCCATTCCTCATTGCTCGTAGTATACTCGAGGACCGAATCTTCCCGCCCTCATCGGCGGGGAGCAAAAACCGAGAGCTTACAAAAAGCAGTCGTGGTCGAATTCTCACCAGCAAAGACCTTCATATTGGATGTTGGAATGTCTTTCCAACTCTCTCACTCCTGCTAAATCAATAACAACTTGTCCCCGAAGGGCTGCTACTACCTGTGGAACAAACTGCGCCGAAACGTGACCAATTATCGCGATCCGAGCACGATTTAAGGCTGCCATCGGGGTAGGTGCGAGCAGGCGTTCAAGATGCGGAATCTCGCGCTCTATATATCGTCGATTTTCGCCCATAAGGCGCGCGGTGTCGACACGTTCGTCAAATATCGTTAAATCATACCCCTTTCCGAGTAAGCGTTCCGCGAGAGTTACAAAAGGTGATTCGCGGAGATCGTCAGTTCCTGGCTTGAAAGATAGGCCGAACAATGCAACCGGTTGGCGCTCGTGTTTCGTAATAGCACCATACGCGCGTTCGATCACTTGTTCGTTGCTAGGAAGGATGGATCTCAGTAGTGGCGTTGCAATGTTACGTGAGCTGGCGAATGATACCAGCGCCCGGACGTCCTTAGGCAAGCAGGATCCCCCGAAGGCAAAGCCGGGACGGAGGTACGCGGGAGAGATGTTGAGCTGACGGTCCTCGCAAAACACTTGAAATGCAACGCGTGCATCAACCCCGCAGCTGCCGAGGATTGCACCGGCCTCGTTAGCAAATGCCAACTTTAGGGCGTGGTAGGCGTTGGAAAGAAATTTGACACTTTCTGCAACTCGAATGGAGGTGACGTTCACTGGTCCGGCTAAGGCGCCATACAGCGTCCTCAATATAGGCGCATCGTCACCGGGCTGAGCACCAACCAGAGTGAAAGGAGGATTATGAAAATCATGAATGGCGGTGCCCTCGCGCAGAAACTCCGGATTTACATAATAAAAGAGGCCGTGATTAATCTGTCGCCCTGACGCTCTTTCGAGCATTGGAATTAAGATCTCGTCCGACATACCAGGCGGGATGGTCGATCGGACAACCACAGTATGTTCGCTACCTTTAGATCGGATAGCGTCGCCGATGGGTCCCAGAACATCCCGAACTGCAGAGATCGAAATGCTGCCATCGGCGGAGGAGGGCGTGCCCACTGAAATCAACGAAATATCCGTAGCCGCGACTGCATCCATGACATTGTGCGTGGCACGTAATGTGCCCCCGTCCACTGCTGACTTTACAAGCTCACTGAGCCCGCTTTCGATGATCGGCGATTCCCCGCGGTTCAACATACTGACCTTTTCAGGCAGAATATCTACGCCGATAACGTTGTGGCCAAGTTGTGCTAAGCAGGCGCTGGACACCAAACCGACATATCCAGTGCCGAATACAGATATTTTCATAGGCCCTCGACTATTTACAGAGGAGAAGGCATAGAACCTCAAGCACGGGACCGTCCCTGATTTTCCCTGCTACGCAGGCACTAACTGGCGCGAGGCCACACTGCTGAGCGTGGATGCCAACCCGGTCTCGAGCGAGACGCCCGCGCAAAAATCCAAGATCTCGTGAGCCCGCCCGGGATCGCCTACCGACGTCCGGATCTCACCGGCACGTGAGGGCTGGTAAATTAGGCGCGGCCTCTCCCCCACTATCGCCGAAATAATCGAGACCAGACTCAGCACCGATGTTCTTCGTCCCGTACAAATATTGAGCACATGGGCGTCTGTTGTCACTTTCGCCATTGCACGCACTAATGCCTCCACGACGTCTGACACGTAGACAAAATCGCGTGTTTGGTGGCCATCACCGAAGATTGTCACTGGCTTCCGGTGCGCTATCCTATCACAAAAGATGGATATCACGCCGGAATAGGGAGAATCAGGGCGTTGACGGGGCCCATAGACATTGAAAAACCGAAGCCCGATGACGGGTAGTCCGTGTACGTGGCCTGCGACTTTAGCGTGCTGATCGCACCCAAGTTTGTCGGCTCCGTACGCAGACAGGGGCGATGCTGGGCTGTGTTCGTGAATGGGCTCGGCGCCCAGATCTCCATAGACTGCAGCAGACGATGCGTAGACGATGGGCTTAGGCGACTTGCCGTTCGCGCGGGCGCTCGCCAGTTCAAAAAGCGTTATTGTACCGCTTTGGTTGACGCGATGTGTCTCGAACCAATCACGATTCGACTGTTCGACAGAAGCTATGGCGGCGAGATGAAAACACGCATCAACGTCCTCTAGCGCATCAGTTAACGCGGAGCGGTCTCGCATGTCACCTGTGCGCAACTCGGCCTTCTCTGGTTTATGAGAAATCAAGCCCGTGGACATATTATCGAAGATCCGAACTTCATGGCCGCCATTGAGCAGCGTCTCGCACAGGTGCGACCCAATAAATCCGCAGCCTCCTGTGACCAGAAATTTCATTGGGGAACTCCTCTCCACTGCGAAGCCGCGGTAGCCGGACAATTCCCGCTAAAAAGTCGATCGTAGGCCTCGACCATGGCGTCGTGATTGAAGCAATTTAGAGCCTTCGATCTGTTTCCCTGGCCTAAGCGGGTCCGGGCGCGGGCGTCCCCCAAGAGCGTCTTGAGTGCCTGTGCTAACTCAATTTCATCGGACGCCGACACAAAGGCCCGATTCGGCGCAGAGACCATCTCGTCGATGTCTCCCACACCCGTAGACGCGATTGGTAGACCGGCCGCCATCGCCTCTAAAATGGTGAATGGCATTTGCTCCGTGTCTGACGATAACGCGAAGATGTCAAACCCCCGGTACGCACGTCTGGGATTTTCCATGTGACCGGTGAAATGAATTCGATCTCCAAGACCCAACGCACTGGAAAGGAGTTCAAGCCGATATCGTTCGGGGCCGTCCCCTACGATGACCATACGACAAGCATATGTGTCCAACACGAGCCGGAAAGCGCGGATCAGTCGGGTAATGTTCTTTTCAGGCCGTAAAGTTGCCACGGTTCCTATAATCAGACCGTTACCCGGCCACAATTCCCGCAACTTGCTGTCAAATCGTTGGTCTGATCGGGCGCATTTAACTCCATTTGGAATATACTGCACATGGTCTGTCGGAAGGCCCCACTCTTGGGTCGCTATCCGATGTAGTATTCGCGACGGGACTACGACACTACAGGATCTTAGCCACAGGCGTCGTGCCCAAGAGCGCCGGCGTAGTCTGCGGTCAGTTTCGTCGGGACCAAAACCATCTTCGACATGAACATGGCGAACGACCGCTGCCGCATTGGCAATAGCCCACTCAATAGCTCCCCAATTGTACGTCACAAGGAGGTCAGGGCGGATTTCCCGAAGCCTGGTTCGAAAGTAGAGGGCTTTGCGAAGCGTGCTTCCAGAGGGATAGCGGAGATCGAGATACGTTACCGGGGCTGAGCTTTTGATTATGGACCTGCAGGAATAGTTTCCATCCATCGCAGCAACGATGTGTCTATATCGTTGACCGAACGCAGCGACTAGGTTTGCGAACCTTACTTGAGGTCCGCCGACGCCAAATGTCGAAAAAGCGTGGAGCACGAGTGGTTGAATCACTTTTGCCACCCAAGGCCCGTATGGACGTGAATGGCGGCACGGTAGAATGTAGGAAAATCTGAAACCGGCACCCAACCCAAGTCACGCTTGACATCGGTGCAATCGAACTCTGCAAGCATCCCCCGTGATAGGATGTCGCGACGGCCAACGGCAGTGTGTTTCCCGCTGCTGAGACGTTTGACGAGTGCCTTGCCGAGCTCTAGAATCCACAATTTTGTCGGTGATTGGGGGTGATAGCGAAACGCTCGCCCTTGGGCGGTTGCCAGCATTGCTAAGTAATCACGGGCTGAGGGGCGGACGTCACCTACCAGGTTGTAGCACCGGCCATTGATTTCGGAGGGTGCAGAGGTGGCACGCCAAATCGCGTCGGCGACGTCTTCCACGAGGACGAACGGGAGGGAGTTATTGCCGCGGTTCCAACCCAAGCAATGCTGTTCATTGTTATAAAAGCCGAGCCCGCTGTGAAGCGGCTCAGCTCCGTCCCCAACCACGACGCTTGGCCGCAGGACAACGACCGGGAGCCCACTTTTTGAATGCATTTGGAGCAATAGCCGCTCGCCGAAGGCCTTCCCCCTGGCGTAGGGGCCCCGGGTTTCTTTAAAATCCGGGAATTCTGCCCCGGCAACCTTGTCTTGCCGTCTGCCGAGATATAGAGCGGCAATAGAGCTGACGTGGATCAACCGTAGAACTCCCTTCTGGAGGCAGACGGTTCCGAGCGCATCGATGCTCTCCACGGTTGCCGTACGGATAGAGTCCCAAGTCTCGCCACCGGGGTACGCAAGGTTGATCACCACTCGCGCGTCGCCAACGGCGCGCGCGACATCTTTTTCATTCCGTGCGTCGCCGCGATGCAGTACCACCCGGCACTCATCAAGGCCGGTGGGTACGCCACTTGGTGACCGCGAGAGTATCGAAACGTTCTTGCCTTCCCGTAAAAACCGCTCAACGACGTGACTTCCAATAAAGCCAGTGCCGCCAATTATTGCGACGTCCCATCGCATTAGTTTGGTTCGAGGTGTTGGAGGAGCGGGCATTTCTGGGATTGCCTGTTTTGCAATCCGGTGGCAAAGCGCGACTAACTCTTGCCCGAACCGTGCATCAGATTGGCTAGTCAGTCCTTGAGACAGGTCGCTGTGAAATGCTCCAATACTCCTCTGCATGCTACGAAAAAAAGGGTCGCGTCGAGTGCCCTTTCTCACGAGCGACAGTGCAGTCTCGACGGTATTGATACAACCACTCTGCAAAATGCTCGTGGCGATGCCTGTGGCTGAGAGCGCGTGGTCAACTATTGGATGCCAACGCGTCCTTGCTTGCGTGAAAACACGATTGTTAGTGATATCTGCCACGATAACTCCGTCGTCGCAGATGACGCTCAGTTGCCAAACTGGGAATGTTTGTCCGACTGCAAATCGGAACTGTACTGGGAGATTTCGGCCCAACAAGGTTGCGCTGACTTCGGGATAGATCCGGGCGTCGGAGCGGACCCGTAGCTGAGGCCCAGCAATTGCCTGCACATCATCAATCTGACCGGCTAGTTCAACGATTTGAGAGAGTGGATGTACTGCCTGCTCGAGTAGCAGGTTTATTGGTTCATTAAACATCCAATGGCCGAATTGGTGGGCAGCGATCTGTCGCAACGGAACGTTATAAATACAAGTAAGTGCTCGTGCGCGCCCGAGAACGCCGCTGGTGATTTTGGCGCGCAAGCGAAGAAAGGCGGGATGAAAAACGAAATTATGATTCACTCCTACGGCTAGAGCCGACCGCTCAGATGCGGTGACTACTGCCTCACATTCTGCATGGCTTATCACCATGGGCTTTTCAAGGAAAACGGCCTTGCCAGCGGCAAGCAACGTGATAGCTAGTGCAGAGTGTCGGTCTGGGGGCACAAGAACATGGGCACAATCGAAGGCGTCTGCCTTTATCGCCGCGTCGACTGACGGGAAGACCGCAGGGATATTCCAGCGGCGAGCGAGATTTCCTGCCGCGGTTACCGCAGGATCGACGACTGCACTAAGCCGAACCGTCGAAATCCGTTGGAGCACTTCAGCGTGAGTTGCGGAAATGTATCCGGCACCAATCAGAGCAACGCGGGTTGCTCTGCGCCTCATATTAACCGCACCAGTCATTCAGGCAACGACGCTCAACTAATTGACAATGAGATCGCTATAAACCCACCATCCTGTTACTATGCAATACGTGCTTAAGGTCTACCCTAACTGAGGTACGGCCTAACTAGTTCCTATCCATCCGAAATAGACGCCCGTTGCCTGCTAGTCTCACTGACGGCTGCGGATGGGCTGCCGCGGTCGTCGTGAGAGTAAGTAGACGGCCGGGAAAACTCGGTAATGTAACCGCACCTCATGACAAAGTGAGGGGCGTCATAATTGGCGCAACGACACCTATCTGACCAACCCGGTATCTTTCGAACAGAAGAAGGCCTTAGGTCACAGACTCATTATGGCGCAGCCAGAGTTGGGCGGCAGCGAGTTTGAGCATGGCGAGGAAGTTTGCGGCGTGTTTTTCGTAACGCGTGGCGAGACGTCGGAAGTGTTTGATCC
>Ga0182024_10025538_pt1 | contig 10424 bp, 9 predicted proteins | sample P32metaG_FD_120480 | JGI IMG/M metagenome (GOLD analysis project Ga0182024, IMG submission 120480) | Permafrost microbial communities from Stordalen Mire, Sweden - P3-2 metaG (Illumina Assembly) | ecosystem: Environmental > Terrestrial > Soil > Wetlands > Permafrost | place: Sweden: Stordalen...
CAGAGGTCAGACCCAGAGGTCAGACCCAGAGGTCAGACCCAGAGGTCAGACCCAGAGGTCAGACCCAGAGGTCAGACCCAGAGGTCAGACCCAGAGGTCAGACCCAGACACCCACAAAATGAACCGGGAGCGTTGCTAAACTGTGGGTGCCTGGGTTTGGGTACTGGGTGGTCAGAATGTTGCTGGTGAGATGGTCGGATGAGGATCAGCGGGCACTCTCCCGTTAGTGTGTTGCCGGGTTCGGGTGCCGACTGTGTTGCCGGAAGCGCAATAAAAAGGCCCGCTCGAATTGAACTGGCCTTTGATCTGCCAAGCATCAGTGACGTTCAAAGCGGCACGATTCGCCACTCTCGCCAACGCCACTCGCGCTTGTCGAGCTGCTCGCGCCTCTCGGCCTCATCAATCTGTTCTTCCAATTGCTTCAGTTGGCGTTTCAGGTTCCTCGTGGTGAATTTCTTTGGGTCGGCCAAGGCCGACCGCGCCTTTAGCTCCTTGATCTGCAACCGGATGACAGCGAAATCCCTGTTGAGATCGGCAATCACGGGATTATCCTCGGCGTTACCGCCCACTATGACACTCGGAGCGCCTACGTTGACAGACGCCGCGAGACCGACTGGTGACATGACATCGGCATAAGCAACGAAGGGCGCAATGGCGGCGAATGCAAAAATTGCGATAGATTTGCGCATTGCAGATCCACTGTTTCGAGAATTGTGCGAACTGGCATACACTTGATGCTAGCCGAGTTTTGATCGCCGGTCGAGCATTTCCAGGAATACTGTGCCTAAGCGGCCGGGGGTCAGACCCAGACACCCACAAAGGTCAGACCCAGACACCCACGGTCAGACCCAGACACCCACAAAATGAACCGGGAGCGTTGCTAAACTGTGGGTGTCTGGGTTTCAACGATGTACGGTGGCGGATTAGCATGCGTGGATGCTGACAGCCGTGGGTGCGACACTCCAAGCTCGGTTACCAAACGCCAGACGAAATGCACCGCCCCAAGCCTGGAACCGAGATGAGGGTAGAGGGGGCTTGGGGGAGAGGGGCCTCGTCTCCCCCAAATCCAAAGAAACAGCGCGGCGCAGCCGCTCCACTAAACACCATCTATCACGAACCAGTGCCCACTTTTTGTGGGGAGTCCACCGCTGTCCAGGCTTGCCTGCTCGCCTCCCGCAGCAAGACGAATAGATTTGACGGATGCCCGCGTCCGGGGTTATGTTGATGGCTACACGTTGTAATCAACGCTCGGCCGCGCACACTCCGTGCCTCGGCCGAGTCACGGCTGCGGACCCTCGGAGGCAAGCATGCCCATTTCTACCGCGCTTTTGCGTTCTGGTTATCTCCTGTTGCTGATCGCCGCACTGTCGATCGGGTGCGAGACGCACACGCCCGCGGCCGACGTCGACGAACCGGCGGCAGAAATTGCCGACGAGCCGGCCGGCGATGAAGCCGCGATCTCGCCCGAGCAGCTCAAGAAGCAACCGGCCACCCATCGCCAAACGGCGATCATCCATGCCACTTCGGGACAGGGGGGCTCGCTCAAAGCGTTTGTCATTGCGCCCGACGGCAACATCCTGGCCCTGGTGCAACTCGGCGCTGGCTCGGATGATGATGACGAGATGGCCCCGGCTGTGGATCTGTCGAGCGTGACGGATGCGACGGTTTCGAAAACCGAAAAGCGAAAACCACCCGCGGCCAGCGAAGTCCGCACCTTCAGTCCCGACGGCAAGCACGAGCGGATCGGCGCGTGGCCCGTCAGCTTTATGGCCCAGACGATGGGGCTCGGACCGGATGACTGTCTCTATATAGCGGGTTCGGGTCGCGTGGCGCGCTACCGCCTCGACGGCACGGAACTGGCGATCGCCGACTCGCCTCAAGCGGTGCTCATCGAGAAAGATCCCGCCGCCTTGCGCGAAGCTGCCGAGGCGCAGATCGAAGCCGAAAAAGAGAGCACCAAACAAATGACTGCCGCTTTCCAGCAGCAGCGCGACGCGATCCTCGCCCAAATCGAGAAATCGCCCGATAAACGCAAACAGGCGCAACTGAATCAGCTCGACCGGCAAATCAAACAACTCTCGCCCCAGGAGCGGACCGTCGACCAGGTCATGGTCCAAGTAAAGCAGCGATTGAAAGGCGTCAATGCCATCGCCGCCAGCGACAAGGAAGTCTTCATCACCTGCCCCCAAGCCAAGGGCTATGGATATTCCGTCTGGCGCACCGACCTCGACTTTTCCAATCCCAAGTGCATCGTCACCGGACTGAGCGGCTGTTGCGGACAGATGGACGTCTGTTGCGCCAGCGGCGATCTCTGGGTCGCCGAAAACTCCCGCCATCGCGTGGTCCGCTACGACCGCGAAGGAAAACGTCTGGCCGCCTTCGGCAAGCGCGATCGGGATGGCGTCGGCGGATCGTTCGGCGGTTGCTGCAATCCCATGAATCTCTGCTTCGACAAATCGGGCGATCTGTTGGTCTCCGAGTCCAACGGGCAGGTGAAGCACTTCACGGCGAAAGGAAAATTCGTCGAACTGGCCGGCGTGGCCGGAGTCCAGGCCGGTTGCAAGAACTCGGCCGTCAGAGTGTCGCCCGATGGCGAGCAAATCTATTACATCGACGTGCAGAAATCACAGATCCTGGTCCTGGCTCGCAACAAAACAGATTCCAAAGCCGACGACTGACCGGCCTGACCAAAGACTCGAAACACGAACCCCAGGGTCTCCCATGCGAATCGCGATTGCGCGTCTTGCCGTGCTCACTTGCCTGCTGACGCTGCTGGCCGGTCGGACGTTCACCGCCCAGGCCGCCGAAGCGACCACCGCGGGCAAAACTCCGCTGACGCTGGTGGTGATGGATCCGCTGGCGCTCCCCCTTTCCTGCCCTTGCGTCAAAGGCTATGCGCAGCGCAAGTACGAAAAACTGGCCGAGCAACTCGAAACGTCGCTGAACCGGCCCGTGAAGATCGTCTTCAACGAATCGCTCACCGCCGCCCTCAAGGACCAGACCGAAGGCAAGGTCGATCTGATCATCGGCAAGTGTTCGGTCATCGAGTTCGACGCCAAGAAGAACCGTCTGAACGCCGCCAAGGTCGCCATGCTGACCGACAAGGAGGGGGTCACCACCCAAACCGGCCTGATTGTCGTCCCCACCGACGACCCGGCCAAATCGCCCACCGACCTGAAAGGCTATCGCATCGTTTTTGGCCCGCCGGAGTGCGACGAAAAACATGACGCCGTCCTCGCGCTTTTGAAAAAGCATGGCGTCGAGCCGCCGGCCGAGCTCGAAACGTCCCCCGCCTGCAGCGACGGCGCCTGCTTGATCTTGGAGGCCGGGCCGGACGTCCGCGGCGCCGCCGCCATCTCGAGCTATGCCCGGCCGCTGCTGGAAGGATGCGGCACGGTCAAGAAGGGGGCCCTGCGCGTCGTCGGCACCACTGAGCCCGTCCCGTTCGTCGGCGCGTATGTCGTCGGCCTGGCGGCCGCCGAGCAGCAGCGCATTGCCGACGCGCTGATCAAGGCCACCGAGGATCCCGTGCTGCGGATTGCGCTGGAAACGCGCAGCGGCTTCGTGGCAGCCTCTTCACCACCGCCGCGAACCGCAAAAAAAAAGTAACCGCGGCGCCGGCGGTCGCTTGGAACCAGTGGCGTGGCCCCGCCCGCAACGGGTTGGTCGATTGGCTGCCCGACCGTCTTGAGCCCCATCCCACGATCGTCTGGGAAAAAAAGCTCGCCAGTCCGGGGCTCGGCGGAGTCGCCGCGACCGATCAATCTGTGATCGTCAGCGACCGTGACCTGGCCGATTCGGCCGACATCTTTCGCTGTCTGGACGCGGCCGACGGACACGAGCTGTGGGCCGTCCGTTATCCGGCGCGTGGCAAACTCGATTATGGCAATTCGCCACGCGCCACTCCACTGATCGACAGCGACCTGGTCTTTCTGCTCGGTGCGCTGGGCGACCTCCACGCGGTTTCGCTCGCTTCGGGCCAGATCGTTTGGAACAAGAACCTGCGCCGCGATTTCGGCCCCGTGAAACTGCAGGCCTGGGGATGGTGCTCGTCGCCGTTGATCGCCGACGGCCGGCTGATCGTCAATCCAGGGGCCAAAGATGCTTCGCTCGTGGCGCTCGATCGCGCGACCGGCCAGGTTTTCTGGAAAACGCCCGGGGCGCCGGCCGCCTTCGGCTCATTCATCCTGGCCCAGCTCGCCGGCCGACAAGAGTTGGTCGGCCACGATCAGAATTCTCTCGGCGGTTGGGATCCTGCCACGGGCAAGCGCTTGTGGCAGGTGGCGCCGGCACGGACGGGCGACTTCAACGTGCCGACCCCGGTGCAAGTCGCCGACACGTTGCTGGTATCGACCGAGAACAACGGCACGCGGGCGTTTCGGTTCGACGCACTCGGCCAGATCGATCGGCGGCCGCTGGCCGAAAACGTCGACTTGTGTCCCGATGCCCACACGCCCATCGTGATCGGCAATCGCCTCTTCGGCGTCTCCGGCGAGCTCTATTGTCTCGACCTATCCGCCGGGCTGAAGGCACTATGGACCGCCAGCGACGATGCCTTCAGCGAATACACCTCGCTGCTGGGCAGCCCCGAGCGTGTTTTGATCACCACGCTCCACGGCGAGTTGCTCTTGATCGACGCGCAGTCGCCGGAATATCGATTGATCGACCGCAGCCAACTCTTCGCGGACGACAGCGGCGTCTACGCCCATCCGGCGCTGGTCGGCACGCGTCTCTATGTGCGCGGCAGCAATTCGATTTGCTGCGTCGAATTGGCTCTCCAGCAGTAGGCGAGCCGTTGACGACGGCCGCCGGTTCTCGCGTTTTCTTGCGCGCCCATGCAAGCCCCGTTCTTAGGCCAGGTGGCCTACTTTTGCGGGGCGAAAATCAACGGCAGCTTTGCTAAAGTTTCGCTCGTCGGCTTTCACGCGCGCCGCCTTGCCCCCACGATCCGCCATCGTGCGGCGCGCCGCGTTACGAGACCTTGCTACCGCCGGATGGCCACCGATGATGCACGCCTTCACGACTCAAACGAATCCATGGCAGGAGGTCTACGACGCCATCGTGACCAATGCGCTTCAGTCGCTGCAGGTCGTCTACGACGAGTTCAACATATCGCTGCAAGAATGGCTCAACGACATTCTGAACCATCCGATCCCCGAAGACTGGCGTGGGGAAGTCGCGCGGTTCGTCCAGCAGACCGAGCGCAACGGGCTCGAAATTCTGCCTGAATCGATTGCCGTGATCGAAGCAATCATCGAATCGTGCATCGCCGGGACCGACGAATTCGCGGAATATGGTCCGGCACCGCGCGGTCCTGCGCGGGCCGCACCTCCCACGCAGACGGTCGCGAGCGTTGCGATTGAAGCCGCCACGCCGCCGGTGGCAGCAGGCGTGCGTGAGGCCGACGAGGAGCCGGCAAAAGTCGAGCCTGCGTCGGGCTTCGTCGGCTATCCAGCGATTCCAAGCAATCGACGCTATTTCAGGGCCCAACCGCTCTTCGACGAAAAGCTCGCCTCGGCTAAACAGCACCTCGATGAGCTTGAGCGACTGCTCAAAGCCGCGGGCGACAAGATCGACGCCGCCAAACCCGACGAAGAGGTCGATCTGGGCTACGAAGCCGAGATGGTCCAAAAACACCTGTTTCTTTACAACGAAGACCTCGCGGTGGCGCGCGATCTTTGGCTGCGATTCAATCTGTCGGGCGATGGCAACAGCGCGTTGATCGCGATGCACACCCCCGCGGGACTTGGTCTCCCGATGTTCGCCAGTCCCGCGCAGGCCGAGCGGGCCCGGCAACAAGGCCTCGCAATCAGTCGCCGCCTCAATCGGCAGAACGCGTCGATGGATGCGGTGGTAACCACCGTTGCGACGGTGGAGGTGGCCGCCAACGCGGCGAGTATCGTCGCCGGTGCCGGTGCCCTGATCGTCGCGGCCAAGAAAGGAGGGACCTGGGCCGTCGTCAAAACCGTCGCGGTCGGCTACGCGATTTACATGGACACCAAGATCGCGGAAGTCGGCCTACAGGAAGCAGGCGCAAGCGAGCAAGCGATTCGCGGCATTCAATTGGCCGCAGCCGCCATCACGCTTATACTGCTGCGTAGGGTTCCCAAAACCGCCGCGCCGCAGAAGCCGGCGCAAACGCCCGGGAAGCCTGCTGGTGGCATTACTGGCATTGGCGCGAACTCGCCTGGTGCGGACGGCGGCACCCCGAATCCCCACGCGGCAGTTAGCGGAATCCAGATTGTTGAGCAGGAAGGCAGCACCGTCATCGCGTCATTTAAAGTCGCGGGGGGTGAAGCTAAGGTAATTGGCGACGTCGTGCGAGAAGGCGACGCTGTGATTATTCGCGGCGCACACATTCAAGGCGATGCAACGCTCAAGGAGGTTCTCGACGCCGCCCGACGATATGGTCGAGAGCAGGGAGTGAAACGGGTCATTATCGAAGGCGCCAGAAGAACAACCGGCGCGAACCCCGGCCATGTTCCAAAAACTATTACCGTTGAGGTGAAATGATGGAACTGATCATTACAGGATGGAGCCCTGGTTTACAGGCGATTTCGCTAATTGATGTCCTACGCGCGAACTGCGGCATGGGATTGAGGCAGGCCAAGAACGCCGTGGATGGCTTGCTTGACGGCACGGAAATTCGCATACCCAACTTGAGCGACGAGGCGGCCACAATTCTGCGGGACCAGGTCGAGGCTTTGGGCGCTATCTGTCGTTAGCCATCGCGAACAGCGGACGATGAAACGGGGACGGGTCCAGTTGTTTTGACCGTTCCTTTCCTGATCGCGCCGCCGCGCGTCGCGATTACTCGCCCGCCCGTGCCAACCGCTTCAGCACTTCAGCGCCTCGTTTGAGCGTCGCGTCGCTCGCGGCGTACGATATCCGAAAGTGCGTGTCGTGGTGGCTGAAGATGTTGCCCGGAATGATCAACAGCTCGTTGGCGATCGCGCGGGCCACAAATTCGCTGCCGGTTCCCCACGGCGCGCGGGGAAAGATATAAAACGCGCCCCCCGGCCGGGCAATCTCGTAATCGGCCGACAGCTCCGCGAGCAGCCAATCGCGCTTGCCGCGATAAACTGCAATGTGCTCGCTCATGTCGACCTCGAGCGCGGCGGCCGCGGCCCATTGAAACGGCTGCGGCGCACAAACAAACGTGTACTGCTGCAGCTTGATCATCTGGGCAATCACCCCCTTCGGCCCATGCGCATAGCCAACCCGCCAGCCGGTCATGCCATAGGTTTTCGAAAATCCGTCGATCACCAATGTCTGCGGATTGAACTCGGCCGGCGAAACGAATGGACTGTCGTAGTTGAACTGGCTGTAAATCTCGTCGCTCACGAGCAGCACATTCCGCTCGGCCGCCAGCAGAGCCAGATCGCGAATCTCGTCGGTCGTGGCCACCACGCCCGTCGGATTGGCCGGGCTGTTGAACAGAATCGCCTTGGTCCGCGGCGTGATGGCTGCCCGCACACGGTCGACGTCGATGTGAAAATCGGGATAGGTGTCGATCACCACGCACTTGCCGCCGACCAGCCGCACGAGCGATTCGTACATGACGAACGCCGGATCGAAGATAATGACTTCATCCCCCGGATTCACCACGGCCAGCATCGTCAGCACCAGCCCGCCGCTGGTCCCGCTGGTCACAAACACGTCGCGGTCGGCGTGGCCAAACTGCCTGGCGATCCGCGCGGCCAGCACCTCGCGGACCACGGGCATCCCCTGCGTGAGGGCGTAGCCGTTCTTGCGGGCGTGAATGGCCGTGACCGCCGCCTCTTGCACCGCCGCCGGCACATCGAAATCGGGCTGCCCGATCGACAGGTTGATCGGATCCTTCATCGAAGCCGCCAGGTCGAACACCTTGCGGATGCCGGAGCTGTCGCAATACTGCGTCCGCTCGGCAATCCACGACTCGGCAATCTTGGTCTCGGCAATCTTAGACATCGAGAATCTCGCGCTGGGGCCAGAAGTAATCCGGATGCATTCCAGCTCGGCGCGATTCCACTAGCCCGAAGCGCAAGCGAGGGATCTTCGTCGTGCCCCCTCGCGGGTACCTGCGCTTCGCGGGTGGCTTCGGGTTAGTGTGAGTTGCATACAACATCAATGGAATGCGCTCGAACGGGGTGATTAGCTGCGGCCAAAATCGGCGACCGCTACCCAAAGGATGAGGCGTGTCGGCCAGTTCTGCAATCCCCCTGGATGTCCGTCGAGCTACCGGAGCACGGCTTGCGCGTGTTGCCCGGGCCGTCAGTCGAGCATTTCCGAAATCGGTCGATCCTGCCCGCTCAGCAGTTGCAGAATCAAACCCAAGCTGACCAGGGCGTCGCTCGTCGGATGCTGGCCGGCAAACCAGAGCCGATCGCCCGGCCCGGCGGCGGCCGCGGCACCACTTTCGCGCAGCGCGTCGTCGACGGCCTCGCAGGTCGGCTCGGCTTCGATCACCTGCCAGCCGGCCGCCGCAAAAAGTTGTTTGCCGCTGGCCGCAACATCGCGCGCCAGCACAATCGGCCGACTGGCCGGTACGGTCGTTTGCCCGAGCATTCCCCACAACAATCGTTCGGGCCCGATCTGCCGGCCTCGCTGGTCGACCAGCACCAGCGCATCGCCGTCGCCGTCGATCCACACTCCGAAGTCGGCCTTCACGCGCGTCACTTGTGTCCGCAGGCGGTCAACGTGCCGCGCACGCAATGACTCTGGCCGCGCACGCAAAGATTCTGGCCGCGTGCGCAATGATTTCGGTCGCTCGCGCACGGAGTTCGGCCGTGTGCCCAGCGAGCCTTGCCCCCCGGCGGCTCGCGGCCGGCGTCCGGCGTCGACAGTCCCGCCGTCGGTTTCGGCTTCGCCAACTGGAACTCCGGGCGAGATGATTTCGCAGGCGCTGCGCGCGACCAACTGCCGCAGATGCTCGACCAACGGCCGGCTGGCTGCGTCGAGCACGAAGCGCAAAGGACGCAACCCATGAAAAAGCTCGCCGAGCCCCTGGCGATATTCGGCCGTCCGATCGACGCGTTCCAATCCGCCGAATCGCCGGCTGGTGCGAACCGCCTCATCGGCCAACGCGCGGCGAACCGGCGCCAGTCCACCACCGGCCGACCAGGGCCGCGCCTCGGGTCCAAAACACTTGAGGCTGACCGTTTGAGTCGCCGAGAGTGCGTTGCCGATCAAAATGCCGCCGTCGAGCCCGCCTTGGCGAACGACCATCGCCAGCGAGCCAGCGGTTGCATTGCCCGTTTCGATCACCCGGCAACCGGCCCGCTGACATCCCAGGCTCACTGCCGCCACCAAGGGAGCCGAAAGCCAGCGGCCATCGCCGCCAACCGCCACGCGGACTGGGCTGCCGGCGCCGGGCAGTTGACCCAGTACGGTGCCCAGCGCCATCGCCAACCGCCGGGCGACCGCGACGTTGATTTGATTCTCGGCCGTGCCGGCCAGTCCTTCCGGGCCCCAAATCGCCTCGCCTCCGCAGAATCGATCTCCGGAATCACAGGCCGATGGATCCGTGGGCACGACGCCCGCGTCCGGCGCCAGCCGATCGGCGGTGTCGTCGGCGGCCCGGACCGTGGCGGGCAACAAACCGCCGGTCTCGAACCGATCGACACAAGAGCGGCAACCGGCATAGCCGGCGGCCAGCCGCGCAAGATGCGTGGCCCGATCGATCCAATAGGTTTCGCCCGGGCAGCGGAAACGGACTTCGACCGATCGATTCAGATTCGCTCTCGCATCCATTCGAGTTCCTGACGCGCCAAGTGACGAGGTTCTGGCCCGACTCCAATCGAGCCTCCGCGGCGTCGCACCGCGGCGATTTTTGAGCGGTCGCCGATCAGTCGGGCGTCGGCTCGGTCGCCGCCCGACGCATTTTCGTGCGGGCGCGGCTCAGCGTCGGCCCGACACTGTTTTCGGGCATGCCGACGGCCGTGCTGATTTCGTGGTAGCTTTTGCCTTCCAGATGATACATGCGGACAATTTCGGCTTCGGCACCGTCGAGCTCTTCGAGCAACCGTTCGATCTCCTCGCGGTCCTCCGTTCGATTCTCCGCTGGCGAAACGGCTCCTCCAACGCCCATCCCCCCGGCCCCCTGCATCGAGACCGACGCGGGCAACTTGAGCAATTCGCGAATGACCACTCGCCGGGCAACCACGGTCAAATAGGTCGCCAGGCTGCTATCTCCCCGAAAGTTGCGGAGCACCGCCTGATCATCTTTGACCACGGTCAGAAAGACCTGGGCTACCAGGTCCTCGCGATCTTCGGCCGTCAGACGCAACGAGCGGCACTGCGCCGAATGGTTCACGACGTGAATCACCAGACCCATGAAGCGATCGACGAAGTCCTCCCACGCCCGTGGTTTGCGCGCCAAACAGCGCTGCAGGAGGCTGCGGTCGATATCCGAAAGTGCCATGACGTAAAACCTTCGTCAGCGG
>Ga0182024_10025539_pt1 | contig 10424 bp, 9 predicted proteins | sample P32metaG_FD_120480 | JGI IMG/M metagenome (GOLD analysis project Ga0182024, IMG submission 120480) | Permafrost microbial communities from Stordalen Mire, Sweden - P3-2 metaG (Illumina Assembly) | ecosystem: Environmental > Terrestrial > Soil > Wetlands > Permafrost | place: Sweden: Stordalen...
AGACCTGGATTCGTCAGACCCTGGTCAGCGCGCCGCAACACCAAAGTCCCTGATCATCGATGTGACTTCGTCGCTGCGTTCGAGCATGCTGAAATGGCCTGCGCCGGTCAGGATCTTGATCTTGACGCCGGGCCGTACGGCCTTGACGAAGTTGAGGTAGGGCGTCGTTTCAGCGGCGCGCGTCAGGGAGCGGCGCGGCGTGAAGCGGTCGTGGTAGGTGCTCTGGATCATCAACATCGGCAGCTCAGGACGAAGTGCGGAATATGCGGTATCGGCGCTGCCGAGATCCCACGCTTGAATGGTGTCGACGGCGGCCTTCATCAGCGCCGGCGGCGCAGAGGACATGGTTTTCATAAGCTGGGCACGGGTCGCAGCGCTTGCATGCGGACCGATCGTCGCATCCAATATCCTCGAGAGCGGGGGATCCCCCGGGGATCCGCCGACAGCACCTGAGATCCCGGTTGCCGAGAATCCGCCGTGCATCCGGCTGCCATCCAGCAACACCAGCGCGCCGATGTTGTCGGGACGCCGCCACGCAGCCTCGACGGCGATGCGCGCTCCCAGGCTGTGACCGGTCAACACGACCGGGGCGAGTTTAAGGGCGTCGATCAGCGCATTCAGGTCTGCGGCCCACTGTTCGATGCGGCAATCTTCGAAGGCGCCTTTCGACAGTCCGTGACCGCGCAGGTCCAAGGTCAGAACGGTGTAGGCGTGAGCAAGGCTCCTGACCTGATGCACCCAATCCCGATGACTGCAGGCGCCGCCATGGACGAAGACGAAGGCCGGTCGACCCGATCCCAACAGTTCGTAATAGAGGTCCGCGCCGTTTAACTCAATGCGCGGCATCGCGTCTCTCCCAGCTCCCCCACGCCCAATACGCACGGCTTAATTTGCCTGGGCGGGGTCGATGACGATAAGGTCTCCTGGTGCAGACCCAGTTCGATCCAGGCGTTCTTCCCAACCCCTTCAAACCGATCGTGGCCGGCGGCGACGGAGTGGCGCGCCGTCAGTCGATTCAGCAGCAGCGAATGCGCCGCGCCGCGATTCTCGCCGCCACGCGGCGGCTGCTGGCCGAGGGCCCGGAGCAATTTACGCTCAAGCGCGTCTCCGAAGAGTGCGAGGTCACCGTCCAAACCATCCGCAACAGCTTCGGTCGTCGGGAGGAGTGCCTCGCCAGCGCGTTGAACGAGCACACCACCGCGATCTGGCAGGCGCTGGGATCCGTGTCGTCGGGGCCCAGGGTGTTCCTGGATCTGGCGCAGATGTATTACCACTGCGCCCGTGCCACGCCTGGTTTTCTGCGCGGCATGGTCATGGCAGCGATAGCGAACAACCCGCCGCTGGCAGCCCTGCAGCGCCACGGTGCGCTCATCAAGATCGAATATTTGCGCGACATGGCGCGACACGAACTGCTCCGTCCCGGGGTCGATATCGAAGCGCTGGCCGCACAGATCACCCGGCTCAATACCTTCATGATGTATGAATGGGCCATCCATGGCGACGCCGAGGAATTGCGTCAGCAGATGGTGACCGGCAACCGGCTGCTGCTGCTTGGGGCCATGAGGGCTCGAGCGGCAGAGGAGTGGGAACATGGGATGCCGGTGCGTGCACGGCCTAGTGCGGCTCGTCGGTGAATTGGCGTTCGAATTTCAAGAACTCGGAAATTCGCATCAGGTCCATGACGCCGCCCGGCGCGGAGACAAGCGGGGGATGAGCAGTGCGGTAGTTCGCATCGCTGCCATTGCGTCGCAGGTCCGAGAGAGCTTCGAACATGGCATTGGTGGCCGCTTCGATGCTGACGGCCGATAACCCCATGACCCGATAGCCGATCCTCGCCATATCGGCAACCGCGTAGCCCTTCGGAATCATCACGCCTTTCACCGGCCCGTCGATATCGCCAGCCAGCCGCGCGTAAAGCGCCATCTGATCATCCGGGCTCATCTCACTGACCGGATGTCCGTCGAGCACAAAACAGATCGGCATCGCTAAATCGGCGCCGGCCTGTAGATAGCGGTTACAGCGCAGCACGAGCTCCTCGTAAGACACGATGTCCGCGTCCGAGCGGGCGATGATCACGAAGCCCGGATCGGTTCTTGCCGCAAGCGCTGCCCTCAATCTCATGATTTGCTCGTCCATGCTGACCAGCGCCCGGCCCTCCAAGGCAGGACAGCGCTTCGGCATCACTTGATCTTCAAGCTGGATGCCCGCAATGCCGCAGTCTTCCATGTCGCGAACCAGGCGTGCGATGTTGTGAACCCCGCCAAAACCGGTCTCGGCGTCGCAGGTGATCGGCGTATCCACGGCGCCGACGATACGCCGCGCATGGTCCACCAACTCCGACAGAGTCAGGAGACCTAGGTCTGGCCGGCCGAGCAGGGCAGTCTCGACGCCGAAGCCACTGATGGCAAGCGCCTCGAACCCGACCTTCTCCGCAACGCGTGCCGAGAGGGCGTCGAAGCATCCGGGCGTGACCAGACAGGTCTGGTCGCGCATCAACGCACGCAGACGCGCGCCGGCGCTGCCGGTGCGTCGCATCATAGCTTAAGGTCTCCGATATGATTCATGGTTTCCAGCCGCCGCAGGCTGCTCAATAAATCCGCCGCTTCACGCGCTTGACCGTGCCGAGCGCAGTCGAGAAATTTATCGTCCAGCTCCTCATCCGAGAGCGGCGACCTCGCATGACCGCGGGCATATCTTATCGCACCACGCTCCAATCGGCGGCCGTCCACGGTTTCGATCACCACCCAATCTTCCGTGGCCATACCAGGCTGCTCTGGACTCTCGTCCTTCAGGACCTGCATGCTCGTCTTTTCGTATAGCCGGATCACATCCGGCCGCCGAACATACTCGTCGGTCAGCTGGGCGAAGCCAACCTGCCTGTCCAGCAGGGCAGCGGCCACATTGTGATGCAGGCTGAACTTTGCTTCGAGACTGGTCAGCGGCCGGCTGTATTTAAGTGTCCGTGCCGGGGCGGCGCCCAGGCCTACCGTCACCGACTTCACCTCAGCGGCGCTCAGTCGCGCACCGCTCACGAGATCGATCACGCCGTCGATGGCGCGGTGCGACGCATAGCACACGGGATAGCGCTTCACGCTCAAACCCAGTTCCGGCAGCCGCCACCGCGCTTCGACCAGTCGCGCAGGTGTTTCCGTGTCGACGTGATTGCGAGGCGAGATCCCGTGCAGCAAGCCATGCGGACTTTCAAGGGCGTCGGCTGCGCCGCCGACACCGGCTTGCGCCAAACGAACTGCCTCGATGCCATTGGCGGCGGCTCGCCCGACTTGAATCGCTTTCATATGCGAGCCGAAATTGGCGATGACGCCGGAGGCGAGACTCGCGGCGATCGAGAGCGCCTGCCGCGTTTCGTGTTCACTGAGTCGATTCAGGGCCGCGACCGCACCCGTGGCCGCCATGGTGCCGAGCACGGCGGTCGGATGCCAGCTTCTCAAGTGATAGGCATCCGGCTCCCTGCTTCCCAGTTCAGTCCAGACCTCGAAGCCGATCACATAGGCTTTCAAGGCATCCATGCCGGAAGCGTTGAGCCGCTGCGCTTCGGCCAGGATCGCGGGGACCAGCACCACGCTGGGATGCCCATGCAAGGCTACGTCATCAAAATCAAGCACATGTCCGGCGACGCCATTGAGCAGCGCGGCGTCCCGCGCGGACAAGCGTCTCTCGCCGAAGAGCGCATAAGCCTCGTTGCCTTCGGGCAAGTAGCTTTTCATGATGGCGACGGCGGGTTCGAGTCTGCCCGCCAGCATGACGCCGACCGTGTCGATGAAGGCCCGTTTGGACGCGTCGATCGCATCCGCGGGCAGGGCAGTCAACGGTGCCGCGGCCACGAATCGCGAGAGCATCGCGGACAAACCCGTTTTCAGCAACGCAACTCCTTGGTTTTCAATTCGTAAGTCTGGTCGGCGGGCGGCCAAAGGGCCAGTTCGCAGAGCCGCGATCATTTGCTTTTTCTCCGAGAAGGCAAAGCGAACACCGCCGCCACGCCGCCGCCGGCGCGCCGATGAGGGCATAATTCCACCATACTAGGAACAGTGAGACACGAGTATGTCGGTGAAATTTGAACCGGTGACGGCTGACTTTGCGGCGATCGTGAGCGGGAGTGACTTGCGAGAACCTTTGAGGCCGGTCGACCGGGATCTCATCATTCGGGCGAGCGACAAATACGGCGTGCTGGTCTTCCACGACCAGCTATTGAGCAAGGAGCAGCTGATCGCATTCGGCAGCCAGTTTGGCGAACTCGACACCGGCTTGCAAACCAAGCTCATGCACAAGATTCAGAATCGCATTGGCGATGCATCTGTCAGTGATATCTCGAACCTGGATGCGTCGGGCAAGGTTGCTGCCCGGGACCATTGGCAGACGATCATGAATGTCAGCAATCGTTTTTGGCACAGCGACGGATCGTTCAAGCATTATCCCAACCGTTATTCCATCTTAAATGCCGTGGTGGCGGTGCAGTACGGCGGCCAGACGGAATACGCGGACCTGCGCGCCGCCTTCGATGCGCTCGACGAACCCACCAAGGAATTGCTCAGCGATAAAGTCGGAACATTCTACTCGCACAATACCCGCGATTGGCTGCAGGTCGACGCCGGTGACGAGGAGCGCAAAGCCTACCCGCCGGTGCAATGGCCGCTGGTGCGGACTCACCCGGGCTCCAAGCGCAAGGTGCTCTGGTGCGACAGCAAAGTAGCGCGGATTTCCGGCATGACTGTCCCTGAGGGCAGGGCGCTTGCGCACGAGCTGATCGAACACATCGGGCAACGGGAACGCGTCTACAGCCACGCGTGGAAGAGCGGCGATCTGGTGATGGTCGACAACCGTAGCGCTCTGCATCGCGGCCGGCGCTTCAATCTCGACGAGCGGCGGGAGATGCGCCGCGTTGAAGTCGTCGATACCGTCCATTCGCTGGGTGAAGTGTCGCTCGCGTAAATGCCATGGATCTGCGAACCACCACACGCACGCTGACGAACGATAGAAGCCGCGATCCGGAAACCATTACTGCGTTCCGCATCGGGGTGCAGGCATATGCAAGCTATGGCACGCCACTGTACGCGGCGCTGTGCGCCGGCGGGGCGGGTGATCCCGAGATCATCGCCCTCGCCAGTCACGGAGTGGTCAGTGCAAGGCCCGTGCATCTTTTTTCCTCGGTCCACTACCTTTTGTTGGGTGGTTGCAATGATCCGTTGGCGCGCTACTTTGCGACGCTGACCGAGAATCCCCTGCCGCCGGATGAGGCCTTCCCGGATTTCGCGCGCTTTTGCCGCCAACATCAAGAGGAACTGTTGCATCTACTGCAGAGGCGAACCGTGCAGACGACCTATGTCGAGCGCTGCCGGTCCTTGATGCCCCCAATGGCATGCGCGGCGGACATGGCCGGCGAGCCGCTCAATCTGATCGAGATTGGCTGCAGCGCGGGCGTGCTGCTCACCTTCGACAAATATGCCTACGATGTGGCCGGACGCGCTCTTGTGGGCTTCGCGGACGCGCCGCTTACCCTCGAAACTCGCGTCAACGGAAATGCGCCGCTGCGGATACCCAGGATCGGCAAGCGCACGGGCATCGACCTGCGCACGATCAACGTTCTTTGCGAAGAGGAGCGGCGCTGGCTGTTGGCGCTGTGTTTCCCGGAATTTCGCGCGCAGCAGGCGCGGCTCGCAAAAGCGCTGGACATCGTCGCCGCGACCGATATCGAGTTGCTGCAGGGAGACGCTCTCGACATGCTGCCTGCGGCCCTCGCCAATACCCCGGATCCGGTTTGCGTGTTCCATTCGGCGTGCCTATTTTATTGGGACAAGCCGTCCAAGGCGGCGTTGGATTCCCTATTGAGGGAAACCAGCCGAGACCGCGACATCTACCGCGTCAGCATCGAGCCTGCCGAAAACCAGGACCCGGATCGGATCAAAATCAATTTGGGCGAAGTGGCCGTCGCGTGCTATCGACGCGGCGAGGTGGAACGGCGAGTCGTCGGCCGCACGACCGCGGACTACGGCGTGCTGGATTGGATTGTCTGATCGAAGGGGATGGGTGGCCAACGTTCGAGAAACTCAAAGACGGCATGGTTGAAGGCGTCATTGGCATCGCCCGCCACCATATGCGACCAATCGCTCTCCCCATGTCCCCGCAGATCGAGCGGCGACCAAATCGAGACCCGCTCCGCGAAACTCAAGCCGCTCGATCGATTCCATTGCGCGTTCCCCCAGAATCCAACAGCAGGGCGACGTTCCTTTTTGAAGAAAAACATCCTAGCATCCGCGACGATGTCATAGGGCGATAGCATGGAACAATCAAGAAGGACTGCGCTTAAACGAGACATCCAGGGCCGATCCGGCGAAGGAGCGGCTCGAAAGGTGTATCGCGGCATCATGCGGGCGCTGGAGGAACGCCAGCTGGTTCCTGGGCAGCGCTTGGTGGAGACAGAACTCGCCGCGCAATTCGGCGTCGGCCGCAACGCGGTCAGAGAAGCAATGCAACGTTTGGCGGTTCGCGGCATCGTCAATCTCAGCCGATTCTCATCGGCTTCAATCCGCCAGCTCGATTTGGACGAGACGCTGGAAGTGATGGACGTGGCGGACGCGATGGTCGTGTTGGTGGCACGCACAGCGGCGCTGCGCTACGATCGGCGTGTGCATCGCATCCCGCTCGCCGCGGCCATCGCCGCGTTGAAGGCCGCGGACGAGGGTCGGGAACCCGGGTCGTTCAGCCGTGCCCGGCGGGGCTTTTACCGGACCCTGCTCATGATTGGCGGTAACCGCGAGTTGATGCGGCTGCTTCCGGCCGTCAGCCTGCACATCGTCCACGCCAAGTACCACATCATGCAGCTGCAACGGTTGCGTCTGGTGGACTATAAGAAAATCGCCGCCGCCATCGCTAAAAAAAATCCGTCGACGGCCGGTGCCGCCTTCCTCAAGCATAATGCGAACGTACGTCGCGCCATTCTCGGGCAGGCCAAGCTGCGCTAGCAGCCGTCAGGTCGCCGCAGGTTGCCGCGCGGCCCAATCACGTTTGATTTTCTTGGCCAGCGACCACTTGTGGACCTCGGTCGGGCCGTCGTAGATGCGGAACGCGCGTACCTCACGAAACACTTGCTCGACGATCGTGTCGCGCGAAACACCGGTTCCCCCCATTACCTGGACGCACCGATCGGCGACTCCCATCAGGGCCTCTGAAACGTGGACCTTCGTCATCGAACTCTCCGTTCCGCCGAGCGATCCCCCATCCAGTATGCCGGCGCACCAGTCGATCATCAGCGTAGCCTGCTGCAGGGCGATCATGTTCTCGGCGAGCATGAAGCCGACCCCTTCATGGTCGATCAGGGTCTTGCCGAAGGCCTGACGGCGGCAAGCATAGTCGGTCGCAATCTCCTGTGCGCGGATGCAGGCGCCAAGCCAACGCATGCAGTGTGATAGGCGGGCGGGCGACAGGCGGATTTGTGCATATTTGAAGCCCTCGCCGCTGCGGCCGAGCATCTGTTCCATCGGTACGCGAAGGTTGTCGATCGTAACGACCGCATGGCCGCCGGGCATGGAGCTGTCGATCGTGTCGATGACGCGTTCGATCCGTATCGCCGGATTGGGCAGGTCAACGACGAACATACAGGCGCCGTCCTGCGACTTCGCCATGACGATGCCGACCCGGGCGCCGACCGCGCCGGTCGTAAAGGCTTTTCGACCGTTGATGATCCAGGCGTCGCCGGAAGCCACCGCCGTGGTTTGCATCATCGAAGGATCGGATCCCGTGCCGTTCGCGGCTGCCGGCTCGGTCATGAAAAAACTCGAGCGCGCCTCGCCTTTCACCAGGGGTGCAAGAAAGCGCCGCTTCTGCTCGGGGGTGCCGACCTTGCCGAGCAGGTACATGTTGCCCTCGTCCGGTGCCATCGTGTTCACCGCCAACGGACCCAAGGGGGAAAGTCCGGAGCGTTGCAATACCACCGCCGTCTCGCGCTGCGTCAGGTGCGAGCCGTCGGCAAGAATGTGCGGCGTCAAGAGGTTGGCCGCTTTCGCCTTGACCCGCATTTCCTGCACCAGCTCGTCCGAAGGTCCGTGCGCACTGCACCGCGGATCCTTCTCGTATGGCACGACCACCTCCCGCACGAAGGCCTCCACCCGGTCTGCGATGGCAGCCGCACGTTCTGAAACAATCACAGGCTCCTCCTCCGGCGCCGCTGCACCAGCTTCATGTGCCCTATTGTAGAACAATCCAGAGGGGCAATATGCGTTTGGCCGCTCAGCAACGGGGCTGTGTGCCCGGACGGACGCGCGAGTGGCACCGAATGCCAGTTTGACTGCGCATAGAGACAATATCGGCTGCCGCCGGAAGACTAGAGTCGGCTCAAAAGGGCAATGTCTGCGTCGGCGGACGTCTACGTATTTCCGTTGATCAGGGGAGACCATGAAAAAACATCTATCGTTGGGGTCAATCGTTCTTGCGTCAGGATTGGCGATTTCGTTTCACACGGCGGCATATGCGGCCGATGCGCCCGCATCGGCCACCAACAACACCGAAGACGTGAGCGGCCTGCCGGAGGTTGTGGTCACCGCACGCCGGCGTGAGGAAAATCTGCAAACCGTGCCCGTGGCGGTGACTGCGCTCAGTGGAGAGGCGGTGGATTCCCGGGGTTCCTTTTCGGTGCAAGACCTCGTCGAGCAAGCACCGAGCTTGAGCTTCGTGAACCAATCGGGCACGCGCAGCGACGTGGTCCTGGCCATTCGCGGCCAATCCAAAACCTATGGCGCCCGCTTCGATTCGACCCTGGCCTATTTCGACGATGTGCCCATCCTCAAGATGACGACGGGGCAGTTCTTCGATCTCGATAGCATCCAGGTGCTGAGCGGTCCTCAGGGAACACTGTTCGGACGCGTGACCGACGGCGGCAACGTCATGGTCAACCCGAAAAGGCCGTCCGATGATTTTGGCGGTTACATCGAAGCCCGGGTCGGCGACTACAACCTGCACGATTTTACCGGTGCCCTGAATCTGCCGCTGGTGTCGGACAAGCTCGATCTGCGCATGGCTTTCGACATCAATCATCGAGATGGCTACACCAAGAATCTTTTGACCAACCAGGAACTCGATGACGTCAACTACAAGGCCTATCGCGTCGGATTGCTGTTCAAGCCCACTGACGATATCGAGAACTACACCGTCTATACCTTGAACGAAGGCACGACCAATGGCTCGAGCAACGAGATCGCCTATGTCAACGCACCGCTGATCGCGGGGGCCACGACGGGAACGGCGGAAGGGTTCGGCCTGCCGGCCGCGACCGCGATTGCCTTGGGCAACTCCACCGCCGCGGCCTTTCAGGCGGCCCTCGCGAATCAGCAGAAGAATGGTCCGCGGGTGGTGGATGAGGGCAACTTGGGATTCGGGTCGAACGGCGGAATGTTCGACATTTCCCACGACTACTACGTCGTCAATACCACGACGTGGAAGCCGGTCTCGGATCTACAGTTCAAGAACATCTTTGGCTACGTGCGCGTCAATGACCATTGGGGCGCGGACTACGATGGGACGACGGTTCCCTTCATCGATGAAGGCAATCCGATTTATCCGCACTACGACTTCAATTATCAGCAGTGGAGCGATGAATTCCAGATTCAGGGCAAGGCGTTCGACAAGCTGCAATACACGGCCGGCGCGTACTTCGATGAGCAGAACACCGCCCATCCTTCCGAGAACCAGACTGTCGAATTGCAGGTCATCGATCGCGTCGACCTGCAATACGAAGCCACGCGCAGCAGGGCGGGGTATGGCCAGATCCGCTATGACCTAGGTCAATTCCTTCCCGGTCTCAATATCGACGCAGGCATACGCTACACAGAGGACACCACCGTGTCCGACAACGCCAGCGAAATCGGCCTTTGGGATCCCACCGACCAGTTCGGTCTAGGCTCATTTGGCTTGAGCTCGCAAATGCACGGCCAATGCGATACCGCGAACGATTGTGTACAGACCTCGACCCACTCGCACGCCCTGACCTGGACCGGCGGCCTGGACTACGAGATCAACGACAAGACGATGACGTACTTCAAGGTCAGCAAAGGATATCGGCCGGGCGGCATCAACTCGGTCTCGGGCGACCCCTCGTTGGCGCACTACGGGCCGGAGTTCGACACGAGCTTCGAGATCGGTCTCAAGAGCGATTACCAATTCGCCGGCATGGCGGGACGCACCAATCTGGCGGTGTTCGACGACTTCTACACCCATATCCAAAAACTGGTCGATACCGTGGGTACCGACGGGACCATCGACTCGGTCATCACCAACGCGCCAGACGCGCGCATCTGGGGCGTCGAGCTCGAACAAACCTTTATCCCGTTCACGGGTTTGCAGCTCAAATTCGATTACACCTACCTGCACGCTGCCTACGAGAAGAACGCGGCGCTCGAGAAGACGGCCTGCTTTGC
>Ga0182024_10025540_pt1 | contig 10424 bp, 11 predicted proteins | sample P32metaG_FD_120480 | JGI IMG/M metagenome (GOLD analysis project Ga0182024, IMG submission 120480) | Permafrost microbial communities from Stordalen Mire, Sweden - P3-2 metaG (Illumina Assembly) | ecosystem: Environmental > Terrestrial > Soil > Wetlands > Permafrost | place: Sweden: Stordalen...
GCTATTCGCGTTACGGGTATGGCGGCGGGATCGGCATCGGCGGCCTTCTGCTGATCGTCCTGATCCTCTTCCTGGTATTCGGCTACGGGAACATCTAGCCGGCGGCTGCGTCACGCGTTCAACACCGAGACTGTGAGACGGTGAGGTTGCCGAGAGGCAACCGCGCCGTCTCGCTGTCTTGAGCGACGGCGGGAGAAACATCACACCCGCCTCGGCTTTCGGAACATCCTGGCGGCCCGGCGTTCATCTACCGACAGCGCAACAGATCGGTAGGAAGCCATGCACGAATTCGACAAAAAGCAGGTGGTCGGCTTGCTCAACCGGATCCTCGAATCCGAGCTCGCCGGGGTGATCCGCTACACGCATTATTCGTTTCTGGTCTATGGCTACAACCGCATTCCCATCGTCTCCTGGCTGCGCGAGCAGGCCGCCGAATCGCAGACCCACGCGACGCTGGCCGGCGAGATGATCACCCAGCTCGGCGCCTATCCCTCGCTCGGCATCGGCCGGCTGCTCGACAGCCACAAGCACGACATCGGCAAGATCCTCGTGGAGTCGATGGAGCATGAGGCGGCGGCGCTCCAGCTTTACAAGGATTTGCTGGGCGCGGTCGAGGGGCGCTCGGTCATGCTGGAGGAATACGCAAGGCAGATGATCTACGCCGAGGAGCTGCACGCCGGCGATGTCGACAAGATGCTGCGCAAGCCGGGCGAGGTCGACGCCACCGGGCTGGGGCCGCAAGCGGTTTAGGCCCCGAGAGGCGCCAACCGGGCCTGCATCGGCGCGGGAGGCGGCTCGAGCGGCGGCGGGGGGATGGGCAGCGGCGGCTCCTCGACCGGCGGCGGCCGCGGCAGGTCCGGCCGGTCCGGGAGGTTGCCGGGCGGCGACGGCTTTCCGGGCTGTCCTCCCATGGGATGCTCCGCAAGAGTGACGATGCGGGTTCAACGGCGCCCCGGCATGGGAGTTCCGGCCGGCCGGCGGTGGCGTCACTCGTCGCGATGCCGATCCGGCGGCGGAGCGAGGGGCCTCGCGCGCGGCGCGAACGGAGATTTGGGCGGAACCCATTTGAGACCGAACGCCGTGCGAGCGCTCTTGGGGCCGCTCTGCATCCGCCACAACCGGCCGCGCCACAACCGGAGCCGCTCGACCCAGCCGCGCTCCAGCGCGCGGTTGAAGCTGTCGACCATGCGCGACAGCGCGAGCGCCTCGTCCGGGGTGATCGCGCCCTGCAGCGCCGCGGCGGCGATGCGGTTGACCGCGGCGAGCAGATCGGACGGACGGGCGATCTCCGGCAGGGCGAGCGCGCCTTCGAGCTCGACCGGCTGGCCGCGCCTGACGCCAAGGACGCGGCCGAGGCAGAACCGCACCATGACCGGATCGTCGGCGAACCCCATCTCGATCGCCTTCGCGGCGAGCGCCTCGGCCCGCGCATCGAGCAGCGCCGCCGCCGCCCGCGAGCCAGCGCGAAATTTTCCCGAGCCGGGCGGCCGGCCGGCGGGATTGCCGGAATAGCCCTTGCGGAATTTGCCGTCCGCCTCGCGCCCAGCATCGCCGCCCTCTCCACTCTCGGACGGCACCCCCGACAGCCACAAGCCGCCCTCCGGACGGGGGAGATCGTCCGCGTCACCGGCAAAACCGCCTGTTCCGCCTGTTCTTAACAGCTCATTATCAGGCAACCCGCACCTCCGCTTATATCGCGCGCCCCTCATCGAGGCCAGCTTCGTTGCGGAGATTACGATGCGATTATGGCGATTTTAGCGATGATCCGATAATCACAATCGCTCGGGACGCGATCCGCCGCGCGCGGGTTGTTCTCGGCAATGAAGCGGCGTGCCGCCTCACGGTCGTCGAGCGCCATCCGGCGCCAGACGATATCCATCCCGGCCTACGATTTCTTCGGCCGCGGCCGGTGCAGCTCGCGCCCGGTATCCCAGGACTCGACCCAGCGAGCGACACCCTCGTGCAACACGCCCGGCGCGCCGGACCGCGCCTCGTCGAGCGACTCCGTGATGCGCGCGACCTGCCAGGCATCGATATCGACAAAGGTGGCGATCGCCTCGCTCGCGAGCTCGGACTTGCTGCGCTTCCGCTCGCGCGCCAACGCCGCGAGCTTGTCGTCAAGCTCGGGAGAAAGCCGCATCGTCATAGTCGCGCTTTTTGACATCGCCCTTGCCCGTCTGCTGGCTAACCCGGAAACGCAAAACAATCTATCAATTCACAATAATAAGTCATGACATCGCCTGACGCTCGAAATGTCGCGAACCGATGATCCTGTTGAACTCTTTGTTGATCGTCAACATTCGGCTCACCAAGAATAACGCGCCAGATTCCCGCGATACGCTGGCTCACATGGTCGTCAACTTCTTGAGAATTTGGATTACGCCAATGGCCGAACCGCACGGCCGCGTTCAACGCATCGAAGGACAGCATCCCCTTGCGAGCAGCATCATATAGGTCGGGTTCTATAACTTTAAGGAGACAGAGAACCGAGATTACCTCGGGAAAGAAAGCGGAGCCCTGACGCATACTCATCGTCACAATTTTCAGATAGCTATAGACCCTTTCAAGAGTGCGAAGTGAAAGAGGACGTACGGCCGCCATCATCGAAATTACGAAACCATAATCTGTGCTTCCGGGCGGAATTTCTGCGAGTAGATGCCCTAGATATTTGGCGACGCTACCGTCAGGACGATCTCTGCGGCCAGCAGGGAACGACATTCTGAGGTGGTAAAATTTCTCCAAGTACGTACGACAATCTATGTCACCATATGAGAATTTAACTGCTTGCTCCAGTTGTTCTCGACTACTCGCCAATACAAATATCACCCTCGGAACAGCAAAAAAATGTTTTATCTTTTCAAGAAGCTCAAGCGAAAACGATGGCCTGCATCGGTCTAGTTCATCGATAACAAATATAAGGTTTTCCTTAGAAACGGTGCCTGCATCATTGCTTTCAGTTTCATTCAGCGCAACCGCCAATGCCGTTAGAGCCTCCTTAAATCGCTCAAACGCCTCCTTATCCGCACTATGACTATCAAGTCGCTCTTTAATTAAATCGTCCACTGCCTTGGCCGTTTCATCACCGACAACCCTGGCTGCATCCGTCGTAATTTTAAGGCCTGCAGTTAACTCCTCACCGCTAAGCAGACCAGCAGAAGCTGCTCGAATGCCGATTTTTATTGATGCACGGCCGAGCGCTTTTGCGACCTGGAAAGCCCCGACCTTAAACTTATCGAGTGTCGCTTGTCTCCGTGGGTTTAATTGTTCTGCTTTAGCAACAATTTCTCCAGCCAGAGTCAGAAATGCATCCTCATGGTAATCATTCGCAAATGCGTCAAAATAGATCGTCGGGACGTCCAACTTTCGTAATTCGCCGAGCCACATTTTTATAAATACTGTTTTTCCAGTACCCCATTTGCCGTCGAGCAGCAAAACTGTGGGGTCTTCCAACGCTCTCACAACGCGGGTGAGTTGATCGGCAAATTCCTTTCGTCCGAAGATATCCTTTTCGGGAGTGAAACCCTCATCCGGAGCGATGTCAAGCTCGGGCGGGAAAAGATGCATTTAGCTACCGCCTGTCAAGATATGGGAGTGAATATAGGTACCACGTACCTCTTGTAGTAGCAAATGAGCCAGCCATTCTGTCAAAAGTCGTAGCGATCGAATAACCTCCGAAGTCCGGAGCCACCCTCTCCCGCATGCGGGAGAGGGGATTAATTTGCTGCCGCGCCGCTGTACCGCTCCTTCTTAAACAGCCCTCGCGCGAACGCGAGGTAGCCGGCTTTGGTCATCGCGGGTTTGAAGTCGCCGATGATCTGTTTGGCGTTCGCGGCTTCGTCGTAGAGGAGGTCGATCGCGGGTATCACCGGCTGGAGTTCGCGTGAGGGGCTCGTCGCCCCTTGGCCGGCGCCGGCTTCGCAGGAATTCCTTGATCGCGCGGAACTCCTCTACCGTCACCGGCAGGAGCACCTCGGCATCTTGCCAGTCGGCGGCGGTCGTCGCCGGGATTTCGGAATAATCGATCCCGTCATCCGGCGTATCGAGCAGCTTCGCAAAATACTCCCGCGGCTTGTCAGGTCGTGTGCTCACTATCCCCCCTCACCCTCCCGTCGCTACGCGCCGGGTCCCTCCCTCTCCCCGCGAGCGGGGAGAGGGGCTTAATTTGCCACCCCGCTCCACCGCTCCTTCTTGAACAACCCCCGCGCGAACGAAAGGTAGCCGTCCTTGGTCATCGCGGGTTTGAAGTCGCCGATGATTTGTTTGGCGTTGGCGGCTTCGTCGTAGAGGAGGTCGATCGCGGTCATCGCCAGGAGCTTGGCGGGGGTCAGGTAGGCGTGCTGGGGCTCGTGGATGTGGAAGTCGGCGCCGTGGGTCTTGCCGCGCGCGCTGGCGACGTAGGGGTGGATCACCGGCATCAGATGGGCGATGTCGCCCATGTCGGTCGAGCCGGTGCGGTGGCCGCCGATGTCGAACTGGCCGGGGCCGAAGAGGTGCTCGACATTGGCGCCGAAGAGATTGCCCATCGGGCGGTCGTTGCGCTGCGGCAGGTAGCCGGGGATCGTCGAGATCTCGACCTCGGCGCCCATCGCCATCGCGCCCGCCCGCAGGCACCGGTCGACCTTCAGGTTGGCGTCGGTGATCGCCTCTAGGCTGCCGCCGCGCACGAAGGTCTCCATCGTCACCTCGGCCGGGATGACGCTGACCGCGTCGCCGCCCTTGGTGATGATCGGGTGGATGCGGATGGTGTCCTTGTCCCAGAAGGTCTCGCGCTGGCAGTGGATCGCGTTCAATGCGATCATCGCCGCCGACAAGGCGTTGATGCCGGATTGCGGCGCGCCGCCGGCGTGGCTGGCGCGGCCGAGGAAGCGGATCTGCTTGACGAGGGCCCCGTTCGACGAATCGGCGATGAAGCTGCGCTTCTCCATCTGATCGTGCGAGCCGGCATGGATCATCATCGCCATGTCGATGTCGTCCCAATGGCCACGGGCGAGCAGCTCGGGCTTGCCGAGGAGGAATTCGAGCTCGCCCTTGTCCTTGCGCCTGAGGCGCTCCTCGACGTCGATGAACTCCTCGGCCGGGACCGCGAAGAAAATGACCTCGCCGGCGAGCTGGCCGGCGGCGCCGATGGCGTTGAGGCCCATCGCCGCGCCGAGCATGCCGGCGATCTGCGCGTTGTGGCCGCAGCTATGCGCGGCGCCGGTGTGCGGGTCGGCGAGCGGGTGGTCGGAGGTTCTGAGGCTGTCCAGCTCGGAGACGATGGCGACGCGCGGGCCGCCGGATTTGCCGGCGATGCGGCCCTTGACGCCGGTGAGCGCGAGGCCGGTTTCCGGGGCGAGGCCGAGGCCGCGCATGTGCTCGGCGACGAGCGCGGCGGTCTTGTGCTCGTTGAACCCGGTCTCGGGGTGATGCAGGATCGTCTCGCCGATCGCGATGATCTGGTTGCCGTGGCGGTCGATCGCCTCGCATACCGCCTGCTTCAACTCTTCCTTGCTGGCCATTTGGCGCCCCTGAGCCGAGTATCCCGACAACGATGATACCCGTGTCGTCCTTGCGAGCGAAGCGCAGCAATCTCCCGCCGATGCGCGCTCCGATCGAGATTGCCACGGCGCCTTACGGCGCCTCGCCATGACACTCGACCGCGAGCAGCTGATCGGCGGGCTGGTGACGCTGGCGACGGTGCTGTTCCTGATGGCGGTGGCGCCGCGGTTCCGCTATCGCCGCGCGGCGCGGATCGCGGCGCTGGCGATCTATGGCGTGGTGTTCACCGGGGTCTTGGTGTGGGTCGCGCTGTGGCTCGCCGGGGTCAATTTCTAGCGCTCGCGGGGGGCGAAGCCCGCGCGGCGCTGACTCGAATTGATACGCGGCGACACCCCGCGTAACCGCTTGCGCATTGAACGCAAGCAACGACGCTGGTAAGAATCCGTTAACCAGGATGTGCCGGCGCATCACCCCTGAGCGCCGGCGAGCAGCGATGCTACCCGAGGGAATCCCCCTCGCTCGGGAGGACGCGATGGCGGTTGATTTCTCGACGCTCGTACCACAAAACAATGTGCGCCTGCCCGACGCGTTGACGGTCCGGCACGGCTCTGGGCCGCTGATCGGACGCCTGATCCTCGAAGGCGACCGGGTGGCGCGCGAAGCGGGCATCCATTTGCGGCTGCGGCACGATTTCGACGAGCTCGTATATCTGAACCGCACCGAGGTCGCGCGCGGCAATTGGCGCCCGATCATGGATACGTACAACCCGGAGAAAGCCGACATCTCGGCGGAGAACGGGTTTTGGATCGCCGGCGAGAACGATGCGGGCGAAATCGTCACGACGGCCGCGGCACGGATCTACGACTGGCCGGACACGACGCTCGAAGATCACGCGGTGGCGATGTTCTTCGGCCGCGACGAGGGTCAGCGCTGCGTCATCACGACCCCGGCGGCGAAGCTGATCAGCGGCGTCGTATTCAGCGGCGGCACGATCTGGGTGCGGCCGGATTACCGCGGGCGCACGCTGTCGCATCTGCTGCCGAGAATGTCGCGGGCTTATTCCCTATCGCGCTGGCCGCTCGATTGGTTGATCGGCTACGTGCAACGAGCGCATGTCGACAAGGGCATCGCCACCGGCTACGGCTCCAGGCACCTCGGCTTCAGCATCTATTACCCGGACACGTCCTATGGCGAGATCGTGCTGGCCTATTCGTCCGGCCAGGAAGCCTATGACGATATGGGCATTTTCTTGGACGAGGAGCTGTCCGACGCCTCCGGCGGCCGGTTCGCGGTCCCCACCCCGGCGGCGGCCTTGGCGCACGAGGTGACGAGGACTTCCCCCGAAGGCGTGCGCCAGGGAAGCAGCAGACGCTCATAGCTCACGGTGCGCCGAGGCTTGCCGGCCTCGTTGTGGAATTCCATCTGAGCGGTGATGAGGTCGTAGCGCGGGTGACCGGTGCTGGCCACCGCCTCATAGATCTGCGATAGCCAGGCGCCATATTCCTTGTCGGGCATGGCATCGACCGGCTGGCCGATCCCGTTAAGCCGGTACATGTCGCCCGCCCAGCGATGGGCCTCACCGAAAAAGCGCAGGATTGGCCGGGTGGTGCTCGGCTCGAAGCCGGCGATCGCGAAGCGCGGCAACAGGTCGTTGCGGGTGGCGAGGCCGATCACGCTGGCGTCGAAATTGCCGAAGGCGACGCGCCATTTCATCGCCATGGGCCCGAGACCTTCGCTGCGCCGCGCCTGGCTGAACAGCACCGCGGGGTCGCGCGCGTCGATGTGAAAGCGCTCGCTCGACGGCGGCTCGACGACCGGCACGCACAACTCGCGAAGCCGCGCCATCGTGTGCTCGGCCGAGGACGAGATCTCGGAATGCCACTCGTCCTCGAGATACTTGATGCGGAACAGATTGGTGCCGGCCTCGCCGAGCAGCCGCTCGAGCGCCGACAGCGCGCGCAGATCGACATTGCGCGGATGCAGCTCGATCTCGGTGACCAGACGATCGAGCACCTGAAATTTCACAAAGCCGAGGTTCCTGACGGCGAAGCCGACCGCGTCGTAATCGGGGTTGGGATCGCCCAGCGCGGCGTGAAATTCCTCGCTATCCGGCAGCACCCATTTGCCGTCGGTGGTAACCAGCATCGTCAATTGTTGCACAGCACCTCCGCAACGCCGGGCGCGATGCCCACGACGAAATCGCCCGACGCACGGCATTTGGCGCTCCGCGGGTAAACATTCGCTTAAGCATGGAGCTCGCTCGGCGATTGCCGGTATGCGCGCGGGCCTTGTCGCGCGCGACCTTTAGGCGCGCAGCGCGAACTGGCCGGTAGTGACCGAGCGGCGGGTGCGCTCGGGCGGCAGGATGATCGAAACGCGGGTCCCCTGCCCCGACGAGCTGGCGATCGACATCACCCCGCCATGCGCCTCGACCAGCCCTTGGGTGATCGGCAGGCCGAGCCCGGTGCCCCCGTAGGTCCGGCTGGTCGAGGCCTGCGCCTGGCCGAAGGGCTGGAGCGCGCGCTCCAATTCGTCCTGGGTCATGCCGATGCCCTCGTCGGCGATGGTCAGCACGCTAGACCCATCGCCGCGGATCGACGCCTCGACCGTGATCGTACCGCCCTTCTCCGAGAACTTGATCGCGTTGGACAGGAGGTTCAGCAGGCACTGTTTGATCGCCCGCTCGTCGCCGAAGATGACGTGATCGGCATCCGCGACCTTGCAGACCAGCTCGATGGATTGCTGGCGGGCGCGCTCGCGCACCATCCGCACGCCGCCGGCGAGGAGCGAGCGGACGACGATCTCTTCCTCGTTGATGTCGAGCTTGCCGGCCTCGATCTTCGACATGTCGAGCACGTCGTTGATGATCGACAGCAAATGCTGCCCGCTGGTGTGGATGTCGTGCGCGTATTCGAGGTAGCGCGCGTGTTTCAACGGCCCGAGATGCTCGCCGCCGAGGATCTCCGAGAAGCCGATGATCGCGTTCAACGGCGTGCGCAGCTCGTGGCTCATATTGGCGAGAAAATCGGTCTTGGAGCGGTTGGCGAGCTCGGCCTGCGCCCAGGCCTGCGCCATCTTGGTATCGGCCGCCTTGCGTTCGGTGATGTCCGAATAAAGCGAGACGACCGCCCCGTCCGGCATGCCGCGCCGGCGGATCAGCAGCGCCCGGCCGGTGCCGGTCAGCCGCTCCCGGATCATCGGCACTTCGCGGAAGAAGCGATCGAAACGCTCCGACGCCTCGATCGACAGATCGACCGAGCCGAAATCGCCGCGCTCGGTTTGCACGACCAGGATGTCGCGCAAATTCGTCTCGGTCGTCAGCTCCATCGGCAGGTCGAGCAATTCGATGAATTTCGCGTTCCACGCGACGAGCCGGCCGTGGCGGTCGAAGACGCTAAGTCCCTCACCCATGTTTTCAAGCGTCGACTGCAACAGATCACTCTGCCGCCGCAGCCGCTCCTCGCCGGCGCGCAGCCTGGCGACGGCGTTCTGCTGACGTTCGACGGCGCGGACCATCAGCCAGGTCAGGCAGCCCGCGGTCACCGCGAAGAAGATGAACGCCACCACCGAGCCGACGCACTCGCTGCGCCAGGCGCCGAGAATATCGCCGCGCCCGCGCGAGGCGACAAGGATCAGCGGGCGGGCGGCGATACGGGCAAAGCTGACGACCGCTGGGCGGCCGACATCCGCCTCGGAATTGCCGAATACACCGAAACGGCTCGCGGCGGCGGCGGCGAGCACCGTCGGCGCATCGGACGGCTTTTGGCCGATCAGCTCGTCCTGGTTCGGCTCGGCCGCGACGAGGGTCCCGTCATCGAGCAGAAGCCTCACGCTCACCCCGCTATTGGCGACGACGGAGTTGTAGAAATCGGTGAACACCGTGAGCGGCACCTCGGCGGCGATGACGCCCATCACCGCGTTATCGCGCAACAACGGTCGGCTCATCATCACCGACCAGCCCCCGGTCGCGTGGCTGCGCCGGGGGCGGCCGATGAACAGCGACGGCGTGCCGCCCGACTGGTGCGCGGCGAAAAACGGCCTTGTGGCGTAATCCGGATCGGGCTCGTCCGTCCAACCCGTCCTGTTGAGCAGATGGCCCTGGTTATCGATGATCAGGATGTCCTGCACCACCAGCGTCTGGTCGTCGAACTGGTTGAGCAGAACCTTGACGGCGGGGCCGTCGAGCGGCGCCCGCGGCAGGAGCGTGTCGAGCATCCGCTGGACGCCGAGCAGCGCCGCGTCGATCGCGAAGATCGAGCGGTTGGTGCCGACCTCGGACGAGCGCGCGATGCTCTCGAGCGTCGCCGTGGAATCGTCCATCGTCTGCTGATAGGCGCGGTGGATCGAGGCGTACATGCTGGCGCCGTAGGCGCTGACCAGGGCCGCGCACAAGACCATCATCGCGTTTTGCAGGCGGACCATCCGCGCGATGGCAAGGAGCCATGCGGGCGCGCGCATCATCGCCGCCCAATCGCTCGCGACGGCGGGACGCAAAAGGCGCGCCGCCGACGAGAGGCGCAGATGAAAATCCCTCCCATTCCCCGGTCTTAGTCGCGCGCGCTTAACATTCCGTTATGCGCGGCCGCACTCGCGGCTGTCCGGGCAAGGGGTTTAGGGTCAAAACCCAATCGGCTCGTCTGCTCTCAACGACCGAGTTGAGTGGCATTCTGCCCTTGGTCGATACGTGCGCCGATGGCGAGGTAGCGCCGACAACGGACATGGAGTGCGACTGCGTTTGCGAACCAATGGCGCATCGCCCTTCCGTGTCCCGCAAGCTCCACGCGGCGTACTGAACCTTGAGCGGCTTACTGAACCTTGAAGAGCAGATGCTGCCGGTTCGAAGTGTGCGGGCGCACTTCGCTCGGCCACCGTCCGCGCTCGACGGCTTCGGCCCACTGCGGGCTCTGCAGGACCTGCGGATCGTCGATCTCGTAGATTGCCGTGTA
>Ga0182024_10025541_pt1 | contig 10423 bp, 8 predicted proteins | sample P32metaG_FD_120480 | JGI IMG/M metagenome (GOLD analysis project Ga0182024, IMG submission 120480) | Permafrost microbial communities from Stordalen Mire, Sweden - P3-2 metaG (Illumina Assembly) | ecosystem: Environmental > Terrestrial > Soil > Wetlands > Permafrost | place: Sweden: Stordalen...
CGGCGAATCCACCCGTCAGGCCTGAACGCCACGGCTCAGGCATCAAACGCTGCTGCACGCCGCGATACAGCCGCCACCAATGGATGGATACCAGCAGAATGGATTCGCATCCGATCTCGATGCGGATCAGGGCCCCGACGAGGTTTGTGTTGGAATGGAGCAGCGCCAGAAGCAATCCGCCCAGCACAACGCCGACAATTGTCCCGGGCATCAGCCTGCGGATGACGGCTCGCGCCTGAATATCCTGAGACACGATGCCGGCCACGCTCGGCATTTTTCCGAAAAACAGATGTGAATATTGCCACACCGCGATCAGATCGCCGGCGACCAGCAGGGGCAAAAGCAATCCGAGCGCTGCTTCGGAGCCGCGCCCGGGAATGTGTCCCATCGCAATCGCCGTCATCGGCACGATCATGAGCCCCACGCCCGAGCCAAATCCGCTTTTCGTCACTCCGATCAGGAGCACCGCGAGAAAGACGATGAACCACCATGCCATGCGACTCGCTTACGAAAACTTTATTTCTTCACGCGGCGAACCGTGAAGCGCTGCTCAAACTGCCGCCCGTTCTGAACAAAAACCAGATGAATGCGAATCTCCGATTCATCTTCCCACTTCCAGGCATACGCGCTGTCCCGCGAATCGGCGGCAGTCGAATCCGGCTGGTCAACGCCCGGGACAGGAATGAACCCCGGCCGATCATACGGATTAATCGGCGGCTGCGGCGGAGTCGGTGTGGATTGATCCTCTTGAGATTCCATGGGCGGGAAAATCTTCGTCACGGAAGAAAGCGGTTTAATGGTTTGGCCGCGCAGAGGATGATTGACTCCGTCCGGATCGGTCACGCTGCTCTTGCCGCTCAGAAGTTCAATTGAATCATTCGTCGGATTGTCGATCCACATCACGAGATGCCCCTCATCCGCCCGCATCCGGTATTTCAGCGGATCATTCGCGAAATGGGTGTCATCCGACGTAGCGACGTGAATTGGCTGATCGCTCCCTTCGCGAAGCACATCAAATTCAAATTGTGTGCACCCGAAGTTGGCCAAAAGAGCAAAGCCAAGGACAAGGCTTGAGAAAGGAAAGCGTATTAAACTATGGCGCATTTTGATAAGGCCCCAGGAATCTTTCTCCATTGAAATGGATCAAATGGCTCGGCGACTCGGCCACCCAGACTTCCGTCTCCCACGCAATATCAGCAAGATATTTCGACACTGCCCTACGGTCCAGGAAAGCGGTAACGAAAACCAGTCCGGAAGACGCCGAGCGAAACAGAGTTTTCAGTTCCTGATGTCGCTTGGCATTCGTCGGACCGTGACTGGTTACAGCTTCCACAAGAACAAGCCAATTCCTTGTTTTGTAATGGATCACGATGTCAGGCATCTTCCCATGCTTATCGATCGTAACACCCAATTGCCGTGGGTATTCCTTTTCCCAGACGGTAAACTTTTCGCCTGCATCACCTATGTAGACAACCCGAGCACCAGGCGTGAATCTTGGACAAAAGTTGTCGATCACCTCCTTGATCAAGATGTTTTGTCCGCCGGGTGACAATCCAATCGTGGCGCCGCTGGGCACGGTCACGGGGATGGTCAGCATATTTCGCTCTGCCGCATAGCGCTCGCGAAGTGTCTTGCGAGTTGCCAAAAAGGTGGAAAGATTCCTATGCCACTTGGGTCCACCGAAGGTCTTCAACAGCTCAAGAGCGCCGGCTTCAATCTGATAGACACAATCGGGGCTGTTGACGGGTCGCGGTTTGTCGGGATTCTTGAGGATCAAGCCAGCTTGTTCAAATTGGTGAACGGTAAACCGCCGAACTGTTTCACGTGAGTTTGGCGCGTACTTCTTTCCATGCTGCTTCGCAAAGAATTCCATCATGGGGGTTATACCCACGAGGGGTTTGCCCGCCGCGGACCACTGCGTGCGCGGCTTAAGATCCAGAAGACTCAGCAAAGTGAGAGCGGATCGCTCGTTGAGTTGCTCCCGTGGCATCCCGAGGGCAGCGAGAACTTCAAGAGCTTCTTTGACTTTGCTTTTGACGGACACGCGGCTATTCCCCGTTCTTCAGCCATTTCGGAAACCGTGACTCGACAAGACGATCTATCTCCTCCGAACCAGGGAAGCGGTCATCGATCAATCGTCCGAGTTCCTCAAGCTGATCGCGAGCGGGGAATCTCATGCTGCGAAGGTCTGATGCATTTACTTGCGTGTGGCCGTTGAACTGCCGGAAACATGCGTCCACAATTGCGGAGTTCAAATAAAGAGTGAGACCCTTCGCCAAATTCAGTGGAAGCCCGCGTCCCGTCTCATGGAAATAATTCAGGTGATTCTCGAAAGCAACGAACTCGCACGGCACAAGGCCTGGCTCGAAGATAGCGGCAACGATTCGTCGCCGCTCTTCTTTGGCTGAGAATCGTTTCGTTACAACGTAGACACTTGAGGAGACAAGCCACTTCCTGCTGCGATCGTTCAACATGCATGAATTGGGTTTTTTATGGCCAAGGCGCGGCCATTTCACCCAGCCGTCAACGAAGTGCGACGGATAAATAAGAGGAACCGAATTTGGAACAGGGTCAGGTCTCAAAGATGCTTTGCATCTAAAATCAACAACCGGGCCAGTCGAAACCCGCAGTCCGATATCCGCCAGCGAGCATCGGAGCTGAGCCATCAGATTCATCGCCCTGTTTCCTTCGTCGTTGGCGATAATATGGATGAATTGTGCCGGGTCGTTCGGCTTTACAAGTTCATCCGGCGCCATTTGTCGGATCAAAGGTTCTTCATCTGGGCCGTAGCTTGAAGAGATGGCGATCTTCGGTGGCTTTTCTTTGGTTTTTATCGCGTGGATGATGATATTTTCCTGCAATATGTCATCTTTGGAAAAGGCCGCTTTCCGCGATTCAAAGATGTGAATCCGCTGAATCGACATTTCGCGAAGAAATAAACGACGAAACGATCTGAAATACGGGCCATTGCAGAAACTTCTTGGCGTAATTGCCACGAGTTGCCCTTCGGGTTCCAATAGAAGCACTGACAATGCGAGAAAAGCGGTGTAGAGATTACTCGTTTCAATTCCGACGCGGCGAAGCAAATGGCGATGCGCGGAGTCCGCACCGATTTTCTTGTACGGAGGGTTCAGGATCACGGAATTGAATCTCTTGCGGCTTTGTCCGAACAGGTTGGCCTCCAACATGGCAACCGCGGCAACAATGAAATCCCCGCCGCATGCCTGACCGTCAAATGCGATGCCGGCGCGCGCACAGGCATCCCCGCATTTTGCCAGCGACTGCCCGAGAAACCCGTTCAACTCAGGATCGATTTCGACGGCCGTCACCGAGATGGATTTGGGTCTCGGCTCGTAATCGCACGCGTGCGCAACATAAGCGGAGGCGAGAGAACCAACCCCAGCCCCTGGGTCGAGGAGTCGGATTAGCCTTCTATCGCCCTTAAACAGGGACGCCATTAAAGCGGCGATCGTTGGAGGCGTCGGATATTGGCCGAGTTGGCTGCGTTGTCCGGGTTTCGCCTTTTGAAATGCGCTGGCACGCAAGTGGTCAACCTCATCGATTAGCCTGTGACCGAGGCGGAGCCTTACCATGATCGATCGAGGTTTCGCAACTTGAACCATACCACTGGAAGTCTACCTTGAATCGATTGCGAGACCAAAGATCGTTGAATCGACTATCTGCGGGAATTGAGCCGGTGCTATCTCTCGAGCAATCCGGCCAGTAGAGTGTGAATCGAACCCATGGCCATCGCAACGCTCAACAAGATCGAGAAGACCTTCGGCCGGCAAGTCATTTTTGACAAGCTGGACTTTACGATCGATCGCGGCGAGCGCGTCGGACTGATCGGCGACAACGGCAGCGGCAAAACCACGCTCTTCAAAGTTCTTCTGGAAACAATGCAGATCGACGCGGGGTCGGCATCGGTTGCCAAGGGGATAAAGCTCGGGCATTTGCCGCAGGACCCGGCGTTCGATGCCGAAAACACCGTAATCGACGAAGCGGAGCTGGCCTTCGCCGAATTGCACGATCTGTCGCACCAGCTCCGGCAAATCGAGCATGACATGGCCCATCCGGCCGATGGAGAATTGGACAAACTCCTTCGGAAATATCAGCACGTCCAGCACGAATTCGATCTGGCCGGCGGATATGCCTGGCAACATCGCCTCGAAGCGACGCTTCTGGGCGTCGGACTTGGCCGCGAAACATGGGAACAGCGCGTCGGCACGCTGTCCGGCGGGCAGCGCTCGCGGCTGGCGCTGGCGAAGTTGCTGGTCGGCCAGAATGATCTGCTGCTTCTCGATGAGCCGACGAACCATCTGGATCTGACGGCGATCGCATGGCTTGAGGATTATCTGGCCGCGTTCAGCGGGGCCGTGCTGATCATCAGCCACGATCGCTATCTTCTCGATCGCCTCGCGACGCGAATCATCTGGATGACCGGCGCGAAGCTGAAAAGTTATCCCGGCAATTATTCCGCCTATGTTCAGCAGCGGCAATTGCAGGAACTGACCCAGCAGCGCGCTTACGACGAGCAGCGTGCCGATATCGAAAAACAGGCCGAATTCATCCGCCGCTTCGGCGCGGGACAGCGCTCCAAAGAAGCGAAGGGGCGCGAAAAGCGGCTCGATCGCCTGCTGAAAAGCGATGCCCTGATCGCCAGCGTAACCACAACAAAGAAAATCCACGTTTCCCTGGGAACCGATCAACGCGCCGGCGATCGCGTGCTGAGGGTCAAAGATTTATCCAAATCGTACGATGAGAAAATGCTTTGGAAGGATATCGAGCTGGAGGTTCGGCGCGGCGACCGCGTTGGGATCATCGGGCCGAACGGCTCGGGAAAAACGACGATGCTGGAGGTGCTGCTCGGCCGGCGCGACGCCGATGCCGGAGAGATTCGGTGGGGGGCCAATCTGAACATCGGGTATTACGATCAGCGCCTCGGCGATTTCGATCCCGAAAATACCGTCGCCGAGGAAGTTCGCGCTGATCGCGAGGTGACGGATAACGATCTTCGCGCGGTGCTGGCGATGATGCTTTTTCGCCGCGAGGAGATCGACAAGCCGATCAAATTGCTCAGCGGAGGCGAGCGGGCCCGCGTCGCGATGGCGCAGCTTCTGATCGATCGGCCCAATGTGCTCATACTGGATGAGCCGACGAATCACCTGGATATCCAGTCGTGCGAGGCGCTCGAATCCGCGCTGTCCAGTTTCCCCGGCACGATTCTGTGCGCGAGTCACGACCGGTATTTTCTGGATAAGCTCATGACGCGCATGCTGATCCTGAAGCCGCCGGAAGTGGTGCAATTCACCGGCAATTACACGGCCTGGGCCAAGTATGAGGCCGAGCGCGCCGCTGCCGATGTCCAGCGCGCCAAAAGGAAAGAGACGGAGCAAAAGAAGCCAAAGGCCGCCGCCGCGACGCCCAAAAAGCCGTCGCAAAATCCGTGGGCCGCCCCGTTCGGGAAGCTCACGGTTCAGGAATTGGAACGGCAGATCACCGAGACGGAGATTTCGCTGGCCGAGTGCCAGACGCTCTTCGGAACGGCGTCCGCCGTGAAGGATCCGTCTCTGACCCGGAAATTAAACGACGATTACGCCGCGCTGACCAAAAAGCTGAAAGGGTTGGAGCAGGAATATTTCGCGAGAAGCGAACGTGAGTGATTCTGAATGGGCTAGCTGGAAACCACCGCAGGTTCGCCGCGCGACGCAGGAATCTGCGTGGCGATTGCGGCAAGAATAATCAGCCCCGCTCCTACGCCACCCGTGGCGCTGAGCCGTTCGTGCAAGATCAGATAAGCCAATAACGAGGTGAAAACCGGTTCGAGCGTGAAGATCACCGCGGCTTGTGGAGCGGGCACGACTCGCTGACCCATTGCTTGCATGCAAGTCGTTGCCGCCGTCGCCGCGAGGCCGAGAAACAGCATCGCCGGCCAATGAAAATGAATAACCGGCTCCCGATGGGCGACCATCCAGACACCGCTGAGCATTGCAACAGGCACAAGCTGGGTAATCGCCAGCGGAATCGGCGGGAATTCAGCAGCCTTGGTTTCAAGCCGCAGAATATAAACGGCCCAGGTGATCGCCGTGAGAAGCGTCCAGAAATCACCGATATTCGGTCCCGAACCGTCCCGGCAGAGCAGACCGCAGCCGATGAGCGCCGTTGTGGCGGCGGCCCAGATACCCGGCCGGATGCGGCGGCCGAAGATCGCCGCGATCAGCGGCACGAAAATCACGTTCATCGACGTGATGAATGCGCAGCGATTCACCGTGGTATAGAGCAGCGCGACCGTTTGCGTCGCGAATCCCGCGAAAAGCCAGCCGCTCAGTTCGATCCCCGCCCGCCAGATTCGCCGGTCCGCTCGGATAAATGGCGACAGCGCAACAGCCGCTATGACGAATCTCGCGACGTTGATCCACGCGGCCGGGGCATCCGGAAGAATCTGCTTGATGATGACAACGGATGAGCCCCACAGCCCTGCCGCGAGCAACAATAAAACCGCCCCGGCGCGCGGGGAGACTCTTCCCGAACCCCGCATCACTCATCCACCGCGAATCCCTGCCGCTGATATTCGCTGAGCTTATATTGCAGCGTTCGCCGGCTGATCCCCAGCTCAATCGCCGTCGCCGTCCGGTTTCCGTCATTACGACGAAGCGCCGAGATGATGTGCTCGCGTTCCACATCCTCCAGCTTCTGGACGGATTCCTCCGGCTGCGTCTCCTCAGCGGCTTCCAACGTCTGCGGCATCGGCCGAACCAGCCGCTGCGTCGCCCGATGAAGTGATTTTTCCAACTCTCCCAGCGGGCACGGCTTTTCCAGGAAATCGACGACATCCAGCCGAATCGCCGCCCGGGCGGCTTCGAGATTTCCAAACCCGGTCAAAACAATCACCTGATGTTCCGAATGGATCGCGCGGAGCTTCTCGAATAGTTCGATCCCGGTGATTCCGGGGAGATTCAGATCCACGATTGAAATATCGAATTTCGATCCGTGCATCAGGCGCAGGGCTTCTTCCGCCGAGCGCGCCGATGCAACCTGAAATCCCCAGGACGCGATCGCGCGCGTCAGCACGTCGCGCAAGCGGCCTTCATCATCGACGATCAAAACGCGGACTTCATCGGGCGAGGGTGGTTTGGCTGCATTCATTGGTCAAGCTCCTCATCCAGATCGAACGAAGCGGTGGGCAGAAGAACCGTAAATCGGCTTCCAAGGCCCGGCCCATCGCTGTGGGCTCGGATTTCACCGCCATGACGCACAACAATCGCGTGGACGATCGACAAACCCAGGCCCGTTCCGCGGCGGGCATCTTCCGGGGCGCCGGCCTTTCCACGCGCGTCCGTGTAAAAAGGCTCGAAGATCTGATCGAGAACCGCGTGCGGCATGCCGCGCCCGGTGTCGGTCACGCTCAGATCCACTTCGCGGCGATCCGCGGTAATGCCGACGCGCACCTCTCCGCCCGTGGAAATCGCTTCCAGCGCGTTGAACACCAGGTTCAGCACCACCTGCTTGATTTCATCGCTCCGGCCTTTGATCCGATCGTCAACTCCGTTAGCCGGGGTGACGGTCAGCATCCGGTTATGATATTCCGGCATCGCCGTCACGGAAGCAACCACTTCGCGCACCAGACTGCCGAGCGAAAAGATCGAAGGCGATTCCTGCGGCCCGCGCCCGAGGGTCAGCAACTTTTCGACGATGCGCTTGCAACGGAACGCCTCTTCGACAATCACCTGAAGCGAGCGGGCCGATTCATCCTGCGCGCTTTCGTCGCCGCGCTCGATCGCGCCCAGCGACAGTTCCGCATGCGCGGTCATGATGCTGAGCGGATTGTTGATCTCATGCGCCACGCCCGCGGCCAACAAGCCCACGCTTGCCAGTCGTTCATTGCGGAGAAGCTGCCGGCTCTTGGCTTCAACTTTCTGCTGCAGATTGTGATACAAATCTTCAAGCCTCGCGGCCATGCGGTTGAAGTTCGCGGCAAGCTCAGCGAATTCCAGAGTTCCTTCGGTATCCACACGCCCATTGAATCGCCCCGCGGCGATGCGCTCCACCGCCAGCTTCATCCGCGCCAGCGGCCAGAGGATCGAACGGTACTGCGCGACGCCAATAATCATCGCCATCAGCGCCACGCCGGCGAGCAACCCGCTCATCGAATACATCAGAAATTTCAGGTGATAATCCGCGCGATCGTATGCAAGCTGGATTTGACGGCGGCATTCGGTGTCCAGATCAACCATCGGTTTGACGACGGAATCCAGATTGGCCGGCTGGCCTGAATCGGCGGAAAGGTCGGCCTGCGCCGCGGCGCTCAGCGACTGACGCACGCTCTGCTCCAGCGCGGCATTCATCGAAACCGAATCGGGCGGAAAGCCGCGATTGAACAGATCGAGCGCCCGGCCCAGTTCCACATGCGCGGCCGCCGGCGCCGGCTGGTGAATGGCGAGGTAAAGCTGCGCCGCTCCCACGTGCGTGCCAACCTCGTAAACCTTCTGCAGTCGCTCATAGCCATTGAGAGCGGCGTTGAAATCAGACCGCATCTCGTTGATCTCCCAAAACGAGGCGACGCCCGCCACCAGCAGGCTCACGACCAGCGCGGTAATCTGATACCCCAGCCTTCGGCGCAACGTCATCATACGAGCCAATATCATCGCATAAATCGGGCTGAAAACGGAGTGGAGAGGGTTAGCCGGCCCGCTTGCGGGCCGTTCCCAATATGGCTGCCGAAATCAGGGTCACCCCGTCGTGCAAATATTGCCGGGCAGACATCGCCCTCGCCCGATCCGCGCGATAAGCTGGGAATCTTTTGACGAGGAGGTTACGCATGAAATGGTTGAGGGCTCTCCTGGCGGCGGGGGTATTGCTGAGCGGGCTGAACCTCGCCGCGGCCGATACCGTCGATGATCGCCAGCTTGCCCAGGCGACGATCGACAAATCGCTGGCGTATCTCAAGAGCAAGCAAAAGCCGGATAGCGGCTGGCAGGATGAGGCCGATCCTCCGGGGATCACGGCGCTGGTTCTCCGCGCATTCATCTCCGATGAAAAGTACGCTTCAAGTCAGCCATTTTTGCAAAAGGGTTTCGAGAAGCTGCTCTCGTATCAGGTCGCAAACGGCGGCATCTACAAGGATGTCCTCGCCTGTTACAACACGGCGATCGCGATCAGCGCCCTGGCCGAATCAAAAGACCCCGGTTACCACGGCGCGATGATCAAGGCGCTGGATTACCTCAAATCCCTCCAGTGGTCGGACAAAATCTCCGGCGTTTCCGAAGAGGTCCGGCTCAAAAGCGATCAGGACATCAAATACGGCGGCTTCGGATATGGCCGAAGCGCCCGCCCGGATTTGAGCAACACGCAAATGGCCCTCGACGCCCTGAACGACGCGGGCCTGAAATCGGATGATCCGGCTTTTGCGGCGGCCACGAAATTCGTCGCGCATTGCCAGAACTTTTCCGAGACCAACGATCAGCCGTGGGCCGGCGATGATGGGGGATTCATTTACACGCCGGCCAACGGCGGAAACTCGGCCGCGGGCGAATTCATCGGCATCGGCGGACGGCGAATGCTCCGCAGTTACGGATCGATGACCTACGCCGGACTCAAAAGCATGATCTATGCCGGACTCTCCCACGATGATCCGCGCGTGAAGGCGGCGTGGGACTGGATCAGTAAGAATTTTACCGTCGATGAGAATCCTGGAATGGCTGCGCTGGGGCCGGATAGCGCCCAAGGCGGTTTGTATTACTATTACTACACGATGGCCAGGGCACTGAGCGCCTACGGCCAGCCGGAAATTGTCGATCCGCAGGGATCGCAGCATGACTGGCGCGTGTCACTCATTCGGAAGATCGCGACGCTGCAGCGCCCGGACGGAAGCTTCATGGGCCAGCGGAAATGGATGGAGGACAATCCCGTGCTGGTGACGGCGTACACGGTGCTGGTATTGGAAGAGGCCCAAAAAGATTTGGCGGCTCATCCGGGCAAGTAATTCAATGCCGACGATTTCAGATTTTGATCTAAGCGGGCTCGAAGGACTCATCTCCGAGTGGGGATTCAAATCCAGCCACGCCCGGGCGATTCTGCGCGCGCATTACGATTCGGCGGGTCCGGCTTATCCGCATCATTCGTCGTTAGGACGCATGTTGTCGAAAAAACTGTCCGGCAATCTTCCAGCCATGCAGACAACGATTGCTCGCGAGCACCGCAGCGCGGACGGGACGATCAAACTGCTCGTGGGCCTCGCCGACGGGCAGGCGGTGGAGTCGGTGCTGATGCCGAGCTTCCGCGCCGATCGCGCGGCCGGTTGTATCTCCTCGCAGGTCGGTTGCGCCATGGGATGTGATTTTTGCGCCAGCGCCCGCGGCGGTCTGAAGCGTAATCTGACCAGCGGGGAAATCGTCGAACAGTTCCTGCATCTGCGTCGTCAGGC
>Ga0182024_10025542_pt1 | contig 10423 bp, 15 predicted proteins | sample P32metaG_FD_120480 | JGI IMG/M metagenome (GOLD analysis project Ga0182024, IMG submission 120480) | Permafrost microbial communities from Stordalen Mire, Sweden - P3-2 metaG (Illumina Assembly) | ecosystem: Environmental > Terrestrial > Soil > Wetlands > Permafrost | place: Sweden: Stordalen...
AATCTCCTCGATGGCCTTGCAGGTGGAAAATCTGCCTCGGGTCGAAGCGTACCCCGGGTATCAGTGGAATAGTGCTCCGAAATTTGTGCAGACCGTGGCATTCTAGGTACGTGAAAACTCACACTGCGATTCCGGTAGTTCAAGTGACAGATTGCAGAATTGCTCTTGTTGAATGGCGGTGTTGCGTTTGTCGAGTCTTACTGCCTGCTCCTGCCCCTTCACACAGTTCGGGCAAGCAATCAGCCGAAGGCCAGGAATATCTGGCGATTGGAGCAGCAATCCCTCGTCGCCGCATGTTCTACAAGCACCCCCCGGTGAAATTTGAGGCGCCGGCCTGATTTCCATGTAGCGGCCATCGACGAAGAAGAACCGGTCGATCACGATTCCCTGCTCTCGCGCCAGTCGGATCGCGTGCGTTAGATACTCGCTGGCTTTGGGAAAGTCGAGCGCCTTGGCTTTAGCGATTGACTGAATGCAGTCGGCGATTAACTCATGGTTCCCGGCGAGCGGCCGTCCCATGCTCCGTAAGATCTGCCTCGCGTGTTCAAGTACAGGTTGAGCAGACACACCGCCATCCCTTCTGGGTGTCTTTAATTACCCTAGCTATCAGCATGCTTCTGCTTCGTCTAACAGCAGCTCTTGGGAGTTGAGATCGAGTTAGTCTTACAGGGGGCGATACCCCTGCACCCAACCACGACCAGGACGTTGGCTAATCTCCCCGGATCAAGTACCGGGCCGTTGCCTGGATTTCCTCGATCTCAACCACCATCCGCGGACCTGGCGCGGTAGCGTATTTCTGCAGGCCGTTGTTTTCAGGCTGAAGGCGTCCTGCGAACCAAACCCGGAGGTTGCGCACTCCGAAGACGAAAAGCGTCGGTCACGATCGTTACGGGCGAGGCTGTCAGGAATCATCCGTCATCGACGTGTGCTCCTTTCCAGTCGGGGAAGAGTGTGCCCCAGGCTTCTGCTTGCTGCTCGCGCAATTTCTGTGTTGCTGGAGTCGGGGCGGAATCAAGGCGAAGCCTGTAGAAGCTCAGCCGCCGGCCATCGCGAGTTTCTTGCCGGTTCTGGATGTCGAAGCCGAGAGACCGCAATTCCTTCAAGCGAGCGCCGAACTGAGAAATCTGTAAGCTGAGAATCTGAGGCAAGCCGATCTCGGCGCCGCGCGCGGAGCGCAATAGGTCTAGGAGCCTTTGTCTCTGTGTGCGCTTGGTTGCGACCGCCATGCCCTTGAACATTGCATGGCGCGAAAAAACTAGATAGGTATGAAAATCCCCCAACTTAATTGGGGGATAGATTCACCAACTTAGTTGGGGAAAGAACTCCCCAACTAATCTACTTGATTTCGCGAGGCTTACCTAGATTTGCAGTAGTCACGGACCGTTTCAAAGCTGACCTGATTCTTAGTTGCAACCAGGTGCATCGCGGCAACTTTTACTCTGTTGGATCGCCGCGCGTTATCAAGAAGGGCCTGCCTGGCGGCCTCAATTTCTTCCTTCGAGAATCCCGCGGGCGTCCATCGGTCGTCGAAGATGAGATGGGGCTTTTGCTGGATTTCGGGTAACGCAAACACCTCTCCCATCGTCTCAATTGCTTCATCGACTGCGCGCCGGATAATCGCGGGCTGGCCCGCTGCCTTCACTTGCGCATCATGGAGTTTTGCCTCCGTGTCAGCCAATTTCCGGCTGTCTGCTTCGCGCTGGGCACGCAAGTCCTTCAACTCGTACCAACGTTTATTGCTTTTCTCCGCTTGCATCCCCCTGCGCTCCAGGGAGCCAGTGGGTGCGCTTGGATACCGTTCTCGATACTGCTCTAGGCTCCAGTTGTGTATCTTTCTAAGATGCCTCTGAATCTCCGCCCCGCTGAAAAGCTTTCGACCACACTCTAAGCAGCCAACATATTCGCCGCCTTGGGCTAGTTTTGGACCCCGCCGCCAGTTGCGAATCTCATTCGCTGTGGCCCACAAGGTACACCAGTCGTCCATCAACTTCTCAACCTCCAGCCCATTACTATCCGCTGAGTGCTGGAAGCAGTCATGGCGATGTCCAGGCATCAAGCGCGCATATTCGCCCCCAGTCATACCTTCGTGGCGCGTCGAGAAGTGAGCCGTTTTGCCAAGCAAGCGTGAAACTTGCTGAAAGCACAGGCGGCAACCAACTTTATCCCGAATGCGCCGCCCAGGCCGCGCCTCCCATGCTCGGTCAAGCAGAAAGTCATCTCGCTCCGCCGATGGAACAAACTCGGCTTGAGTCGCGAAGCGAAGCATGGCCGCTTCTTTAGCTGTGCGCCGCTCGATGCCTGCCATCTCCAGCCAGCTAGCCACCGTGCTCTTTGCGACGCCGTGCTGCCGTGCGATCTCGCCCTCTGATTGCTTGTCGTAAAGCTGGGCTAGCTGTTCCGGGGTGGGTCTGTCTCCAGTGTAGTGCGCGCCCCTCACGCAATGCGTTGTCGTTTTGAGCTTAGATGGCGTTTGCTCTGCGGGAATTACAGGTGTAGGATTTGCGTGCATCGATTCAGATCTCCAGACCCCCGTAGCTTTCCCGGCGCGGGGGTGAATTTGTTTTTGCTCAGAACTTCGCGAAAAACTTGGCAGGCTTTACCTTCAAGGCCTTTGCCAGTTTGGTTATCGTAACGAGCGAAGGATTGCGGCGGCCTCTCTCTAGCAAACCGACCATGTTTTTATGAAGGTCTGCCGACTCCGCCAAGTCTTCCTGGCTGATTCCCCTCTTGGTGCGGAGGGCGCGTAAGTTGTTTCCAAATTTCATTCTGGGATCCTTAGAGTCGCGAGATGGCATGCCGCCTATTCTCGGTCTCAGCACACAATATAGTCGACACACCCACAGTAGTCGAGAGCTTTAATTCGCTTGACACACTAGTAGTGTTCCACTAGGATTCCCGGTGTCGGAGGCTGCCTCAGTGGAAATCGTAATCCTCAGCCCTTACCAGCACGAACTGAATGGACAGGGAACGGATTGCGCGAGTGACTGTCCCGCATGCCACTGGGCCGCCGAGCTAGCGATCGCCACAGCCCCCGAGAAAGAAGAAAATCATGCAAGCGTTGCACACTCACGCTGATTTCTCCCCCGCCTCCCCCAAAGAACGGACGCCAAACATGTCCACAAAAATTCCCGCTGAAGTAAAGAGCTTTCTCGATTACAAAGTTGTGGAGCGCGGCATCGCAGAGCTGACCCAGCAAAATTATCGCGCGGTCCTGTGCGAGTTCTTTTCTTTCATTGGTCGCGGACCGATCCAAGCTAACGAAGTCGACATCAAGCGGTACCGTTCCTCACTCTTCGACCGTAAGCTGATTCCGCGAACAATCACCCACCACCTCGCCATCTTGCGGGAGTTTTTTAAATTTCTGCAGCGTGATCGTCTCATCAAGCGGGACCCGATGGTCCGTATTGAATCGCCCAAGATGTGGAAGAGGTTGCCACGGTACATGGCGGAAATCGATATTCAACAACTCGTCGACGCTCCAGGGACCAACCGACTCCGCGAGCCTTTGAGTTTGCGCGATCGCGCGATTTGCGAAACCTTCTATGCCAGCGGGATTCGGGTGTCGGAGCTCATTTCAGCAAAACTGATGGACCTCGATCTCAATAGCGGACTCATTACGGTGTTCGGCAAGGGATCAAAGGAACGCATTGCACCTCTCGGGCGCCGTGCGGTCGATGCACTGCGCGCCTATCTAACCGTTGCCAGACCGCTCCTCCAACAGCGAAATGCGAGGATATCGCCGTATTTATTTATCGGCTACAGGACTCTCGAGCTAACCAGGCAGGCCGTGTGCTATATGTTGCGAGCGCGGGCGAAGCGTGCGGGCATCGCCCATGTCTACCCGCACCTGTTGCGCCACAGCGTCGCAACGCACATGCTGGACAACGGCGCCAACTTGCGTGTCATTCAGGAAATTCTTGGCCACGTCGACATCTCCACGACCGAGATTTATACCCACGTTTCAGCCGCACACGTGAGCAGCGTGTTTCGGAACTGCCATCCCCGCAACAATCCGAAACGCGCGCAGATAGGACTCTTCCAGACCCCTGCGCCACCTCTCGCCCCTGGTCCAGCTATGTGCACGCAATGCCGCAATCCAGTGTGCGAGCGCAGCAAGAACCTGTGCGAGCTTCATCTGCGCTTGAATGGTGCCGCGTCCAACGACAGCCACAAACGGGCACACGCTCAAAAGAAGCTTGACGCTATATGCGTGAATTGCGACGAGCCTGCGGTTAAGGGCAGAGTTCAGTGTGAGCGACATCTCCGCTTGAACCGCGAAGCAACACTAAGAATCTCTTCTGCGAAAAGGCGCGCACAGAAGAAGTTTGCAGCGTGATGAGCATTGGAAAACTTTCCCTGTTGCCAATCTCATCCGACTATGAGACAGTTCTCTGCCGTTCCCTTCCCCCAAACTGGAGGGTTTCGTGAAACGAGCACTTGGTCTTCTTTGCCTGCTTAGCATTGCGGCTATCGCTCATGCACAGTCGGGCGTCTGCTATAACGACTCCGACGATCAATACACCCGCATCTGCGAATACAGCAATGGTGGAGCACGCACCGACAACATAGTCGGCGATTATCATTCTTTCCACACCTACACAGCCCAACAGTGGAAAGTTAAGAAGGCCAAGATAGATCGGATGCGTAACTCAGCCGCCTGCGCCAAGGCCAGTGACTCGATGCCGGATGAATACGTACATAGCGATGCTTGGGTTGCCGCTTCCACGATCGCAGCAAAAGTCTGTGGGCGTTATTAGGGCTAGACGGCTTTCAGGATCCCCCATCTGATAAGAGTTTTGTCTCCACCAGGTTCGCCAGGGAGGACTTAGCACACCATGAAGGTCACAGGATTCATTTCATTAATTGTCGCATCACTTACATTCTGTATCTCTGCCTATGCCGGCGACGCCAAGAGCGTAGGGCTCGACTGCGAGAAGGCCATCGCCAAAGCTGAAATTATGGCCGCCCATCGCAAATGGTGGTCGGAGCGCCCCGATCCGAAAAGCCCCGTGCTCAATATTCGGACTCACGCGAACTTTGCGAAAGATCTATTGTTGCCCATGGGTGCAGTTTTCTCTCACGAGAAAGTAGGAGCACTCACCTTCGAAGATCAGAACGGCGAATGCCTGCTTGAATCGACCGGCCATCCCGCCGATGTCGTGCTAGACGATCTTGTCAAGAGTTCAGCGATAAATCGTTCAACGAAAGACAAGTCTCCCGGCTCCTGCGAAAACGACAATCCCCTTTTCTCGGTGGACTGCCACGGGCACGTCAAGACTGCGACAGCGAGTACACGCTAAGGTTCTGCGCGTGACGCGGTTGGAGTTGCTTATCGATCCCCCACTGGAGAGTTTGTGAAACGTATAGTTTTTCTCTTGTTCGCCGCTTCTTTTGCCGTTTGCCAAAACAGTCAACCCGAAACAATCTCCACCAACGCCATCGAGGGCGCGAAACTTCTTCACTCGGGAATGCGCGATCCTGATTCGTTCAAGATAGACAAGGTCTGGATTATGCGCAGCGAGAAGCATGGCGACGCCATCTGCTACACCTACTACGCCAAGAATGGCTTCGGTGGAATGAACCACTCAGCGGCGGATTATGCGCCGAACAAAAAGGGCAAGTATCTGCTTAATCTTGCCTCCGATGATTACGATGGGCCAACCGGGAACATAAATGCGATCTTTCCCGGTGGCTTCGAGTATTTCTCGCGCTGTGGCCAACGCGCCATCAAAGCCGACAAGCTGGCCAAGGATCTAACCGAAGAAGTCAAAAAAGCGTTGGCCGACGAAACAGCGTCTGCTCCAAAATAGATTAGGTCCTGCGCGTGACGCGGTTGACCCATAAGCAAGTAGCCTAGCTTGCCGCTGTAGCCCCGATCTTTTTTCCCAAGGCATCAGAGGTCATGCTTTTTTGCGCGAGGGTCAGCAATTTGCGCAGCTTACCCGACCCCAGCCAATTCCCGCCGCGCCCGCGCAAAGAATTTGTCACAGCGCTTTCGCGAGCTGACCCTCTCGCCCCTCTGCATCGCCGGCGGTCCAGGGCGATCGTCGGTTTTATACCCCGCCGGTAGGGCCGGACTGACGCAGCGCCACGGAAACGCCGGGTCTTTCGTCACGCCGCGCGCTAAAAGTGACGCCTGAACGGCTTCCTGGCATCTGGGACAGCACAACGTCTGCCCGTCCCATGCGGCAGTTCCCCGAAAGGCACCGTGATGGGCGCATTCTATTTCGACCCAGAAAACCAAGTGGTATCCGGCTTCCAGTAGTTCAAGGGCAAGTTCATCAAATCCTTGCATCTCTGCCTCTTTTAAACTGTTACGCGAATCCTACACCGTTGCCGAGGTGCTATGATTCTGCGCATGGCAGCCGCCGCAGTCACTCTTCACTCCATTCGCGAGCGCTGCCCAACCCCCGAACAGATCGACCGCCTCGTTGTGGAGTTCTGCCGACTCGAGAGCGAGGTGGACGCAGCCTACGCGGCCGCCCACGCGCTCGATGAGCCCCACGAAACTTTCAAGGAACGGCTGATTCTTCTGACAGAAGAGTATGGCCAGCCGCACGCGACGAAAAGCCGACTGCTCGCTGGTGCCAGCTCGGAACTTGTCGCCACTTTCGGGACGGTCCGCAGCGTCGACGGCGTAGCGGTCGAAGCTTTCCGGGTCGCCATGAAGGCCGCCGGCCGGACCCGGATCCTCGCGAAACTCTTCGAACAGTGCGTTTCTTGGCGGTTAGTCGACGGGTCAGACGGGATCATCCGGGGCGAGCAGCTTTCCGATCGATTGCAGGCGGCCTACGCCCGGTGCTTCACGGAGAAACCCCGCCAGCCCAGCTTGAAGGCTCGGGTTAGGTGAATGGGTTTTGCGCCAGGATTGCCGGGGATGTTTCGAGGATCATCCCAGCCATCAATAGGCTCGGATGCATCGTTTGATCTCCCTCCTCCCCCGTACCTCTCGCTGCGGCAATACTGCGTCGGGAGCGTGGCGACGGGGAGCTTCGTTCCAGCGCCGGGCTACCATGCTATCGACGAAGGTAATCCGGCCCCTGGGGCGGATACGTGGGGCTGGGCACCATGTACGGCCTCATTCGCCGAGGACACTCTCCCCGGCAGTTTGTTGGTCTGTGTCGGCTTCCTGAATGCCGACTTTTTCGGGGGCGCGGTAGATAGCCCTGTCCTAGTGATGGATGCTGGGCTGGATTCATGGGTGCCTGGAGCCTCATATTCGATACTCAACGGAGCACTACCCTGCCAAGTAGCGATCGCTTGGGAAGTAGGGCAAGTTCCGCTGGCCGCTGGCCTCCTCACATACAAGGCAAATGCCGACGTCGTTGCTGCGGGCACGCTGTTTTATGGGGGCGTCAACGCCGCTGACTGGTGCAATGACTTCGCCTACCAGATAATCCTGGCGGAGTTCGCGATCCAGGACGCAACGCTAGATTCATTCAGCTTCAACAACACAGTTGATAATCCTGGCGATCCGCTCAGCCTTCCCGGTCGGTTGCCGAGCGACAACCCGTCATTCGTCATATCCGTCACTTTGAACAACCCTGGCAACGGCGCGGAGGCCGGTTCTGGCTTCACACCAGGGGCGACGTCCACGCTCGGCAGCCAATGGCAGTGGCAGGAGTTTGCCCCGCAAGCCAGCGGATACCCGGGGGCGGACAGTAATTGGCCAGGCAGTTGTCCTGGCCTAGCGGGTTCGTTTGAGCTCGGCTTCAACGGAGTCGTCGTTGCCGGCGTCACGCCAGTTGGGGCCTTCGTCTGGAATCTGAATCCCACCACCGGAGGCGGAGGCGGAGGCGGAGGCGGAGGCGGAGGCGGCGCCCCTCTGGATATGTATCTGCCGAACGTATGGATTACCTGTTAACGAAACGTGACCGAGAGCACGGTTAACCACCTGCCTTTCTATTCCGCCGCGCAGAATTTTTTTGCGCATCGGGCAACTCCCATATAGGCAACTTGAGCAAGGGTCGCGCCGGATTTTTCAAGACCTGGGGCGACGCTTGCGCTTCAGGTTGGGCCAGCCTCTTAGAAATAACTCTTGGGTCTGCCCGGATGATAGCCGCTAGTCCCACGGAATCGCGCTCATAGGAACAAAAAAGTTGCGGATTCGTTTCATTCAATTCCAGCCAATCAAAGTGCTCTCCAAGCGGTGCGGAATGCCCAACGTGACAGTCGAAAGATTCAGCGTCGGCGTCGTCGAAAACAAAATCGTAACTCAGCACAAAACTCGCCTGCTCCCCGACAAAACCGAGTGGGTAGATGATGACGGCGTCTGATAGAAAGTGCCAGGTTGCCGCGCGCGGAACGCTCCAAATTCCGTTCCCGGAGTAGATCGCCACGCGCTCAGCTGGGTTTTCGCAGCGAGTGGTCATCTTTATAGCGTTGGTCCGGCCGCGAGCAATCACCACCGGTCCCAACGCGCTAACTCTTGCAATTCCTGCGATGCTTTCCATAGTAGACATGTCAACGAAGTTTACTTGGCGACCGAGATCACCGAAGCGTAACCTGGCGCCGGAAATTCGATCGTAAAAGGTCCGTTTTGTGAAGTGACCATTTCATGGAGATCGAAGACCGCCATAGCTGCATTCGCTCGGGTAGCGTTGTAGATAATCCCCGCATCGGCGCTGAACGTCGCATTAGCCCAAACCGCATCGGCCCAGTCGATATAGGCAATCCGGCCAGAGACACCAACCACGAAGCCACTCAGGACCCGACCGCCCCGCGTGTAACCACCCGCCGTTGGCAATTCGCCGGTTGTGTTGTAGGTCTTGAGCGAGGCATTCTTATCCGTGGCCGCCGCCTTGGTGTACAGCGCAATCTTGTAGGTGTCCCCTGGCTGATGTACGCCCTTCAAGATGTCCTGCAGAAATTGAACAGTGACACCTTCTTGAAACATCTAGTCGCCTTTCCGCCGTCGGGGAAGTTGGGGCGCACGTTTCACTTCGACGACGACGCCAGCAGGTTTTGCACTTACTTTCGTTGAAACGTTCCCGAGTTGGCCCTGCGCACGAACGCCAGCAGGTTTTGCAACGTCCATACTTCTCCTCCGACCTTTTGAAAACCGGGGCGGCACCCATGATTAGAGCCGCCCCTCATGACCCATTTACGGCAATGCGTCCCGAGTCGTCGGCCGCATTCGGGTTCATGGAAGCCCCGTCAGTATCCCTGATAGGAAGCCAGTGCTGGCACGGGCGCGATCGCCAGTAGCGCCTCGCGATACACGCCTGACTTCTTGGTCGGCAGATAGATGCGCTCGCCCAGCAGAATCGCTTCTGGCACACTCGTCCTAAGCACGACTTCCTCAAATAGGATGCCATCGCGGTCGAGCAGTTTGAATTTAAAACCGGTCATCTCAATTCCTCCCGTTCGTCAACTGTGGCATGCCAGAGTTTTCATCGGCGCGTCGCTGTTGCTCCCCTGAAGCAGCATGGAGTCAGCCCTCCAGTACGCTTGGATTGCCTTCTGGTGATTGATCATGTACTTTTCGTCATAGCGAAAGCTGGAAAAGCTGTCACTGACGGCGCGGATCGCGTGGCGACTCAGATCGCCGAAGATGATCGGAACCTTGGTGGATCCTATTTGATCCATGTTCGGACAGAAAAATACCTTTTTGCCCATAATGGCGGGCGATCCATCGGGCATCGTGTACGGCGCGAGCTGACCGCCAACAGTCGCTGCAGCCCGAATCGTCAAATATGTCGGCCATTGCATGAGAAACCCGGCGCTGGGGCTCATGGCGTAAGCGGTATCGACACTTTCCATTAATGCGAATAGTTCAGGCACCGTGATGGCCGTTGGAGACGCCGTAGTCTCGCCGGCGGAAAGATGCGATAGCAGCGTCGCCAGGAAGCTCTTGCCCATGCCGCGGGCGAAACTCTTCGCGAACAACTCGCTGAAGTACATCGCCAGTACGGGACTGTCTTGCTGCAACTGCAATGAGTAGACAAATTGCGGAGTCACCCACGTCGTGGCCTGCGGGAATTGAAGATTCGAGAACGAAGGATTGGGGCCTTGTGTGATCAGTCCCAACTCTGCCAGCGTGACCGCATCGATGTCGGTGGTCGTGTCGTCGACGGCTGGGAAATTTAAGGTCCCACCACCAGGGGTAAAGATCCAGCGCGAGGAATCAAGTAGTTGATCGTGCTGCTTCATCTGCTGCAGTACTTCCGCCAGGAAGCCGATGGGAATGGTGTAGCCGGCAGCGTCGCCTGAAGTGGCCGTGCTCAAAGCTTGGTAGGAGCGCAACTCGGTTACCCCTCCGGCTCTGCCGTGGCCGCTGGTATCTCTTCGCGTCTCAAGCACTGATCCGCTTTCACTCACCACCGGTTCGCGCAGTTTTTGACCGGAGAAGAATTGCAGAGTGGCGGGATCGAAGCTCGCGGCGAAATCCCGCCGTTGGCGCGCGGTGTTGTAAACCTCGCGA
>Ga0182024_10025543_pt1 | contig 10423 bp, 13 predicted proteins | sample P32metaG_FD_120480 | JGI IMG/M metagenome (GOLD analysis project Ga0182024, IMG submission 120480) | Permafrost microbial communities from Stordalen Mire, Sweden - P3-2 metaG (Illumina Assembly) | ecosystem: Environmental > Terrestrial > Soil > Wetlands > Permafrost | place: Sweden: Stordalen...
CCGCGGAAGCAATGTCGAATCAACGCACTGGATGGTGTTGCATCGACCGGTTGAGCTGGCAGCCGTTATCGTACATATGGAATTTCGGCCAAAGGCAGATGTCCGGTAACGCGACTAACCGTCCAAGTGGAAGCGGAGTATCGAAGGCAGAGTGGCACCCAAGCTCGTCGCCGCCGGTTATGGCCGGGTGAGAATGGCGATGTATGCGTCTAAAGTCCATCCAAAACGCAGATAACTCCCCATCCTTGCTGGTTCTGGGTCAAAGATCACCATCACTTAGGCGAGGCGCCTCGTGTCAGGAGAGGGCGGGAGGTTTGAGTTCTCCCGACGCGCCTGAGACGCGCCGGTCGCGCGTTGCCCATTCCTTAACGGTGCACTGCTTTTTGCGGCAGTCAAATTCGCAGAGCGCGATGTCGCCAGGAACCTCTTGGATCACCTGATTTGTGACCCATCCCCGCAATCTCCGCAAAAGACTAGCAGGTTTGCTTCCGTGCACTAACATGTGTCGGGCCTCCTTCAGTTCCTTTGCGGCGCATTGCGCTCGGGCCACGCAGAAATGGACTCAAACCACAAATTCTGGTTGGACTTTCCGCCCAACCGACAACTTAAAGAATATCTGACCGCCTTAGTATCCGATTCCCGAACCTCATATTCTCCCGGCCATGCGGCGTTGAGTAAATCCACGAGTTGCACCGCCTCTTCAAGCTGGTCGCGGGACGCTACCTGTATGAACTCGCCGTTCTCAAGCTGCTTAAACGCTGTGTACACCGGACTAGCACCCCCCTTCGTCTTGGTTGAACCCGTTCGGCTCAAAAAAAAGTAGCGCTCCTCGCCGTAAGTAGCTGTCATGGAGATCACGGTTCAATGTGACGTAGGAACAAATCGGCCTGATACGGGCCTCGTGCTGTGACGGGGTCGGCCAACGGACAAACCGGAAATGTTCGGTAACGCGGCTTCATGGGAGTCATCGCTGGGTAGCCGCGCGACTTCGTGATTTGATTTTTCTTCGGGCGGGTGGGCTGCGAGTCGGAAGCGTAGTAATCCCGCGCGTCTCTTGCCACATGGGGCCCGCATTCTGTATCCGTGGTCACCATGAACCGTGACGAAGGTCACTGCGTGCTCGCACGGAAAGCATTCAAATGTTTTCTGTAGAGCGCGAAAAAGCGGGTTCCCACGAAGCCATGAAGAATCGCAAGGAACCCGGCTACGCTCCGCAAGGAGGCTTTATGTTTAGCCGGCACATTACAGTGCAGATCAAGAAAACTTACATGTCAGAGATTCCGCAAGTGTTCGAAAAGGAAGTTCTTCCGCTGCTTCGCAGACAGAAGGGTTTCCTCGACGAGCTGCTGTTCGCCACACCCGAGAAGACGGAAATCGTCGCGATCAGCCTGTGGGAGAACAAGGAATTCGCTGAGATTTACAACCGCGAGTTCTATCCCGAAGTCGTCAGGATCCTGAGCAAGTACGTCGAGGGTTCACCGGTGGTGAAGACGTATGAAGTGAAGTACGCAACACTTCCGGCATTCCAGAAGTTCGCCACGGTATCGGCGAATTAAGTCACGACAACACTTTTTGGAGAGGGGACGCAGTCGGTCCCCTCTTCGAAAGCGTTGTTTCTTAAGAAGCAGCAGCACACGGGAGGGCGGCCATGAAACTCTCCGAGACGGCCTTCAAATTCGCCTTCTTCGGAATGAAGCACGAAGCCAGCGATATCATCGATTACCTCGCGATCAATTTTTCCGTGTTGATATCGGTCGTGGCCGGCGCCGTTGCCGCGGTCTGGATAGGCCGTGCGGTTAGTCTGCCAGTCGGCTTGATCGCAGGGATTGCATTTTATGTGTTCAGCATAATTTTGTGCTACTTCGCGCTCCTGCGCAGTCACCAAAGCTGAGCTTGGCCAAGCCTTTGTGTTCCCCGCGCCCGTTCTGATCGAGTCCGCCTAGAGGTCGGAAAAAGTGAGGAGATTTGACTCGAGCCGCAATACGGCGAACGCGGTTCGCACGATCGCCGTGATTCTGGCCGTAACCGTGACAGTGATTCTCATTCATCGTGGCACAGCGTGGTACATGGCGACGCTGCTGAGTTTTGGAGTCGCAGCTGTTTTTGCCACGCTGGCTCTCTTGATCGACCCTACCTCCCGCAAGCCCAAGCTTTGACAAGAAAACTGCCGCAAGGTCTCGCAAATGCGGAGACTGTCAAGATTCGCAATCAGTTTGCAATCAGGGCGTTGACGTTCTCAGAGGATTGGATTCCCATCATGGGGCGAATTGGCCACTGGCGGAGCGAGAATTCGTGCCTTGTCCTGACGGCGATCCTTACACGAATGTTACGAATTTTTTATGACTTCCTAACTCGCGGCGGCATAGCGTTCGACGATGTATTCGTTAGCGCAGGGACCAGCCGGGGAGAATCACGTAATGGTGGCGGTGATTTTCGCCATTGTTTGCCTCTTGGCGTGGGCATTCTTCATCTACGTTTTCGTTCAATTCTACCGGGAGACAGAACGCCTAAGGGCCGCCCGGAAAAGACCTTCTGAAACCGAGCATCGTAGGAGGCGATTGTGTTGAAGCGAACGAACGCCCTATGGATCATCGTGGCTCTTGCACTCTTTGTCGCGATCGGGGCCATGCTGGGGACCGCGGTGGCACAAAAAGCCTCAGTTCCGAAGCCGCAGGATAAACTGGCACTTGGAGAGGCTGAGGTTAAGCAATTGCTTCTCCTTATGGATACGGACAAGAATGGCAAGATCTCCAAGCAAGAGTGGATGAAGTTCATGGAAGCGGAGTTCGACAGATTGGGTAAGGACAAGACCGGGGAGCTGGACGCCAAGGAACTGGCGCAATCGCAAGCGGCCGTAAGGCGGTTCGCAGCTGTGGGGAGGTAACGCCGACTCCCCGCTCAACGGGAACGCCGCGCTCGGCCTCGTTGCCCTGTCAAAACATTAGCCGAAGACTCCGCGTCATTCAGCGCCTGATTAACGCTTTAACCGTACATGTGGAATTTTCATGTTTCCGATTACGCGCGATTTCCAAGATAGGTCTCTGTCAAGAGAGCAAAAGCTCTCCCGGCGCGCCACCTTCACGGTATTTCGTGATCAATCCTCGGCTGTTATTGCCGGACGGTTGTTGGCCTGACCTCAGTGCTCCATATCACACGGCCCGTGGAATCGAAGAGGGTGATGTTGGCCTTGCCATCTTTGAGGCCGAAGACGCCAGCAGTGGTGCCTTGCTCATTCGTGAGAATGAATTGCTCCGCTGTGATCGTTTTCGGCGGCGGGGCCTGCTCCTGAGCGCGCAAGACTCGGGGAGACGGACTGTACGACATGATGCCGCCAAGTAGGCCAGCAACAAGGGAAAGACCGAGATTCGATTTCTGATTCATGGATGAATCCTCCTAATGTGGCGATCAGCTTGCCCGAGCGTTAGCGCACGAAATCATGCACATCGCGGCGGGCATCATCATGAGAACGAAGCCGCAGCGATTCCTTGCAGAGTTTGTAGCGACTTTTGTTACGGATTGGGGCCCGATCCGCCTCTGCCCGTCAGTCCCGATAGGGATTGGCCCGAGCGAGCTAAATGTAGCACGCTTGACAACCTAGCAGAACGGTACCAGGTCCTGATAAACGCATTAATCGGACATTTAAAGTACTAGGACGGGACTTCTCCGGTAACGCGATTTACCATGGCACAAGTTGACACACACTCACTGACGGATTGAGGTGGTCCAATGAACTGGAACAAATGGGTTCGGCAGACCCACCGCTGGCTGTCCATTGCTTTCACGGTGGCCGTCATCGTCAACGGCGTCGCGGTGGCACAGAAGAAGTACACGGCCTCTCTGGGCCTCTTGGCGGTGTTCCCGCTCGCCCTGCAATTTTTCACCGCTCTGTACTTGTTCGTGCTGCCATATGCCGCGAAGTGGCGCAGCGGCTCACGCGCCGACTGAACGGACGACCTGCCGCGCGACGAAAGACCGCTCTGAACGGTACGTTCGCGGCGATCCTGCGGGTCAGTTGACGCAAAAGCTGGATGCTCTCCGCGCCTACAGCAGCGACGTTTGGAAGCGTGTCGGAGGCCACTACTGAGTCAGAGATCACGACAGTGGATAGTGACTCACCCAACCGGTTCTTCCTAAATCACGGACTTTGTCCTGTCCGATAAACCTTGATCCAGTGATTCCGGATCCTCGCCTTGACCTGTTCTCCAACCAAGTCGGAGACGATCAGGTTGGAATCCTGCACCGGCATGTGGCAATCGATGCAGTTCTCGCGAAGCTTCGCACCTAGCTTCACATATTCGCCGCAGTCCCGATCCTGATGACACTGCAAACATTTTTCCGAATAAGACGCTGCGGCACGTTCGGGCGCATGCACCTCATGGCACGTTGTACACGTCATCTGCGAGTTTTGGTAGCAGCGACTTCGTTGCGTGAGCGACACCTGATTGCCGTGCACGTCAACGCGGGCTTCCGCGTCGGGACGCGGCAGTCTGACGTAATTCTCCAGTTGCTGTCCCGGGACGTACGAAAACGCCGGCGCAATCGCTTGGCCGATTCCGCCATGACATTGCGCACACACCTCAATTTGATGGTCCCGCGGCAGACTCGCCGGATTCACGATGGAACGAGTGCCGGAAGTAACCGCAACAGGTTTCGATCGCTCGTACTCCGCATGCGCTCGGCCCGGCCCGTGGCATCTCTCGCACGAGATACCCAGAACAAACCCAGTCTTCTTATAGTAGTTTTCGGCTTTCTCCGACGGAATCGACTCAAAGTACGCAGCGTGACACTCTAGGCACCGAGGCAAAATCGGCCTGTCGAAGTTCGCGACGCCCTCACTGTATCCCGGGCTATTGATCCATCCTTTCAAGTCCGTCCAGTAAGACACCGGCAATTGAAAAAGCTGATCGCCTTTCCAATACAAATAAGTCTGGCCCTTGTCTCCTGACCCGGTGACGATATCGATTCGCTCCGTTCGCGTCTTCTGGTCCGGTGGCTGCCAGAATACGGCGGTTTCGTAAAATCCACTTTCTTTCGCGTCCATGCGGAAATGAAGATCCGGATCGCCGGTCTTCAGAATATTTTCGCTGCGCGTAAATTTGCCCAAGATGGAATCCTTGGTGGGAAGTTGCGATGTCAGGTGGTGCGCGGTGCGCGCATATGAATTGCCGATTTCCTGGTGGCACTCCTGACAAGCCGCGTCTCCCAAAAAGTCACGGCGAGTGACCGGTCCTCTTTCGTCGACGGATGTTGTGGCGTGGCCCGGATGGACGGGTTCAGTGTGCTGTGGTGCCGCAGGTGTCCCGCTTACAGCACTGAGAGTAGCTGCGCAAGCTAGCATTACGATTATGCCGACGAGCTTCATTGTCGCCATGGAAATTCTATCCCGCTCGATACGTTAGCCGATATTGCATTCGCTCTCAATACGAATAGAGACAGGCTGCTCCGCGGCCCGCCTCGGCCGGCAAGGAATGGACATGCAGAGAAATTAACCGGCTTGGCCGCTGAGGAGTTGCAAAGAGAAGCGATCCGATATCTGCGTCGCTGTCTTATTCCAGCGAACGCGACTTCGCGATTCAATTTCGCGGCACGTGGCTGTGATATAGTTTGGTCTTCGACTCTTCTTGGACTGGATGAATTTCTGGCGTAACACACCGACAAGCCAGGCGGGAACGGCCATTTGTCGACCAATTCCCGTCGTCTATCCGAAAAACATTGGAGCTCTGGGAAAATGAAGGCATCGATGCTGTTTAAATTGTCGATCGTCGCCGGAGTTTGCCTATGTCTCACTCACCAGGCACCGGCGCAGCTCGAACAAAATCCTACGGCGGATCTCTTGATCGAGCTCATTCGTGTGAATACCGGTAATCCCCCTGGGAACAATCGAGACCTCGCGGAATTGTTGGCGACGAAGTTTCGCGCGCTCGGCGTCGAAGTTGAGATCATTCCCACGCCGGAAGCAGAGAAAGTCCATTTCATTGCGCGAATCAAAGGCGACGGATCAAAGCGGCCCGTGCTGCTGGCGGCGCACGCGGACGTCGTGGGAGTGGAGCGTGAGAAGTGGACCGTCGATCCGTTCGCCGGCGAGGTGAAGGATGGCTATATTTATGGCCGAGGCGCGATGGATTACAAGGGCGGCATAGCCGTCTTTGCCCAGGCGATTATGGAGCTGGTGAGGAATCACGTACCGCTGCACCGCGACGTGATCCTACTGTCCGAAGCGGATGAAGAAAGTGGCCCCTACGGCACGACTTGGCTCGCCAAGTCGCATTGGAACCTGATGGACTGCGAATTCGCTTTGAATGAGGGCGGATGGATAATAAAAAGTGCGAACGGTGGAGTGCAGTACGTGAGCATCTCCACTGGCGACAAGGTGTCCATTCCCTTGATCCTTAACGCTCAAGGAACATCGACGCATTCCTCGATGCCAAGGCCCGACAGCGCTATTTTCACTTTGTCCAAGGCGATGGCGAAGCTCGCGGATTACGAGACGCCGGTGGAGTTGATTCCCAGCACAAGAGAATTTTTCGAAACGCTCGCGAAGACAAGCGAACCGCCGCTGTCCAAATATTTCGACGACCTGGTAAACAGCAAGGACCCGAAAGTGATTCAGGAAGCGGATCGAGAAATCAGCAAGAACGTATTGCTGCATGCAATTATGCGGAATACTTTCGCTCCCGTATTCCTCAAAGCTGGGTTTCGGGGAAACGTGATTCCGGGATCAGCGAAGGCGATACTTAATCTGAGGGTTATTCCGGGGACCGACCTGCAAAAGTTTATTGCTGAGATTCGCGACGTAATCGGCGACCCGGGCGTGGATGTTTCGCTTCCTTCGGGGGACAACCCTGACGCTGCACGGGTGAAGGAACTTGTAAAAGAAGCTGAGAGTTTGAAGTCGTCGAGCACAAGCACGGATCTCTACCGGGCGTTGGAGGCTAGCGCTCATTCGACTTGGCCGGGGACGCCTGTGACTCCATATCTCTTTCAAGCGGGTACGGACGCGATCGCGTGGCGGAGCAGAAGCGTTCCTGTTTACGGAATTTATCCGTATCCCATTACACCTGAAGATTTGACGCGCATGCACGGAAACGATGAACGAGTGCCGATCGAGTCGCTGGAACAGGGAACGGAGATGATTTACAAGACGCTTGTTCGGGTAGCGTCGGAATAGGAAACGCTCAAAAGGTTCCGGGGCCGAAGCTGGTTTGCAGTTCCTAGGGTGCTCGCAATCTTGGCTAGTTCAGGGTGTTGCGGCGATATCGGGGTTGGTTAGAAGACTTCGAGCTGTGACAGAATCAATCTGTAAGCAAGACAGCAAACCTTCGATAAATCCCCGAAAATACAGGCACCAAAACGTTTCGGTGTATTCGCTTCTTTTTTTGTCCGCTGGACCAACTCTGCTATGATTCCAAATATGGTGACTTCTGCCTCCGCTCGAAGGGACCGAGGCTTGGTGGTCTTTGGCGAATTTTTTTTCGACCTTGTGTTCTACGACCTGCCGACCGTTCCTCGAATGGGAGAAGAAGTTAAGACCGCAAGCTTCGGGCGGTTTCCAGGTGGCGGCCTGGCAACAACTGCATTAGTAGCGGCAGGATTAGGAACTCCGACCAAAGCGATTACGAGAGTCGGACGGGATGCGCTCGGAAGCCCGGAATGGCAGATGCTGGTCGAGAGCGGGATCTCCACCGAAGGTTCTGAATTCGATCCGCATTTACCAACGGCGATGACAGTCTGCGCTGCCTGCGAAGGCGATCGCATGATGATTACTCACGACAGAATCAATGCGAAATTGGAAAGACTCCTGGCGCGACCGAGTGTGCAGAAGCAGTTGCGGAGCGGATGGCATCTGCATTTGGCGTGTGCGCTGCGCCCACCACAGCTCTGGATGGCGGCAATTCGCAAACTGCGCAAGCGAGGCTTGACGATTTCGGCGGATTTGGGATGGAACCCTGACGTGCTCGAGTCTCCGCGATTGCCGTCCCTGCTGAAGGAATTCGAATTTACATTTCCAAATGAATCGGAGGCAAAGGCCATGACGGGAGAAAAAACAATCGAGGTCGCTGCAAGAAAATTGGCACGGTGGGTCCGAGTTCCCATCGTGAAACTTGGTCCCCATGGTTCTCTGGCCGTTCGCGACGGAAAAATCGTGCGCGTGAAATCGATTCGCGTCCGTGCGGTGGATGCGACAGGATCAGGCGACGCTTTCGATGGTGGTTTTCTTCACGGTTATCTTGCCGGGTGGCCGCTTGAGGAGTGTCTGCGGGCCGGAAACATTTGCGGAGCGGTCGCCACGACGGGCGCCGGGGGATCTTTTGCAATTCCGACGCCGAAGAACCTGAGGAAGTTGATGAAGAGGCTTCGCTGAAGTGGAGTTTAGAAGCAGGGAAGACGAATTGCGGCTTGCATCGGAAAGCCTCAGCGGGAGATCGCCATGGAGGACGAAACACCATCATGAAAATCACTCTGGTCGGAGCCGCAGGGGTGCGGAGCCCGCTCCTAGTCCACGGTCTCGCAGGCCTTAGCGGCAAAGTGCGGCTGGACGAGTTGGCGTTTTGGGATACCGATCCTGAACGCGTGAAGATCATGAAGAGGGTCGCGGAAGAGATGGGCAAGCGGAGTGGATTGCGCGCGCGCCTCACAGCTTACTCCGATCCCGAGCATGCCCTGGAAGGAGCGGACTACGTCATCACGAGCATTCGCGTCGGTGGAATCGATGCGCGAGTCAAGGACGAAACGATAGCTCTGGCACATGGGCTCGTCGGCCAGGAAACGGTGGGCGCAGGTGGCTTCGCGTGCGCCATGCGGAATTTGGGCGTGATGCTGGAATATGCGCGACTGATTGAACGCGTGGCTCCGCGCGCGACGGTCATCAATTTCACAAATCCGGTCGGAATTATTTCGCAAGGACTTCTGAATCACTCCGGAGTCAATCTCATCGGCGTTTGCGACACCCCTTTGGAAACGTTTGAAGCGATCGCCCATGCGCTTGACCGAACTCCGTTTGGCCTCCGTTTCGACTACCTCGGGCTGAACCACCTAGGTTGGGTGCGGTCGATTTGCGATGAGACGAGGGCAGAACTCCTTCCGAAAGTCTTGTCTTCACCCGAAATCATACAGAAATGCTATCGGCACGGGCTTTTCCCGCCGGAGTTCATTCAACAACTGGGGCTACTGCCCACGGAGTATCTCTACTTTTATTATTTCCCGGAGACGGCGTACAAGAACACGAAACAGAGCGGCCAATCACGCGGGCAGGCCATCGCAGCGATGAACACGCGGCTGTTTCAAAAGCTGGCGCAGGCTCCCGAGTCGAAGCTGGTCGAAATCTATGAGGATTACCTGCGCGAACGGAACGCTTCTTACTTCAGCATCGAGGCAACGGCAGGCAAGAGACGCAAAGAGAATCAGGAACTCTACTCGGAATTTTCGGGTTACGAGCGGATAGCGCTGCTCGTTCTACAGGCGTTGTCTGCAGAAACGCCTTCCTTGATTCCCCTTACGGTTCGCAACGGCGGAGCACTGAAAGATCTCGATGCCGATGACGCGGTCGAATTGCCATGCGAAGTTTCTTCTCGCGGCGTTCGTGTGCCTCCCGTGGAGCGCGCGCCGGACGCTGTTCGTCCCTTGCTGCTCCAGGTAAAAGAGTATGAACGGCTCACGGTGCGCGCTTCCGTAGAGCATTCACGCAAGTTCGCGCTTGCGGCGCTCGAGAAGAATCCTCTGGTTGGCCGCCAGGACGTGGCCCAGGAAGTGTTGACCGAATACCTTCAGGCCTTCGGACAGCAGATGAAACTCCAAACGGCGTAAGCCGATTCGTTTCGAATGACGGCTGTTTCCGATCCGTGGTGTGTTGACGTGAGTTAACCTGCGGGCGAAATCTTAGACACTACATTTTTCAGATAGCTCAGACTCGCGCGCATGCTCTCCATGGGCGGAACGAGGGTCTTGCCGTAGATTACATCTTGTTCGACGATAGCCCATCCTGAATAGCTGCTTTCGGCCAGGAATCGAAAGAAACCGTCGAAATCGATACATCCGGTTCCGATCGGAGAGAACACTCCGGCACCGATGGCTTGTTCAAACTGAAGCTTCTGGCGCCGAGCTTCGCCCAGAATGCCGGGGTCGACGTCTTTGATGTGCACGTAACGCAGCGCGGAACGATATTTTCGCGCTTCATCGACGGGATCTCCCCCTCCGTAAACGCAGTGCCCGGTATCAAGACACAGACCGACCTGCGTGCTGGCGAGTGCGTCGAGAAGGCGTTCCACTTCCATGGGAGTCTCGACGAAAGTGGCGACGTGCGGATGGAAAACAACGCGGAGGCCAAATTCCGCAGCAGCCTGCTCGACCTGCCGGATGACCGCTCCCACCTGCCTCCACTGAGCGAGGGTCAAGGATTTGCTTCCATCCACCGGAACTCGACCCG
>Ga0182024_10025544_pt1 | contig 10423 bp, 10 predicted proteins | sample P32metaG_FD_120480 | JGI IMG/M metagenome (GOLD analysis project Ga0182024, IMG submission 120480) | Permafrost microbial communities from Stordalen Mire, Sweden - P3-2 metaG (Illumina Assembly) | ecosystem: Environmental > Terrestrial > Soil > Wetlands > Permafrost | place: Sweden: Stordalen...
GTACGTCGCGCTGATGACCGAAGCCCGGTGACGATCGATGTTGGCGCGGGACCCGTCGGAAAGAAACCCCCAACACCGCGCGCCGGTCCCACCGTCAAGCACCGGGCGGCGGCTCATGGATCGGGTCGCCTAACCGACATGTCCGCATATTTCTGGGATCTCACGCGTCGTCGTGCTGTTCATCGAGCGAATCTGAGCAGCGCCGGGTTGTGCTGCGTGTGGGGCAAATGTCGGTTCACGACGACGGATTGGCGTCGCCAGCGAGGGCGTGACCGTGGAGCGGTGCGTGTCGGCTGGCGTGCAGATCGCTTCGGGCACTGGGCTACAACACCGTACGCGTGCGGATCTGAGCGCGATTCGTGATGCGTTGCGGCCGCTCAGCTAAGTTGGTCTGCCGTGTTCTCGTCGTGGGCCATGTTGGTGCTGTTCTGGCGGCGGCACGCTCACGCAGTTACCGCGACGCTGAGCGCATGCTGCCTCGCCATGACAGGACTCGTCGCGGCGTCAGCACCCGCCGCGGCGAGCGTCAGTTCGGACCAGACGCAGATCGCTCAGTTGCAACAGCAGATCTCGGCGCAAGGAGCGCACGTCGAGTCCCTCGTCAGTCGATACAACGAAGTCCAAGCCCAAGTCGGCGCGATCGATGCGCAGATCGCCACCGACCATGCGCTCCTCGCCGCCGACCATCGCGCCGAGACGGCTGCGTCGCAGCTCCTCCAACGGATAGCGATCGACGCATACGTGAGTGCGGGATTGAACTCGTCGACACTGATGCTTTTCGATGGCAGTTCGAACATCACCACCACGTTCGAACGGAACGACTACCTCGGCGACGTGAACACCAAATGGAACGCTGCGCTCACCGCGCTACGGCTGAATCAGGCCCGTACCCAGGACACCGGAAACGCGTTGCGGTCGGAGCAAGCCCGCGCGAACGCGACCCTCGCCCAGCTCACCAGCGCTCACAACGCTGCCAATGCGGCGATCGCGTCCGACGAAACGACGTTGAGCCGCCTCAGCAGCAACCTCCGTTCCGTCTTGGCCGCCGCCAACGCACGACGTCAGGCCGCCCAGCTCGCGGCGGAACGCGCGCTCGCGTCGGCCGCGCTGACACCCGAAGAGGCCGAGCCTCCCGCACCGTCGCCGTCGTCGGTGTCGCCTTCGCCGCCGCCCGTGTCCCCGCCGCCGAACTCGGGCGCGCCTTCGCCGTCGTCCTCGGGCGGCTACGCGAATCCGCTCCGAGCCGTGACCGCGTTGTCGCCCGAACGGATCGACCAAGGAGTCGACTACAGCGGCTTCGGTCCGATCTACGCGGTCGGCGACGGTGTCGTGCTCAGCACCGTCAACGGCGGGTGGCCAGGTGGAACGTACATCGCCTACCAGCTGACCGACGGTCCCGCGGCCGGGCTCGTCGTCTATGCCGCCGAGGACATCGAACCCGCCGTGCAGATCGGGGCGACGGTGACCTCGAACACCGTGCTCGGTCAGATGTACGCAGGGCCCGACGGCATCGAGACCGGCTGGGCCGACGGCTCGGCGTTGGGCGACACGATGGCCCGCATCTACCAGCAGTTTTCGGGGTCGAACTCGACCGCGTTTGGCTCCAACTTCTCCGAGCTTCTGGAGTCGGTTGGGGCTCCGGGCGGCGTTCTCCAGAACAATCCGCCGACCGGCGTCCTTCCACAGACGTGGCCGCACTGGTGACGCCCGCCCGCTGACGAGCGCGAAGCATGGCGACCGCGGCGTGATCGCAGTCGGATCAACGCGGAACAGGGACGATCGCGCAGGCCGATGCGTGCGACGCCGACGCACCTCGATCGCAGCCGCGCGTCGAGCCGACGTGCGCGTCAACGCGGTCACGACCGACGTCGTGCACGTGCATCCGAAAAATTCTCGCAACGGCGCCACGCCGGGAGCGAGCCGCACGACGAACGAAGCGCGAGAGCTCGTCGTTCTTGATGCGCTCTCTCCCCGGGAGAACCGCATTCGAATCACGCGATCATGTCTTTGACGCTGCTCACCGGCGACATCGCATGCTGAAGCGTCGCGCAGTCGCCGACTCGACCAACTCGTCCGACGGCTTGCCGGCTGCAGCCGCTGTCGTTATCGTCAGCGCGGCTGATGGGAGGGCGGGCCGTGGCGCAGGCTTCTACGACGAAGGTCGCGCTCGTGACCGGTGCGAGCCGCGGCATCGGCAAGGCAATCGCAGTCGAGCTCGCCGACGCGGGCTACGACGTGGCGATTCTCGCCCGCACCGTGCACGAGGGTGAGGCACGCGAGCACAGCTCGACGCTGAAGCATTCGGATACCTCGCCGCTTCCCGGTTCGCTCGACAGCACGACCGAGCTGATACAAGCGACGGGCAGCCGCAGCTTCGCCATTCAAGCCGACCTCCTCGACCACGCGTCGCTCGTGCGTGCCGTCGCGGCTGTGCTCGCCGAGTGGGGCCATGTCGACGTGCTGGTCAACAACGGCCGCTACATCGGGCCGGGCCACATGGATTACATCGTCGACACACCGGTGCAGGTGTTGCGCAATCATCTCGAGGCCAACGCGGTGGCGCCGGTCGTGCTCATCAAGGAAGTGCTGCCGCAGATGATCCAGCGCCAACACGGAACGATCATCAACATCACATCGTCGGCCGGCTACCAAGATCCTCCGCAGCCTGCAGGTGAAGGGGGATGGGGTCTCGGCTATGCCTTCAGCAAAGGGGCGCTGCATCGCATCGCAGGAGTGGTCGCGGTAGAGCAACGTGACAGCAACGTGCGTGCCTTCAACGTGCAACCGGGGTTCATCGCGACCGAACGGATCCGTCAAGACATGGCGCCGTTCGGCTTCGACGCGTCGACGGGAGCGCCCGCCGCGGTCGTGGGCAAGGTGTGCCGTTGGTTGCTCGAGTCGCCGGACGCAGTCGCGATGAACGGTTCGTGCGTCCAGGCCCAGCAGTTGTGCAGCGAGCGCGGCCTCCTGCCGGGATGGTCCCTCCAGCCGTAGCCGCCGCGCAGGCGTTCGCTACGCTCGCCCGCAATGCACGAAGCGGACAACACCCGCGACAAGTTGCTCGACGCCGCCGCGCGTCTCTTCGCCGAACGCGGCATCGACAACGTGTCGCTCGCCGAGATCGTGCCCTGCGCCGGTCAGCGCAATTCTTCCGCGTTGCATTACCACTTCGGCAGCCGCGACGCGGTGTTCGTCGCGCCGTTGGAACGCCACGTCCCCGACATCCGTCTTCGGCGCCTCGAACTGCTCGAGGCTGCGAGGTTTCGAGACGACGACGACGCGCGAGCTGCGGCGGAAGCCATTGTCCGGCCGATCACGCAGTTTCGCGCAGCAGGGCTGGCGCGAGCGCGCGTACCTCCAGTACGGCCGTGAGCTGGGACAACAAATCGAGCGGGTCGCTGGCCCGGTATCGCGACGGTCCTCTCCGCCCGCGCGATCCAAGCGACATCGAGAGAGAGCTCTCGTCTCGTTGTCGGGCTGCGGTGACGCCTGATCGCGTGGGAACATGCGCCATGGTCACGATCGGACCGGCCCTTGACGGCGTGCCGTCTCTGTTCTCGGTCGGGTTCGACCTTGCGTCCGTCGGTTACTCCGTGCACGAGCATTTCGCGCATGGAACGGTCTCGGCGTACGTCACAGCGGGACGGCGCGCACCGGACGGCCGCTGGCAGGTCAAGCCGTCGGGAACCGCGATGTTCACGACCCGTCTTGTCGTGTACCGGCCGACCGATCCCGCGCGTTCGAACGGCACAGTGATCGTCGAGTGGCTGAACGTGACAGGCGGCCTCGACGTTCCCGCCCTGTGGATGGCGACCCACCGACACCTCGTCCGCGACGGGTACACGTGGGTGGGACTGAGCACCCAGCACGTCGGGATCCACGGAGGCGGCGTGATGCCCGGTCTGGGGCTTCGCGACACGGCTCCCGAGCGGTATCACACGCTGGACCATCCCGGCGACGCCTACTCGTTCGACATCTTCACGCAAGTCGGACGCGCGATCCGGGCCGAGCTGGCAAACCGGCACGGGCTGCGCGTCAACCGCGTGCTCGCGACGGGAGCTTCGCAGTCCGCCTGCTACCTCACGACGTACGTGAACGCGATCGACGTCCGCGACGGCGTGTTCGACGGGTTCTTGTTGCAGGGCCGGGCCGGCGCGGGGGTTCCGATCGAAGGATGGGATCCGACGACCGTCGGGCGTCTCGCGGACGCCGCGACGCGGCGTGCCCGACTCGCCGGGAGCGACCAAATCCGCGAAGACGTCCGGGTCCCGGTCATGGTCGTGCAGAGCGAAACGGATGTCCTGGGTGCCCTCGCCTCTCTCCCGGCCCGCCAGCCCGACAGTCAACGGTTCCGTCTTTGGGAAGTCGCAGGTGCGGCGCACTGCGACACCTACTTCCTGTGCGCATCGTCGCACGACTCCGGCTCGCTCCCCGTCGCGGATCTCGCCGCGCTCATCGCACGCGCCGACCGATCAGGCGTGGCGACCGCGCTCCCGATCAATTCGGGACCGCAAATGCACTACGTCCTCCAACGCGCATTCGACGCGCTCGACCAGTGGACCCGCGACGGTTCGGCGCCCGTGTCGGCGGCTTGGCTCGAAGTCGACGGAAACGGCACGTTCGGTACCGACGACGTCGGCATCGTGCGCGGCGGCGTGCGCACCCCCTGGGTCGACGCACCGACCAACATTCTCTCGGGCCTCGGCCAACCCGGCCACATGACCGACCTCTTCGGCACGACACGACCGTTCGACACGACGACACTGACCGCGCGGTACCCGCAGGGCCGCGACGACTACCTCGATCGTTTCACCAACGCGACACGTGCAGCCATCGACCGCGGATATCTCCTCGCGGCAGACGGCCCTGAGATCGAAGCCCTCGGCGCCGCCTCCTGGTCCAGTACCTGACCCGAAGCCAACGGCGACGACTTCGACGGCCTTCCCACGTCAGCATGAGATGGCCGAACTGACGTCGTGATGCGGCCGTCTGGTCATGCGATCGCGGAAACACAATCGGTCGTTACGAATTCGGTGAGTACGTGACTTGGGAGAGGTGCACCCGTTGGGCGAAGCCTTTGAGGAGGTAGGGGCGTGCGGCAGCGCACCACAATGCGGGCACGGCGCGCAGTCCAGCCCGGGTCGGCTCGTCGACGAGCAGCGTTGACGGCGCCGCGAGTTTGACGGCGCGTGCGGCGAGGTTGACGACGGGACCGGAATAGTCGCCATCGCGGGCCAGGACGTCGCCGGTCGCGATGCCGACGCGCACCGGGGGCAACACGTCGTCGGACTCGAACGCTTGAATGAGCGCGAGGCCGATATCAGCTGCAGCGACCGGATTGTCGGCGACGAACAGCACCTCGTCGCCGATGAGTTTGACGACCCGACCGCCGTGTCCCACGACGATCTCTGAGGCGGTCGCATCAAATCCGGTCAGGGCGTGCGCGAGTCCGAACAGGTCGAGCTGTTGCACCCAGGCCGTCGAATCGACGAGATCCGCGAAACCGACACTCCGGCGGACAAGATCAACTCCTGAGACCGTCTCCAACACGTCGGGACGGAAGCCGCGCTGGATGTGGTGTCGCAACAACGTGTCGAACCCGCGGGCGAGACCGTCAAGCAGCAGCATCGATTCCGCACTCGCTTGCGCCAACTGCAGACCTGACGGATCTGCTTCGACGGCAGGCGACGCGACATTCACGATGAACGCGCTGACGATGGCGTCCGCGACCCGCGCCGCGGCCGCACCGATCACGCGCAGCAGCTGGATTGTCACCTCCTCACCGAACAACTCGATGCCCGCACCGACGATCTGGAGCAGTTCGACGTCGCGTTGCAAGAACGTCGGACCGTCAGCATCGACGTCGGGCTCGGGAAATCCCGCCGCCCGCCACGCCCGCGCTACGAACGACTGCTCCACCCCGGCGGCGATCGCGACATCTTCGGTCGTGAGCGGCTCGCGATTCGCCCACAGCGCGATCGTCGACGCCAGCCCCGGAAGCTCGTCAGACTGCGCAGCCGCGAGGTCTTCCAGCGTCGCTCCCAGACCAACCAGATACTCCAGCAACGCCAGCCGCGACGCGGCGTCGTCGGCGCCCGGCTCGTAGAGTCCCGCGGCCTCGAAGTCGGCCGGACCTGGACGGTGCACCACATCCGAGCCTCGCGCATCCGGGCCACCTCGACAACACACCAACATCGACGCATTGAAACTGTCGCTCAACCCCGACCGTCCGCGCCCGCCCCGACCGCCGCGGCGTGCACCGGTCATCGTGCACGGAATGCGCAGGATCGCGATCTGTCGGACATGGGGTGGAGACGAACACACAACCGCCGGGATGCCTGCGCGGGCACCGCGGAGCCTGAGCATTGACGACCCGACGAATTAGGGTGCGTCATTCGGGCCCTGAGCAGCGGCGACGAATGCTTTCGCGGCGCGGCCGGTCCGGGCTGTGCGGAAGGCCGAACGGCGAACGGCGGTGAATGATGTGTGCGATGGTGTTAGCAATCACTTCGCTCGGGGACTTTGGACGATGGGCACGCGGCAACGGACTCGAGATCGTGTTGCTCATTGTCGGCTCGGTCCTTCTGGCACGATTCGTCGCCTGGTTGGGCGCCAACCTGACCGCACGGATCGATGCGCTCGACGAGAGCAGCGACGCGCTTGTCCGTTCCGAAGCGGCCAAGCACCGCCACTCGGTCGCCCAGGTCATCACCGGCACCGCGCTCGTGCTCATCTATTCGATCGCCGGAGTGCTGGTTCTCGCACGCTTCGATGTTCCACTCGCCAGCCTGATCGCCCCGGCCACCGTCGTAGGAGTCGCGCTCGGCTTCGGGGCGCAACGAGTGGTCCAAGACATACTCGCCGGCTTCTTCATCATCACTGAACGGCAATACGGGTTCGGTGACCTCATCCGTATCTCCAACCTGGGCGCGACAACCGGAGTGACCGGCACCGTCGAGGACGTCACACTGCGAGTCACTCGTATGCGAACAGTCAACGGAGAAGTCGTGATCATCCCAAATGGACAGATCAACCAGGTGACCAACTTGTCGCGTGACTGGGCTCGAGCTGTCGTTGACGTCCCGCTCCCCGCGACGGCGGACATCAACCGAGTCAACGCGCTGCTCCAAGCTGTCGGCAACGCGGTCTACGCGGACGAGTCTCTCCGTCCGCTCATGCTCGACGCCCCGACCGTCATGGGAGTCGAGAGCATCGACGTCGGCGGATTCAGCATCCGTATGGTCTCCCGCACGCTTCCCGGCAAGCAGTTCGTGGTCGGCCGGGAGCTACGTGCCCGCATTGCCACCGCCCTGCGAGAAGAGGGCATCATCCTGTCCGCAGACCTCGAGACCACCGTCGCAGCACCCCCACACTGATGCGAATTCGCGTCCGGCGTTCCACATCCGTGCTGGGTGCGGTCTTCATCGTCACCCTCGGCCTCTACGTCCTGGTGCGGCCCGCGTCGGTGTCGACGCACGACACGGTGCCCCGCACGCCGCCGACCACCGCGGCGCAGACGACCCGCGTGCGCACGACGTCACCGACACTGCGACCGACGACCACCCCGAGCACGCCGCGGGCGCTTCCGACAACAACGTCGCTGCCGCAACGGTCGAGATCGACCCCACCGGCGACGAGTTCATCCACCTCGACTGCTCCAACGTCCACGACACGCGACGCAACGACGCCGTCGAACCGCACACCAAAAACGAGCGGTTCCTCAACAGCGTCCCTCGCACCGCGATAAGAGACACGCCGCGCGCGGCCGGCCTCACCAGGGTGGGGTCTGTTCGCGTCGGCCCCCCAGTCGGTGAGCAACTGCGCTGCGCCGGTGACTTCCGTCGCGACGCGTCAGGCTGCTCGGGAGCTTCGAGTGTCGTCGACGCGGCCGCGATGCGCGCGACGTTCGAGCGTCAGCCGGGCCAACGCACGAATAAGCAGCGCCGGCCGATGTTTGTGCGCTGCGCACAGCGCCGTACGATGTCATGACGCAAGGCTCGGGAAACCCACTGCGCAGACCGTCACGATCCAGGTGAGCAGCGGCCCGATTGTCCTGGGCGGTGTGGTGGCGCTGGTCCTCACAGCAGATCGGGGACGTCGAGCCACACGTCTTTCGTCGTCTGCGACGTCGGGGTGGGCGACCGGCTGGGGCTTCGATTTCGAGGTCCTCGCGGACTGTCGAGGCCGGCGCGGACTCCGGATCGGATGGTCAGGAACGCTTCGCGCGTCCCGAGCCCCGACGCGGTCGCGCTTTCCGCCAGGACGCGCTCGACGGTCGATGCGTCGAGCACGCCCGAGCCGACGATTTGGCCGAGACTGAACGCGGCGCGATTCAGCGTGCTGTTGCGCGATCCGCTCGGCGCCGATCGGACCCGATCGGCTTCGCGGTCGAGTGCGACACGGGCCCACGCGGACGTCGCCGCGTCGATCCGAACCTGGTCCCGCAGGTCCGAAGATCGCGGATGTTGCGGCGTTCGCAAAAGATCGAGCATCCAGCCGGGGAGTCGTGGGAGCTCATCGGGCACAACGTCCCAACGGTACGTGGTGCCGTTGGCGTGCAGGCTCGGTGGTGCGATGACGTAGCCGCCGTCACCTCGGACGTCGACGCCGGGGCCGAGCAGGGTTCCTGCCGAGTTCGTCACCCGCTCGCCTGGATGTGCGAACAGGAGGTGCCAGCCGCCGGAACCGGTGCGCACGACGGGCCCGCGGGGTAGGGGCCCGTAGTCGCCAATGCATGCGCGCATGGTGGCGCCTCCGTGGGGCGGGTCGATGTCGATCACGACGAGTCCGCTCTCGGCTCCGGTGCGTACGGCGACGTTGGCGGATGGCCACCTCCGCCACCACGCCATGATCTGCGCGCGTTTGGTGCTCGCCGCGTGGAGCCCTCGCGCGGTGCGCGGATGTTTGCCGGGCGACGAGCAATCGGGGTGGCCACACGAGCAGCCGTTCGGGCCGACGGAGTGGCACGGCAGGACCGGCCAACCCCGCGACGCATAATCCAGCGCGGCGGCGCGCACGACACCGCGGTCGATGGCGGTCATCGGCGAAGCTCGATCGTGTACGGCTCACGTTGCGCGAGTTGTCGGACCGTCTGAGGATCTGTGCGAGGTTCGTTCGTCAACGTCGTGGGTTCGGCGTAGCTGTACTCAAGTGCTGCGGCCGCAGGTGAGTTGAGCGCGAGGGTGTGACGGCCCGAGGTCGCGAAGTCGACGATCAGCTCGCCGCGCGTGCGGTCAATGTGCGCGACGGTGCCGAATACTGCATACGGCGGCAGGTCGAAGCCGTCGACATCGACCAGGTCGTCGATCGCGTCTCGAAGTGTGACGAGTTCACCGACGGCGAGCTCGTGACCGCCGGGACTAACCGGCGGGTCGCGCAGCGTCCCGTCGAGCTTCAGCATTGCCCGCGCTGCTCGGTTGGCCGCTGCTACCTCCTCGCCGGTTGTGCCGACAAGGGGTCGCCCGGTCCCCGCGCCGCGAGCCGCGTACCATGCACCGACCTCGGCCAACAGTGAGGTGCCCCCGCCCTGCGCGCCGATTTCCACGAGCTCCGCGAGTCCCTCGATTTGGGTCGCGCTCAACGCCAGATCGTCACGCGCGTCGACGCGGTCGTCGCCGTCCGGACCTGACTGCGCGAGATCATTGTGCATACCCCCTAATGGCGCGGGCAGATGCCAAAACGCGACGCGGAATCTCCTTCGGTGGCGCGATGTCCCCGGTGCGGGTGCGAACCCCCGAGCCGGACGCTGGTGCGCTCGCGGACTGGCCCCTTGACGATACGAACATATGTTCGTATCGTGTGGGTGTGGTCTTGCACCAGTACGAAGCGAGATGCGCCTGCGGCCAATGCTGGCGCGTGTACCGCGAGCGCGACGAGGACGACGATGACGACGACGCGATGGCCACGTGCGTCGCGTGTGGAGCCGACACGTTCGACCTCACCGACGTTGGCGAACTGCGATCCGCTGGACGCGACGTGAATCCCTGACCGATGTAGCCGTCCTCGCCGAGCGGCTGCGTCCGGGACGCGCGGCTATCGCGCGTACCAGGGTCTCAGCCGTACGCGCGCCGGCAGTTCGCGGCCGTAGAGGAGGACGGCCTCGTCGCGCCGGATGCGCCGAAGCATGTCGGCCGGAGCGGTACGCCGGTAGTTGACATGCTCGCTGATGGTGCGGCGGCCGCCACGTACATCGTCGGTGACGTTGAGTTCGGTGCGACGTTCGTCGCCGATGAGTCGACTGACGTACTCGAGGGTTCCGTCGTCGGCGATGCCGGCACCGAAGAGTTTGGCGCCGTGGTTGTTGAGCACCGTTTGCGCGCGGTGACCGTAGAGGGCCCTCAGTTGTGCGACGTCCTGCCAGACCGACACCAGCGTTATCCCGTGGCTGCGGGCAGTCGATGCGTAGGCGGGAAGATCGCGCAAC
>Ga0182024_10025545_pt1 | contig 10422 bp, 9 predicted proteins | sample P32metaG_FD_120480 | JGI IMG/M metagenome (GOLD analysis project Ga0182024, IMG submission 120480) | Permafrost microbial communities from Stordalen Mire, Sweden - P3-2 metaG (Illumina Assembly) | ecosystem: Environmental > Terrestrial > Soil > Wetlands > Permafrost | place: Sweden: Stordalen...
CCTTATTAGATCGCCGAGGTCGGTCTATTGCAAAATTCTGCGGCGTAGCCGACAGGGGGCGACGCGCCGAGCGGAAAAGGAATGTGGAGCAGTTTCACTCACTGCGGCCAATGTTTTTAAGCTGATGCCTTACCGCATCTGAGGACATCAAGGGATGATGCGGTCGCGGTTTATGCCCTCACGATGCAGGAGGATGCGCCCCCTGATTCTTCGCGTCCGTCAACTGACAGAAGTGATTCAATGGAAAGAAGATGGATGCGAAGATCGGGCGGAGTGGATTTCCGTCCCGCCAAATCGGGGCGACAAGACACCGGTTGAACTTTTCCTGCATTTTTGCGTCGAAATCAAAGATTTCTGATTGTCCATTATAATGCGGCTCTAACATCACGTGGAGAACTCATCCAATGCCTGACAAGCCCAAATGCATCATCGTTACAGGAAGGCCGGGCGCGGGCAAATCCACGCTGTCTAAAGAGCTGGCCAAGCTCCTCTACATGCCCGTCATCAGCCGCGACGAGATTAAGGAAGGGTACGTCAATACCTTCGGCGCTGGCCACGATGAGCTTCCGCCCGATTCCAACAGAGTCGCCACCGAAATTTTCTTCGATACGGTCTCGTTCCTGCTCGCACGTAAGATATCGCTGATCGTCGAGGCCGCTTTTCAGCATCACGTGTGGCAACCCAGGATGGAGGCCCTTACCGCCTCGGCAAGAGTCTGCTTTGTCATTTGTTCCGTCGATGGTGAGATCGCTGCCGGTCGCCACCTGAACCGCGGCTTGAAAGATCCGAATAGAGAGTTCTACCACGGTGACAAGCGGGTCGCGGTATTCCGTGAGCAGGGCATCTTGAAAGCGGCCAGCGATTATGATTCCCCTGCGTTTGATCTGCCCACGATCGAGGTCTCGACGCTCGACGGCTACTCTCCTACGCTCAACACGGTTTGCGACTTTGCTGCCGCATCTACCGCCTGACCGCATACCGTGACAATGCCGAGCGGATTGTGAAAAAGTTCTTTCGATCAGGTTTGGTGAATCGACCGTTTCCCTCAGCCAGATTTGTGGCGATCGAAAGCGCCGCCCGGTTGAGTTGGTCAACCAGGAAGTAATAGCCGCGAGGAAAGGTTTCTGTCGGGGAGGCGATTCCATCGGCAAAAATCCACGGACTTCTGATAGACCTGCAGATTCTCGAACATGAACGCCATTAGCGTGCCCCACGTTCAGAGCAGGAGAGCAGTTGAACAGCAGACGGCAGTGGAACAACTCACGCGCGCTTTAGGAGAAAGCTCTTTACGAAGTCGATCTGTTTTCGCGAGGCGTGATAAGGCACGGCATTGCCATGACCCATGCCGGGGACTTCCAAATATTCGACCTTGCGACCACGACTGCGCAGTTCGGCAACAAATCGGTCGGAATGTTTCTGCTTGTTCACGGCTAAATCGTTGTCCCCGTGAATGATCAGATATGGAATGTCCGGCATAAATGCCGCCTGCTTAAGGGGCGAATGCTCGATGAGCGCGGCGGTGAATTCTCCCGCCTGCTGGCGGTACGCGTATCGCAATGTGGGCGGAAGATCAGGGCGCTCGGTGAAGTGATATTCGAGGTCGCATACCGGGAAATTGGCGAAACATGCGGCGATGCGATGGGGAGAATATCGAGTGTAAATCAGCGCCCCCTGCCCACCCATGCTCCCGCCAGTGATGATGAGAGGAATTTCCGGGTGGAGCTTGAAAGATTCGTAAACCGAAGAGATTAACTCGTCAACGAAGGCGCGAGACCCGCGGTTCATCCAGGACCATGGGCCATAATATGGGAAGACGACCAGCCCGCCGCTCGCCGCCCATTCCTGCTCTTCGTAACATAGGCCGCTCTTTAGTCCGGATAAACCGAGGCCGTGGATGGCGACGACAACGCCGGTGATTTTCCCGTCGACGAAATTGTCACCGATCCACGCGACCTGTCGTAATTCTTCGATAATCATGCATACACCTTAAAGGGAATTCCAAGAATCCGCGCGATGTGCATGAGCTCGTCCAAGCAGGTTCCATAGACTCCGTGAATATGATTGCACGGAAAGCTCTCGAGAAAAGTCTCCGGCGGCACGCGCAATCGGGTAAAGGCGATGGGCCACTGGGGAGTTGTCGCGGCGCCTTTAGCAAGTGCGACTTCGCGCGGGAAAGCGACGAATTCAGCGGGGACGATCGCGAGATGATATTGCCCGTCCTTCCGCGCCAGGCGCGCGAGTGTCACCTCTCCGGGCGCGGCGAAATGGTGGACCGAGGCTCCCCCGGCCGGGTAATACGAAACCTCCGGGTAGAAGGTCACATGCTTCAGGTTTTCGGCGGGGTCCATCGACTTGCCGGCGAAGTACGTCGCATGCGTGCCGGAATTACTGAAGTACCAGACGTTGTCGCCGCGATCGTAATGCCGCACATCCGCGAAGAGCACCGGCAAGCCCGTCAGATGCTTGAAGAGCTGCATCGTCAGCGCTCCGTCCATGTCGGCCTCGGTCGCGGCCACGATCGGCTCGTGCGGACCGTCCCAGTCATACGGATCATTCAAAAACGCTTCGGCGACGTCGAGCGTTACGAAAGTATCCGTCAGATCACCGTGCGCCTTGGTCCCAACAAAATCGAGTCCACGCTCGTCGATGATCGTCCGGTAAGCGTAATAGGATCGGATCTGAAGTTTGAGCTTTTCGGGGGTGAGGGCCTTGCCATCGTATTTGATCTCGCCGACATACTTCTCCAGCCAGATCAGCGCCCGATTTACCTTCGCGGCATCGGCCTGCCGGCTGTAACGGACGACGTCCTCCTGTTCGACGTGTTCAACGTCCAGTCCAAACATCTTCTGCCACTGGTCGAGGTTCGAAACCGCCGTGTACATGCCCAGTGGACGACCGCCAAACAAGCCGTACGTCTGACCTTTGAGCTGTTTGACGGCGGCAGCAGCCTTGATATACGACAGCACCTGCCCGAGCACGGCCGCGTCCTGGATCTTCCCCCAGACCCGGTGGTGTCGCCGTCCAAGCTGTTCGAGCGCGCCCGAAGCGGCCAACATCCCGACCATGCCAGGCTCCGATGGATGCAGGTTGCAGAACATCAGATACGGCCCCGGCGCGAATCCCGTGGCCATCGCTGTAAGATGCGGGTAGCACCAAATGGCATAATTGCAGATCGTTAGGTCGCAACCTGCCGCCGCCAATCGTTGTCCTTCCCGGCAGGCCAGGCGGCTGTTCCAAATGATCTCCTGGCCCGCGACGACCTCTACTTGTCCCGTGGCCTCCAATGCCTGCACCAATCCGTCCTGATAGCGCCGGTTCAGCGGAAGCAAACTTTCATGGATGTATTTGCGCCCATCGGAAAACGTCAAAACGGCGACCTTGGGTTTTCTCATTTTTCTCTCGCTGATGACTGCAATTTCGCACGCACGAATTCCAGGGCCCGTTGCGCCTCGGCATCCAGGTCCAGGCCGCCTTGAAGATCCCGGTAAACGCTGATATCGCGTCCCACCTGGCCACCAGTCATCAGGAAAGGTTCCATACTGATTGCGCCCTGATATCCCGCGCGATGCAGTGAACCGAAAATTTCATCCCAGGGCATCCGCCCGCGTCCCGGCGCGCGACGGTTGGTCTCTCCGATATGGAAATGGCCCAGGTGTTTTCCGGCCGCGACGATCGCCTGACCGATGTCATCTTCCTCGATATTCAAATGAAAAGTATCCAGCAATATCCGGCAGTGGTCGCTCCCCACACGCTTAACATATTCCAATCCCTCACTTGATGCATTCATGATGAATTGTTCGAAGCGATTGACCACTTCGACGTTAAAATAAACTCCGTGATCCTCGGCTGATTTGATCGCTTCGCGCATGCTGGAGACGCTGCGATCGACGCAGTCGCGCCGGTCCTCACCGAGGGGCATCTTTCCCGGCCAGCATCCGTATAAAATTCCGCCGATTTGTTTGTGATCCATGTATGCGACCGCGGCCGCGATCTTTTGCAGGAACTTCACGCCACTTTTGCGAACTTCCGGATCGGGTGAGGCCACGTCATATTCCCTGGGCAAGCCAACGCAATACGTCAGCTCGATCTCGTGCTTTTCCGCGGCGTTTTTGAGTCGATCAAGTTGAGAGTTGTTCATGTTCGCCACGGTCCCGGCGTTCACTTCCAACACGTCAAACCCCAGACGCTTCACCTTTTCGACAAACGGTACAAAGTCGGCGTCCCAGTCGTGCGTCCAGTATGCGTAATAAATTCCGACCTTGTTCATTGAATTTGCCTCCTGAAGATTTCAGGCGTCGATCAAATACCAATCCTCGATCCTCGGTTCGACGCACTTGACGGTATTCGCAGCCGCCGCATGACTCTCCAGTTCCCGCCGATCGATCGTATTGAAAGCGAACATTCCAAAGTGATGCGGGATCATCCATTCCACTTCGGCCGCGACGCATAGATCGAGGGCTTCTTCAAATGTCATGTTCCCCGCGATCCCATTGGATCTTCGAATCTCATCGCGTCCGTTGACCGGCAACAACGCCACGCGGACCGAGTGAGCTTGCAATGCTTCTCGCTGGCCAGCGTATGGAACGGTGTCGCCCGAGTGATAGACCACGACTTTTCCCAATCTGAAAATGAACCCCAGAAAGTGGTGTTCGCCACGCTCGTTGGTTTTGAATTCTTCATGCGCGGCGGACAAAATATGCAGTTCCGCGTCTTCGGTCAGTTTCATCGTCTGCGATGCATTCACTGATTCAATCCGGTCTACCGCGATTCCCGCTTTCATCGCGGCATCCTTCTCGGCGGAGGGCACGATGAACCGGCAACGCCGATTCCTTCCGGCCAGAAATGGAAGCGAACCCGGGTCCATGTGATCACTATGCCGATGGCTGCACAATACAAAATCCAGCTCGTTTATTTCATCCGGTCGCATGGGCGCCGGCATCAATCGCACGTGGTCGTACTTCGCGCCTCGGTATTTTTCGGCTAGCGAATTCGACAGATACGGATCAATTAGAATCCGCAAAGCGCCGAACCGGAGGGCAAATCCTGCTTGTCCAAGCCACGCGACACCGACCGCGCCCGGATTCAGTTCCGCGTCCCACAAGCGCCGCACACCGCCGCCCTGTGTTTCGATCCGCATGTCTTGCCTTTTGGCTCAGGATTCGACATTCCACGCGTGCGCTGTCAACCCCTCGGTGTCATTAACGCGGATCCCCTTGGATTCTCCCGGCTCAAGCCAGAAATAGTTGTCGCTTGCGCTGAAACTCGCCAGGTGTCCCAGCCGCAGCACCGCCGCACCGACTGCGGGCCGCGAGCCCGTGTTGCGAATAATCGCTTCGCCCGATTCGATCGATAGTGCAAGGGTTGTTCGCGGCAACTGGAAAAGAGAGTCCTTCGTCGCCTCGAAATTCAGAAAATAGAATGTTCGATCGGCCAGTTGTCCGCCGCGATGCACCTCGGCCACGATCAGCAGCGGGGCGCTGTCGGTTTGCGCTTTTTTCAGGCCAAAGTCTCCCAACCGCCGAAGCCGATCGATCGACCCAGCGCCCGCGAATTCCTCGGTCTCGGTCAATCGTAGCTCGTTATCGTATGCACGCACATTCACGAACCATTTTTCCCCCGCGAGCACGTCAGCATCATCGAGCAGAAACACCGGAAATTCCACGGCGTTGCCCTGACAATTCACGCTGTCGAAGAGCACGCAGGCATGCAGCGGCGCGAAAGCATCCTGGACGAACCAGTGACTGATCTTCGCCGCGCCATACCAGTCCGCCGTCGACCAACTCGCCGCCGGATAGTTGTCGTTGAGCTTGTACATCAAAGCGCCGACACAATCCGGCCACCGAGTGCGTGCCCGCTCCAGCGTGTGCCGAACCGCCACCGCCTGGGCGATCTGCGACGCCTCGATGAATCTCGGCATCGATTCGCCGGCCGAGAAGTATCCTGCGTATTGCCGCAGCCGCTCCATGTCCTGCATCGTATTGAACACCGGCGTATGGTGGTTAAACGCTCCGTTCTCTTTCGGCGGCCAAAGGGTTTTCTCATCCTCTGGCAAATAGCGTTGTACGGATTCGTACACGGGCATGGAAGCGATACCGAATTCCCCGAAGAACCGACTAGTCATCTTCAGGTTAAGGTCCAGATGAGCTCTTCCCCACCAGCAAGCGTAATTGTGGTCGCTGCCGCCCCAGGGTTCGCCGCGATGAAACGCCCGGGTGCCGTCCAGTTCGATGGCCCAACGCCCCATCATGTCGATCGCTTTCCCCGACGGGTTGCTCGATTCATTTCCGCCCCCCCACATGAGCAGCGAAGGATGATTCCGGAGGCGCAGCGTATTGAGGCGCACGGTCTCTTCCAGAACATCGTACGGTTGCTCTTCGTGGCTATTCCATGCGGTCGGCCATTCCTGCAGTACGGTAATTCCGAGACGATCGCATAAATCGTAGAACTCATCGGTTTCGGGCATGCCGCTGCCCCATCCTCGGACCATCTGGCAGTTTTGCTCCTGCGCCAATTTGAGGAATCGCTCGTATCGCTCGGCCCGAAAGTCCATCGAAGAGTCCATGGTGCACCAACCGGTGCCCTTGAGAAACGTCGGGCGCCCGTTGATTATGAACGTCCAATTGTAAAGGCTTTGCCTTTCCCCTCCGGGAAGGGGAGCCATTGCCAGCGTGCGTAAACCGAACGTCGTCGAGCAACGATCGCCCTGCCCGCCTCGCTCCGGGCGAAATGAGAGCGTCAATCGATACAGGTCCGGCGCCCCCAGCCCGTTGGGCCACCACACACGCGCGTCCGGGACGCGAAGGCGAAAATGCATCGCCTGCTGCTCGCTTTCAGACAAGATCTGCGCTGAAAAATGTGATGCGCTGCCCGCAAAGTTTTCGGGCTTGATGCTACCGACCAGCAATCCTCTGAATCCCCCGCGAGGCCCCTCCAGTTCCACTCGCACACTTACGTCGCCAGCCGCCGCGTCGTGTGTAACCACAAATGGATTTCGTAATTTCACGGCCGGGGCAGACTCTATCCGCACGCTTCGCCAGATGCCCAATGCCGGAATATGCGAATAATGCCAGCCGTAGACATTGTTGAACACAACGGTTTTCTTCCATCCTGTGTTGGCTGTTATGGCAAACCAGGGCGGTCCGACGGGGGCCGGATCGAGCTTGACCATCAATTCATTCTCGTCGCGAAGCAGGCTCGCGACGGCAAATTCCGGTCCGCCGAACATGCCTTCGTGCTCGCCGAGTTTGACCCCATTGAGCCATACCGCGCAGTGGATGGCGACGCCGTCAAATACGAGCCGATGCCCGGTTCCCGCCGGACGCGAAAATTCTTTGCGGAACCACCAGGTCTTGAAACTATTCTCACGGGCGATCGTTTCGTTGAGTCCGAATTTGGGATCGGGAATTCTTCCGGCGTTTTCCAGGGCCGTATGCACGCTCCCGGGAACTTCGGCCGGGATGATTTCCGGCCATCGTTCGGTAAGTCGTGATGCTTCGTCGCCGCCCTCCGCCATCTCCCACTGGCCGTCCAACAACAGAACTGCCGGACTTTCGACATGATCGGCGCTGCCGGGAATTAACTCCACCTTCTGCGCCGGTATATCCAGCGGTGTTGGTCCGGCGCTGTATTCCCGCCTCTCAAATTCGTCGAGACTCTCCAGTACAAATGCTGTAATGACACCCGGTGGACAACGACCCGTTACATCCGTCATTCGGCCGTCGGTATTCAACCGCCAAAGCGCGAGCGTCTGCTCGTCAGCGACCAATTGATCATTTACCAGGGTCGGAACCCTCAAGCCGCTCGACAGCCGCACTTCCTGGACCAGCGCCTCGCACACCGTCGTGCCCTGCGAGCCGATCAGAAGTCCGGGTTTGGGAGCCAGAACCGCCAGGGAGGTCAAGGTTTCGTCCTGTTTAGAATACTTCCCATCGACATACAACATTAATTCAGTCCCATCGAAGGTCATGGCGAGGTGATGCCACTGCCCGTCGAGAATGGGCGATTGATTCCAGACCCAGCGCGTCTTTGCTCCAACGATCATCGCAGCCAATTCCCCCTGGCTGCCAACCGCCAAACCCCACCCCAATTGCCCCTGGCTATTGGCCTCGGGAAAAATGCATGTGACCAGCGACTCCTTCATGAGCTTCGGCAGCGCCCATACCTCGACGGTAAATGCCGACTGTTCGAAACGTCGATCCCAGTTGATGTGCATCGCATGCCATGTGGTGCAAAACGCCTTCCCGCGAGGGGATTGAACGATCGCGTCATTATGAGTTTTCACCGTCATTGAGTTCGCCATTGTTTACGCGATCACGGTACGACCGTCGCGCCGAAAGATTCGCCTTGGAAATCCCTGGCTGGCAATGTCGCCATAGTTGTGCCCGGCGTTTCCGGGGTATACGCAAAAGCTAATCAACGGGACATTTCCGGAATTGATCGAACGATGCCCCCAGCAAGGGGGCACGTACACCATCCGATGCCGGCGCATCGGTTCCGTGGTGCACTGACCCTCTTTCGTCTTCATCATCATGTAGCCCACTCCGGCAATGCACAGGTATACCTCCGCAGTTGCCAGGACCGTGTGGTAATGTCCCTTGGTCATGAAGAACTCATCCCCCACGACGCCGGGATAAAGTTTGCTGATGCATAGCAGCAAGTGTCCCTGTTCTTCGGGAATAATCTTTTCAAACACCTCGTAGTGCACGGGATCGCCATTTGTGATAATTTTCTCCAGCGCGTCATGGTCCCGATAATACCCGCGCATATCCGACGCCCGCCGCACGAGCACTTGATCCGATTCGCCCATCGCCCCCGTGAGCAGATCGATATCCACCCCCCACGGCATCATAAGGCCGCCGACGTTTTCCATTGTTGCAGCAGTCATATAATTCTCCTCGGTCAGTTTTTACCGCGTTGCGGCCGCCAATGCCGACAGTTCATCGAACACCGCCCCCCGCGTGGGGATCGGCGACTGGAACACTTCCGCAATGACACGCTGCCACCCATGGAGGAAATAGACCCAACCATCCTCGACCCGCAAAATGCACTCATTGGCCTGTTTTCGCGCTTGTTCCAAAAACAAAAGCTTCCCGCGATAGTTAAAGTCCCACGCGATTCCCTGCCGCGGAAAAATCGCCGACGACGAGATCGGTGAACCGGGCGCATCTTTTCCGAGCCCGGTGGCGTTAATCACCATCGAAAACGGCTTCATTGCTCCGACCAGAGCATCATTGTCCTCTGCCGTCCACGCATGATGGAACATGACTGGAATCTCATTGCCGAGCTTGCGGCCCAGCATATCAAGCTCTTTCAGCCGCGATGCGTTCAGATCGCTCACGACAATTCTGGTCGGCCGATTCATGCCGTGCCCAGGCTGCATCAGATACAACATCAGCGCCGTTCCCGATCCACCGGCCCCCAACAGCAGCATCTCAGCTCTGGTCGTTTCCCAGTATCCAGCGGGCAGAATCGCCTCAAGAGCAAGCCCGCTGGTTTGCGGATCCTTCGCATATCCCACCAATTTCTCGCCTCGCTTGGCGATACCGCTGACCTCGCCGAGCAATTTTGCATATGGGCACAGTTCATCGAACAAATCGCGGGCGGCGCTGAGCAAATCCAGCTTGTGCGTGGTTACCAGCGCCCCCCGACTCAGAGGATCGCGCTTGATGAATTCCACAATCCTCCGGTAAGTTTGCGCTTCGTCATGAACCTTGCAGTCGATCCCCTTGATCTGCACATCGCCGAATTTCAAAAACGCGGCCCATTTAGGAAACACTTTCATGATCGACGACTTACCGGTTGTCACGCCGATGAAATACATCGTCGGCTTCGTCGCCGGCTCGAAAAGCGCGTCCGGACGAGCCTGAAGTGCGTTGTAATCCGGTTCATTCATCGAAGCCGCTCCAATAATACTTCGTAGCGCTCTCGTCTCTGAGTCGCCCATTTCGACAGTTTGCGCGTCGGTTGCACCATCGGTCCAAGTTTCACCCACTCTTGCGCCTTCGCGCCCGGATCTTTCCATAATCCGGCCGCCGCGCCCGCCACGAGCGCGGCCCCCATGGGAGCGCCGTCAGAATTGGAAAGTCGACGCACGGGCCTCTGAAGAATGTCAGCTTTGATCTGGTTCCACAGACCGCTCGTTTCGCCCCCACCCGTAACCCGTAATTCCTTCAACCCCTGCGCGCCAAATAATCCCAGGATGATTCGCTGATAAACCGCGTATTCCAGGGCCACCGCCTCCAGCACCGCTCGAAAGAGATGCGCCCGCGAATGGCCCCAATCCAATCCCACGAACGCTCCCCGCATTTCCGGTTCACTTGGGCACGCGCGGCCTCCCATATGAGGCAAAAACATCGGCAATTCGCCTTTCGGTTCAATCTTTGCCGCCTGACGATTCAGATCATCGAAGTTCGCCGCGTGGGA